>Ga0164294_10003314_pt1 | contig 14350 bp, 13 predicted proteins | sample GEODES005metaG_FD_111479 | JGI IMG/M metagenome (GOLD analysis project Ga0164294, IMG submission 111479) | Oligotrophic lake water microbial communities from Sparkling Lake, Wisconsin, USA - GEODES005 metaG | ecosystem: Environmental > Aquatic > Freshwater > Lake | place: USA: Sparkling Lake...
CGACGACCTCAGCCGCTAGGCACCGCACGATGCGCAAACACGGGTTGCGAACGCTAGCCGGTTGGGCTCTGGTGGGGCTGTTCGCGGGCCACGCCGCCCACTGGTGGACCCTGCCCTTGGTTCGCCCCCTGGAGGCCTTGCTCTACGACTGGCGTATCAACCTTATCGCACCGCGCAGCCTTGATGAACGCATCGTGGTGGTCGACATTGACGAGAAAAGCTTGCAGGAAAAAGACCGTGGCGGTGAAGGGCGCTGGCCCTGGCGACGCGACCGCCTGGGCGCGCTGGTGGCCGATTTGTTTAACGATTACGGTGTTTCGCTGGTCGCATTGGACATCATCCTGGCAGAAAAAGACGCGTCCTCGGGCCTGGATATCCTGGAGCAACTCGCGCAAGGGGAGCTCAAAGCCGACGCAGCATTTGCAACACAGCTAGAGCAGTTGCGCCCGCGCCTGGCTTTTGATCAGATACTTGGGCAGTCCCTGCAGGCGGGTCCCGTGGTGCTGGGGTACGCCTTTCATAACGGCTCGCCCTCCCAGCATGCGGGCTTGCCACCGGGGATAGACCCGGCGGTATGGGGACTGTCCGGCGTGCGGGCGCAATCGTTTCCGGGTTATGCCGGTCTGCTGCCCGAGCTACAAGCCCATGCCGCAGGCGCGGGACACATCAACCCCTTGCGTGATGAAGATGGCATAACCCGACGCGTACCCCTGCTGGTCGAGCATGGTGGGCGCTACTACCCCTCGCTGGGTGTGGCCGTGGCACAAGTACTGACCGGGTCTGAGCCGCTGGGTGTGGTCAGCGCCGACTACGGCCAAGGCGGGAGGCGGGTGGAAAAAATCACCGTGGGTGGTATGGAGGCGCCGGTGGACGGCGCACTCAACGCCTTGGTGCCCTTTCGCGGCGCGGCGCATAGCTTTGCCTATGTATCGGCCGTCGACGTGCTACAGGGTCGTGTACCTAAGGAACAACTGGCCAACCGGATTGTGTTGATTGGCACCTCGGCGGCGGGCCTGGCCGACCTGGTGACTACGCCCACCGGAGTTAGCTTTCCTGGCGTAGAGGTGCACGCCAATCTGATTACGGCCTTGCTCGACGGGCGCCTGTTGCAGGCACCGGCCTATGCACAGGGCTTGGAATTACTCGGGGTCGTGGTTGTGGGTGCGCTCATGGTGCTGGGCGGCGCCAGGCTCAAACCGGGCCGCACCATTGCCTTGTTTGTGGCGTGCCTGGTGGCTACCATGGCGTTGGGGATGGGCTTGTTGCACGCCCAGCAGCTCATGCTGCCCCTGGCTGCGCCGCTGGCCTGCCTGGTGGCATGTTTTGGCTTGCAAATGGGCTACGGCTATTTTGTCGAAGCACGCGGCAAGCGGCACATGTCGGCGCTGTTTGCCCACTACGTACCCCCCGAGTTGGTCGAAAAAATGGCGGAAAACCCCGAGTCATTCACCATGGCGCCCATCGAGCGCGAGTTAACGGTGTTGTTTGCCGATGTGCGGGATTTCACCTCGATTTCCGAAAATCTCAGCCCCAACGCGCTGGCCGAGCTCATTAATGCCTACCTCACCGCCATGAGCGAAGTCATACGTGATGGCCACCAAGGCACCCTGGACAAATACATCGGCGACGCCGTCATGGCTTTTTGGGGCGCACCGGTATCCGACGCCCGGCATGCCCAGAACGCTACCTCCGCAGCACTGGCCATGCAGCACGCCGCCCAAGCGCTCAACCGGGACTTCCAGGCCAAGGGTTGGCCCACTTTACACATTGGCATTGGACTGAACTCAGGGCTGATGCGCGTGGGGGATATGGGGTCCAAAATCCGCCGGGCTTACACGGTCATGGGAGACGCGGTAAACCTGGGCGCTCGCCTGGAAGGTTTAACCAAAATCTACGGTGTGGGTATTTTGATTGGCGAAAACACCCGCGCCTTGCTACCGAATTGGACCTGCCGCGAAGTAGACACCGTACGCGTTAAAGGCAAGGACCAGGCGATTGCCATTTATGAGCCTGTGGGTAAAACGGCCGAGATCGGGCCTACCATGGCGCTGGAGTTAACGCACTGGAAACAAGCACTGACTGCGTACCGCGCACAAGATTGGAGTGGGGCGGCGATTTTGTTGGAGCAACTGACCAAGGCCTACCCGGAACAAGGCCTATACCAATTGTTCGCGCAGCGGGTGGGGCAACTTAGCGCCAAACCTCCGGTACCGGACTGGGATGGTGCGAGCAATTTCGACAGCAAGTAGTCGCCACTGCGCCCACGGGCGGGCGCTTGGGTGTCAGCCCTCGTCGGGCAGCAACTGCATTTTTTTGTCCAGGCCAAGCTCCTGGATTTTCCGGGTGATGGTGTTGCGCCCTATGCCCAATTTATTGGCCGCCTCGATGCGCCGCCCGCGCGTGTTGTTTAACGCTGCCTGAATCAGCCGGGCCTCAAAGCGGCGTGTCAGGGCGTCCCAGACATCGCCGTGGCCGCTGCGCAAGAGCAGCATCGCCTCGTCTTCGAGTTCAAGCTCCCAGCCCGTGAGGGGCGCTTGCGGCGGCAGGGCCGCGAGTTGGTCTTGCGGCCAGGCCAGGTCCAGTTCCCCGGGAGGGGGGGCGCTGGGCTCCTGGATCACTGCGTCCGTAGAGGCGGACATCAGCGATGACGACAATGAGCTAAACGTCGCGGCAGCGCCAACATGCGAAGTGTCCGTTGCCTGAACGGCCTTGGAAATACCGAATTCGGGCGGCAAGTCTTTTGGTTCGATGACCTGGGCCGGCGCCATCACGGTGAGCCAGTGACAAACATTTTCCAGTTGCCGCACATTACCCGGAAATGCAAAGTTTTCCAGTGCAGCAAGCGCTGTTTCAGCAATGCGCTTGGGCTCAACGCCGAGCTGCTTGGCGCTGTGTTGCAAGAAATGTCTGGTGAGCATGGGAATGTCTTCCCGGCGCTCGCGCAAAGCCGGCAAGCGCAGACGAATCACATTGAGGCGGTGGTAAAGGTCTTCACGAAAAGCGCCTTCTTTAACCCGCTGCTCAAGGTCCTGGTGCGTGGCAGCGATCACACGCACATTGGTCTTGACCGCGCTGTGACCACCCACCCGGTAAAAGTGCCCGTCGCTCAGAACGCGCAAAAGTCGGGTTTGCAGCTCAAAAGGCATGTCGCCAATTTCATCCAGAAACAAGGTGCCTTCGTCGGCCTGCTCAAAGCGGCCCCGGCGCTGCGCCTGCGCCCCGGTAAAAGCGCCGCGCTCGTGACCAAACAGCTCGCTCTCAAGCAGGTCTTTCGGTATTGCCGCCGTGTTAATCGCCACAAAGGGACCATTGGCTCGCGGCGAATGCTTGTGTAGCGCACGCGCCACCAATTCTTTACCTGAACCCGATTCTCCAGTGATCATGACCGTGACATTGCTCTGGCTCAAACGCCCAATGGCACGAAACACGTCTTGCATGGCCGGTGCCTGGCCGAGCATTTCTGGTGTCTCGCTCATGCGCTCCTCGGCAACCTCCTCACGCTGGCTCTCTTGCACCGCCCGGCGTATCAGCTCAACGGCCTTGGGCAAATCAAAGGGCTTGGGCAAGTACTCAAACGCACCCCCCTGAAAGGCGCTGACCGCACTGTCCAGGTCAGAAAACGCCGTCATGATGATCACGGGCAAGCCCGGATGCCGCGCCTTGACCTTTTCCAGCAGATCCAGACCCGAGCCTCCAGGCATACGGATGTCACTGACCAGTATTTGCGGCGCGTCTTCGTCCGCCGAATCTTCCAAGGCCGCCAGAACGTCGCGCGGGTTGGAAAAGCTGCGCGTGGGCATGTGCTCACGCAACAAGGCCTTTTCCAGCACAAACCGGATGGACTGGTCATCATCTACGATCCAAATCGGCTTCATTTCAGGCGCTTTCTATGGGTCATCAACTAGGGCAGCGGGATCAAAATCTTGAAATCCGTGTGGCCTGGCTCGCTATCGACTTCAATCTGCCCGTGGTGTTGCTGGACAAATGTTTGCGCCAGCGTTAAGCCCAGACCAGACCCCCCCTCCCTGCCTGACACCAGCGGATAGAAAATGCGGTCCTTGATCGAATCAGGTACGCCAGGTCCGTTGTCAATGACATGCAATTCCAATGCCAATCGGTAACGTATTTTCCCGAATGTCACTTGCCGCGCCACCCGCGTCTGAAACGTGAGGATGGCGTCGCCTTGCCCGATGCGCTCGGCCAAGGCCTGGCAGGCGTTGTGCGCAATATTGAGTACCGTTTGAATAAGTTGCTCCCGGTCACCACGAAATTGCGGAATGGATATGTCGTAGTCGCGCACCACGCGCAAGCCCTTGGGAAATTCGGCCAATATCAGCGATCGAACACGTTCGCACACCTCGTGCACATTCACATCACCCACCATGTGCGGGCGGCGGTGCGGCGCGAGCAAACGGTCCACCAAACTTTGCAAGCGATCCGCTTCACGAATGATGACTTGGGTGTATTCGGTGAGCTCGGTCGAATCGATTTCCATCTCAAGCAACTGCGCTGCACCGCGAATTCCACCCAAGGGATTCTTGATTTCGTGCGCCAAGTTGCGAATCAGTTCTTTGTTGGCCTGCGCCTGTTCAAGCAGCCGCTCCTCCCGCTCTTGGCGGTTTTGCTGCTCCAGGGGCACCAATTCAACGACAAAAGTTTGCCGCTTCTCAGCGTCGGTAACGATCACGTGTACCGGTAAGGGGTCCAGACCAACGCGGCGCAAAAATGCGTCGTAGCGAATGGCGGCAAAGGTGTTTTGCGCAGCACCGGCCAGGGCCTCGTGCAAGGCCGTGGGTTCTGTAAAAACGTCGGCAAAACTAGACCCCACTATGGCGCGCCGAGATATACCCAAGGTATCTTCCAGCGCAGCGTTGGAAAACATTACCACCGCATCCGCCCGCACAACCGCCACCAAGCTGGCCAATAAATCAAAGGACTGCAGATGCGCCAGGTTCATGGCGGCTTCAGCGTGACGATGCACTCAGGCTGCCGTTGATGCGCGCGAGCTCACGGCCGATACTGGCGATATCGGCCTCGTTGCTCTGGATCTTGGCTTTGATGTCGGCAACCCGGTCCAGGTATTTTTGGTTGTTGCGCGTTTCAGAACCCAGCTTTTCAGGCTCGCCGTTGTTGTACTCGGCACTGAGTTCGAGCTTGCGTACGCGGGCCTTGCTGAGTTCGGACTCCAAGATGGTGCGAGCGTCCAAGTCCTTGGCGCGCTGGTTTGCCGGTTTGCCCTGCGCGGAATTGGAAGCACCCTTGGAACTGGGGGTCTTTAGGGCCGGGACCACGGTGACATTAGAGCCGCTGATGAGCACGCATTCACCCAAACGTTCTCGCGCAACCGTATTCGTGTATTCGTTGCCACAGCGGTATATGCGGTCTTGTGCCTCGGACCCGAAAGCACAAAACAACAAGAGCAGTGGTGCGGATTTGGGCGTCATCAATGAAGGTCCCTGAAGTAAAAAAGACGGCCAGAGCCGTCTTTTCAATTACGTTCTAACCGGCGCTTTGGTTCTGCGTGCTTGCCATCGCAGTACCGAAGTGCCGGTCAGAAAACATGCATCAGAGCGAATAATACATATCAAACTCGATAGGATGGGTCGACATGCGTAAACGCGTGACCTCGCCCATTTTGAGTTCGATGTAGGCATCGAGCATGCTGTCGGTGAACACGCCGCCTTTGGTCAGGAACGCACGGTCTGCGTTAAGGCAGTCCAGCGCCTGATCCAAGCTGTGGCACACGGTGGGGACCAAAGCGTCTTCTTCCGGCGGCAGGTGGTACAGGTCTTTGCTGGCTGCTTCCCCGGGGTGTATTTTGTTTTCCACACCGTCCAGACCAGCCATCATCAAGGCCGCAAAGCCCAGATAAGGGTTCATCAATGGATCTGGAAAGCGCGCTTCAATGCGACGCCCTTTGGGGTTCGCCACAAACGGAATGCGGATTGATGCCGAGCGGTTGCGCGACGAATAGGCCAGCTTCACTGGTGCCTCATAACCAGGAACCAGACGCTTGTAGCTGTTGGTTCCGGGGTTGGTGATGGCATTGAGCGCGCGCGCGTGCTTGATGATGCCGCCGATGTAATAAAGTGCAAAGTCAGATAAACCCGCATAACCGTCACCGGCGAACAGGTTTTTGCCGTCTTTCCAGATGGACTGGTGCACGTGCATGCCCGAACCGTTGTCGCCTACGATGGGTTTGGGCATAAAAGTGGCCGTTTTGCCATAGGCATGCGCCACGTTTTGAACCACATATTTCAAGATTTGGGTCCAGTCAGCGCGCTGTACCAAAGTGCTGAAACGGGTACCGATTTCGTTTTGACCCGCACCGGCCACTTCGTGGTGGAATACCTCAACGGGCACGCCCAGGGATTCGAGAATCAGAGACATCTCTGCGCGCATGTCCTGCGTGCTATCGACGGGCGGAACGGGGAAGTAACCACCCTTCACGGTGGGGCGGTGACCTTTGTTGCCGCCGTCCATCACCTTGCCGGAGTTCCAGGGCGCTTCGGCTTCGTCAATCTTGAAGAAGGTGCCCGACATGTCGGTGTTCCAGCGCACATCGTCGAAGATGAAAAACTCAGGTTCCGGGCCGAAAAAGGCGGTATCGCCAATGCCGGAGGCCTTCAGGTAAGCCTCTGCGCGCTTGGCGATGGAGCGCGGGTCGCGGTCGTAGGCCTTGCCGTCGCTGGGCTCGACCACATCGCAACTCAAAAACAGGGTCGTTTCTTCAAAGAAGGGGTCTATATTGGCCGTATTCGGGTCAGGCATGAGTTGCATGTCTGAGGCTTCAATACCTTTCCACCCGGCAATCGACGAGCCGTCAAACGCATGGCCGGACGTGAACTTGTCTTCGTCAAAATGGGAAACTGGCACGGTAACGTGCTGCTCTTTACCACGGGTGTCAGTGAAGCGAAAGTCAACAAACTTGACTTCGTTTTCCTTCACCATCTTCATCACATCTGCGACGGTCTTGGCCATCAAATACTCCTGTTGCACGGTTATAAAAAAGTGTTGCTGGTATTGCCACGCAGCTTTTATGCCAAAACTGCTGGCGCTGCGAATCGATCAATCCACCCGCATTTTGCCCTGAGACGGCGCGGATTTAGGCTCTACATCGCCAAGCAGGTCCGCTGCGCAGACCAGGGACCGAGATTTAGCACCAATAAAGTGCATATATTGCGGGAACTTGGTGCTATGTTGCCGTGCGCACTATTTCGGGGCCTAAAACGCACTCGAAGCGAGATAGCCCTTGGCGAAGGGCTTGAAAGGCGTCGTCCACCACCGCAGCATCACCTTTGACGCCGAGTTCGATGTGCCGTCCATAGCTCGGGTGGCCCACGCTGGGCAGGCTAAACACTTTGACGGTATGGCTGCGTTCAATCTCTTCCATCAAAGGGGTGAGCGTGGCCTCCATGGCGCCCATCACGATCACCGACTTTTCCATCCATGGCACGCCGTGAAAGCAATGCGCGTACTGCGTCTCCAGCACCCACTCGACCATGGGCCAAGCCATCACGGGGAACCCCGGCACAAAGTGCACCGCACCGCTATTCACTCCCTGGCAACTAAATCCGGCGATTTTGTTGTACGGATTGGGGATGATGGTCGCGCCCGGCGGGAACATACCCATATTGAGCCGGTGCTGGTTGTCCTGCCGGTTGGGATCGAAAGCCTGGCCGTTTTCACGGGCGATGTCCTGCATGCGCTCCCAAATCAGGTCCCGGGCCTGCGGATGCAGTACCAGATCGCTGCCCAATGCGCGAGCGGCACACTGGCGGGTGTGGTCATCCGGCGTAGCACCGATGCCACCAAAAGAGAACACCACATCGCCACTGGAAAAAGCCGCAGCCAAGGTGGCTGTGATGCGCCCGGGGTCGTCACCCACGTAATGGGCATAGGCCAACTGCAAGCCACGGGCGCCAAGCAGGCTAATGGCTTGTGCCAGGTGCTTGTCGGCTCGCTTGCCAGACAAAATTTCGTCGCCGATGATGATCACGCCAAAGTTCATACGTCTCCTGTGGGTTTGACAGTTTGGCCCGCTGAGGCAAATGGACCTGTCGCTAGGGCCGTGACTAGCACCGCTTCGTCCGCCACCGGCAGTGCGTCCCGCAACGATTGCAGCGCCTCAAGACAAAAATGGGCAAACCACAAGGACGAAAAAACAAAAATAAGCGTGTAGACCCAAACCGACAGGGGAACCAGGAGCGGCGCCATGGCAATCGCCATCAAGCCCACCGACCAAAGCAAACTCGGTGCTGCGCCCATCAGACCAACCACCAGTCCCATGGTCAACAAAGAACTGCCGTGGGTTTGCATCACCGTGCGTCGCTCTAAGGCACTGGCGTGTGCCGCCAGAGCGTCAAAGGCCATCACGCGGCAGGTTAGCCAGCCCCAAATCAGAGGTGGCAGCACCAACACCAGGGGCGGAACGATCCACATCGGCAGCGACACCACCATGGCCCCAAGCGCCAACAAGGAAGAGCCCAGGGCCCACCCAGCGCTGGCAAGAAATGATGCGCCATCGTGCCGCGTCAGTTCAGGAAAGCGGCGCTGCGCCACCAAACGCACCAGCGCAGGCGTCATCAGCAGCGAGACGCTCACCAGAGTCAGCACCACCATCAGGGGGGTCAGCACCATCAGCAAGAGCACCGGTGCCAGCATACTTTTTACCCCGCCTAAGCCCACCGCCTCAAACCAGGCCCAGATAGTGGTTAGAACCACCAACGAATCTAAAAACCCGGTTAAAGCAGCAATTGCGGATTGCCAAAAAAAATGCGCCATAGCAGCACTGCCGGCCATCAATACGATCACGGGGACCAACGACAGGGCAATAACGCGGGGATGCAGGCAATACACAGCCGCTCGCCAGAATGAGGAAACCATGCGCTTCATGGTGGCGACCACAAACGTTGCAAGCCGCGCCACTGCTGCGACCAGAAGCCCCGCCCGTAGTCCACCCCCTGCTCCACCTGGTTGCGCACACCAGTGGGATCAAAGCGCAGAGAGAAGTCAGCGGTGCCAAACAGCATGTCCCACCATGGGAACAGCACGCCGAAGTTGTGACCCCCTAGCACCGCCTTGGTATCGCCGGCGCGGGGGGGGACGGTTTCGTGCCCGATGCCCACACTGTGGTGCAAGCGGTGAAAGCGCGGGCTGACCCATAACCGTTCGCCCACGGCACCAAACCACACACGCAAATTAGCATGTTGCAGGCTTTCGCTGAGCTGAGTGAAAGCCACAATGGCCACAAACTGTCCTGGCGCGACGCCGATAGCCAGCGCCACCACGGCGAAAAACAAGTCGTGCAAGAGGTCGTCAAGAAGGTGGTTGCGGTTGTCGCTCCACATCGTCATCTGGCGCTGGGCGTGGTGCAGGGAGTGGAGTTGCCACCACCAGCCAAAGTGGTGCTGGGCGCGGTGATACCAATAATTCAAAAAATCAAAGACGAGCAAATAAATCAGCATGCTGACCCACGGGTTGTCGGTGACGCCAGGCCACAGGTCGTCGAGTTGCAGGGTGTGAAGACCCTCGGCGCGCAAGGCGCCCATGGCGTCGTCGATTAGCGGTTCTAAGGAGAAAAAAAGCACCAACCGGAACAGGCCTAGACGGTGGATCAGCGTGTACAGAATATCGGTACGTACCGTGACCCGGTCACTAACCGCGTCGACCGGTCGCCACCGCTGCAGCGAACCAATCACCAGGACAATGACCACCAGTTGCAAGAGGCCGACAAGAAACCAACCCGTCCCCGCATAACCTTGATCCAAAAATCCGGCCACACCCAGCCCGAACATGGCCGGCTGCACCAGCGCTTCAAACAACCCGCTCTGCGCTTGGGAGAAAAGTTCCAACAAAGCGTCCATGATCAGCCCTTGTGCTGGGTAATCCAGCTCCGGTAAGCGGGGTGTTTGCGCAAGGTTTCAAAGCAAAAGCCCTTGCCCTGCAAACCAACGATCAGCGGCTCCAGCACCTTGGGCGCCCAGGGATCTTTGCGCGACCAGATGCCCAAGTGGGCCATCAAAACATCGCCGCTGCGCACATCACGAAGCGCCTTGTTCAGCAGCGCCTGGTTCGGATATTTGTCGCTGGGCAGCTCGTCACCCAAAAAACCGGCGTCTGCCCAACCCACATGGGCATAACCACAGGCTTTGGCCACCGCCAGCAGCGCGGGTGAGGTCTTGCCTCCGGGCGCGCGAAACACAGGCAGGCTGGGTTGTCCGGTGAGCTCTTGCAGCCGGTCCGCAGACTGCTTAATTTGGCTGCAGTACTGGGGCGCTGTGAAAGTCGCCAGTTGGCCGGCCGCCGCACCTGCAGACGGCTGCATTCGAAAGTGTGGCACTCCAGCTGCGCCAGCGGCCAGGTCTGAACGCCAGTACACGTGGTCGAAAGTGTGGGACGCAAAGGCGTGACCCTCGGTAGCGCGCGCGCGCCACCACGGCGCCCAGTGGGCGCCCAAGCTGCCGTCGCCCGTCTTGGTGACCTCGTTGGCGGCGAAAAACGTCACCTTCACCTGGTGGCGGGCCAGCACCTCGGCGATCAGGGGGGCGACTTCCATGTGGCCGGTGTCAAAAGTAAGGTAAATCGGTTTGCGGCATGGCGCAGGCGCAGCTTCGGTGGAGGCAAAAGACGGCGCCACCGCTGCCAGCATGAAGCACAGGCTTCCCCAGTGGGGTGGACTGCGGGCTATCGTTTGCATAGGCAACCTGGTTGAGAGACCCGCATTAGCGCGGCGCGTGGTTCAGTGTCCACACCCCGTGTGGCGACTTGCCCACCTTCACTTGTCGCACCACTTTACGCGTTTTCGTATCGATCACGGTGAGCTTTTTGATCCAGCGGGAGGCTACATAGATATAACGACCATCCGCTGACAGGTCCAGGCAGTCCGGCCCTCCTGGGGCGGGGAACTGGTCGACCACTGCGAGGGCCTGGAAATCAATTTTACTAATCGTGTTGGCCACCCGGTTGCTCACCAGCACGTGGCGTTTATCGCCCATGCTGCGAAAGGCGTGGGCGCCGGCACCCGTGGGTATGGTTTTGACCAGCTTTGGGGCTGCCGCGGTCACGTCATACACCTCCACGCCCTTGCCGCCGGTCAGTCCGACCAAGAGCAGCTTGTCGTCCGGCGTACCAAACACGTCGGCGGGCAAAGAGCCGGTTTTGAAGCGCCACTTGATGGCCTGGGTGGCCAGGTCAATGGCCACCAGTTCATCGCTTTCTTGCATGCTGACGTAAGCGGTAGTGCTCTTGCTGTCAATCCAGATGTGGCTGGGCGTCTTGCTGGTGGAGATTCGCTTGGAGAGTGCAAGGTCGGTGCCATTCCAGCGGTACAGGTCCACGTGGTTTAGCCGGTTTCCCGCAGTGACGAACCACTTCATGTCCGGGGAGAAGCGCAAATGGTAAGGGTCCAGAATGCCGCGCACGGTGCGCTGCACCACAGCGGTTTTGGGGTCCACAAACAAGAGCGAGTCGCCCATAGCGTTGGCAATGATCAAAGACTTTTCGTCGGGCGTCAGATACAGGTGGTGCGGTTCTTTGCCGGTGTGAAAGCGCTGCGTCTCTTTCCAGGTGATCGGGTCAATCACGCTGACGCTGGCGCCTTTCGAGTTGAGCACAAAGATCGGCGGTGGTGGCTCCGCTGCCATAGCCCCTAATGTCAAAAAGAAACAAACTGCGGCAATAAATCGATTCAAGAAGTTCACAAATACCTTAACTCAGGTGACGGATGCACCGGCTGGGAGTGTAGCCCTCGGGCGCGGGTTTTCCCTTGCATTGGCGCCCTTAAACGCCAGAAACCAACGCCAGGTCCGCCTCGCTGAGCCAGCGCCATTGGCTCGGTGCCAAGTCAGCGGGCAGGGCCAGCCCACCGATGCGGGAGCGTTGCAAACCCTCCACCCGGTTGCTGACAGCCGCCACCATGCGCTTGACCTGGTGGTACTTGCCCTCGGTCAGCGTCAGGCGCAGGTGGAATTCGGATACCGCCTCGCAGGCAGCAGCACGCACTGGCTTGGGATCATCGTCCAGCACGACGCCGGCGAGCAACTGGTCTACCTGGCGCGCGTCCAGCGGGTGCTTGACCGTCACCTCGTAGACCTTGGGCACGTGGTGGCGCGGCGAGCTCATACGGTGGATGAATTTGCCGTCGTCGGTGAGCAGCAGCATGCCGGTGGTGTCCTGGTCCAGACGCCCTACCGCCTGCACGCCCTGCACCGCCGCTTTTTGAGGGCGCAGCCGCAAGGGCGAGGGCAGCAAGGTGTAAATGCTGGGATAGGTGGATGGCTTTTGTGAACATTCGGTGCCTGCAGGCTTGTTGAGCAGCAAATAGGCCTTTTCAACATACGGCCAGTCCACGCCCTGCACCCGAAAACACAGCCCCACTGGTGGGAACTCGGCGCTGGCTTCTTTGCAAACTACAGGAGCCACGCCCTGATCGGCGCCGTACACCTGAACCAATCCCTGCTGAATCAGACCCGCGCAGACCCGTCGGGTGCCAAAACCTTGGCTGTAAAGAATCTCTTGGAGTTGCATGACTTCAAGTATCGCAGGCCACAGGCGTCCAAGGGCACAGCCACCAAGTCGTGGGATACGCCCTCGGCTGCCAGTTGCCCACGCACAACAAGGTTTTAGCTCAGCGGTAAGCTCGGGGTAGCCGCGCTCCTAACAGACCAAAAAAAAGCGCATCCACAGACGCGCTTTTTTTTGCAATATGCCAAAGTGGTTACTTGTTTTTCAACTTACCCCGGGGAATCACTGAGGTCGTGATGGTGGCGCGAACAGGTGGCTCACCGGCGGCCAAAGGCTTTGGCGGTGACGTGTCTTTTTTGGGCTTTTTTGCCTCTTTATTGGTTTTTTGCTGACCTTTTGCCATGGTGAACTCCTATGCAGTGTGGATACAACGTCGCGGCAGTTTAACTGCACGCGGCGCGTGAGCATGCCTGAATTAATCGCCATCGACGAGTCGCAAGTTGAGTTCAGCGCCATTCGCGCCCAAGGTGCGGGCGGGCAAAACGTGAACAAGGTGTCCACGGCAATCCATCTGCGCTTTGACGTACTGGCGTCCAGCCTGCCCGAGGATGTTAAGGACCGCTTACTGGCCCTACCGGACAAGCGTGTGACCGCCGAAGGTGTGTTCATCCTAAAAGCGCAAAGTCACCGTACGCAAGAGCAAAACCGCATCGACGCCATGACACGCCTTCAAAACTGGGTCAACAGCGCGGCCACGCCACCCAAGCCACGGCGCCCGACCAAGCCCACATTTGCATCCAAACAGCGGCGCCTGGATAGCAAGAGCCAACGCGCCAACACCAAGCAGTTGCGGGCCAAACCGCAAGACTGAGCCTACTGCCTACAATGGCGCGTGTGCCTTGTGCGCGCACCTCAACCACCCCCAGTGCCCATGCCGCAAAAAAAATCTACTGCACAGCCTGATGCCATGCCAGACGCAAAGCCCGAGGCAGCGCCTCATTTGCCCGGCCGCGTGATCAAAAAGTACCCCAATCGGCGGCTCTACGACACCCACACGTCGACCTACATCACTCTGGCGGAAATCAAGCAACTGGTCATGCAGCATGAGGTGTTTGCAGTGGTCGACGCCAAGTCTTCAGAAGACCTGACGCGCAGCATCTTGCTTCAAATTATTTTGGAAGAAGAGGCCAACGGATCGCCCATGTTTACCGCGCCCGTGCTGTCGAACATCATCCGCTTCTACGGCCACGCCATGCAGGGACTGATGGGCGGTTACATCGAGAAAAACATGCAGACCCTGATGGACCTGCAAGTGCCGCTGGTGCCCAACGTGCTGGGAACCACGGTGTTCCAGCAAATGCAGGAACAAATGCAAAAGCAGACCGAGCAGTTTTTGGGCACTTTTGGCATCAAGCGCTAGTGTCTCTGATGAACGACGCTACCGCCATACAGGCTGCCCGCCTTACCGCTCCCACCAATCCAGCACCCAAAGTCGGCTTCGTTAGCCTGGGCTGCCCCAAGGCGCTCACGGATTCGGAGCTGATCCTCACTCAGCTCAGCGCTGAGGGCTACCAAACTTCTAAGACCTTCCAGGGCGCGGACCTGGTCATCGTCAACACCTGCGGCTTTATTGACGACGCAGTGCGCGAAAGCCTGGACACCATTGGCGAAGCGCTGGCGGAGAATGGCCGCGTCATCGTCACCGGCTGCCTGGGCGCCAAGACCGGCAAGGATGGCGGCAATATGGTTCGCGAGATGCACCCCAGGGTGCTGGCCGTGACCGGCCCGCATGCCACGCAGGAGGTGATGGACGCCATCCACCTGCACCTGCCCAAGCCGCACGACCCGTTTACCGACCTGGTGCCCAATCCCTTTGGCGTGGCCG
>Ga0164294_10003316_pt1 | contig 14345 bp, 13 predicted proteins | sample GEODES005metaG_FD_111479 | JGI IMG/M metagenome (GOLD analysis project Ga0164294, IMG submission 111479) | Oligotrophic lake water microbial communities from Sparkling Lake, Wisconsin, USA - GEODES005 metaG | ecosystem: Environmental > Aquatic > Freshwater > Lake | place: USA: Sparkling Lake...
ATAATTATAATGAATATAAAGGAATATAAAAATTATATATTGCGTAATGAATATGACGAGTATGTAAAATTAATGGATGATTTACGTAGACATATACACCATATTTCAAAAAATAATAATATTTCAGTAAATGATAAAAATGTATATTTGAATGAATTATTTGAAATATTAAAACAATTAAATACAATATATAATAGTGCAGTTGTATTACCAGAAATATGTAAAGAAATGGATTCTCAATTACAAAAATTATATGATAATAAACAATTTGATTTATTATATATTCAAATATCAAAACTAAAAATATTGCCGCAGTATAAAAATTTATTGATAGCTTCTAAAGAAATTCACAATCCTTTAATAGATATTAAGCCGAATTTAAAAATTTTAATAAATAACATTGGAATGAGTAATATACATGATATAATTAAACTATATTCAAACATATCATATGATAAAGATACTGAAAAAATAATAGAATTTTATTCAAGAATATTTTGTCCAACTGGGGTATCTGAATTAAAAATAGTTGAAAAAGAAAAAATAGTAGATACCTTTAATTTATTCAATAATAATATTTTTATTAAAAAAAATAGATTATCAAAAGATGATATTATAGATAATGTATATGATTTATATTTATATAATAATACACATTATATTATAATAAAAGGTTATTTTATTAATGATGACATTAATATATATTTTAAAACATCTCAGATAACAAATATTGGATTATATAATAAAAGAAAACATATTGAAACAATTGTTGATCAACTAGATGAAAGTGAAAGTAAAAATTTTAAAAAGAATGTTTTAAAATATTCAAGATTATGTGATATAATTGTTTTACAAATTAGTGATTATATAAAGTATCTTGATGAATTATATCAAAAATACACACATTTAAGTAATAAAACTATCAGTCAAATATTTAAAGAATCTATAGATAAACAAACTCATGGCTCTGATATATATCATATTATTCGTATATTATTATTAGGAGATGAAAATTCAATTAATTTAGGAGGTATGATATTTAATTTATTAAAAGAAAAGAAGTCATTACATAGTGTATGTGATTCTATTTATGAAAGTTTACCATTTATGAGTCAATTGAGATTAAAGAAAATAAATATGTTATTAAAAGATGATATGAAAAGTATGTCAGTTATTAATGATACAGATTATAAAAAACAAATATTACATTCAAAATATATTCCAGAAACTGTTAAACAATTAGCATTAGAAAAAGTTGCAGAAATGAAATTAAATAATAATGATTATTACAAACAATTAATGTATGTAAAAACAGTTATAAATTTTCCATGGTCAAATCCAGAAGATATTAACTTTTTTAAAAATAAATTAGTATCCCAAACATTAAGTAAATATATAAATGAATTAGATTTTAAGATGAATAATTTAACATATGGTCATAAAAAGGTAAAAGAACAATTAATTTTACAAGTTTCAAAATGGATTTCTAATCCAGAAGGTAAAGGTTCATCTATTGCATTATATGGACCTCCGGGTGTTGGTAAAACACTTTTAGCAAAATCAATAGGAGATGTTTTAGATATTCCATTTATTCAAATAACACTTGGAGGACAAAATGATGGAGAACTTTTACATGGTCATGGATATACATATTCTGGATCTCAACCTGGCTTAATTGTTAGAAAGATGGCAGAAATTGGTAAGAATAGATGTATATTATATTTTGATGAATTAGATAAGTCATGTGCAAAACATGGTGGTTCAACAAATGAAATTTCATCTATTTTAATTCATTTAACAGATCCAAACATGAATAAGACATTTCAAGATAGATTTTTTCAAGGAATAGATTTTCCATTAGATAATTGTATTATTATGACATCATTTAATGATAAAAAATTAGTTGATCCAATTCTGTTGGATAGATTTATTGATATTGAAGTTAAAGCATATACAATATATGATAAAATTCATATATTAAATAAATTTATGATACCTGAATTAATAAATTCAATTGGATTTAAAACTAATATTGAAATTGATGATGAAATATTAAAGAAAGTAATAATTAATTTTACAATGGAAGCAGGTGTTAGAGATATTAAAAGAAAAATGGAATTAGTAATAATGAAATTAAATAAAGAATATATGCTTAGTTCCTATCCAACTTCTGTAAAATTATCATATGATGATATATTAAAATTATTAGATGAAAAACCAATTGTACAACAAAAAACTCATCAAACTCCCGAAGTTGGAATCATAAATGGATTATATGCAACAACATCCGGTGTTGGTGGTATAGTTCCAATACAAATTAAAAATAATTATTCATCTGATAAGTCTTTTACTTTTAAACTTACTGGCTCATTGGGTGATGTAATGAAAGAAAGTATTCAATGTGCTTTTACAGTTGCGGTTAATTACATACAAAATAATAAATTAAAAAACATTCAAAAAGAATTAAAAGATCAATTTACAAATGGATTTCACATTCATGCCCCACAATGTTCTATACCAAAAGATGGTCCAAGTGCTGGAGCAGTATTTACTATTGGATTCATTTCAATTCTTTTAAATAAAAAAGTTAAACATGATATGGCAATGACTGGTGAAGTAGATTTATCTGGTAATATAACAAAGATTGGGGGATTAGAACATAAATTAATTGGCGCAAAAATGGCAGGTATTAAGATGGTTTTAATATCTAAAGAAAATGAAGAAGATATTGAAGACATAAAAAAAGATTTTAAAGATATATTTGATGACAATTTCAAATATAAAATAATTACAAAAATCGATGATGCAGTCAAAGAATTTTTACTTTAGACAACCTCAATTCGAGCTCTCGATGTTTCAGGTGCCATTTCAATTCCTTCATTATCTCGGGGCTTCTTCTGTCCAACAGAAACAAGCTTAAATGGCATTGTGATAACTTGAGTATGAACAATTTGATCCATATTAGGCTTATAGACAATTACTCCTTCATCCTTAAAACTACGAGGACGCTTCGGCATCATATTAAAACTAAACATTGCAACCAATTTATCCTTCTTCCAATTTTGACGATTAGAAAAATTATCCAATGTAACAATTACAGAAGGGATCTTCTCATCTGCCAATGACTTGAAGAGTTCAATCATAAATGCATCATCACTAAATGTCTCATTCGGAGAATGTAGACAGAAATAGATAATATCATCAGGAACGACACATCCTTCAAGACGAGACTTAAGGCGAGTAATATGATGACTCTTACTAACAATAATTGGGCGAAGACAATTTGTCACACAATCAATCATACAATTATTATAATAGTACTTGTGAAACCGGTGAGGATGATTCATCAAATTCTCCCCATCAATAATAGCAAATCCAACATTTCCATTAAGCATGGTCTTAAGCCATGCGACAATTTCCTTGGGCGCGATCGCAGGAGGTTGCGGCATTTTAATCTTTATAATTATATGTATATATGTTTATAATGGTTATAATTTCAATTTTTTTTATTTATGAATAAAAAAAATTAGGCTGAAGGCTCAATTTTTTTTATTTATGAAATAAAAAAATTAGGCTGAAAAATTGAAATATTTAAATTATATATGAATATAATATATATATAAAGCATCAACATGCAAGAAAATCAACAACAAATGTATTCTCAAGAACCGGCCTATTTCCAAGTGAGTCATTTTACAGTTACAAGAAATGGAAATATAATTTTTGTAAATAAGAATGAAAAAGAACAGCAATCTTCTATTAAGTATCTACTAAGTATAAAGGAAGTTGTGGATGGAAAGATATTCTATGAATATATAACTGAACCGAAGGAATTCTTTGATTTTCTACGCAATTTATCTAAACAAGTTTCAGGTAAGTTGCGTGTTGCATATAAGTATGAATATTTTAATCATGATCATATAAATGAATATCAAAATGTACTAGAAGTTGATAATGGATTTATTGTAGATGGAATCTTAGGTTGATAAAATTCATGCATCAAGTCGATATTAATACAGCCCATTATATCTTTAACATCAATTATAATTAATTTATTGAATTTTATTAATGTATTAATATAATCTGCATTTTGATCTTTTATTTTATCTTCTACTTTCTTGTGTTCTATTCTTGTTTTATAAAAATCGTTGGTTGACATATTTAATAATGACTGGGTCATTTTGTTGTTTTTTATTATATATTCATATTCTAATATTTTCTTATATGTTTTAGTTATTGTTACTTCACTAATCCCAAATAATTTAGATATCTGCTTTTTATCTATTTCTAAATTAGATATTTTTAATGCTAAAATAAGTGATGCGCTTGCTACTGAAGGTGGTTGATGTCCACTGGCAATATCTAATTTTGCAATATTCATAGATATTTCTTTTGCTAAGTTCAATATATCATTTGATATTTTTAATTTTGTTCCGAATCTATCAATATAATTTATTGATAGATTATTCTTACTTTCATTTATGTATTTGTAATTATCTATTAAGTTATCATACTTACGATTTCCTTTTGTTACTTGTTTAACTGTTAATCCAAATACATCCGCAATTTCCTTAGTTGTTCTCGGTAAACCTTGATTCTTTGCTCCATTGTAAACACATGATGCAATTAAACTTTTACGGTTTAATCCTCTTATAATAATTGACTTGCCTTTCGGACATTTAATATCACTTATTACTTTGTATAGAATTTTTGCATTATCTATAATTGATTTTACAATTCCCGCTTTATCACATTTTGCATCTATGTATTGAAATACTTCGTACAAACTTCTTTCCTTATATGGCATTTGAGACCAATCGTGAACCATTTTTATTTTGTCATACTTGTGACTCTTAATATTTGTTCCTAATGATGATTGGGGAAAGAAATAACTTGTAGCATTACCACATCTATCATTTTCATTTCCACCATCATCACCATTAATCCATTCGGGATTTTTATCTAAGGTAAACCCTTGAACAGTGCCACAGTCTTTACAAATAGTTGCATCTTTAATATCATGAATTAAATTGATGCTTTTACATTCTTGACATAAATTTATGTTAATATGTTGTGGTTTTGAATTAATTTCGGCAAGAGTTATGTCAAATTCTTTCCAAATATCGTCTTCAAAATTTATTCCATTGAGATTTTTGTTCATAATAAATTATTTGTTTATATTAAAATTTGTTTTAAAATCAATTTTTTATTTTATTTAATTTTTTAAGAAAAAATTAAATTAAATAAAAAATTAGTGTGAGTAAAGCGAGAGCTCAATTTTTTATTTAATTTTTTAAGAAAAAATTAAATAAATAAAATTATATAAAAAATTAGTGTGAGTGACACTAATATTATAAATTTAATATTCACTTGCGTCTAATATACTTTTGATTTGTGTATTAACATCTCCTGTAGGTTCAACTGGGGTGGCAGGTGCAACTGGGGTGGCAGGTGCAACTGGGGTGGCAGGTGCAACTGCCTTTGCTACCGCTGCTTGTGTAGCAGATGCTACATTTGAAACAGTTGTTGCTGCACTTGATGCAGCTCTTTTAACTGCTGCGAATACTCCAGGTGATTGTTTTTTATATGTGTCAGCTGCACTTCTTGCAGCAGAAGCAGTTGCAGATGCTGCGGCACGTGCACCAATAACTGCATTCTTCTTTGCAACTTTTGCTAAACTTCTGAGTGCAGCAAGTCCTCTAGGCTTAATTTGTGATCTTGGTAATTCTTTATCTTCAGTTTCTCCATCAAAACGAACTTTATATCTGATATCTTTATCATCTCCAGGAACCTTACTTAAAATTATACCATTTTTTCCACTAACTCTGTCACTAAATTTGTCTCCAATACTTAATCCTCCAATTTGACTTTTTAATTCTAAATACTTTTGTTTGTATTTTAAATACTTTTCTTCATACTTGTCTGTCATTTTTATATATATATTATAATTAAGAAATTATTTATTTTCAATTACAAATTGATTTAATTCTTTATAAACTTTTTTTGCTTTTTTTTTATCAATTTGTATTTTTGATGTATTATTTAATTTATTATTTGCTAATGTTTCTAATATTAAATTGTCTAACTCTTTGATCTTTTCTTGATCATGAGTGGTGAGATTTGTGTTAGCGAACATTTTCAGCATAATATTATAATTGTTTATCTATAATAATCTATACATAAAATTTCATAAAAATTGAATTAACAAATTATTTAAATATAAAGATAATTATATATACTAAAATATGAGTCAAGAAGTAAACAATGAAAATATATATTCATTAATTGATCTATTAATGAAAAATGACTTATACAAAACAAATAGAGATTCTTTTGCACAGTTTATAGAAGAAATTATCTACAAAGAACTAAAAGAAGGTCAAAATATTTTTAATGAAAAATATCATAATAATAAAATATATCGTCATAGATTTCAGTTTGATAATATTGGATTAAAGCCACCGATCAATGAAAATAATGATGAATTAATGTTTCCAGAAGATGCCAGAATTAAGAATTTAGATTATCAATCTAAGCTAGTTGCGGATGTTAAACAAATACTTGAAATAATTGATTTGGAAACAGAAGAGACTACTACAAAAGTAATTGCTGAAGAAAAGGAAACTCCAGTTGCGAAGATTCCAATTATGGTAAAATCAAAATATTGTATTACAACATTAAGAAAAGATTTACCAAATACTGAATGTCCTTATGATCCTGGTTGTTATTTCATTATTAAGGGAGGAGAAAAAGTTGTTCTCCCTCATGAACAAATATGTTCTAATAAGCCTCTTGTTTTTACTAAAAAGGATAATACTTATAAAAATAATGTAATGTATCAAATTCAAGTAAATTCAAAGGAATCAAATATTTTAGGAATGATTAATGTTCTATTATTACAATTAAAAAAGAATGATTCTATTGTATGTTTAACAAATCAATTTGCAGAAATTCCATTATTTGTTTTAATAAGAGCATTAGGAATTACATCAGATTATGACATTATTAAATACATTGTATATGATATCAATGATTTTGATATGACAAATATGTTACGTTATTCATTAGATAAATCTCTTTCAGAAGTTCGTGATATTAAAGGAAATTTTAAAGTTATTAGAACTCAAGAGGATGCGATTGAATATTTAACAACAAAGTTAAAGTCAAACAAAAGATATTCAGAGACAGATGAAACAATAAGAGAACAACAAAAGAGAATGCATGTTATTAAGATTTTAGAAAATGATTTATTACCTCACATGGGTAAAAATCTTATTAACAAAGCAATTTATATTGGTTATATGTGTAATAAAATGTTAAATGTTGTTTTAAGAAGAACAGAAATTGATGATCGTGATAGTTACTTAAATAAACGCATTGATCATATTGGCGTACTATTGGGTATACTATTCAAGCAACATTATAAGAAAATGTTAAATGATTGTGCAAAGTTTTTCAATAAAAAGAATATTAGTGATGACTCTCCAATAAATGTTATAACACAAATTAAACCAAATATTATTGAGAATGGATTAAAGGCTGGTTTGGCAACTGGTTCTTGGAGTCCTAAAAGAAAGGGTGTTGCACAATTACTACAAAGAATATCGTATCTTCAAACAAATGCATATTTTAGAAGATTCTTAACACCATCGTTAGATACATCAAATAATAAAATTACAACAATCCGTAATGCTGATAACTATCAAGCATTCTTTGTGTGTCCAAATGCGACTCCAGAAGGTCAAAAGATTGGGTTAGTTAAAGAATTATCATTAAGTGCAAATATATCTTTAATGTTATATTCTCATATTCCGATTATAAAAGATTTATTGAAAGATAAACTATTTAATTTACAAGATGTAGAACCTATAAAGATAAAAAAATATGTTAAAGTATTCTTGAATGGTGAATTACTTGGATTAACTGATAAGCCTTTTGAAATTAAGGAAGTATTAGAGAAGAGTAAAAGAAATCAAGGATTACATCCAAGTGTTGGTATAACATTTGATGTTAATAAATTAGAAATAAAGATATATTGTGATGGTGGGCGTTTATATAGACCATTATTAAAAGTTCAAAATAACAAACTTGTATTAACAAAGAAGATGTTAGAAGAAACTAAGACAATGAAATCATGGGATGAATTTATTTCTAAATATCCCGATGTTGTTGAATACATTGATATTGAAGCAACTGATAACTTAATGATTGCATGTCAATTTGATAATTTAGAAAATGAGAATAGAAAGAAGTCTATTATAATAAAGGATGCAAATCCAATTGGAAATACTCTCAATCGTTATAATGATACAGTATATGTAAATTATACTCACACAGAATTACATCCATTTTTAATGTTAGGATCTGTTGCCTCATTACAACCGTTCCCAGAAAATAACTATTCAACTAAGAACATTGTATATTTCTCACATATTAGACAATCGATGGGTATTTATGCAACTAATTATAGATATAGAAGTGATATTAGTTTTATCTTATATCATCCTCAAAGACCAATGGTTGGAACAAAATCAATAAACTATTTAAATACTGTTCATGTACCATATACTGAAAATGTTGTAATTGCGATTGCTGCATACAGTGGGTTCAATCAAGAAGATAGTATGATTATCAACAAAACTGCAGTTGATCGTGGATTATATAGAGCTACAGGATATAAAAAATACAAAGTTAGTTTAGAAAAGAATCCTGCTACATCACAAGATGAAGTATTTATGAAACCAGATCCTACAAAAACAACTGGTATGAAGGATGGTAACTATGATAAATTAAATGAAAAGGGATTTGTACCAGAAGAGACTGTAATTGAGAATGGTGATTTCATTATAGGTAAAGTAAGTCCAATTCAACCAAATGCCAACAACAAAGTGTTTAAAGATGAGAGTGAAATCTATAAATCAAATACAAAGGGTGTTGTTGATAAAGTTTGGAATGGTATTTATGATAATGAAGGATATGAAATGTATAATATGAGAGTTAGATCTGAAAGAGTTCCGGGTATTGGAGATAAATATGCGTCTCGTTTTGGACAAAAGGCAACTACAGGAGCACTATTAAATGCGGAAGATATGCCTTATACCAAATCAGGAATGGTTCCAGATCTTATTATCAATCCTTGTTGCATACCTACTCGTCAAACAGTTGGACAATTACTTGAAATGTTTACGGGAAAAGTTGGGGCAATTAAAGGGCAATTCATTGATGGAAGTGCATTTGGTAAAACAAATGTAGAAGAATTAAATGATATTTTAAAAGAAAATGGATTTGAAGAATATGGCGAAGAAGAAATGTATTGTGGTTATACTGGTATTAAAATGAAGACAAAAATCTTTGTTGGAGTGTCTGCTTATGCTAGATTGAAACATTTAGTTAAGGATAAGATTCATGGTCGTGCGAGAGGACCAATGCAGACGCTCACTAGACAGCCACCCGAAGGAAGATCACGAGATGGTGGACTCAGATTCGGAGAGATGGAATGCTGGAGTATGACATCACATGGAGCATCAGTATTTTTAAGAGAAAGAATGTTTAATTGTTCAGATGGATATCAAGTCCATATCTGTAACACATGTGGTTTAATAGCCAGTAAAATAATAGATAAAGAAATTTATATCTGTTCAGCATGTAAAAACAATACAGATACATCACTCGTAGAAATTCCATATGCTACAAAACTATTGTTTCAAGAACTTATGGCGATTAATATTTTACCAAGAATCAAAATCAAAGAAAATGAGTATATCGATGGAGTTTAATTTATATTTTAATAAATTAATTATATAATTTATTAATATAGAATGACTGATGCAACAGTATTAATAATAGACCCAAGTAGTAATATTTTAATTTTATCCGAACCATATTCATTTTTAAATACTAAAATTATGCCAGAAGATTTTCCAGCAGGTACAAATACAGATGAAGCAGCAAAAAATGCTATTGTAAGAATAATAAAAGAAAAGATAAATTTTACAATTGATAAAACTAGATTAACTGATATTAATTTAGTTTCCCAAGATGGAAAGAAACAATATGTATTTGTTTATAAAATTAATGATTCAGATAAAAGAACAATCATTATGAATGGTCAAATAAGATTTACATTTTTTCCACTTGTTAGCTTACCTAGAACATTAGTTCCATCTTCTGGTGCAATCGCAGTTTTCATAACAAAAGAATTAAATGTATTAAGACAAATTCCTGATCCTCAGGGAATAATTTTTACTTATCCAACAATTATAAATTATGTTCCTCTATATCCAGTTCCTGTATTAATAAGACGTGTTGTTACACCTGTTTATATTAATACTAGTTCAGAAAAACCTAAAAAGGAATTTAATCCAATTGCTGCCTTAACTCCAAAAGATACTGAAACACATCAAAAATCAGATTCTATTAAAGCAGAAACAACTGAATCACCTAAAAAATCTTCCAAGAAGTCTTCCAAGAAATCTTCCAAGAAGTCTTCCAATAAAAGACGCAAGAGTAAAAAATATCGTAAAGGTGGATTTTACAAAAAATATTTAAAATATAAATTAAAATATTTATATGCGTTAAAAGAATTTTATAATACAAATATATAAAACAAATATATAAATGCCTTACGAAATAAAGACAGTATCTGACGGATTCAAAGTATGTAAACAATCAGACATGAAAGAATGCTATTCAAAACGTGGATTACCTTACAAACGTGCACTTGCTCAAATGCGTGCCATTTATGCTTCTGAAAGTGGAAGACCAAATCCTCAACTCAAAAAAAGTTCTAAAAAGGGATCAAGAAAGACAACAAAGAAGACAACAAAAAAAGCAAAGAAGACAACAAAAAAAGCAAAGAAGACTTCTAGAAAATAAATTAACTCCAATCGATGGATTTTTTAAATAAATTTTTATATTCTTTTTCTAATTTTTCAAAAATGTTAGAACCAAAGAATCCTCTATAGGCACTAAGTGGAGAAGGATGGACTCCAGTTATAATTATGTGTTTCGAATCAATAAATTTTAATTTAGATTGCGCATGATTTCCCAATAATAAAAAGATTGTTTTTGGAACAAATGTTGATATATTTGTGATGAGTTGATCTGTATAGTCTTTCCAAATATCAGTATGACTGTTTGATTGTTTAGCAAAAACAGTTAAGGAAGTATTTAACATTAAAAATTGATTTGATATTGCCCAATCAGTTAAATCTCCATTGGTTGAATCTATATTTAGTTCTTTATAAATGTTCTTTAAAGATGGAGGTAGTTTACAATCAATTGGAACTGAAAAAGATAATCCCATTGCTTCACATTCATTTATGTAAGGATCTTGACCTAAGAATACCACTTTAGTTTCATTTAGTTCAAAGTATTTAAAACATTGAAAGATATTTTTAGGTTCGGGATAAATGGTTGTTTTATATGTGTTTAATTTTTTTATTATTTTATCAAGTTCTTGATTATCTAATAATGGTAACCAAGATTTCTTAACATCTTTTAATAAAATTTCTTTAGAATACATGTTTGGTAATTTATAATTTAAATTATAATATTTATAAATCAATTTTATTTATATTTGTATATTATATATTATGTCTAAACTTTACATATTACCTTTTTTTAATGATCAATTAATTGCTCAACTTAAAGATGGAAAAACAAAAAATACTCCGGATTCATTACATTTTATTCAAATTCCATTACCCGATAATAATATAAATGATGCTGTAAAGGTTAAACTAGCTACATATGGGATAATTGTTGATGAAACTAGAGTTCGTGATTGTGGTATATTAGATACTACATCAAGATATGCTGTATATAAAATAAATGCATTACCGACTGATGATAAGCTTGTTCCCCATACTTTTGGAAAAAATAAAGACTATTTTAGTGGGCCTTCGCAACGTATATTTGATGGAGAAAATTTAGGTGAAAAAATAAAAACATGTAAAAATAGTGCACCAAACCCACCATCTGATGATGATTCAAATATTAATATAATTATTAGAAGACCATTCTTACCTGCAATATTAGGACCATTTGCACCTTATGGTTTCTGGCCTTTTTCTCCTACAGTTCGTGTAACAACTCCTTACAGTTCTCCAATTGTTAGAATACCATTTTTTTCTCTCCCTCGTCCTGATTTTGGATTTGTCCCTGCAGTTGTTCCAACATTCACTCAACCAGTATTATCCCCACATATAGGAAATCCTTTCCCCAGAAGAGTTTCTGAACCATCACCAATGAATAAAAATTTATTTGAAGAAAAACCAAGACCTGTACATATGAGATCAAAGAGACTTGGAATGAATGGTGGTTATTATGAAAAATATTTAAAATACAAGAATAAATATTTAGAATTAAAGGATCAATTAGAAAACCAAGTATAAAATATCATTCTATCATTCTATAAAAAACCATATAAAAATTGTTCTCTCGCTTTGCTCACACTAATTTTTATATGGTTTTTTTATTCTATAAAAAACCATATAAAAATTGATTTATATAATAATTATTATAAAGTAATTATCATATAAAAATGGCTATTTATACCAAGACAATCTATTATAGTGACTATGAAAAGAAAGTAAAGAGGGCAGATGTTGAGCGTGAAGTCGAACTTCAAACAGTTGCATCTGCATATGGTTTTTCACCAAGTATCATTGGTGTATCATATGAGTTAGATCATGCTGTTATTAAAATGGAAGATTTACAGGAAATGTGTCTTGCTGACAAATATGGAGAACAATTTTCTGATTTAAGTCCTCAAATAATAATTCAAATTCGTTTAATTCTTGAAACACTTTTTGAAAACGAAGGAATCGAATACATTGACATTACACCATATAATTTTATTGAAAAAAATAATAAAGTATATATAATTGATTTTGGACATGCATATTATGTAAATCCAGCAAAAGAAACAAATTGGTTTCTGAAAGATTTTTTGGAAGGTACTAATTCATGGAATCCAGATTTCAAGTAATTCCTTCATAATCATTTGTTATTTGACGTAGCCATTGTCTAACAATATTATCATATTTTCTTTCTACGCGTTTAACAGATGGTTGATATGATTTTTGTACTTCATGAATTACTGGTATATGATTCCAGAAAACTGTACAAATATTTATTAATCTTTGTTTTTTAATATTAATATAAATTGTTGGTATTAAATGTTCTTCAAATGATGTCCATGGATGTTGAATCATTTCTTTTATTTTATTATTAATTAAAAAGTCAGTTAATTCTTTAAAAATATATGATTCAAATACTGCTCCTTCATGTTGACAAGGATATATTTCATTAATTCCATGTTCTTTTAAAAGATTAATTATATTTATATTTTTTAAAAAATATTCATTTGATACCCATCCTTTAATACGATTTTCGATATAATATTTTTGAGGATCATATTGTGGTTCTTCTATAAATTGTTTTTCAATATGTTCTAATGTTAATTTTTTATGAAACATGCAATTAGATGCATAAGTTATGAAGTATCTACATTTAATATTATTATTAAAACAATGCATATAATTTTCACAATGAGCTTGAGGTATATCATATGTGAAATAAGTTTTATCATAATGGATAGGGTTTAAAATGACATCCTTAACTATTTTTTTAGATAGTTCTTCATACATGAAATTATTACAATGAACTATTACAAATATGTTTATATCTTTATTAAAATAAAACAAATTACGAATCATATCATAATATGATTCGGGAGATTCATGTACTAAAATACTATAAATAATATCATACATTAAAAATGTATTATATTATTTATTAAAAATATAAACGAAAAATTTTAAGGCTTCATTCTAATTTAAAAAAACTGAAATTTAGAAGATATATTTATATCTTATTATATATATAAAAATGACCAAAGTATCTTGTGTTGTTTGCAAGAAGAAGCTATCAATTGTGACTGAACACACATGCAAATGTGACTCAACTAAGAAATTTTGCGCATTACACAGATATCCCGAGGAACACAAATGTACAGCTCCGATTGAGAAAATTGTTTTAGATAAGATTATCGCTCAAAAAATTGATAAAATATAATTTAATATTATATTGTTATTTTATAATATGAAATTTGAACAGAAAGATACATGTTATTATTTTATTTCAAAAAATACTAATAAAAAAATATATGGTTTTGATTTAGATTCAACTCTTATCAAAACAAAATCAGGCGCAAAGTTTTCAAAAGATAGTTCTGATTGGGTATTTTTATATGATAATGTAAAAGATATTCTCCAAAAATTAAATAAAGAATATCATTTAATTATTTTTACAAATCAAAAAGGTCTAAATGAATCATCAAA
>Ga0164294_10003319_pt1 | contig 14340 bp, 20 predicted proteins | sample GEODES005metaG_FD_111479 | JGI IMG/M metagenome (GOLD analysis project Ga0164294, IMG submission 111479) | Oligotrophic lake water microbial communities from Sparkling Lake, Wisconsin, USA - GEODES005 metaG | ecosystem: Environmental > Aquatic > Freshwater > Lake | place: USA: Sparkling Lake...
CGATAATCTCGAGAAGCTAGTCATACAGATTCTCGCGGCTATTCCGTCGGGATATATCGTCGGCGACGTATCGCGTCCGTCGATTATTGCGTTAGGTTCGAGTAATTTACTTATTTCGGATATCGACGTGTCCACTTACTACAAGCAAGAAAACTAGGAGAACAAAATGCCAACTACAATCGTTACCGGGCGCGATATAACTTTCACCATCGCTGGTGCTACTTATGACGCTCAAGCAACAGCTGCGACTCTTACAATCGAGTCAACGATCAACACTTACCAAACACTAGACGGTAAGGCTTATTACACAACAGACACACAGGGAACTTTTGACGTCGAAATGCTTGCCGATTGGCCAGCTGGCGGATCATTGTGCGCTTCACTATGGAACGCCGCTGAAAACGCACCTAATACACCACTAGCGGTCGTATTTACAGCCGCAAGCGGATCAGTATTCAATTTCAGCGTACAGCCTATATTCCCAAGCGCTGGCGGCACAGCTCCAGACGCGCAAACCGTCTCACTTAGCTTTACTTGCGTAACCACACCAACTAACTAGCAGAAAAGAAATCGGGAGCATGAAACTACAAATACATATCGAAACCACAGACGGCATGACAGTAACCACAACAGCGCAACCACCAGAGTTCGCAAAGTGGGAACAAAAAACCGGTTACACAATTCAACAGGCTCAGGAAAAGATCGGAATTTCCGACTTGATGTTTCTAGCGTGGAACGCTTTAAGACGTGAGGCAGCTGGTAAGCCAGTCAAACCTTACGAAATTTGGTGCGAAATGGTAGTCGATATTACGGTCGGAGAAACTGAAAACCCAAAAGCTACAGCCGAGGAAGCCTAAGCTACTTAATCGTTGAGCTGTCGATCGCGACAGGAATTCCGATGAGTGAGTGGGTTGACGCGGCGGACATATTGACAGCGCTTGAGATATTGGAGAAACGAAATGGCGGAAAGTAAGGAAGTCGTTCAATACGACAAAGCCGAACTTCGCGCTATTACTGGAGCGTTTAAGGCGATGGACGATGAAGCCATCGCTCAAGCCAAAGAGCAATCAAGCGCACTGGCTACCTATTTACAGGGCAAGATCAAATCGGCTGCTGGTTCGCTTAATTCCGCGTCGGTTGCTGGTCGAATTGCTGAGGGTTCAAAAGTAAGCAAGTCGTCTAAGATTGGCGAGATTTCATTTGGTTTCGCTGGACAAAAATTTAGCGGTGGCGCTACAACCAAAGATTTATGGGGCGGCTCAGAATTTGGATCAAATAAATTTAAGCAATTCCCAATTTGGTCGGGATCAACCGGGCGAGGATCGACTGGCTATTTCATATATCCGACTTTACGAGCTGAACAAAGCTATCTAATTGCTGAGTGGGAAAAGGCGTTTACTTCAATAGTTAAGAGGTTTGACTAATGGCTGACGGATCAAGAACGCTTAAGCTCTCGATATTAGCTGACGTTGACAATCTTAAAAAAGGTTTAACAGACGCGGGAACAGAAACCGACAGCTTCGGAACTAAACTAGGCGGATTTGGCAAAGCGGCTGGAGCTGCGTTTGCTGTCGCTGGAGCTGCCGCGCTTGCCTATGCTGGTGTATTGCTAGTCGATGGCGTTAAGTCAGCGATTGAGGACGAAGCGGCTCAAGCTAAACTCGCGACTACTTTAAAAAACGTAACGGGAGCAACCGACGCCACTATTGCGGCTACTGAGTCATGGATTACAAACATGGGCTTAGCATTTGGCGTAACGGACGATGAATTACGTCCAGCCTACGAAAGATTAGCTCGCGCAACTGGATCAGTCGAGGAAGCTCAAAAATTAGCCACATTAGCCATCGATGTCTCAGCTGGTTCTGGTAAATCACTTGAAGCCGTAAGTAACGCGTTAGGTAAAGCGTATGAGGGAAACTCAACCGCACTAGGAAAACTCGGAATAGGTTTAACAGCTGCCGAATTAAAATCTTTAACTTTCGAGGAACAAACTAAATTATTAGCTGAGACATTTGGCGGACAAGCTACAGAAAAAGCCGAAACATTTGCGGGCAAAATGGACAGATTAAAGCTGGCATTTGACGAGGGTAAAGAGACAGTCGGAGCGTTCGTATTAGACGCGGTAACTCCATTACTGACAATATTTACAAATAAAATTATTCCAATTATTACCACGTTATCGACAGATATTGGCGAAAAACTATCGCCAGTATTCTCGGCTCTCGGTACATTTTTTAAAGATACGTTTATTCCGGGTCTGACCGCTCTATGGGATTATTTAAACAAATACATAATCCCAATTTTTAAAGCTCAATTAACGCCAGCAATTCAAGGTGTAAAAAACATATTTGGTGCTATTGGCGATCTGGTCGAGAGTAATACAGGATTTTTTAAACTACTAGGCGTGGGTATAACCGCGTTTTTAGTATTGGCTAAGCCAGTAGCCGCATTTATTGGCGGTACTTTCAAATTAGCATTTAGCGGAATCGCATTATTAATTGACGGAATTTCTTTAGCGATGAAAGGTTTAGTCGCTGCTATTAACGCTGTTATTTCAGGATTAAATTTGCTTATTGCTGGATATAATATTGTGAACAATATAACCGGCGGAAAAGATTTAAAACCAATTCCTAAGCTCGCTACTGGCGGTTTAACTAGCGAAAATAAACCTTACATTGTGGGAGAACAAGGGCCGGAATTATTCGTTCCGTCAAGTAATGGACGCATTATTCCAAATAACAAGCTAGGCGGCGGCGGCGGAAATATTTACATTAACGTAAGCGGCGCAATCGACCAGGAAGGCACAGCCCGCCGGATCGTTGACGTTTTAAATAATAGTTTTTATCGCGGCACTAATGGCGCAAACGCATTGGCTTTCTCATGACAGTATTCAACCCAGTCTGGCGAGTAAAGATTCAAGGCGTCGAATACACGACTTACACGCTGGCAAATCTAACTATCTCAAGCGGTCGAAATAACATTTACCAACAGGCTCAAGCGGGCTATTGTAATTTAGAACTGCTAAACCTAACTCAGGCGATCGTCAACATAAACATAAACGATTCAGTTACGATCGAGCTAAAGGATTCGACTAACGCTTACGTTCCGATATTTGGCGGAACCGTCGTCGATTTTGGAATTGAGATCGTTACAGCTGGCAGCGTTGGAATAAATCAAGTGCTAAAGATAACCGCACTCGGAGCTCTGAGCCGATTACCTAAAGCGCTTACCGATGGCACACTAGCGAAAGCTCATGATGGCGATCAAATTTGGCATATTCTCCAAGACTTACTTTTAAACAACTGGGGCGAAGTTCCGGCGGCTTTAACGTGGGCGGCTTACGATCCGACCGAAACATGGGCAAACGCTCAAAACGTAGGATTAGGCGAGATTGATCGTCCGGGCAATTATGAGCTATCAGCTCGATCAGCCGATCGCACCGATATCTATTCGCTCGTTTCAGGGCTGGCAACATCAGGGCTAGGCTACATATATGAGGACGGCAGCGGACTTATCAGCTACGCCGATTCGACTCATAGATCGATTTATTTAGCTACAAACGGCTATACAGACGTAACGGCTAATCATGCGCTATTTAACGGGCTTAAAATTGAAACTCGAGCGGGCGACGTACGAAATGACATAACCTTAAAATACAAGGCTAATGGCTCAAGCGAAAAAAGCGCCGTTGACGTTAACTCAATCGATCTCTACGGTCGATTGGCTCAAATCATCAATACAACAATAGAAAAGGCGGCGGACGCTCAAGATCAAGCCGATTTTTACCTGACCCTAAGAGCCACTCCGCAAGCGAACTTTACATCGATCACTTACCAGCTCACGAATCCCGAGCTAGACGATCAAGATCGCGATTCGCTAATAAACGTATTTATGGGCTTACCTTTAAGAATTAGCGATCTACCGCCTAATATGGCAGCTGGAACGTTTCTAGGATTCGTCGAGGGGTGGTCGTTTAAGGCTGCCTATAACGAAATTGCCATAACGCTAAATCTTTCGCCACTTAGTTATTCTTTACAAGCTATGAAGTGGCAAGACGTTTCCATCGCGGAATCGTGGAATACTATATCTGGGGTACTAACGTGGGAAACCGCGCTGGTCGTGGCATAAGGAGAATAAATGACAAACCCAACGAGCAATTTCAACTGGCAAATGCCAACGCCGACGGACTTAGTTACCGACTTACCAGCTGATTTTGAAGTATTTGGTCAGGCGGTCGATACATCGATGGCTGATTTATTGGGCGGCACGACTGGTCAAATTTTGGCTAAGAATTCAAATACCAATATGGATTTTATTTGGATTACTAATGACGTCGGCGACATAACAGCCGTTAACGTAACTAGCCCAATTACAGGTGGCGGCACTTCGGGCGCTGTAACTATTGGCGTTAGTGCTGCTTCGACAAGCGCGTCAGGGGTTGTTCAACTTAGCGACTCAACTTCGACGACATCGAGCGTTCTAGCTTCAACACCAACAGCCACTAAATCAGCTTACGATTTAGCAGCTGCCGCCGTTCCAAAGTCAACAGTTACAACAGCTGGCGACGTAATTTATGCGACTGGATCAGCTGCGGTAACACGTTTAGGAATCGGTACAGCTGGACAAGTGTTAACAGTTAACGGTGGCGGTACTGCTCCATCGTGGGCAACACCATCGGGCGGCTCTAATCAATTTTATGCTGGTAAAAATAGAATAATCAACGGCGATTTTTTTATAAATCAACGAGCCTTTAGTTCGACCACGACAGATGGATCTTATGGTTTTGATCGTTTTATGTGGGAATCAAGCGCGGGCGGAACATGGTCGGCTCAAACTTTCGCGTTAGGAACAGCCCCAGTCGCCGGATATGAAGGAAAAAATTATTCTCGAATTGTAACGACCGGGCAAACTGGCGCGGGCGTTTACACAGTCCTAGAGCAAAAAATGGAAAGTGTTCGCACGTTCGCAAATCAAACAGTCACAGTCAGTTTTTGGGCGAAAGCTGCTACTGGTACTCCAAAAATAGCCCCAGAGTTATATCAATTTTTTGGTTCAGGCGGATCACCGTCGGCTGCTGTCAGCACTCCGGGAACTCAAGTCACACTTTCGACATCATGGGCTAGATATTCGTCAACAATTACAGTTCCTTCGATTGCTGGTAAAACTTTAGGAACAGCGGGCGATTTCTTACAGCTTTCATTATGGGTTTCTGCTGGTACAACTTTCAACGCTCGATCTGGTTCGCTCGGTATCCAGTCAAACACTTTTGACGTGTGGGGGGTACAAGTAGAAGCTGGATCAACTGCGACAGATTTTCAAACGGCAAGTGGTACTTATGGTGGAGAATTGGCGTTATGTCAGCGTTACTATGAGCAAAGTTTTGCTTCTGTTGCTAGTGAGGCAGAAAATAAAGTAAATGGTTATTCGGACGCAAATTATCTTATGGGATTTACTTATTCAGTCCAAAAAAGATCCATACCAACTTTAGTTTTATGGTCAACAAATGGTCCAACATCTAATCGGGTTCGTCAAATTTCTACAAATGTTAACTACACGCCAGCGGGTATTCCAAATCCTGGAGTACTACAAACTGGCGTAATCACAGGTATTGCCCAATCCAACATGATGGACTGGCACTTTACAGCGAATTCGGAGTTATAAAATGGAATATACATACGAATTAATTACGTCAGAATTAGGCGAAAGCATTTTGCGTTCCGACGGTGCGTGGATTCCAAAAGATTTAGGTAACGTTGACTATCAAAAATACTTAGCGACGCTAAATGTTACTGACGAGCTATAACGGCTGGACGGCTTCGAAAGATCAAGCCGAAATCGGAATCAAATCCTACGCGATACCGGGAACTGATTTAAAAATTCGGTGCGCCGAAGCTGTAGCACCTTTAATCGTGGAATTCTGTAAAGAATTTAACGAGCTAATTGAGCCGTTAGATGGCGGACAGCTTGACGACTGGGGTTACGCATTTCGCATGGTTCGTGGAAGTGTTGATCGTTTAAGCAATCACGCCAGCGGCACAGCTATCGACCTAAACGCAACCAAACACCCGCTCGGAAAGATTGGTACGTTTCCGGTCGAAAAGGTTCCAATGATTCGGGCGTTAGCTAAGAAGTACGGTTTATTTTGGGGCGGCGATTATAAAAATCGTGCCGACGAACAGCATTTTGAAATTAACGTAAGCCCAAAAAGAGTCTCAGAGCTAATCAAGGCGCTGGGGTTAGGAGAAAAGTAATGAAAGAGCTAAAAGCTATGGCTGCTAGTTATGGACGATCAGCGCTCGCGGGAGCGTTAGCCGTTTACATGACAGGTGAAACCGATCCCAAAAAATTGGCTTACGGGTTTCTCGCTGGCGTCGTTCCGCTACTAATGCGTTACCTGAATCCTAAAGACGTTACGTTCGGCGCTAAAGCGAGTGAACGCTAACGACTGGGCTGCGATGGGCGTGGCTATGGTCACGCTCCTTGCGGCATTTACAGCGGTCGTTCGACACCTAGTTAAATACTATTTAAGCGAGCTAAAGCCTAACTCTGGAGCAAGCGTCAAGGATCAGGTTTCGCGACTTGAAAAGCGCGTTGACGAGATTTACAGTTTGATCTTAAGCAATTCGACACGCCGCTAATTAGGCGTAAGGCTTGAAATTGTCAGACATTTAGTTCACCCTATTACTAGGGAGCGAATAAGTCGCACCCGGAATCGGGAGCTAAAATGTTTACAGTAGTAGAAATGGCGGGAGCTGTATTTTTGGCAAGTGTTGGCTGGTTTTTAGTCGGCTGGAGCATTGGTTACAAGCAAGGCGTTAAAGATGGATTTAACCGAGGTCGAGCAGCTGGGCTTCGCTGGGCAACAGATCGCGTGAGAAACTCATAATGGCAATCCCATTAGAGGGTTACGAATCAGTAGCCGAACGGATCGAGAAGTTCTGGGTTAAGTACCCAAACGGGCGGATCGACGTCAAGATCATCTTTCACGACGGAACTCGTTACATAATCCAGACAGACATTTACAAGGAAATAACCGACGCTTTACCTTTCGCGACAGATTTTGCTGAGGAAATCAGATCAAACGCTAATCGCTTTCCGCTAGAAAATGGATCGACGTCAGCAATAGGTCGAGCCTTACACACAGGCGGACTATCTAAGTTTAGCGAGAATCAGAATCGACCATCTTTTGAGGAAATGAAGCGAGTCGAGCGACCAGTTACCACAGCGCCTAAGCAAGAGCTACCTAACGGTTCCTATGACCCGTGGGATATGACTCAAGCTGTCGCTGAGATTGGCGGCATACTTACCGGGCGATCTTGTAGTCATGGCGTTATGATTCGCAAAGAAGGCGTGAGCAAAGTCGGCAAACCTTACAAAGGCTGGGTATGTCCAGACAATAACCGGGCATGTGCGATATGGGAATAACAAAAATAACGCTAACGACAGATGAGGAAATACAAGCAGCAGCGGCGGCTTTCTTATGCGAATCTAAAGGCGTGGAAAATTATTACTTTCATGACCAGACAGCTAGAGGCAATATCCATGAGTCGATTCGGCGCACAGCTGAGGCGCTAGGTGCTGAAATCGCAGCTGCTAAATGGTTCGGGATTAAGGACTTTAAGCTCGAGCTAGATAAGTTCAAAATTCGAGCCGACGTCGGAAACCGAATCGAAGTCAAGCATACGAAGTGGCTAGATGGACACTTGATCCTGCGCGAGCGCGATCGAGTCGAGGACTTAGCTGTGCTAGTCGTAGGGGAATCACCGACTTATTACGTCAAGGGCTGGATTCCAATACGATCAGCTAAGACAAGTCGTTTCAAGCATGACAAGGACAATTCGTGGTGGGTAAGCCAGCACAATCTCAATTCTATGGATAATTTAAAGGAGTCCAACTATGGAGAAATTGAAATTTGAGTGTCGTCGTTGTAAGCGCGAAACGTTACAGGTCGAACGCATAGTGACCGACTTACTTCCGCCGGGCGTTAAAACGCTTGAGTGTACGGTTTGCGGAACTTTAGGCGTTTGTTTAGTCGGTAGCGATAATGCCTAGTTACCTGTATCGCTGCGATCAATGCGGCGGCGAATTAGAGCTTAATCACCCAGTCGCAACTCATGGCGACAGTTCTCCATTATGTTGCTCATATCCGATGGCTAGAGTGTTTAGCGCGCCTAGTGTCATCTTTAAAGGTACTGGCTGGGGTGGTGATAAGTAATGCCATTTGATAACGAGCATTATCATATTAGCTCGAGCAGCTTTCTAGCCTTATGCTGTAATGAAATTATGTTCAAATATACCTGTCGCAAATGCGGCGCGGATATGGGCTGCTATTACTGTTCGTTTAACTATGATGAAGCGCATGGTTGCGATGAATAGTTATCCACAGATACAGAAAGTTATCCACAAGTTGTGGGAATCGCCCAAGATCACGCTCAATGTTGCGTTATCCTTGACATCGCTTGTACGATCAACTCGCTGGACGCGAACCGGGCGACCGGGTAGTTCGCGGCGAGCACTACTAACGGGCGCACTATGTATTGCGTTCGCACTACCTAATCCAACATATGCTGATAGCCAAGCTAGTAAAGATAGGTTTAAATTATATCTACATAGTCGAGTAGTTAAAGACAGTCAATATCAATGCGCATATGCGTTGTATATGGCGGAGTCTAAGTTTAATAGTCAAGCTAAGAACGGTAGTCATTACGGAATACCACAGCTGCGTAATAAGAAGCTAAAGAATCTAGATGGTTACACCCAAATAGATTGGGGTATCCGGTACATCTCTCATAGATATAAGGGCGACTATTGCCTAGCATACAAACACTTCAAAGACAAGGGGTGGCACTAATGGCTAGTGCTGTGGATAATGGTACGTCTAGTCGATGGTCAAAGATTAGGCAAAGGATACTTAAGCGGGATAGTTACTGTTGCCAACAATGCGGACAAGATAACGGAAAGTTACACGTTGACCACATAATACCGCGTAGGCTTGGTGGGAGCGATAATGACGATAATTTACAAGTGTTATGCCAAAAGTGTAATTTAAGCAAAGGTGGGCGGTTTTTTGGTACAGGTAATACACCCCCGACTCTCCATGATCTAAATATCCCTGAAAACGTTAGCGTAAGTCATGATTAAGGGCGATCAGGTCATAATCGGTCAACCGCCGATCGATCTCGGCTCAGATCGGCTGATATCGGTTTTGCCGCCGTCAACAGCTGCCACTTATGGCAATCCGACACCCAGAATCCATACTCCGCTTAATGATTTACCCTCTCGGGGCTTTGATTTAATTGATTTAGCAGCTCAAATACTCCCAGAGGGGCTTATGCCATGGCAAAAGTTTGCGCTGGAGCATACGCACAAATACAAACCCGACGGGCGCTGGAATACGCCTACAAATTGTATCGTCGTCGCACGTCAAAATGGCAAATCATTTTTACAGCAAATCAGGATTTTAGGTGGCTTATTTTTATGGGACGAGCCGCTTCAAATCGGATCAGCTCACAGATTGGCTACTTCGCTGGAGCAATTTAGGCAGCTGGTTAACCTAATCGAAAGTTCCGAAATGCTTTCCAAGCGCGTACAGCGTATCCGCTGGTCTCATGGCTCAGAGGAAATGGAAGTTAAAGGTACGACCGGGCAAATCAACCGATTTATTGTAAAGGCTGGCGGTTCAGCTGCGAGAGGCGTTTCCGCGCCATCGGCAATCCATTTAGACGAGCTTCGAGAGATGAAAGACTTAGAATCTTACGCGTCGCTTAGATATACCTTAATGGCTGCTAAGAATCCTATGATTATGAGCTACACAAACGCTGGCGATTCGCACTCAGTCGTTTTAAATGCGTTTCGAGAGCGCGGGCTTGCTGCCGCCGCTGGCGCGGACGACGATATTGGTTATTTTGAGTGGAGCGCACCAACCGACGATATTCAGTTAGAGTCAAATTGGCTGGCAGCAAATCCAGCTATCGGACACACAATAAATATCCAGAATATTCAGGCGGTTTTAAATGATCCGCCCGAAGTCGTACAAACCGAGGTATTGTGTAGATGGGTACAGACTATTTCCAGCATTATCGGAGCTAACGAGTGGTCTAATTGCCATGATGAAAGCGTCGATCTTGACCCCGAGAAGCTAACATGGCTGGCGCTTGATATTTCACCGGATCGCAAATTTTGCGCTCTCGTTGGAGCCCAGAAATTGGGCGATGAGCGCTTCGTGGTAAAGCTGCTCCATACATGGGAAAATTCTGTCCAACTTGACGATCGAGAGATCGCAAATGAGGCTGCTAAATATTGTCGCAAGTATCCGTTAGAGTATTTGCTATATTCGAGGCGAACCAGCGGCGCGGTTGCCGCCAGATTCCAGCCAGCGGGTATTCCGATTTTTGACATGGACTCGGTTTATCCTCAGAGCTGCGACGAGCTACTGGGTGCGATTAACTCGGGTCGGCTTCGCCATCGAGGACAGAGCGATCTAACTAAACAGATTCTTTCGGCTGTCCAATTAAAGCGCGGCGATGGTGGCTGGGTAATTGGACGTCGAGCTTCGCAAGCTGCGGTTTGCGCTGCGGTAGCGACGGCGCTAGTTACACACTTTGCGACACGCCCAGAGATGGACTTCGATATAATGACAGGTTAGTGATATACGCCTGACACAATTCGCGCATGGGTATTCGTGATCTCTTTGCGTCAAGGGTGGAAGCTGTAGCGCCGTCTCAAAATTCCGATATTGAGGCTTCGGTTTCACCAGTTTTTGCGCTTGATTCCATTTATACCTTTAACGGTGGCGCTACTCAGGCTACGCGCGAGGAAGCGATGAGCGTACCGACGATCGCGCGCGCAAGAGGAATTATATGCTCCTCGATTGCTTCGATCGGCTTACAACTCCGGGACAATACGACGGGGTTAGAAGTGCCAATGCCTCGCGTAATTCGTGAGCCTGATCCACGCGTACCGGGTAGCGCAACATATGTATGGACAGCTGAGGATTTATTATTTTATGTTTACGCCTATTGGCAAATTACCGAATTATTTGCCGACACTATGCGAATCCGATCCGTTCAGCGAATTGTGCCAACACGCGTCGGAGTATTTTTAAATAATAACGGCACAGAAGTTATGTATTACACGATCGACGGAAAACAAATCCCAGATTCTGGCGTCGGATCGTTAGTCGTATTCTATGGAAACGATGAAGGATTATTAAACCGCGCTGGTCGGACAATTCGTACCGGAGCAGAATTAGAGCGAGCAGCTGCTAACTATGCTCGCGAACCTGTCCCGTCGATGGTATTAAAATCAAACGGCACAGCGTTACCAGCTGATCGAATTGCGAAACTTTTAGAGTCATGGGGCGTCGCTCGACGTAATCGTTCGACCGCGTTTCTAAATGCGGACGTTGAATTACAAACAGTCGGCTTTGACCCTGAGAAATTACAGCTCGCAGCTGCCCGTTCGTACATCGCAACAGAATTAGCTAGAGCAATCGGTATTCCAGCGTTTTACGTTGACGCCGAAACAGGATCAAGCATGACGTATTCGAACGCAAATGTAACTCGTAAAACTTTGCTTGATTTCTCGCTGATTCCGCTAATGACAAGTATAAGCACCAGGCTATCAATGCCAGATTTTATTCCGTCAACTCAGACAGTCAATTTTAGACTTGAGGATTACTTGCGCGGAAGCGAAGCCGAACGAGTAGCAATTTACAAAACATTATTTGAGATCGGCGCAATTAGCGTCGAGGAAATTCGACAAGCTGAGGAAATGATCAAATGAAACTAAACATGCCGTTACTAATTACATCAGCCGATAGTGAATCTCGCACTATTACTGGACGAGTCGTAACCTGGAACGAAACAGGATCAACGTCAGCTGGACTTACGACGTTTAAACCAGAATCTATCGCAACTAAAAACGTTAAATTATTACTTGAACACGATCGCACTCGCCCAATCGGAAAGGTTTTATCTATGACCGCAACCGAACAGGGAATCGACGCGACATTTAAAATCGCGGAGACAACAGCGGGCAACGACGCATTAGTAGAGGCTGCGACTGGTCTCCGCGATGGTTTTAGTGTCGGCGTTAAAGTTAACGCACACGATTTCGTCGATGGCGTGTTAGTAGTAGCAAAGGGATCGCTCGATGAGGTCAGTTTGGTTTCTGAGCCAGCCATCGACAGCGCGAGAGTCAGTTCCGTAGCCGCGAGCGACACCGAAGCCGACGAGGAAGTCGAATCAACCGATGAGAATTCTGATCCTACAAATGAGGAAACAGAAGAAACAAATCCAACAACCGAAGGAGAACAAGTGTCAGACACTACCGTTCCAGAGAGCGCCGCTGCCGAAACGGTAGAAGCGTCTAAGCATGTCCCAATGGCGTACACCGCGCCACGTTCACCTATTGTCGATAAGGTTTCTTATTTACAGTATTCACTCAAGGCGTCAGTTTTACACGATGAGGACGCTCGCCAATATGTCAAAGCTGCCGATAACACAACATCAACAGCACCGGGCATGGTTCCAACACCACAAAGCCGCACAGTTATCAACGCGTTAGCAAATGCTGATCGTGGCATGATTGACGCACTATCTCGCGAAGCTCTTAGCGCAACAGGTATGACTTTCGAACTTCCAAAAGTCACAGCTGTTCCAACTGTCGCAAACATCGCAGAAAATGCTGCTGTTACAGAATCAAATCTAAGCGCCAGCTATATCAGCGTTGCCGTACAGTCCTTTAAGGGTCGTGCGATTTCCACGATTGAGCTAATTGACAGATCTGACCCATCATACCTAACAGCTTTGCTACAAAATCTGGAATTTGCTTACGCAAAAGTTACAGATCAATTCGCTGTCGGAACTATTGCTGGAGCTGGTCAACAGACAGGCGTTAACGCTAATACAGCTTCGGGATTCCTTGCTTACACATCACAAGCCGCTGGCGCTGTTTATTCATCGTCACTCGGCTTCGCTCGTAACCTAGTAGTTAGCCCTGGACAATGGACTAATATCATGGGTTACAACGACAATGGCGCACCGCTGTATAACGCAGCTCAGCCATCAAACGCAGCTGGTAACGTTCGCGGCGATTCACTTCGCGGCGTAGTTTCTCCGGGTCTAAATCTGTTCGTTTCACGTTCAATCGGAAACGCTGGTCCAACTACATCGACAGGCGATTTCTCAATGGTCGTCGTCAACCCAGACGCATGGACATGGTACGAAAGCCCACGTTTCGAGCTTCGCACCAATATCCAATCAGACGGAACCGTCGATATCCTTTACTATGGTTATGCCGCAATCGCTCCAAAGATTCCTTTCGGCGCTTGCTGGAACCAGACCTGAGATAACTAAGAAATAATCATCGGTCGTTTCGCTCCCGAGGCGACCGAGCAGAATCGAGAGGGGAACGCTAATGCCAATAGTTACAGCTACGGAACTTCGTGACGTGCTAGGCGTTAGCGTTTCCCTTTACTCGGACGCATATCTTGACTTGATGATTGAAAGCGCCGAGGGCGCAATCTTGCCGTTGCTAACTGGTTATCAGTCAGCAATTACAGGGATCGAAGTCAAAGATGGCATGGCGTTTTACACGACTCAGCGCATAAATTATTTTGTACCGGGTCAAGCTGTAATCATTTCAGGCTGCGGAGCTGCGTTCGACTTAACAGTCACAATTAACGATCATCAAATTGCGCCATACATATTCACCACAGCAACAGCAGCACCAGATCAAATATTTACACCTAAAATTCCAGCTGGTTTAGCCGTACTTAATGGCTCAACAGCTGATGATCTATATTCAGGCGTAGCGCCCGTAAAGTCGGCGCTGTTAGTCGTATCGGTCGAGGTCTTTCAGTCGATCACAGCTCCGGGCAATACTTCGGCTCAGGTTGACTTTAACCCTAGCCCGTTCGTGCTGGGTCGATCATTACAAAATCGTGTCGTCGGTTTACTAGCTCCGTTTATTGACGTCGAAACTATGGGTCAATAAATGCCAACACCAACCAGTATTCAGGCTGACGTTCGTGCGCCATTAGCGACCGCTCTCGCTGGCGTAACGGCTTCGGTCTATGAATCAGTACCCGAGGCGGTTATTCCGCCCGCTGCGATCATCGTGCCGGGTACTCCATATTTGGAAACAACACTAATTAGCAGCTCGATCCAATTAAAGGTTAATTTTACAATCTCAGCCGCCGTCGCGTACAACAATAACGCGGGCGCTCTCGATAATCTCGAGAAGCTAGTCATACAGATTCTCGCGGCTATTCCGTCGGGATATATCGTCGGCGACGTATCGCGTCCGTCGATTATTGCGTTAGGTTCGAGTAATTTA
>Ga0164294_10003320_pt1 | contig 14334 bp, 8 predicted proteins | sample GEODES005metaG_FD_111479 | JGI IMG/M metagenome (GOLD analysis project Ga0164294, IMG submission 111479) | Oligotrophic lake water microbial communities from Sparkling Lake, Wisconsin, USA - GEODES005 metaG | ecosystem: Environmental > Aquatic > Freshwater > Lake | place: USA: Sparkling Lake...
CCTCGTGAAGCCGGGCTACACCGACGCCGAGTTCTGGCCCGCCTACGAGGCGATGGTCGAGAAACTCCGGCCGTGGACGTACGACTTCCACGTGGCCCAGAACGACGGCCAGGTGCACGGTGCCGGCGCGCACGACAAGACGGGGAAGCACTGCCCGGCCGACGACCCCAACGGCAAACTCGACATCGTGCGGTGCTCGGGGCTGTGGCTCGAGGGCGCGGCCGACCGCGGCATCCACCACATCTGCTGGGACGGCTGCATGTTCCCCAACGCCACGCTCGAAGACCCCACTACCTGGAACACCATTCTCAAGACCATGGTCGCCGTCCGCGACGCCCACGGCTGGGCGTGATCGACAACTCTTTCCACTTTCTTTTGCTCTGAAACGGAGCCTGTCACAGAGAATCGTCCTTCGCATGGTCCATGCCGCCCCTGGTTGAAGGGCACATCGCTAGACGAGGCGAGGGAATCGGCAAACGCTCGAGGAGCCTTGGGCGTATCCTCGCCCCGGCGACGAGACTTTTGCCGTTCCCGAGCCGGCTTCCTTCGCACAACCCTGAACACTCCTGAACACTCGAGGATCCCACCATGGCTAAGCAACTCCGCATCGGGATGATCGGCTACGGCTTCATGGGCCGCGCCCACTCCAATGGCTACAACCGCGTCAAGGACTTCTTCGACCTCGAATACCTGCCCGTGCTGCAGGCGGTGGCGGCCCGCGACGCCGACAAGGCCAAGGCCTTCGCCGACCGCTGGGGCTACAAGAGGGTGGAGACCGACTGGCGGAAACTCGTGGCCGCCGACGACATCGACGCGGTCGACATCTGCACGCCCAACAACCTTCACGCCGAGATCGCCATCGAGGCTGCCAAGCACGGCAAGGCGATCCTCTGCGAGAAGCCGCTGTCGATGGACGCGGCCGAGGGGGAGCGGATGTGCGAGGCCGTCGAGAAGGCCGGGGTGCCCAACATCGTCTGGTACAACTACCGCCGCATTCCGGCGGTGACCTTCGCCAAGCAGATCATCGACTCAGGAGCGCTCGGCCGCGTGTTTCATTACCGCGCGGAGTTTCTCCAAGACTGGACGATCAACGCCGACCTGCCCCAGGGGGGCGCGGCTCTCTGGCGGCTCGACGCCGCGGCCGCCGGCAGCGGCGTGACGGGCGACCTGCTGGCGCACTGCATCGACACGGCGCTCTGGCTCAACGGGGGCATGAGCGACGTCACGGCGATGACGGAGACGTTCGTGAAGGAGCGGATGCACCAGCTCACCGGGAAGGTGGAGAAGGTGGGAATCGACGACGCCTGCTCGTTCCTCTGCCACTTCAAGAACGGGTCGCTGGGGCTGTTCGAGAGCACGCGATATGCCCGAGGCCACAAGGCCCTCTACACGTTCGAGATCAACGGCGAGAACATGAGCCTGAAGTGGGACCTGCACGATCTCCACCGGCTGCAGGTTTTCGATTACAAGGACGCCGGACCGATGCGGGGCTGGAAGAGTGTTCACGTGACCGACAGCGATCACCCGTACATGGACAAGTGGTGGGTGCCGGGGCTGGCGATCGGCTACGAGCACTCCTTCGTGCACCAGGTGGCCGACTTCCTCGAGGCGTATGCCAAAAAGCAATCGGCACACCCGACCTTCCGCGATGCGCTCGAGACCCAGAAGGTCTGCGACGCGGTGCTCTCCAGCGCCAAGAGCCACCAGTGGGTCGCGGTGACCTGACGCCGTGAACGCCCGACTCGTGGTGGCGGCGATCGCGTGCCTGGGGCTGGTGGCCGTGGGGCTGCTCGCCCGCCCGGCGCGGTACGAGGTCGATGGGCTCTCGATGGCACCGGGCGTGATGCCCGGCGACGTCGTCGCCACACAGCCGTTTCCGGCGGCCGACCGGGCCCGACGGCCGGAGCGGTTCGAGCGGTGGATCGTCGACAGCCCTGCGGATGGATCGGCCCTCAAGCGGGTCGTGGGCCTACCCGGTGAGACGCTCGCGATCGTGAATGGTGACCTGCTGGTAGACGGAATGGCCGTGCTCAAGAGCCCGCGAGTGCTCGCGGAGGTCGGCATCGAACTGGCGACGATCACCGCCGGGCCGTCTCCCGGGCGGTTCGACCTGCCCCAGACCGAGGTGCTCGATGACGCACCATTCGCCACCGAGGTGAACCGCACCCTCGTGCCCGTCAACGATCTGGGAATCGCGGCGGTCGTTCGCACGGCGACCGGCGCCGCGGAGATACGGCTCACCGGCGGCGGGCGGCGGGTGACATGGCGACCGACTCCGCACACCCGCGGCTGCTTCGTGGCCGGTCGGCTCGACGGGTGTTTTGTAGCCATCGCATGGAAACTGCCTCTGCGTGCCGTGGCGGGCGGGCGTGGGTGCCTGCCCGCTGCCCCTCCAACCTGGGCGCACCAGAAAGCCTGGGCGTACGAAGAGGCCTGGCCCGCGGGAGACGCTGAACCCGGTTCTGGATGGTCGGCCGAGATCGACGACCCTGCGGCCATCGTGGAGCGGGTCTGGGGATGGCGTGATGTTCATTACCGGCCGGCCGACGGCGTGGCCGAGTGGCGACTCGGCGCCGGCAGCTTTCTCGTGCTCGGTGACTTTCCCACCGCCAGCCGCGATTCGCGGCACTGGGGGCCGCTGGCCCGCGGAGCCCTGCGGCATCGGCTCGCGCCCTGAACGGTGAGCCGCTCCCGGCCTCCCGCATCGTCGTCGCGTAACGCCCACCGCGACCCGCCCGACAGCCTGCAACGCGGGGCGGGCCAGGATCGTCATTCCGGCCGGGGAAAGCAGCGATCTGCTTCGGGGAGCACCACCACGCCGTCGGCCCGATGGGCCAGCCGCTCGACCACTTCGGGCCCGGCCGCGTAGCCAAACTCCAGCTCCTCGACCACATCTTCTGCGAGTCCCGAAAGCAACACGAGCCGACGATCGTCGAGGGCCCGCGCGAAGAGCCGCGTGTGGAGCGCATCGGCGATCAGTGCCAGGTCGCCGGTGGCGATCGCTTCGTGCAGGAGCGGCTCGAGGGGCGCGCCCTGACGCCACCGCTGAAAGATCAGCCCCGGCGGCACGTTGACGGCACATGCCACGCAGATCGTGCCGCCTGGGCGGGTGGCCCGAGCCGCGGCCGCGACGGCGGCGGTAATCAGTCCGAATCCACCGGCAGGATTCGACAGCGACGCGACGGCGACGGAGGCAGTCGGCTCCATCGCAGGGCACCAGGCAGCCGCCGCGGAGCGGGCCTGCCTGCCGGCCTCGTCGGGAAGGCCGAAGCACGCGGAGGCGATCGTGCCCGCGGCACCGCGGACGAGCTTGAGGTTGGCACACACCCCCAGTTGCCAGGCGATCTCGTGCATGCCGCTCTTCCAGTCGGGGAGTGCTCCGCGACCGCGGCGAGTGAGCGTCTTGAGCAAATCGCGGCGACAGCTCCCCCGGGCGAACGTGGGCCAGAGCTCTCCTTCGATCGACCTCCCGCCGAGCGCCGGCGCCCAGCCCCATTCGCCCACGGCGACGACCACGTCGGCATCGACGAGCGGGCGGGCGAGGTGCATCGGGCGACCCGCCTCGTCGGCCGTGAGGTAGGCGGTGGCCGCTTCGATCTCGGGATCGAATGCCAGGCCCCCGGGAACGGGCAGGTGATCCTCGGCCTCGAACCCCGCTTCAAATCCCAGCCTCGGCCCCTCGAGTACCGTGACATCCGCCGGGTCGATGCCGGCCGAGAGGAGGCAGTCCTGCACCGCCGCGACGACGGCCACCGCCTGCGGCACCTCACCGGCCACGGCGATCACCACGCGATCGCCTGGCACGACGTGGGCCGCGAGCGGAGGTCCGTGCTGGGGCGCGGTGATCGCCTCGGTGACGAGCCGGCGCGCTTCCTCGCCGTCTGCTCCGGCAGGCGGCTCGAAGGCCGTCAGCGGCGAACCGGGCAGGGCTTCGAGCACCAGTGGTTCATCGGCGCCGTAGTCGAGCGTGGTCGAGTGCACGATGACAAAACAGAAGGGATGGTGAGGGGTGGAATCGACGCGAAACGGCCATCTTATCGTCGCGCCGCCCGCGGAGAATGATCTGGCCTGACCAGCGGTGTTTGCGGCAAGATGCGGCCATGAAACCTTCAGCCTCCGCCCGGCAGACATTCCCGGCCCTCGCCGCAGCCATCCTCCTCGCCGGCTGTGGCGAGGATCCACGGGGGCTGATCACCGAGATGGGCCGGGCCTACCGCAGCGCGGCCTCCTATGCCGACGACGCCCGTGTCGTCGTGCGGGAGACCAGTGGAGGTTCGTCCACCGAAGCGGCATATCCCTTCCGGGTCGCCTTCTCGCGGCCTGACCGGATCCGCATCGATGCCTACGACGCGCGGATCGCAGCCGACGGCACGAGGCTGTTTGCGGCAGTGGGCGGGGTGCCGGGGCAGGTGCTCGCCGAGGCCGTCACGAGCCCACTCTCCATGGATCAGATCTTCGCGGACGACGCGGTGCGGGCGACCCTCGCCGAAGGGGAGGCCGGCTGTCCCACGCAGCTACCACTGCTGCTCGCCGACGACACCGTCGACCTGATCCTTGCGGACGCTCGCGAGGCCCCGCGGATCCTGGGCACGGAGACGATCGATGGCCGGGCATGCGCCCGCATCGAGATCGTGAAGCCCGACGGCGTGCTCGAACTCTGGATCGACCGCGAGGCGAAGCTCCTACGGCGCATGAAGGTGCCGACTGCCGCCTATGCCGCGGAGCTGTCGCGGCAGGCAGGCGGTCCGGTGGGCATCTCCGTGGAGGTCGAGTTCGCGGGGGCCTCATTCGACACCGCCGCACCCGCGGAGGTGTTTACCTTTGACATCCCCGCTGGCGCTGCCGAGGTCTCGCGGCTCGAGCCCCTGCAGCCGCCCCAGCCGGTGCATCCGCAGATCGGCAAGCCGGCCGACATCGGACCGCTAGCGCTGGCGGATGGCACGACCGTGTCGCGGGAGGAGCTGCGGGGATCGGCCGTCGTGCTCGAACTCTTCTTCGAGGGCTGCGGTCCTTCCACCCACGTCATGCCGCAGGTGGCGACCGGGCTGGCCGATTTCGTCGCGGCGCATGCCCGCCGTCATGGCGGCGAGCGGCCCGCCGTGCGGCACTTCGCCGTCAGCCTCGATCCCGAGGAGGTGACGGTGGACTCGATCCGCAAGAAGCTCGCGGAGTTTGGCGGTGTGGGCACGCTCGCCCGCGATCCGCAGGGCGTGCTGCCGCAGTCGCTGGCGCTGGAGTCGTTTCCGGCCACGGTCATCCTCGCGGCCGACGGCACGGTGGCCGATGTGATCACGGGCCACCACGGACGGATCGCCGGCGACGTCGCCGAGAGCCTCGCGGCTGCCAACGCCTCGACACCGACCGGGCCGCTCGTCCGCACGCGGTACGAACGGCGGCTGGCCGACTATCGGCGCGAACTCGATCGGGCTGCCGGCGGAAGCACGGGATCGCGGCTGCCCGAGCAGGTGATCGCCCCTCGGCGACAGCCCGTGCGATTCAAGCTCGAACCGGCATGGCGGGCGGCCGGCGTGGCGCTGCCGGGCAAGCTCGTCTGCCTCGATGCGGCGCACGCCGCGACCGACGTGCGGATCGTCACCCTCGACGGCTGGCGGACCGTGGTCGTGATCGATGCGTCCGGCACCGAGGTCAGCCGGCACGAACTCGATCTGCCAGCCGATGCAGGCGTCGGCTTCCTGCGCACGACCGTCGATTCCGCCGGCAGGCGGTGGTGGCTGGCGGGCCGCCGAGGTGGCCAGCACGTGTTCGTCTTCACGGCCGATTGGAAGCTCCATGCCACCTCTCCCGCAGCGGGTGGCATCCGGCACGAGGGCATCAGCGACGCCGACCTCGCCGACCTCGATGGCGACGGCGCTCCCGAACTGGTGGTCGGCCACCTGGGCGCCGGCGGCGTGCAGGCCGCAACCCTCGACGGCCGCCCGCTGTGGGAAGACCGTACGGTCGCGCCGGTGATCGACCTCGCCATCGGCGAACCGCGTGCAGCCGGGGGCGGCCGCGAGGTGCTGTGCGTTACGACGGCCGGCCGCATCGTGCGGGCCGACCGCAACCGGCAGAAGGCCGTCACGCCAGGCGACCCGCCGCCGCTACCGCTCGGCGAACTCACGGCTGGCCCGGTGGCCGCAGACGCCGCCTGGGCACTGCTCGGAATCGCGACGCTTCCCGGCAGCGGCCGGAGGGGCGTGGGGATCGATTCCAGCTCGCTCGAGGCGACCTGGGATCTGCCGCTGGGCGAGGGGATCCACCGGGCCGGGCCGATCGATGCGGTGGCCTGGGCCGATCTGCTCGGCACGGCACGGCGGCAGTGGCTGATCGCGGCCCCCGACGGCTCGGTGACGGTGGCCTGGGCCGATGGCCGGGTCGTCGACCGCTACCAGCACGGCCAACCGCTCGTCGGCCTGGGCGGCTACCGACACGACGGCGTCGGCTACGTCGTGATCGCCTCACCACGCGGGCTCGAGGCCCTCAGGGTCGCTGACGTGGCCCTGGACTGACGTCACATCTTTCCCGGCCGGTACAACCGGTCCCTGCGGCGCGGCCGCTCATCCCCGCAGTCTCCCCTCGACGAAGCACGTGTGGGCCAGAGAGGCTTGCACCACGTCTCCGGGAGTACCGACCGTGCGTTTCACCCGCCACATCATCGCCGCCGCCATCGTCGCCACCGTGCCATCGCTTCTCGCGATCGGTTTCGCGGTCGCCCAAGAGACGATGCCGGCCATGGAAGACTCCACGATGATGTCCACGGAGGGTGCGGGAAACGCCTGCGGTTGCCGAAGCGGGCAGCAACCGCCGTGGCATGCCAGCGTGGGTGGGACGGAATGCCGACCGTCGTGCCACCCCTGCGGCGTGTTCCACGCGGATCCGTGCGGTCAGTTGCAGGCGAAGCATGACCTCCACCGTCATGGCTGCGTCACGCCGCCGCCGTGCTTCCCGCGGCTCCAGGCGTGGTGGGCGTATGGGTCGTTGCCCACGCCCAAGCCGCTGGCCCAGCCCCGTTGCCACCAGTGCGGCGCGGCGATCGAGGGAGGCTTCTGAGCTCAGCCCCCCTCGACGCGACGCCTGTTGCGGCGGCGAACGACGACACCCTCTGACGCGGTCCGGCCGGTTTGTGCCCCCGGCCGGGCCGCGGCGTCGTTTCCGGGGCTCACCAGCCGGCAATCCGGGCGGCCGCGAGCATGGCCACCACGATCGTGATCGCCCCCACGACGTCGAGGATCGCGCCGCTTCGCATCATCGCCCGCAGCGGCACCTGGCCCGATCCGTAGACGATCGCGTTGCAGGGCGTGCTGATGGGCATCATGAAGCCGAGGCTGGAGGCAAAGGTCGCGGCCAGTGCCGCGACCAGGTTGTCGCCGCCCGTGTGCAGGCCCAACGCGATCACGACCGGCACGACCATGTTGGCAGACGCCGCGTTGCTCGTGAACTCGCTGGTGATGACCGCGACGACCGTCGCCATCACCACCAAGGCGACCCCGGCCCACTCACCCCCAGGAACCCAGGCGGCCATGGCATCGCCGAACGACCCGGCCAGCCCGGTGGAAAAGCACAGCTCGCCCAGGGCCATGCCGCCGCCGTAGAGCAGCACGATTCCCCAGTCCACCCGCGCCTCGCTCCACTCGAGCGCCGGCGACCAGCCTGCTCGCCATCGGCCGCCAGGCAGGATGAAGAGCAGGATGGCGCCGATCAGTGCCGCCACTCCCTCCGGCATCCGCGTTTTGAACCAGGCCGTCAGCGGGTGCGTTGGCCCCAGCACGGCCAGAGACACGCCCGGGCCAATCCAGAGCGCCACGGTGATCGCGAACGCCGTGAGCACCGACTTCTGCCCCGTGGTCCACGGCCCGAGGCGACCCCGCTCGTCGGCGACGAAGCGTCGCACCCCCTCCAACCGCTCGACCCCCGCCGAAAACATGCGATTGAGCAGCACCACCGTGAACGCCGTGAGGACCATCACGACCGGGATGCCCACGAGGCACCACTCGAAAAAAGAGATGTCGACCCCGAGCTGCTGGCGGATAAAGCCCAGCCCGATCAGGTTCGGCGCCGTGCCGATCGGCGTGGCCAGCCCGCCGATGGAGGCGGAGAACGCGATGCACAGGTAGAGCCCGGTCGCGAACCGCTGGGCCGGCGGCCGCTGCGTGAGTCGGGACGACTCGTCGACGGCGGCGAGGATTCCCGACACGATCGCGAGCATCATCGCGGCGGTGCAGGTGTTGGAGATGAAGGCACTGATGACGGCGGAGACGACGGCAACGGCCGCGAGGATTCGCCCGGGCCGCTCGCCCACCAAGGGCAGCGACAGCACGGCATAGGCCAGCCGCCGATCGAGTTTGTGGATTCGAATGGCCTCGGCCAGCAGGAACGACCCGATAAACAGGAAGATCAGCGGATCGGCGAAGGGCCGAAACACCTCCTTCGCGGGAGCCACGCCGGCGAGCACGCAGGCCACGGCCCCTAGCAGGGCGGTGATTGCCAGCGGCAGCGCCTCGGTGACCCAGAGCACGACCACCATCAGCACGATGACGGCCAGCGACTGGGCTTCGGGCGTGAGATTCATGAGGAACCGAGTCTCAAGCGCATTCGACTTCCGTGGTTCGCCGGCTCGGGGGCGGCAAAAGTCGCGTCGCCGGGCGAGGATACGCCCAAGGCTCCGCGAGCGTTCGCCGACCCCTTTCGCCTACCCGCCCTCGCCTACGTAAACGACGCTACGCATAACTTGCATGAGCTCTAGCCTGTCGGCGAGGGCCAGCCATGGCTCGCGCCCAGCTCTCACCAGGTCTTGCCGAGTGCCGCCTGGGCCGCCGCCAGCCGGGCAACAGGCAGGCGGAACGGTGAGCAGCTCACGTAGTCGAGCCCCAGGTGGTGGCAGAACAGCACCGAGTGGGGATCGCCGCCGTGCTCGCCGCAGATCCCGAGCTTGATGTCCTTGCGGGTCTTCCGCCCCTTCTCGACCGCGACCTCCATCAACTGGCCCACGCCCGAGACGTCGATCGATGCGAACGGGTTGGCCTTGAAGATGCCTTCGTCGGTGTACTTCGCGAGGAACGATCCCATGTCGTCACGGCTCATGCCGAGGCAGGTCTGGGTGAGGTCGTTGGTGCCGAACGAGAAGAACTCGGCCGTCTCGGCGATCTCGTCGGCCGTCAGCGCGCCCCGCGGGATCTCGATCATCGTGCCCACGAGATACTTGATCTTCTGTCCCGTCTCCTTCTGCACCGCCTCGGCAACGCGGTGCACGATCGCCACCTGGTGGTCGAGCTCCTTCTTGAAGCCGACGAGCGGGATCATGATCTCGGGCTTCACCTTGATGCCGTCCTTCTGCACCTTGGCGGCGGCCTCGAAGACCGCACGGGCCTGCATCTCGGAGATCTCCGGATAGCTGACGCCAAGGCGGCAGCCTCGGTGGCCGAGCATTGGGTTGAACTCGTGCAGGGAGTGCACGCGGGCCGCCACGGCCTCGACCGACATCTTGAGCTTCTTCGCGAGATCGGCCTGGGCCTTGTCGTCGTGCGGCACGAACTCGTGCAGCGGCGGGTCGAGGAAGCGGATCGTGGCCGGACGGCCGTCGAGGGCCCGGAAGATGCCCTCGAAATCGTCCCGCTGGTAGGGCAGGAGCTTGGAGAGGGCCTGACGGCGGGCGTCTTCGGTCTCGGCGAGGATCATCTCCCGCATCGCGTCGATCCGGTCACCCTCGAAAAACATGTGCTCGGTCCGCGTCAGGCCGATGCCCTCGGCGCCGAAGGCGATCGCGTGGCGGACCTGCTCCGGCGTGTCGGCGTTGGTGCGGATGCCGAGCTTCCGATGCTTGTCGGCGAGCTTCATGATGAAGTCGTAGTACTGGAAGACCTCCGAATCGGCCGGCTTCATGGTCTTGGCGATCAGCACCTGCTTGAGCTCACTGTCGGCGGTCTTGATGCCGCCGGCGAACACCTCGCCCGTGCTGCCGTTGATCGAGATCGCATCCCCCTCCTTGAGCGTCTTCCCGGCGCACTTCAGCGTGCCCGCGGAGTAGTCGATCTGGATCGCGCCAGCACCGGCCACACAGACCTTGCCCATCTGCCGGGCCACCAGTGCCGCATGGCTCGACACACCGCCGCGGCTGGTGAGGATGCCCTCGGCGGCGATCATGCCGCGGAGATCCTCGGGACTCGTCTCGACGCGGGCGAGCACGACCTTCACTCCCTTGTTGGCGAGCTCCTCGGCTTTCACCGCCGTGAACACGAGCTGGCCGGTGGCCGCCCCCGGGCCCGCCGGCAGGCCGGTGGTCAGCACCCGGCCGCTCTTTCGGGCCGCCTCGTAGTCGTGGCGGTCGAAGATCGGGGCCAGCAGCTGAGAGAGCGCGTCGGGGTCGGCCGACTGGATGGCGTGCTCCGCCGTCATCAGCTTCTGCTTCACCATGTCGTGGGCGATCTTGACGTAGGCCAGCGCCGTTCGCTTGCCGTGCCGCGTCTGCAGCATGTAGAGCTTCTTCTTCTCGACGGTGAACTCGAAGTCCTGAACGTCGCCGAACTTCTTCTCGAGCGTCTGGCGGACCTTCTCAAGCTCCTTGTACGTGCCCGCAAACATCGCCTCGTGCTTCATCTCGGCGACAGGCTTCGGCGTCCGCACGCCGGCCACCACGTCTTCGCCCTGGGCGTTGACGAGGTATTCGCCATAGAAGACATCCTCGCCGGTGGCGGGATCGCGGGTGAAGGCCACGCCGGTGGCGCAGTCATCACCCATGTTGCCGAACACCATGCTCTGCACGTTGACGGCGGTGCCCCACTCGTCGGGGATCTTGTACTTGCGACGGTAGAGGATGGCGCGGTCGTTCATCCAGCTTCCAAATACGGCGCCCACGGCGCCCATCAGTTGCTCGAAGGGGTCCTGCGGGAATCCCTTGCCGGTGCGATCCTTGATCAGCTTGAGATACCGCTTGATGAGCTCCCGGAGGTGCTCCTCGCCCATGTCGGTGTCGTCGTGGATGCCGAGCTGGTGCTTCAGCCCCTCCATCGTCTCCTCGAAGGGGTCATGCTCGTTCTCGTGCCGCTTCTGCACGCCCATCACGACGTCGCCGTACATCTGGATGAAGCGGCGGTAGGAGTCGTAGGCAAAGCGGGGGTTGCCGGTGGCGGCCGCGAGCCCCTTCACGGTCTCGTCGTTGAGGCCGAGGTTGAGGATCGTGTCCATCATGCCTGGCATGCTGTCGCGGGCACCGGAGCGAACGCTGACCAGCAGGGCGTTGGCGGGAGAGCCGAACTTCTTCCCCGTCTCCTTTTCCATCAGCCTCATGGCGGCGGCGACCTCGTCTTCGAGGCCCTTGGGAAACTTCTTGCCGTGCTTGTAGTAGTCGATGCAGACCTGCGTGGTGATCGTGAAGCCGGGGGGCACGGGCAGCCCGATCTTGGTCATCTGGGCAAGGTTGGCCCCCTTGCCGCCCAGGAGGGCCTTCATGGTGCCGTCGCCGTCGCACCGCTTGGCACCGAAGTAGTAAATCATCCGGCCCGACTTCCCCCCGCTGGCTCCCGCTTTCTTGGCGGACTTCTTGGCGGCGGACTTCTTTCCGAGGGAGTTGGCCATGGGCTGGTCGATGCCTTTCATGAGGGAACGGGGAGCAACCGGCAGTTTTTCACCGGGAAAGCCGCCCGAATCTACGTTCACGGTCCGACAGCGTCAACGAGCGTGCCCCCGAGGTGCCAGCGGGAGTGGCAGAGGCTAGGATTGATGGCTTGAGGCTGATTCATGCACTTGTGTCCGAAACCTACCCGCCGCCCTCGGGGGGTCGCCAGCGCGGCGGCCGCCCTGGCCATGGCGTGCCTGGTGTCTTCCGCCGCGGCCGATCGGATTCCCGATTTCAACCGGGAGATCCGGCCGATCCTGTCGCACAACTGCTTCGCCTGCCACGGCCCCGACGAGCACGACCGCCGCGGGGGCCTGCGGCTCGACGATCGTGACGCCGCCGTCGCGGAACTGGAGAGCGGCAGCCGGGCGATCGTGCCGGGCCACCCCGAAGAGAGCGAACTGGTCGCTCGCCTGCACGAGACCGATCCCGACGTGGTGATGCCCCCGCCCGAGAGCAACCACGTGCTCACGGCCGAGCAGAAGCAACTCCTGGCGGCCTGGATCGCGGCCGGCGCCCCCTATGCCCCGCACTGGGCGTATGTCGGGCCCCGGCGGCACGGACCGCCGGCGGTGAAAGACGCTTCGTGGTCCGTGAACTGGATCGATCCCTTCGTGCTCGCCCGACTCGAGGCCGAGGGCATCGCTCCCGCTCACGATGCCGACCCGCTCACGCTCATGCGACGGGCGACCTTCGACCTCACGGGCCTGCCTCCGTCGCCCGCCGAGGTCGAGGAGTATCTCGTCGACATCCGGCCCGACCGCTACGAGCGGCTGGTCGATCGCCTGCTCGGTTCGCCCCGACACGCCGAGCGGCTGGCGGCTTGGTGGCTCGACATCGTCCGCTACGCCGACACCGTCGGCTACCACGGCGACCAGCCCCACAACATCTCGCCCTATCGCGACTGGGTGATCAAAGCGTTCCTCGACGACGTGCCCTTCGGCCGGTTCACAGAACTGCAACTGGCCGGCGACCTCGTCGGCCCGCGAGCCGGCGAGCACCCCGAGGATCCGGTGCTCGCCAGCGGCTACAACCGCCTCCTCCAGACGACGCATGAGGGGGGCCTCCAGGCCAAGGAATACCGGGCGATCTACCAGGCCGACCGGATCCGCAACGTGTCGGGCGCGTGGATGGGGGCGACCGTCGGCTGCGCGCAGTGCCACGACCACAAATACGACCCCTACACGGCAAGAGACTTCCACACGCTCGGTGCGTTCTTCGCCGACATCGACGACGAGAAGCACCTCGAAAACGCAGGTTTCAGCAAGCAAAACCTCAACGCGCTGCCGACCATCCGCTCCCCCGAGGTCCAGATCGTCGGGCCGTTCGACAGGCCTGGTGCCGAGCAGCTCGACGCCGAAATCCACTCGCTGCAGAGCCGATTGCCGGCCCTGGTGCTGCCGCCGCGGGCCCAGCCGGTGGAGCCCGAGCCCGACCTGCTGGTCGCCGATCGCAGGCGGCTTGATGAGCTCAAGGCGCGGCGAAAAACGCTCGACCGCAAGCTGATGGTTACGAAAGCACTCGCGGAGCCGCGGACAGTCCGCATCCTGCCTCGGGGCAACTGGATGGACGACTCGGGCGCCGTCGTCGAGCCTGCGATCCCGGCCTTCCTCGGCACGATCCCAGGGCCGGGCCGTGCCACGCGGGCCGACCTCGCCCGCTGGCTGATCGCACCGGTCGCCGACGGCGGCATCGGTGAGTTTACGGCGCGGGTCACAGCCAACCGTCTCTGGGCGATCCTCTTCGGTGCGGGACTGTGTCGCAGCGCCGGCGACTTTGGCGGCCAGGGAGAGTTGCCCGACCACCCGGAGCTGCTCGACGAGCTGGCGCTCGAGTTCATGGAACGCGGCTGGAGCATCCGCGATCTGGTCCGCACGATCGTGACCAGCCGGACCTACCGGATGTCGTCCGCCGCCTCGCCGGAGCTGCTGGCCCAGGATCCCGACAACCGACTCCTCGCCCGGCAGGGCCGCTGGCGGCTGCCGGCGGAAAACATCCGCGACACGGCGCTCGCCGCCAGTGGCCTGCTCGTGGAGCGGCTTGGCGGAGAGAGCGTGCATCCCTACCAGCCGGCGGGCTATTACCAGCACCTCAACTTCCCGACCCGCGAGTATTCATCCGACAAGGACGACCGCCAGTGGCGGCGGGGGCTCTATGTTCACTGGCAGCGGATGTTCCTCCATCCCCAGTTGCTCGCCTTCGATGCGCCGACCCGCGAGGAGTGCACCGCCACACGGATGCGATCGAACACGCCGAAGGCGGCTCTCGTGCTCCTCAACGATCCCACGTTCGTCGAGGCGGCTCGCAAGCTCGCCGAACGTGCGATCCAAGACGGCGGCGACTCCGACGACGACCGGCTCGCATTTCTCTGGAAGCGGACACTCTCCCGCGGCCCCGACGCCACGGAACTCCTGCTTGCCAAGGGGCTCCTCGACCGCCGTCGCGCCGACTACGCCACCAACCCGCAGGCCGCGGCCGACCTGCTCGCCGTGGGCGTCGCCCCCCGCGCCGAGGGCCTCGACGACCGGGATCTCGCCGCCTGGACCGCAACCGCCAGAGCTGTTCTCAACCTCCACGAAGCCATCGCGAGGTATTGATGACACCCGACCTTTCGATCCACCGCCGCACGTTCCTCGCCCGCAGCGGCCTGTCGCTCGGAGGCGCGGCGCTCTCGGGGCTGCTTGTCCGCGACGGACTGGCGGCGGGCTCCTCGCCGGCCGCCC
>Ga0164294_10003321_pt1 | contig 14330 bp, 10 predicted proteins | sample GEODES005metaG_FD_111479 | JGI IMG/M metagenome (GOLD analysis project Ga0164294, IMG submission 111479) | Oligotrophic lake water microbial communities from Sparkling Lake, Wisconsin, USA - GEODES005 metaG | ecosystem: Environmental > Aquatic > Freshwater > Lake | place: USA: Sparkling Lake...
AGCGATGGGTAGCGCCAGCAATGCCATCATTCGGTAGGTGTCAATTTCGAGAAGCCGCTGGACCATCCGCCCTGTCTGCCGCGGCGTTAGACCGCGGTCGAAGAGGAGGAGACGCCCGAAGCCGTCGTCCTCGATACGGCAGTGCGTCATGGCTCGTGCTATCCCGTCACCAATCTCTGCAGCGACCAGCGGCTCCTCGTCAAACGCTTCGACCGCCAATGCCAAATCGTCGGCTGGAGATACCTCTTTTCGTACCTCAACGTGCATGGCTGTGATGACTTCGCCGACGAGTCCATCCAGCCAGTCACGTGGCACCTGTGCAAGTGCAACTTCCTCAAAGGGGCGCTCTGCAGTCAGGGGCGCAATAAACAGATAACGAGCGAATTCGCTATGCCGTTCGTATTTCACCCGGAACGGCCCAAGATCGTGACTGGCGTGTGCAAGCGGTTCAGGCGACGTCGCAACGCCGTAGGCGTTCAGAAGCCTGCACAAATGGCGCCACTCATCTGGTTTCGCAGCGCCGGCGGACACCAATGCCAGGTAAGAAATCCGGACCGGCGACCGCAGCAGCTCGGTCGGGCGGGCATTCAATTCCGCGATGAGGTCTCTTCGCAGCTTATGTTCTTGCAAAATCATAGTGCTGCGCGTTTCACTAAGAGGCCGATAATCCGCAACCTAACGGCTTTCGCGGGTATAATCAACCCGCGCTAGAGATTACCTCGTGGGCTTTTGCGCCCTAAAAGCGAACGGTGAGCAACCCGGCATTTTGATGGCTGGGCAAATACTGGACAGCGGCCGCCCCGCGGGCCCGCCGGCGCCGGGCTCTTGACATTGTAGGTGTTTTCCGCAAATGTCGGGGTTAGGACGGTCGGAACACGTAGAAGGAAAGTGGGGGTAGACGGTACCGTCAGCCGCCACAATAGGGACATAGCGAACTTCCAATCGTCTAAATAGCGATGTCGAAGGCCAGAACAACATTCAAGGCTCGTTGTGAACGATGACACTTTGGAACCTTCATTTGGTTTGCAGATTGGCGACTACGACGAGCCTAGAAAATAGTTCAATTTCAATGGCTAGAGATAGAAAAACACTACGTAGGGAGTTCAAAATGTCAAAGTTCAGTTTGAAAGCGCTTGCTTTGGGGGCTGGCCTTTCTTTGTTGCCCATGCTTGCTGGTGCGTCCACGCAGAACCTCGCTTCCGACGACTATGTCGGTATCTCGTTCTGGATGATCTCCATGGCGCTGGTGGCGTCCACGGCTTTCTTCTTTCTGGAAACCCAGCGGGTTGCAGGAAAGTGGAAGACCTCGGTAACCGTGTCCGGTCTCGTCACGCTGGTGGCTGCGGTTCACTACTTCTACATGCGAGACGTCTGGGTCGCGACCGGCGCAACGCCGACCGTCTATCGTTACATCGACTGGCTCATCACTGTGCCGTTGCTCATGGTTGAGTTCTACCTCATCCTCGCCGCGATCACGAAGGTTCCTGGTGGCGTTTTCTGGCGCCTCATGATCGGCACCCTCGTCATGCTCGTTGGCGGCTACGTCGGTGAAGCTGGTTATGTCGCTGCATGGCCGGCGTTCATCGTCGGTATGCTCGGCTGGGCTTACATCCTCTACGAGGTGTTTGCCGGTGAAGCGAGCAAGATCAATGCTTCGCAAGCTCCGGAGTCCGTCCAGGCAGCGTTCAAGCTCATGCGCTTGATCGTTACCTTCGGCTGGGCCATCTACCCGATCGGTTACTACGTGGGCTATCTGATGGGTCAAGACCCGTCGAACAGCTCTGCGGCGCTGAACTTGATCTACAACCTCGCTGACGTGCTGAACAAGATTACCTTCGGTGTAATCATCTGGTCGGTGGCGTCCTCCGAGACGGATCGCGCTGCTGCGAAGTAAGTCTCTGCGGGAACGGGCTTGTAGGTGCGCTCGAAAGGCCGCCCCTACAAGCCCCGTCAAGACATTTGGGCCTCGCCTTACGGGCGGGGCCCAAACTAAAATCAATATTGACTTGAAGTCAAACGCACCGAATTACAGCGGTCGAGGGTCTCGTTCGCCAACGCCCGGCCTTGTGGCCAACGTGTGGCGGTGGCTTTTAGCCTATGCTCGTGCGGCGTAAAGGCCTACGGATAGGCGCCCCTTTCTCCTGTAGGAGCACTACTGATGTTGCTTCAAGCCTCTCGTCCAAGCCGGCAATGCAATCGCGCCGCTCTGAAAGCGGCGATTTCGTTGGGCATTTCGTCCTTGTCGCTGATGAGTGCAACAGCCGCTGCGCAAGAGCGCGCGCCAGACGCAGCTTCTCTGGTACCTGAAATTATCGTTACCGCGCAAAAGCGCGAAGAAAACGTCAATTCCGTGCCCATGTCGATCACCGCGGTGACCGGCGAACAACTTAAGCGCGCCGGAATCAAAGAAGTCCGCGACCTGGTTAAGGTCTCGCCGGGCTTTAGCTATGCTGATTCCTATGTTGGCTCGCCCATCTACACCCTTCGCGGCATCGGCTTTAGCGACATCAGCTTGGGTGGCCGCTCAACGGTCAGCCTGTACCTTGACCAAGCGCCCATCCCGTTCGCCGTTGAGGGCCTTGGGGTGAACCTGGACCTTGAGCGCGTCGAAATTCTAAAGGGCCCCCAAGGCACTTTGTTCGGGCAAAACTCCACCGGCGGCGCCATCAACTTCATTGCTGCCAAGCCAACCAAAAGCTTTGCGGCTGGTATTGATGCCAGCTATGGCTCCTTCAATGCGACGGATGTGTCGGGTTTCATCAGCGGCCCGCTAACGGAGACACTCGGCGCACGCTTGGCAGTCCAGACCATCCAGTCGGATGAGTGGCAGCGCAGTTACACCACGAATGCTGAAAACGGCGCCAACGATATTCAGAACGCCCGCCTGACCTTGGTGTGGGACCCGACGGAGCAACTGAAGGTTCAGTTGAGCCTGAATACCTTCAGCGACAAGTCCGACAGCCAAGCAGGCCAACTGATTGGCATTAGCCCAGCTCTGCCGGACGCTGCGCCCTTTGTGCCGGGGCTCCTGACATACCCAAGGGCTCCGGCCAATGCTAGAGCTGCGGATTTCAACCCCGACGCTGACTACCGAAACGACAACCAATTTACGCAGGTTTCGGCTCGAGTGGATTACCAGCTATCCGATGAGATGGTCCTGACGTCTATCACCAGCTTCAGTCGCTTTGATCAAGAGCTGTTTTTGGACGTGGATGGAACGACGCTGTTCAACTTCAGTCGCGACACCAGCGGCAAAATCAAATCGTTCTCTGAAGAACTGCGGTTAGCTGGCGAATTCAATAAAGACACGATCTACACCATCGGCGCTACCTACGCAAAAGACGATGTAAAAGAGTTCAGCCAGAACGTATTCGTTCAGAGTAGTCAGGCACTGCTCTTTACGGCCTTCGGGCTCCCTGTCCTCAAAGGCTTCGGCGATTCCAACAATGCAAAGTCCGATACGTCGGCAGTCTTCGCGAACATCGACTATTCAATAAACAATGACCTCAAAATTTCTGGCGGCGTGCGCTATACGAAATCGAATATTGATTTCAATGGCTGCACCAGCGACCCGGGTGACGGCAGCAGTTCGGCCATTTTTGGTCCCTTCTGGAACTCATTTCGGGTTCAGTTCGGGCTGCCCCTGAACCCGCCCATCGCAAATGGGGGGTGTTTGACAGCCAATGCTGCCTTAACCCCTGGATTGGTGGTGGACAGCTTGAATGAGTCCAATGTGTCTTGGCGTGTAGGTACGGAGTGGACGCCGCGCGAGCGGACACTGCTCTATGCCAACGTCAGCAAGGGCTATAAGGCCGGTGGCTTTCCTTCGCTAGGCGCCACGGCCGCCAGCCAATATCAGCCGGCAGTACAAGAGTCGGTGGTGGCCTATGAGGCGGGTTTCAAGACCACCACGGCGGACGGCAAGCTGCATGTCGATGGCGCCTTGTTCTTTTACGACTACCAAGACAAGCAGATTCTTGGGCGAGTGTTGGACCCGCTCTTCGGGCCCTTGCTGCAAATGATCAACGTCCCCAAGTCTCGGGTTACCGGCGCGGAGCTTCAGGCTAGCTGGTTCCCGGTCGAGGGCCTGAGCATCTCCGCGGGCGTCTCTTATATCGACTCGAAAGTGCTGGATAACTTCGTCAACTACAAGCCCGACGGCGTCTTGGCCAATCTGGGTGGGGAAGCCTTCCCGAATACGCCGAAATTCCAAGCAGTTTCCGACGTCAACTATCGTTGGCCCATTAGCGGCAGTCTCTTCGGGTTTGTCGGCGGCGGGGTAACCCACCAAGACAAGACCAATAGTCAGTTGGGCGAACTGCCGTTACTCAACGTGAAGGCCTATAGCTTGGTGGATGTCCGTGCCGGTATCGAAAGCCAGAACGGCACTTGGCGTCTGTCGGCTTGGGGCCACAACGTTGGGGATGCCTACTATTGGACCGCCGCCAACCGCAACCTCGATACCGTGGTGCGTTTTGCGGGCCGTCCGGCTACCTACGGAATGTCGTTTAGCTACCGGTTCCAGTAGTTAACCGCCGAAAGGGTTGCGTTCAAGCGGTAGATTTATCCGCTTGAGCGCCAGCCCGGGCTCATGCCTTGAGCCCCACGCCTGCCATGCTGTTCGCCATTGGCCGGCAACTGTGGGGCAGACCAGTGAGCAACGTAATCAACCTGCATGACACCTACGCAGTTCAGTGCGAATGCGGCAACACGGGTATGTCGCTGCTGCGCAGTGGCAAGGTGCGGTGCGACGAGTGCAAAACGGAGTGGTCGAATCTGACCTGGAACTGCCGCGAGTGCCCCGGGGATGGGAACTGCTGCAGGAATGGGGGGAATGTGGGCGAACGCCTAGCGCAGTGAAGGTGTTTTGGCGGCCCCGGCATGCGCCTCCATCACCCGCTGCCCAATATCCCCGCAATGCCGCAGAGCGGCACTACACACCAAGCGGGCCATCGGGCGAACTGCAAGGCCAACAGCGCCACTAGGCCCAGTGCCAAGTCTCGCGGCGCGTGAATAGCGCTGGTCCACACCGGGTCCACGAAGGCTGCTAGCAGTATGCCAACCACCGCAGCATTCACGCCGGCAAGCGCCGCGCGGGCGCGGGTATCTCGGCGCAGGGTTTCCCAGAAGGGCGCGGTGCCCATCACCAGCAGCCACGCAGGCAGGAAGATGGTGAGCAGGCCCACCAGTCCGCCAGTCCAACCATAGGCGCCGTGGTTCATGGAAGCGCCAAGAAACGCAGCGAAAGTGAACAGTGGGCCCGGTACCGCTTGAGCAGCGGCATAGCCTGCCAGAAGGGATTCGTTATCTATCCAGCCCGTGGGCACCATTTCCGCTTGCAGTAGTGGCAGCACCACATGTCCGCCGCCAAACACCAGCGCGCCGGTGCGGTAGAAGGCGTCCGCCATGCTTAGCAGCGGGCTTGGGAACAGCGCCGCCAATACTGGCAGCACCGTGAGCAGCAGCAGGAAGACGACAAGCAGAGCCGCGCCGCCGCGCTTTCCGCCAAGCGGCAGCAGGGGCAAGAAAGCACCAGCCGGCACGCGTAGCCAAAGCAGGCCGAAGACGCCAGACAACACCATGACCGCCAGTTGCATGGGTGCGGTGGGTAGGCACAGGCAAACTGCGGCGGCTCCCAGCATCAGCGCTATGCGTGGTGCGTCCGGGTACAGGCTCCGCGCCATTCCCCACACTGCCTGCGCCACCACGGCCACGGTCGCCACTTTCAAACCATGCAGCAAGCCGTTGGGTAGTTGGTCGGCGTGGCTGGCTAATCCCTTGGCGAGCAGCACAAGCAGTACTGCGGAAGGCAACGTGAACCCTGCCCACGCCGCCAACGCACCGGCGTGGCCTGCGCGCAAGCGCCCTAGCGCCATACCCACTTGGCTGCTGGTGGGCCCCGGCAGGAACTGGCACAAAGCCACCAAGTCCGCATAGCTGGCTTCGTCGAGCCAGCGCCGCCGCACCACGAATTCCTCGCGGAAGAAGCCGAGATGCGCCACCGGTCCCCCGAAGGAGGTGAGCCCTAGGCGGAGAAAGACCAGAAAGACGTTCAGCGCGTTATTCTCCTTAAATCGCCGCTGCCAGATACTGGTCCACGTTCTCCTGCGTTATCACGTCGATACCGGTGTTGATGTTTTGCGGCAGCTGCATGCGCAGGGTGGCCTGCCACAACATCAAAACCGCCATCGCGCCCTGCATCGTCGGAATGGTGGCGGCGGAAGAGTCGATGATACCTTCCTTGATGGCCTCCAGAATGGGGCGGATGGCGTCCATGCCCACCACTTTCACCTGGCCCACCTTGCCCGCGCTCTTGATGGCTGCGGCTATACCGATAGGGCCCGAAGCGTCGCAGCACAGGTAACCGCGCAAGTCGGCGTGTTGCTGTAGCACTGCAGTCGCTTCGGCTGTAGCGGTTTGGATGTCGTCGTTGTCGACGCCGCCGTCCACTACAGCGATACCCGGGTACTTGGCCAGCACCGTCAGTTGGGCTTCATATCGCTGCTGGTGGTTCGGCGCCGTAGGGTAGCCGCGCATCACGGCCACTTTGCCCGCATAGCCCACCAGTGCCGCCAGTCGCTCGGCGGCGATGGTGCCCTGCTGCGCGAAGTCGTTGCCTACGCTGGTGATGCCCGGGTCCGACGATGGTGAATCGAATATCACCAACGGTATGCCCAGCCCGCGTATGTGGTTGATGGCGGCCATGTTGCCGATAGCATCTACTGGGTCTACCGCGATGCCGTCCGGGCGGCTTTGCGCAGCATGCTCGAGCGTAGCGTTTTGCTCCGCTGTATCTGCGCTCCCCGGGGGTAGGTAGTCGATAACAACGGGGAACCCCAAGCGCGCGCTGAGCAGCTCGGCCTGCTTGCGGGCGCCCTTATGGACTTCGTCGAACCAGGGATGCGCCACTTTCGGGACGATGACGAAGCGCAGTGGTGTGGGCATTTTTTTATCCATTGTCAGAACAGTCAACGCCATATTTTACGTATTCTCGAAATCGGTACCAGCGCCATTTTCCGGCTAGCTGCCTTGCGGCGCACTGGCATGGCGGCATGGACCCGTACGTTACCTTGCCTGACGGGTGTTTTTGATGCGTCGTCTTTACGGTGGTGCGATTTTTAGTTGCATCGGCTCTGTTTGCAGAGTTATAGTAAAATTACTATAACGTTTCCGGGTTCGCTATGACAGCCGACACTCTCACCATTCAGGCCTTGCGTTCCGACATGGCCTTGCAGCTTTCGCGATTCGTTCAGCGCGAGGGCGCCAGCCAGATTGTCACCGCCAAGCGGCTGGGCATTCCGCAGCCCACGCTAAGCAAAATCATTCGCGGCGAGGTGGATTCGCTCTCGCTGGAACTGCTCATCCGTATAGCGGTTCGTGCGGGCTTGCCGTTCGTACTGCAGACGGGCAGTGCACCCGTAGAGGCTGGCGTCTATGTCACCGGACGTTCTATCCCGCAGCGCAGCCAGCGTTCCGCGCTGGCAGAGCAGGCTAAAGAATCGCTCTCGCGCAGCATGTTCCAACTGTCTCCCCAAGAGCGCTTGGATGCCCATTTGCAGCACTGCGAACTGGTGGCAGATTTGCAGCAGGCTGCCACTGCGGCTACAGCAGTGGTGCCGAAACGCGCAGCATGGCATAGGGTCTCCTCATGAGAGCGCGCCGGGCTGGTCAGTCCCTGCTCTTGCTGCTCGATGTGGTGGAGTTCCTCCGTAAAGCCGAGATCGACAATCTGGTCATCGGAGCCGTGGCGGCCGCTGTCCACGGTGCCGTGCGCGCCACGACCGACGCGGATGCGTTGGTTTCGCTCTCGGTATCGGAGATGGGCCACTTGGAGAAGTCGCTGAGCAAGGCCGGGTTCGCGACAGAACTGCGTCGAGGGGGTGCGGATGAACCAATTGCCTCAGTCCTCGTGGTGTCGGACCGCTTTGGAAACCGCGTTGACCTTTTAGGCGGGCTTCGCGGTTTCGATCGGGCTGCATTCAGCCGTGCGGTTCCCCTCAAGTTCAAGCGGGCATCTTTGTCGTTGGTGGGCCAGGAAGACTTCGTCGCGATGAAGTGTTTCGCCGGCGGCCCGCTGGACCTGCAGGACGCACAGCAGGTGTTACGAAAGAATGTTCCACCCATCGACTTGGACCTGCTGCGTCCACTCACCCGGCGCTATGGCCGCGATGCCGCAGACAACCTCGAGAGATTGCTCGCTGGGCGATAGTTTCAGCATGGCATCTGCCAGCGCATCGCCCATAATGTCGATTGGTATCGCTACTCACGGTCCGCGGCTTTTATGAAGCGTCTCGCTCGAATCATTGCCTGCCTCTCCTTGGCCCTTGCGCTGGGTGCGCCCTGGGTCGCTTCGCATGCCGCCACGCCGGCACCGAAATCCATGGCTTCATCCAATGCCGGTACGCCCTTTACGGTCGGCACTCTCCAAGCGAATCCCGGCGAAGCCGTCTCCGGCTATCTCGAAGTGCCCCCTGCCGCCGGCGATGCTGGCACCCGCATTCCTCTCAGCATCCTCCGCGGCGCGAAGCCGGGGCCAGTACTGGTGCTCATCGCGGGCGTCCATGGCTACGAATATCCGGGTATCACTGCGTTACAGGAACTGGGGCAGACGCTCGCGCCGGCCAGCCTTTCCGGCACGCTGGTACTGGTGCACATCGCGAACCCGCCGTCGTTTTACGGCCGCACCATCTACACCAGCCCGGTGGACGGCAAGAACCTGAACCGGGTCTTCCCGGGCAAGGCCGCGGGCACGCTCAGCGAACGCATTGCCTACGTGCTAACGCGTGAAGTGATTGAACGCGCGGACTACCTCATCGACCTTCACGCTGGTGATGGCAACGAAGCGCTGCGGCCCTATGTGTACATGCCGGTAGTGGGCAACCCTGCGCTGGATGACGCCAGCCGTGGCTTGGCGCTGGCCTTCGGGCTGGACCATATCGTTTATGACGAGGCGCCGTTACTGCCGCCGGAAGCTTCGCTCTACACGGACCAAACGGCACTCTCGCGCGGCATTCCGGCCATCACCACGGAAACCGGGCAGCTCGGCCTGAACAGCCGCGAATGGGTGGACCTGGCCGTGAACGGCATCCACAACGTGCTCCGCCACTTGCACATGGTGCCGGGCGCGGAAAAGCCGAATGCCAACGTGGTGTGGCTGACGGGCTATGAAGTAGTGCCTAGCCCGGCGCAAGGCATCTTCCGCGCCGCGGTGCGCGACGGCTACGCCATCGCTGCGAACGGTGTGCTGGGCGTGCTGGTGAACGCCTTCGGCGAGACCATCACGGTGATACGTTCGCCCTTTGCGGGTGTGGTGAACTATGTGGTGGGCACGCCGCCCGTGAACGCGGGCGACCCGGTCGCCATGGTTAGCCGTCTCAAGACGGACTGATAGAACCTGCGGTGAACTCCCGGCCGTAGCCGGGAGTTCCCAAAACTCGTTAGGCGATGGGTTATGAACCCCCGACGTTTTAGTCTTCGCTTTCCATTGGCTTCAGGATGTAAGACGTTTGCACACCGGTTTGGGTGTTGAAACCGTCCGCCAGAATGTAGCCGTTGGCCGTAATCATCCGTGCACCATAAATCTCCACGATGCCCTTCAGTGGGCTCCGTGGCGAAATCAAATCCTTGAGTTTCCACATCCGGCCTTCCGTGTAGAGGAAATCGTAGAATTCGAAGGTGGTGAGATTCCCGGCAAACCCTAGGACTTCGCCCTTGTCGCTGATGTCGAAGCCGATGGAAAAGTCTGCCTTGCCCTTCGGGTCGAGGTCGCGCATTTTGCCGTCTGTGTAGAGGAACGCGTGTTGACCGGTTGCCGTAAAGGAATAACCGGTGACTGCGCCGGACGCGTTGATGGCAAAACCCCAGCCACCGTTGCCCCCTAAGCTGCCGAGGTCTTTCATACGCCCGTTTTGGTAGAGGTAGGGACGCTCCACGCCGGCACTGTCACGGGCGAAACCCGTCACTTGGCCCTTGTCATTCATGTCTGCAGGACTCGTGTAATTCCTACCAGCGCACGGCAAATTGTCGAGGCAGTTCATCGTTACTACCGACGTGCCGTCTTTCGAGAAAAATCCCTGCTGTCTTTGGTTGCTGTTGCGCGGCGTAATTCCTACGATGTTGCCGCGCTTGTTGATGAAAAACGCCCCTTGGGTGGTTTCGCAAGTGCCAATAGGCGACATGACGCCATCGCGGTAGAAGTAGGCTTGGGCACAGGTGTCGTTTGCCGTTAGAGCTTGACCTATCACCGTGCCGTCGTCGTTGATCGTCCGGGTAAAGACATAGTTTCCGCCGGGCAAGGTTCCCAGGTCCTGCAGGGAACCATTCGTGTAGATGAAGCCGTGAACCGAGGTCCACTGTCCGGAAAAGGGGGATACCTCTTCGCCGGCATACCCAACCACCTGCCCCTTGCGGTTAATGCCCGTCACTACCGTGGAGGTGGCGCCGGGGAGCGTTCCGAGGTCGGTAACGACACCTTTACTGTAGAGCAGCGCATGGGGCGGCCCACCGGGCGTCACGGGCCCAGTGCCGGCCACTTGTCCGGATTCGTTCATGGCGGTGCCGTAGAACGAATCCACGGGCGGCTTGATTTCGGTGATGGAATAGACGGGCGCGGCGGCGGCCGCGACACTGAAGAGCAGGGCGCCGAAGCCGCCCAGAATTGCTGGAAATTTCATGAGTCCCCTCTGGTTTTTCGTCGCGTCAAAGCCAAATCGCGAACGACTTTACCAGTTCGCATAATGTTTTGGAAATAAACAAAGATTAATAAAGCGGGCCCCGGTAGCACCAGGATCTGGTCGCTATGGGCCAGCTGTTTGAAAGCTGACCGAAGTGCGTATCATTCGGTGAAATGCCGAGAAGCTAATCCGCAAGCCAAAACGCGGAAGCCAACCCGGAACCCCACCCGTAGAGGTTGCTCATGACAGACTCCCGTAACGCCAGTCGTATGGTTCTGCTGGTCACCACGGCGGTGTTCATCAACTACGTGGACCGCGGCAACCTTTCCACGGCGGCGTCGCTGGTGCAGGGCGAGTTGGGGCTGAACGAAGCGCAGCTCGGCATCCTCTTTTCCGCGTTCTATTTCGGCTATGTGCCGTTCATGCCGCTCATGGGTGTGTTGGCCGAACGCTTCGGCGCGAAGTCGGTGTTCGCCTTTGGATTGGCACTGTGGTCTGTGGCCACCATGCTCATGGGCTTCGCTGGTGGGTTCGTGTCTTTGCTATTGCTGCGCATCGTGCTCGGCATCGGCGAAAGCGGTGCCTTCCCTTGTGCCTCCAAAGTGCTCGCGGCGAGCGTGCCGCCAGAACGCCTCGGCGTTGCGAATGGCGTGCTTAGCTTCGGCTATCTCATCGGCCCGGCGGTAGGCACGTTCTTGGGCGGGTTGCTCATGGTGAAGCTGGGTTGGCGCCCGGTGTTCATCCTGTTCGGGTTGGTGTCGCTGCTGTGGCTTATTCCTTGGCTGCGGGCCAAGGTGCCGGAGCCCAGCAAGAACGACAAAGGCATTGCTGGGCCTTCTTTGGCCACGCTGCTGCGCGAGCGTTCGTTGTGGGGCGCCTCGCTAGGCCATTTCGCTTCGAACTATGGCTACTACTTCATCGTCTCCTGGCTGCCGTTTTACCTAGTGAAGGACCGCGGCTACTCGTTTGAGACGATGTCGCTGCTGGCTTCCATGGGCTATTTGCTAAACGCTGGCGCCGCTTTCGGCATGGGCTTTCTGGCGGACCGCTGGCTACGGAATGGCCACAGCGCCACGAAGGTTTACAAGTCCATCATGGGCGTAAGTCACGCCGGCACGGTGCTGTGCATGGTGGGCATGATGACGCTAGGCGAGACGGGCTCCGTAGCCTGCTTATTCGCGTTCCTCATTGTCGCGGGTGCTTCGTACCCGGGCCTGTTCGCTATTCCGCAAATTCTGGCAGGGCCAGAAGCGGCTGCCCGCTGGGTGGGCCTGCAGAATGCTGCCGGCAATGTGGCCGGTATGGTGGCGCCCATCGTTACTGGTTTTCTCGTCTACTCCACGGGACAGTTCGGGCTGGCCTTCGCCTTGGTAGCCGTGCTGAACGTGCTGGGAGTCATCGGCTGGGTGTGGGTGCTGCCTGCGGTGGCGCCTATCGATTGGCGGACGCGCCAGCGGGGCTGAGAATATAGCTTCAAGAGGTACTGAGATGGATCAACCCAATGACTTGAATGTGGCGGCTGAACCAAGCGCGCCTAGCCCCTCGGCTGTCGCCGCGTTCTGGGCTCGTGCGCAACAGGCGGTTCCGGAGTTGCAGTCCGCTGGTGACTGCCAATGGCGCTGGATAGGCCTCGATGCCCCCACCACTCGCCAAATTTTTGATCTCATCCGCGCTGGCGACAAGACGGGCACCTTCACCTTGCCGTGGCTGGTAGCGCGAGGTGAACGTCCGCCGCCGCAAGTAGGCGACTGCTTGGCGTTGGTGGACTACGACGGCACGCCTACCTTGCTGGTGCGCACGCGGCGCGTGCATACCGTGGCCTTCGGGGACATGACCAACGAAGACACCGCCGTGGACGGCTCGCCGGTGCGCGACATTGCTGTGTGGCGCCCGCTGCATACTGCGTACTGGGGCGCGATGCTGGAGCCCTATGGGCTTGCGGTAGCGGACGACATGCCGGTCATCGTCGAGGCTTTCGAACTGCTGTTCGACGTGGAGCGGTAGCGGCCTGCGGGCCGCCAGCGTCGCGTAGGCTGGCTATTCTCCGTAAATCATGCGGAGATTAGGGTGACTATTCTCCGCAAGCCCTGCGGAGTAGGCTTGGGGGTCTCTGCTGGGGAGTCCGCCATGTCCGCTTTGCCTGAAACCAACCGCTATCGTGCCTGCCCCCTTTGCGAGGCTATCTGCGGCTTGGAACTGCGCTACACAGGCAGCGAACTGCGTGCCATTCGCGGCGATGCTGCAGACCCGTTCAGTCGTGGGCATATCTGCCCCAAGGGCAACGCCATTCTGGACTTGGAAAACGACCCGGACCGGTTGCGGCGCCCGTTGCGTCGCCATGGCAATACCTGGGAAGAAATCTCCTGGGAGACGGCCTTTGCGGAGGCGGGCGCTGGGCTGGCTGCCGTGCAGCGGGCGCATGGTGCAGATGCGCTTGCGTCCTATCTCGGCAACCCGAACGTGCATCATTTCGGACACTTCGCGTATCTGCCTTCGCTGCTGCGCCAGTTCAAAACGCGCAACGTCTTTTCCGCTTCTTCCGTGGACCAATGGCCGCACCAGTTGGTGGCTTGGGCCATGTATGGCCACCAGTTCCTCATTCCCATAGCGGACATAGACAACACCGACTACTTGCTAATGCTCGGCGCCAACCCCGTGGCTTCGAACGGCAGCCTGATGACGGCCCCGGGCTTCGAGAAGCGCCTGAAAGCATTGGTAGCGCGCGGCAAGCTGGTGGTGGTCGACCCGCGTCGCACGGAAACCGCCGCCATTGCGAGCGAGCACTTGGCCATTCTGCCGGGCACGGACCTATGGTTCTTGCGCGCGTTGCTGGGCGAGTTGCAGCGGCTGGGGCCACCGCGGCTGGCGGCCTACGAAGGGCGCCTGAACGGGTTCGACGAGGCGGTGAAGCAACTCGGGGCGGTCGGCCTTGACCACGCCGCAGCGCGCACGGGCCTGATGGCGGATGATATTCGCCGCATAGCGCAGGAACTGTATGCCGCGCCGAAGGCGGCGGTATATGGCCGCATGGGCCTTTCCACGCAGGAACACGGCACACTTTGCCAATGGCTGTTGCAACTGGTGCTGTTGTACTTGGGACAACTGGACGCCGTAGGCGGCAGCTTGCCGAACGACCCGGCGATGCCTGTTACTGGCCCGGGCACTGCGGCGGGCTATCGTGGCAAGTCGCACAGCCGTGTACGTAGCCTGACCGGCTTCTCTGGCGAAATTCCCGTGGCCGCCATGGCGGAAGAAATGACGACGCCGGGCGCAGGCCAAGTGCGCGGGTTGTTCAGTTGCGCGGGGAACCCCGTTCTGACCACGCCCGATGGCCGTGCTGTCGATGCTGCGCTGGCCGGGCTGGAATGCTACGTGGCCGTCGACATTTACCTGAACGAAAGTACGCGCCATGCACACTACATTCTGCCACCGGCGCCCTTCCTGACGCAGTACCACTACGACATGGTGTTCAACGGCTTCGCTGTGCGTCGCGTGGCCAAGTTGAGCATGCCCATGCGCGAACGCGCTGAAGATGAGCGCGGTGATTGGGAAATCTTCAATGGCTTGGGTGCTGCCTTTGCAGCGGCAGTCGGCAAGCCGTGGCAGCCATTGCCGCCGCCGCAGGTGTTGATAGGCATGGCGCTGGCGCGCGGACCA
>Ga0164294_10003322_pt1 | contig 14328 bp, 13 predicted proteins | sample GEODES005metaG_FD_111479 | JGI IMG/M metagenome (GOLD analysis project Ga0164294, IMG submission 111479) | Oligotrophic lake water microbial communities from Sparkling Lake, Wisconsin, USA - GEODES005 metaG | ecosystem: Environmental > Aquatic > Freshwater > Lake | place: USA: Sparkling Lake...
AAGCCATCAGAGACCAACGAAGCAAATGCGTTGTCGGCGATACCCGCAGCAGACGCAATGAGAGAAATTTCTGAGTCGTCTTTCACCCGACGAAGGTCATCAAGTTGATTGCGCTCATGAACAACAGAGCAGTGACCCTGCAGCACGGTCATGAAATGCGCTGTTACGTGAGTCGGATCAACCGCCAGAGACGACGTGCCGACAATACGCGCAATCATCTCATCTGTTGAAACATCGGGAACAACTCGTTCAATGTGTACAGAAGCTCGCGAAGAAACAATCTCGTCTGTCGCCCGTTCGAAATAGCGCCCATCAACAAGTAGCCAGCCCTCGTGAGTACTAGTACATACGAGAAGTTGAGCAGTACCGCCAGTGAACCCTGTCAGCCAACGAATATCTTCGAGACGAAGTATGAGCACAAACTCTGCACCATCGCTACTGATGCGAGAGAGTCGACCTGATACATCCATTATTGAGCGGCTAATTCCACCAACGCCTCAACTGCAAGCGCGTACCCCAGGCCGCCGAACCCGGAAATTGTTCCATTCACGACGGGAGACAAAACACTGACATGTCGAAACTGTTCCCGAGCACCTGGGTTAGATAAATGAACTTCCACAACGTTGCCCGGATACGACTTCAGTGCGTCATGTACCGCCCACGAGTAATGAGTGAATGCGCCGGCATTGATGACAATTGCTTCAGCAGTTCCTTTTGCGGCTTGAATTGCATTCACCATTTCACCTTCAGTATTTGTCTGTACATGCTCTACCGAAATGCCGTGCCCTGATGCAGTAGCTACAACTGTCGCAATATGGTCTGCCAATGTGGCATGTCCGTACACCTCAGGTTCGCGAGTACCGAGCAAGTTCAAATTTGGACCATGTATGAGAAGGATTGACGTCAAAGACATATCAGCAACCGTACTCCGCCCAGGTTGCCCGATCGATGGAATAAACGATGTGGGACTGCCCCCACCACCCAGAAGTGTTCGGATGCTCAAAGTCCAAGTCCTCTCGGCGCTTCATTCCGATTCTCTTCATCACGGCTTCGCTTGGTGCATTCGTACGGGTGGTGAAAGAAAACACCTCTGACATCTTGTGCTCTTCGAATCCGATTCGCAATGATTCCTTGGCCGCTTCAGATGCATAACCCTTGCCCCACGCCCATGGTGCGAGTCGCCATCCCACTTCAATACATGGCGTAAATGTGGTTGCAAATGTTGCCCGTGCCAAACCAGTGAATCCGGCAAAGACCCCATCAACCTCAACTACCCATAAACCGAAACCATCCTCGGCGTGACGTTGCGTTACTCGCTCAACGAACCCAACACATTCGTCATAAGTCATAACCGATGGGAAAAACTTCATCACACGCTCATCACTACACATCTCAAAAAACATGTCGATATCAGTCTCGGTCCACTCGCGCATCACGAGACGCTCGGTGCGATACATGGCTAGCTGAGCCGAGTGATCAGATCGGTAAGTGCTTCACGAATCTTTTCGTTAGATATTCCGGAAACCACTTCAAGACCAGTAGCGGAATCAAGAACAAATGTGATTGAGTCGATGGCCTTCTTGTCGCGACCCATATCGATGATGAGCTGGTCCGGGGTTATCCCGTTCGGTAGCGAATGACGCAAGCCATATACGCCATGCACGACATCATAATGCTGGTCAACCCGAGCGGGATCAATCCGACCCATACGGTGTGCAAGATGCGCTGCGTACAACACACCAATTGCAACGGCTTCACCGTGTGCAATAGAAAAATCAGTCGCAATCTCTAACGCGTGAGCCAATGTGTGTCCGTAATTCAAGAGCGCCCGAATGCCGCCTTCACGTTCATCGGCTGACACGATGTCAGCCTTGATACGAACACAGCGTGCGATTCGATCAACCATCGACAACGAACTCAAATCTTCGCGAACAATAAAGTGGTACTTTGCCATCTCACCAAGTCCACAACGCATTTCGCGTTCGGGCAAAGTGTCGAGTGCATCCATTTCGCATATAACGCCGTGTGGTTGCCAATATGCGCCTACAAGGTTTTTACCTTCGACAATGTTGACGCCGGTCTTGCCACCAACAGCAGCATCGATCATGGCCAGCAACGACGTAGCGACATGTACAACTGGAATTCCACGGTGGTACGAGGCTGCAGCAAAACCAGCAACGTCGGTCACCATTCCGCCACCTACTGCGACAACAACGTCTCCACGAGTGAGACCAGCTTGGGAGAACTCACGACACAAACGTTCAATAGTGGTCAGGGTCTTATGATTCTCCCCGGCTCCTATGACGTGCATTGAAACTGCAAGGTCTCCGAACGACGGGATATATGCAGGCGGTATTCCATCCTGGGTCACAACGGCAACGCGTCGAACCGACGAAGGAATCATCTCTTTTGTACGAGGCAAGACCCCATGACCAACAACTACTGAATATGAACGATCGCCTAGGTTGACAATCTCTTCTACAACGTCACTCATAATCTTTTCCTACAAATTCTTCTTGCTCGTCTAGTGCATCTATCAACAATTCAACAACTGATTCAATGCTTCTGTCTGACACATCGATAACAATGTCTGCGACCGAAGCATAGAGCGGACCACGATCTTCAGACATCTGTGTCAGTGTTCCCATTCGGTCATCATCAAGAAGCGGACGATGTACGCCTTTGGCCGTGCGTTCTGCCAGAACCTCTGGCCGAGCATGAAGCCACACAACTACTGTCGAGCCAGCATCTCGCGCCGCGTCAAGCATTGCCCGATTCTGCTCTCGCACCACGACTCCGCCGGCACCCGCAATGACTGGACTACCTGGCCGGTGAAGGCATTCACGCAATACTTCTGATTCGATTTCTCGAAAAGCAGTTTCTCCAGATTCAGAAAATATCTCACGAATTGAACGGCCATCGCGTGCTTCAATCAATTTGTCGGTGTCAAGAAGTTCTACGCGTCGATGTTCTGCGAGCAATCGCGCCACCGTGGTTTTCCCTGTTCCCATAAGTCCGACGAGGACAATGCTGGGTTCTGTACGAGTCACGACTCTAGTGTTGCTCGAAATGACGTTGCGTTGCGAACGAATTCCGACAGGGAGTCCCCGCCAAACTTGCGTTGGGCCTCTGCGGCAAGGACTAAAGCAATCATTGTCTCGGCAATAACGCCCATTGCTGGCACTGCCGTGACGTCTGTACGTTCTTTGAAGCTGACGGTTTCTTCTTTAGTCACCGTGTCAACGGTCTTCAAGGTTGGCCTGTTCAAGGTGGCCAGCGGCTTCATGGCTACACGCACAATGAGAGGTTCGCCGGTTGTGATGCCGCCTTCTGTACCGCCCGAACGGTGAGAGTCACGCACGTATCGATGATTGATTTCGTCCCACGAGATTGGGTCATGGGCTTGGCTACCGCGCAGGCCTGCAATTTCCCAGCCATCACCAATCTCAACAGCCTTGACTGCCTGAATGCTCATGATTGCTTGTGCCAACAGAGCATCGATCTTGCGATCCCAATGAACATGACTTCCTAGTCCAATGGGAACTCCATGGGCAATAACTTCGACAATTCCTCCGAGGGAATCACCTTCGCGAGCAGCGGCTTTAATGGCTGCAATCATGGCGTCTTCGCCAGACTTTGAAAAACAACGCACTTCCGATGTATCGATAGCTGGCAAGTCGGCCATCGTAGGCAACGTGAGAGCAGGCGCTGTTGCTTCTCCCATTCGAACCACGTGACTCAGAACTCCGACACCAAGATGTGACAACAACTGTTTTGCTAATGCACCAGCGGCAACACGAGCAGCGGTTTCACGGGCACTTGCACGTTCAAGCACATCGCGCGCATCGGTAAAGCCGTACTTCTGCATTCCGACAAGATCCGCATGACCTGGACGCGGTTGGGTCAAAGGAAACTCAGTTGCTCCGGGCTCAGGTGACATTTCAGCGTGCCACTTATCGTCACGGAACCACTCGGAATTTTGAATTTCGATTGAGACTGGGGAACCAAGTGTGCGACCGTGACGAACTCCGCCGACCAAGGTGACGCGATCTTCTTCAAAACGCTGACGTGGGCCTCTTCCATAACCAAGTCGGCGACGAGCTAATTCAGATTCGATATGTTCGGCCAAAATGGGGAGGCCAGCAGGAAGACCCTCGACAATAACTGTGAGGGCGCGACCATGAGATTCGCCGGCTGTGAGGTACCTAAGCACGGTTTTCAGACTACTTGCGGCGAGCGGAAAGTTCCCGCTCTGCAGCTAATCGCATCGCCGATGCGTCGGAGAATTCCCCAAACCAGAGTTTTTGCTGATGCCGAGCTTGGTGAATCAGCATCCAGAGCCCGTCCACCACTGTGGCGCCAGCCGAGCGAGATGCCGACAGCAACGACGTCTCAAGAGGCGAATACACCGCGTCAAGGACAGTCAATCGGTTATGAAGCACAGAAGTGTCAACTGGCATATCGGAACTATTCATTCCAACTGACGTTGCATTGATCAGTATCGACGCAGACGCAATAGCGCTCTGGTCCCCTACAGAAATGGACACTTCGTCTCCGAATGCGGCAAAAGAACCCGCAAGTTCCATCGCATGAGACTGTGTCCGGTTAACAACGACCACATGTGCCCCGCGTCGAACAAGCGCAAGGGCAATTGAACGTGCAGTTCCCCCGGCTCCGAGCAACACGACTGTTGCCCCACGCAAGCGCGTTCCACCCTGTTCAATCAAAGCATCACAACAACCATCTCCATCCGTGTTGTGGCCAATTGATCCTGTAGGCCCGAACGAAATGCAATTCACAGCATTTAAGAAGTCGGCGTCGGGAGTGACGAAATCCAAGCAATTAATGACTGCTTCTTTCAAAGGCATGGTGACTGATAATCCGACAAGACCAGAGGACTGAAGATTCGACACTGTTGTATCGACATCACTGAGGCCACATTCAACTGCAACATATTCACCATCGCGACTAGCGACTGCAAAAGCCGCATTATGAATGGCAGGAGAAAGAGAGTGAGATACCGGCGAGCCAATAACTGCTGCGATGGTACTCATGGCAACAGTCCCGCAGATTTAGATTTCTCTACGTTCAACAAATGCTGTTCGTATGTGGTTGCAAACACGTGACCACCCGCCTCATCCGCGAGGACGTAGTACAAGTATTCACACTTCACGCCAACAGAAAGACCTGTGCAGGCTGAATCACTTGCGGGAGGTGATCCGAAAGGCGCGAGAGCCGCTTGAATTGATGCCTTACCTGGGTTTGCAATTGGAGTTGGAGGTAGCCCTTTGTTGATGTACGTGTTGTACGGAGTGTCTGTGGACTTCATATCAGTCCAACTCATGGCAGGATCTTGACCGTATTTCACAGAAGCATCGATTTCTAGTTTCATCTTCTTCGCTAAGCGGTTGTAGATGACTTGTGCAATCTTTGAACGATCTGTCGCGACTTTGGCTTCGCGCTCAATCATTGACGCAATAATCAAAATCTCGTACGGACGAAAACCTCTAGCCTTTGCCCCGGCTGTCAGATCAACTTGCCGAGACACTCGCTCCATCATTGAAACAAGTCGTGCCACCACGCGAGATTCTGTGTCATCACCTGAGATTTGGTACGTGTCTGGGAACAACAAACCTTCAAGGGACTTTTCTGTCTTTGGTCGCAAGGTAGAAGCAGTATCGGGGCTGTTTGCCGCAGTGACAAATTCCTCAACATTCATGAACGTCATTTTCTCGGAGAGTCGCGTGGCCATCTGTGCCACAGTCATGCCTTCGGGAAACGTGACAGAGATGAAAGTCTGGGCGGGCGGAGTTGACAAAGCTTCAACAATTGAGCCTGCATTATCTTTGGGCTTCAATGCGTAATACCCAGGAGTGAGATCAATCGTGCCCTTGGTAGAGACATACCAACGAAAAATGGTGGCGCTACTAATAATTCCAGCATTCTCTAATCGAGATGCAACAGAAGAGATCGTGTCGCCGTCATTCACCGTAAAATTCACAGCCACGCCAGGCTCACCAGACGGGTTCAGTACACGAGCTGTCCACCACCCCATACATCCAAGCAACAAGATCGAAGCAGAAACAACAATTGCTACTGTGCGTGTTACGCCTCGGAGTTGGCGAAACTCAGGAGGAGTTGATTCGAGTGAATCTTCAGACACTGCAGTAACACGATCCCACGGATCGTCATGCCAATTGTTCGGAAGAAGTGGATCACCGGTCATGATTTGGCCTGATGAGCTTGAGTATCGAGCCAAGACTGCAACATGACCGCAGCAGCTACTTTGTCGACAACGCGACGACGCGCCTGAGCGTTCATTTTTTGTTCCATCAACACTCGATCTGCTTCCACCGTTGTCAGACGCTCATCGTGAACATGAACTGGCACTCCCACAACCGTAGCCATACGAGCAGCTTCGACTCGGGCAGCTTGTGCTGCTTTTCCCTCTGAACCATCCATATTTAAGGGCAGTCCAACGATGACCGCTTCAGCTTCTTCTTCAACAACCATCTTTGCGATATTGCGGTGGTCGCCCCCCATAGAACCACACCTCAACAACACGGTGTACGGAGTTGCAATGGTGCCACTGCGATCAGATGTTGCAATGCCGATTCTCTTTGAACCGAGATCAATGCCAAGCACTCTCACGAATTATGCAATCGAACCGATGACGGCTCGAGTCTTGTCCCGAGCAAGTTCTAATGCTTCATCGAGCGCAGCAGGATTCTTTCCGCCAGCTGTCGCGATGTCACCTTTACCGCCACCACCACCACCTACTGCTTGAGCCGCTTCTTTGATTAGTTCTGACGCATTGCCTGGCACCACAGCTGTAGTAGCCGCAACGAGAGATACGCCACCTGTATCGGTGACAGCACCAACGATGACTGCAACAACTCCCGGTTGTTGGCGAATAGCAACTGCGAGGTCTCGCACATCACCAGCGGTTAGACCATCAACGCGTGCAACAACGAGACCGTCGAGAGCTGTAGCGGCTAATTCAACTGCTCGCCCTACTGACAACTTCCCACGCAAAAACTTGATCTCATCGTGAGCAGCTTTCAGTTCATCAAGTCTTCGCGTTACCCCAGCAGCAGCTTCGTCGGGGCGCACACCAACAGCCTGAGAAATCTCGTTCAAAATGGCATCATTTCGCTGCATATAGGACACGGCATTCGCGCCAGTTACAGCCTCGATACGCCGCAAGTTCGAACCAATCGAAGATTCGCCAATTATCTTGATGAAACCAATGTCGCCTGTTGCTGACACATGTGTACCGCCACATAATTCTGTGGAAGCTCCAGCGTTCAGGACTCGCACGACATCACCATACTTATCGCCGAAGAAAGCAATAGCTCCAGCAGCGAGTGCTTCTTCTTTAGAAGATTCAGTTGCTGTGACTGGTGAGTTGGCTAATACCTGGGCATTCGCTAAATTCTCGATTTTGATGATCTCTTCAGCCGTGACCCCGTCATAGTGACTGAAGTCGAATCGCAATCGGTCGGGAGACACAAGTGAACCAGCCTGCTTCACATGCTCGCCGAGAACCGTACGAAGTGCCCAATGCAAAACATGTGTTCCGGTGTGATTGCGACGAGTAGCCGTGCGTGCGTCAACGTCTATGCGAGCAGAAACCGCTACCCCTTCGGTTGGTTCACCGGATACAACTCGACACACATGGCGGCGAAGCCCTGGCAATGCAAAGTTCGTGTCAATGACTGACAGTTCAAAACCGTCGCCACTAATGATTCCGATGTCTCCAGCCTGTCCACCGCTCTCGGCGTAGAACGGAGTGTGATCAAGGAATACTTCAACACACGAATCATCTCCATCAATCACGGCAAGGACAGTTGACTCAGACGAATCATGAACATACCCAACAAACTCGGTGACGCCATGAGTTTCCATGACCTCGCGATAGGCCTCCACCCGATCCGCGTCTGAACGACCAGACTTGCGTGCACTCTTGGCACGGGTCTTCTGCTCGTTCATTTCAGATTGAAAGCCAGCGATGTCAACTTCGACTCCACGCTCACTCGCAATCTCTTGCGTGAGTTCTAATGGAAAACCGTACGTGTCATGTAACAAGAACGCAGAGGTGCCAGACAATTTCTTGCCACCTGCAGCCAAATCATCTTCAAGGATCGACAAACCTGTCTTCAAAGTATGCCGGAACCGTTCTTCTTCCTTTGTGAGAACACCCAGTACAAAGTCCTTGTTCTTCGCAATATCGGGATATGCATTAGCCATAACGTCGATAGCTGTATTGGCCAATGACGGCATCACAAGCTTTTCTGTTCCGAGCAAGTAAGCATGACGAACTGCGCGACGGATAATGCGTCGAAGAACATAGCCACGGTTTTCATTACTTGGGAAAACTCCGTCGTTAATCAGCATTGCTGCAGAACGTGCATGTTCCGCCAAGACTCGCAAACTGAAACTATTGCGGTCTTCGTAGTCGCCAATTTTGTAGTGTGCACCAGTTGTTGATTGCGCTTGTTCAATAATGGGGAACAAAACGTCTGTCTCCCATACCGAGTCAACGCCTTGTACAAGAGCAAGAATTCTTTCAAGGCCGGCACCAGTGTCAATGCTGGGTTTAGGCAATGGCGAGCGAGATCCATCAGGGGCTTGGTTGTACTGCATGAATACAAGGTTCCAGAACTCCATGAATCGATCGCCTGTTGGATCGTTTGCAGGACCTCCATCAGGCCCGAAGGCTGCACCGCGATCGATGTGAATTTCAGAACATGGGCCACATGGTCCTGTATCCCCTGCTTGCCAGAAATTATCTTTGTCGCCAAGTCGTTGAATGCGGTTCATGGGCACACCAACTTGTTCATGCCACATCGCTTCGGCTTCATCATCCGATTCGTGCACGGTGATCCACAAGCGATCGCCGTCGAATCCGAAAACTTCTGTTACCAATTCCCAGGACCAGGGAATGGCATCTGATTTGAAATAATCACCGAAGCTGAAGTTGCCGAGCATTTCAAAAAAGACAAGGTGACGCTTCGTACGGCCGACCTCATCAAGGTCATTATGTTTTCCTCCGGCGCGGACACATTTTTGGACAGTGACAGCACGGTTGTACGGAGCGACTTCGTCTCCCATGAAATAGGGCTTAAACGGCACCATGCCCGCCACCGTGAACAACAAGGTGGGGTCGTGCGGAATCAGGCTCGCGGATGGGACAACAGTGTGTCCCTTTTCGGCGAAATAGCCAGAAAAGGCTCCGCGAAGCGCATCTGCAGAGCGCGGGATACCGGAGTTTGTTGACGATGCCATGAAGGCACCATCTTAGCGATGGCTGGTTCTCTGGCGGGGTGGGTTATGACGGCGAGTCGAAATGGGGACCGATGACGTTGTCGAGGCCGAGCCAGTCGATTCCCTATTGCGGTATGTATCAATCAAGGACAGCACGCCATCAGACAAGGCCATAATGCTGCGTCGTACACCTGCGGCTATGGCGTCAGCGATGTGGCCAGGCGTCATTTTCTCTGAAACAGACACGATGGTTCGTTTAACCCAGACCACAATGCTTGCTCCGGCGACAGCGCCAGATACAAACCAAAACAAGCGACGCATCATGACAGCATTTCTACGACAGTGTTACGAGTGGTCCTCATGGTCATCACGGTAGTACCGCAATTCACCTAATCCCAACGGAAGATACGACGGAGGCTGCACCGTGGTCGGAGGAGCTTGCCCCGTATGGCCTTCCCGCACATCTGATAGCGCGCGCGATATAGCATCTATCACCCCACGACTCTTCGGGGCACGGGCCAAGTAGATCACCGCATGGGCAAGATTCAGTTGAGCCTCAGGCAGTCCCACTCTTTCAAGCACTTGGGCAGCTGCAGTTGCAACAAGGAGAGCATTGTTATCAGCCATTCCAATATCTTCGCTGGCGAAGATCATCATTCGACGAGCGATGAAACGTGGATCCTCTCCTGCTTCAAACATTCTGGCGAGCCAATGCAAGGCGACATCTACATCAGAAGCGCGCATGGATTTTATAAATGCTGAGATCACGTCATAGTGATCATCTCGTCCCATACGCGACACGCTTGTATCGAGGGCTGTAGTAGCTGCTGCAATATCAATGCGGCCATTAGTTGCCAAAGCACAACACACTTCGAATGCAGTCAATGCTTGACGGGCGTCTCCCGTGACACGACGAGAAATCAACTCGAGCGCATCTTCATCTGCAGGAATCCCTTCAATCGCTACTGCGCGATGGAGTAACTCCATAATCGCCTCGGCATCGACTGGTTTCAGAGCAAATACCGATGAGCGACTGCGAAGAGCCGGATTAACAGAGAACGCAGGGTTCTCTGTTGTTGCGCCTACAAGCGTTATTAGACCGCTCTCGACTGCATGTAACAGTGCGTCTTGCTGCACCGTAGAGAAACGATGTATCTCATCTACGAAAACAACAGTTCCCCTGTCATCGATTGTGAGTCTCCGACGTGCAGTCTCGATTACCTCGCGAATATCCTTCACACCTGCAGTTACCGCACTCAAGCGCTCAAAACCACGTTGGGTTGTTGACGCAACGAGTTCGGCCAATGTGGTCTTGCCCGTGCCTGGTGGCCCCCACACAATGATCGACGACAATCGATCACTCTCAATCAATCGACGCAATGGACCTGTGGGACCAACCAAATGACCCTGACCGACAACATCATCGAGAGAACGAGGACGCATCCGCGCAGCAAGCGGAGACCGCGCCGCGATTCGATCTTCTGTCGATGCAGTAAAAAGGTCAGGTGAGTCCACGGCTACGACGAAGCAGGCGGTGGCAATAGCCGAAGACCCAAATCAGCAAGATGCGCTGGATCGACTGGAGTTGGCGCATTCGTCATTGGGTCCGAACCACTCTGTGTCTTTGGAAAGGCAATAACTTCACGAATGTTCTCTTCACCAGCCAAAATTGCAGCAAGACGATCAATACCGAAAGCGAACCCGCCGTGTGGAGGAGCTCCGTATTTGAAGGGCTGCAAAAAGAAACCGAAGCGCTTATCTGCCTCTTCGTCACTGATGCCCAATTGGTTGAACACTCGACGTTGCATTTCAGGTTCGTGAATACGAATAGAACCTGAACCCAATTCCCAACCGTTAAGTACAAGGTCGTACGCCATAGCGCGAACCTTCAATGGCTCAGTGTCAAACAACGACATGTCGTCAGGATGTGGCTGGCAGAACGGGTGATGTCCAGGACGAGGGCGACCAGAGAGCGGATCAATACCAATGAACAACGGAAATTCAGTCACCCATACATATTTATACGGTCCTTGATGGACTGGCGGACGGCCAATGTCATTGCGCAATTGGCCGAGAACCTCACATGTGGTGTCCCATTCATCGGCAACCAACAACAGCAAGTCACCTTCAGTTGCTCCCATTGCGGCAACTAATGCGGCCTTCTCAGCATCGCTTAGGAATTTCGCAACTGGCGAATCGATTGCGCTGTCTGCGCCAATCTTCATCCATACGAGTCCCTTCGCGCCTATCTTCTTGGCACGATCAGTAAGACCATCCAATTTGTTGCGACCGAATGCTGCTGCCTCTGGATAAGTCTTTGCATCAACACAGATGCCCTTGATACATGCAGCTCCGGCAAATGCTTTGAATTCGGTGCCAGCAAAAAGAGAAGTCAACTCAATAAGTTCCATTGCGAACCGAAGGTCTGGCTTATCAATACCAAAACGATTCATTGCGTCGTGCCAGGTGATGCGTTCAATCTCCGGAGGCGCTTCGCCTGTTACAGCAATGGCCGCCGCCACTACGGCTCGACCAATGTTCTCAAGTACATCGTCTTGCGACACAAATGACATCTCGGCATCAAGTTGCATAAATTCATACTGACGGTCAGCGCGCAAGTCTTCGTCGCGAAGGCAACGAGCGATCTGGTAGTACCTGTCGACTCCGGCAACCATGAGCAATTGCTTCCACAATTGAGGCGATTGTGGCAACGCGAAAAACGAGCCAGGTTCTTTTCGCGAAGGCACGAGAAATTCGCGTGCACCTTCAGGGGTAGACGGCATCAGGAATGGAGTTTCAACTTCTACGAACCCGTTGGTTTCCATTTCCTTGCGAATGGCACTGTTGATTTGTGCACGCACACGCAAGTTCTTTTGCATCCGTTCACGTCGGATATCGAGATAGCGATACTTCAACCGAATCATTTCGTCCACATCATCGGCACGAGCATCAACAGGAAATGGTGGCGGTTCGGCTGAGTTCAGAATCTCGACTACGCAGTCACCGATCTCCACCATGCCAGTAGTCAGTGAAGAGTTGATAGTTCCCTCGGGACGAGCACGTACGACTCCGGTGACCCTGATGACATATTCACTGCGAACATCAACATCGTTATCGACCACACATTGCATGATTCCGGAATGATCGCGGATATCGACAAAGGCGAGGTGCTCTCCATGCTCACGGCGGCGAGCAACCCAACCGCACAGCGAGACGGTCTGCCCCACACTTGCTATATCTAATTCTCCGCACATGTGTGTTCGCATTGCAGTGGATCTCATGGGGTGTGCCGCCTTGGCTGTCTTGGTCCAAGAACCGACGCCAGATGACTCTGAAGTTCAGTTGATGGAATAGTTGTTTGTTCTGATGTCGAAAGATTGCGCACGGTACAGGTGGAATCTTCAGCCTCTGTGTCACCAATGATCACCGCGACCTGGGCCCCGCTTCGATCTGCACTCTTCATCTGCGACTTCATGCTGCGAGCTTCAAAAGCACGGTCAGCCGTGAAACCGCCCTGTCGCAACTGATGAGTGATGGACATGGCATGGCTTCCACCAGTGGTGTCAATGACAAAAACATCCAATATGGGTAATCCGTATGAGAAACACTCTTCCGCGTCACATGCAAGCAATGTGCGATCTACACCAAGCGCAAAACCAATACCTGGCGTCGCTGGACCACCAAGGTCTTCAACAAGACCGTCATACCGGCCACCGCCACCAACTGCATTCTGGGCAGAGTCAAGTGAGCCAGACACAAACTCAAAAGTGGTGCGTTGGTAATAGTCAAGACCACGAACGAGCCGTTCATTAACTACGTACGGAATATTTAACGAGTCAAGCCCAGCACACACGGCTGCAAAGTGTGCCGCAGCATCAGTGCTGAGAAACGCCCCGATGGTGGGTGCACCAGCAATAGCAGGAGCATCTTGTGGCCGCTTTGAATCGAGAACCCGCAGCGGATTGCGTTCTAACGTCGCAAGAGCTTGCTCACTCAGAGTCTCACTATGAGTTTTGAAATAAACACCAAGCGCCTCGACATATCTACCCCTGTCACCAGCATCACCTAACGAATTAACAATGAGAGACACATTGCTTAAACCAATTGCTTTATAAAAATCCCAACCAAGAGCAATGACTTCAACATCAAGCTGAGAATCATCAACACCCAATACTTCGATACCTACTTGATCAAACTGGCGATACCGACCGGCTTGCGGGCGTTCATACCGAAAGTTCGGACCCGAGTACCACACCTTCCACGGAGGCGTGGGGCGGTGTTGCGCAAATGCACGACACACACTGGCTGTGTGCTCTGGACGCAGAGCGATATGACGACCGCCCTTATCCGTGAAGTCGTACATCTCTTTCGTGACAACATCGGTTGCGTCACCTAAGCGTTGGAACACACCGAGGTCTTCAAACATCGGCGGAATGATGCTCTGGTAGCCGGCTGCTTCGACACCGTCTGCAAAGACCTGCACGAGGGCACGCCATCTACCCGCATGAGGCGGCAAGATATCGCGGGTTCCCGGACTTGTTTGAAACGATGACACAGCCAATCAGGCTAGTCGGACTGCCCACCAGGAACGATGCGATATGCGTCGTACACCGAATCAATTGACTTAATGACCCGTAAAACAGCATCCAGATGATTGGGGTCGCCTAGTTCGAATTCAAATCGCATCTTCGCCACCCGATCAGAGCCGGTATGGGTAGTGCACGCAACGATGTTGACGTGCTGTTCTGACAGAGTGTTGGCCACATCGCGCAATAGTTTGCTGCGATCAAGAGCAACCACTTCCACGCCCACATTGAACATGGTGCCTGGCGATGTTCTGGCCCATTCCACATCAATCATTCGTGTGGGTTCACCCTCCACCAAAGATTCAGCATTTGCACAATCGGAGCGATGAATACTTACTCCCCGACCCTTTGTGATGAACCCAGAAATTTCATCACCTGGCACGGGAGTACAACAACGAGACAAACGCACGAGCACATCTTCAAGACCTTCGACATGGATTCCGGTTGCGCTTCGCTTTTCAGTAGTAATGAGGTC
>Ga0164294_10003323_pt1 | contig 14327 bp, 5 predicted proteins | sample GEODES005metaG_FD_111479 | JGI IMG/M metagenome (GOLD analysis project Ga0164294, IMG submission 111479) | Oligotrophic lake water microbial communities from Sparkling Lake, Wisconsin, USA - GEODES005 metaG | ecosystem: Environmental > Aquatic > Freshwater > Lake | place: USA: Sparkling Lake...
CGAGCGGGATCACGATACCCGGCATCATCGGAACGATGGGCTTCGCAACTCTGGCGGTCGCGCTGATCTCGTGCTGGCTGCTGCCCGAGACAGTGTTCAAGGCCGTCGTCCGCGCGATTCTGAAGGCCCTCTATCGGATCGAGGTACACGGGGCAGAAAATATGCCCCAGCCGGGCGAGCGCGCGGTGGTGGTGGTGAACCACGTTTCCTGGCTCGACGGACTGCTGCTTGCGGTCTTCCTGCCGGGCCTGCCCGTTTTCGCCGTTCACACGGCCGTTACCAAACGCTGGTGGATCAAGCCCGCACTCAAGCTCTTCCGCGCTTTCCCGGTCGATCCCACCAACCCGATGTCGACCAAGGCGATGATCCAGGCCGTGAAGGCCGGCAACACGCTGGTCATCTTTCCCGAAGGTCGCATCACCGTCACCGGCGCGCTGATGAAGGTGTTCGACGGGCCGGGCATGGTCGCCGACAAGGCCGACGCGCCGATCATCCCGGTCCCGATCGATGGCGCACAATTCACGCCCTTTTCGCGCCTGCGCGGCAAGGTACGGCTGCGGACCTTCCCCAAGATCAGCCTGACGATCCTGCCGCCGCGCCGGTTCGTCATCGAGGGGAGTATGACCGCCCGTGCCCGCCGCGCGATCGCCGGCCGCCGCCTCTATGATGAGATGAGCGGTATGATCTTTGCCACGTCGGATATCGGGCGCACGCTATTTCAGGCCCTGCTCGACGCCAAGGATATTCATGGCGGCAAGGCGCTGGCTGTCGAGGACATCAAGCGCGAACCCATGACCTACGCGCGGTTGATTACCGGTAGCCTGGTCCTCGGCAGGATCTTCGAGCGTCAATCTACGTCGCGCGAAGCCGTGGGGCTGCTGCTGCCCAATGTCAGCGGCACGGTTGCCAGCTTCTGCGCGTTGCAGGCGATCGGCCGCGTGCCCGCGATGCTCAACTACACCGCTGGGCTCGCCAACCTGAAAGCGGCGTGTGTCGCGGCCGAGGTGCGCACGATCGTCACCGCGCGCGCTTTCATACAACAGGCGAAGCTCGAAAAGGTCGTCGAGGGGCTTGAAGTGGACGGACGTAAAATCCTCTATCTGGAGGAGGTTGCCGGCGAGATCGGCGCGGGCGCCAAGCTGCGCGCGCTTCTCTCCACACGTATCGCCGGCCGACTCCATCGCCGTCGGGGCATCTCGCCGAACGATCCGGCGGTGATTCTTTTTACGAGCGGGTCAGAAGGATTGCCCAAGGGGGTCGCGCTCACCCATCGCAACCTGCTCGCCAATTGCGCGCAGTTGTCGGCGCGGATCGACTTTAATTCGTCCGATCTGGTGCTGAACGCGCTGCCGGTGTTTCATAGTTTCGGGCTGACCGGCGGCACGCTGTTGCCGATCCTTTCCGGAATACGCACGCTTCTTTATCCGAACCCGCTCCACTATCGGATCGTCCCGGCGCTCGCCTACGACGCCAACGCGACGATCCTGTTCGGCACTGACACCTTCCTCGCCGGCTACGCGCGCATGGCGCACAATTACGATTTCTATGCGCTGCGCTACGTCTTCGCCGGCGCCGAGCGGGTGCGCGACGAGACCCGTAAGACGTGGAGCGACAAGTTCGGCCTGCGCATCCTCGAAGGCTATGGCGCCACCGAGGCCGGGCCGGTGATTGCGGTCAACACGCCGATGCATTTTCGCGCTGGCAGTGTCGGGCGACTGCTGCCCGGTGTCGAGCCGCGGCTCGATGCGGTGCCCGGGATCGAGGAGGGAGGGAAACTCTCGATTCGAGGGCCCAACATCATGGCCGGCTATCTGAAGGTCGATCGCCCTGGCGAACTTCAGCCTCCGGAGGGTGGCTGGCACGACAGTGGCGACATCGTCACCATCGACGACATGGATTTCGTCACCATCCGTGGACGTGCCAAGCGTTTCGCCAAAATTGGTGGCGAGATGGTCTCGCTGCCGGCAGTCGAAGGCTATGCCGCTGCGGTCTGGCCCGCATCCGATCATGCGGTCGTCACCCGCGCCGATCCGCGAAAGGGCGAGCAGTTGGTACTGTTCACGACATGCAAGGATGCCAAAGCGGCCGACCTTCAGGCCTGGGGACGCGCCAATGGTATTTCCGAACTCACCATCCCGCGTGACATCCGGGTCTTAGACGCGCTTCCCGTTCTGGGAACGGGCAAAGTCGATTATGTCGAAATAAGCCGGATCGTGGCGTCGACCGTTTAAACCGTGCAATCGGACAGTTTCGGTTCATCGTCAAAATGCAACGTTTCGTCGCTAGACATGCAGCGGCTGTTGGGCGAAGATGTGCTGCAGAGAGGGTCCGATGCGTAAGGGGTTGGCGTGGCTTATCGTCTTGGCGGTGCTGTGCGTCGCGCTGCCGATGCGCGTGTTCGGCGGAGCTTCGACCAGCGTTGTCAGCGCGGTCGTCGGGCACGATCCGGCGGGTATCGGGCGCCTGACCCTGCGCTTCTCGGCGCAGATGGTGGCGCTGGGGCAGCAGTCCAATCCCCTGACGATGACCTGCGCGGTGCCGGGCAAGGGACGCTGGGTCGATCAGCAGACCTACGTCTGGGAATTCGACCATGCGCTGCCGGCCGGGCTTTCCTGCAAGGCGGTGCTGGCGGATGGGCTGAAGGATGCGGCGGGGACGGCGGTCAGCGGCACGATGCGGTTCCCGATCGACAGCGGCGGTCCCGCCGTCCTCGCCCTGTTGCCCGGGCAAGGCCAGATCGAGGAGAATCAGAGCTTCTTCGCGGCGGTAAATGGCCCGGTCGATCGCGCATCGATCCTTGCCAACGCCTATTGCGCTGTGGAGGGGATCGGCGAGCGGATCCCCGTCGATCTTCTTCCGGCGGAGGCTGCGGGCCGTGTTTTGAGCGCGACCCAGAATGCCTGGCCGACTTCGAATTTCCTGCAGAACGCGGGCCTGCCACATCCGCTCCCCGGAGAACCCAAGTCCCGCGCCGCCGCGCTCGATAATGTCCTGGGGTTGAAATGCCGCCGGCCGCTGCCGCCGGGACGCGGGGTGGCACTGGTGTGGGGGGCGGGCATTCGCAGCCCCAGCGGGCATTTGGCCGGCGAGGATCATCGGTTCGACTTCACGGTGCGCAACGAATTCTCAGCGCGGCTCACCTGTTCGCGCGCCAATGCCGATGCGGGTTGCGATCCGATCGAGGCGATCAGCGTCGAGTTCAGTGCGCCGGTCCCGCGTGTCCAGGCGATGAAGGTCCGGCTCGAACTGGCCCCTGGCCGTCAGCTGGCGCCGAAGCAGGATGCGTCGGATCACAGCGCGACCGTCTCGGAGCTTACGTTCGCGGCGCCATTTCCTCCGGCGGTCGAGGCGCAGCTGATCATGCCCGCCGACCTTCGCGACGAGAGCGGACGAGCGCTCGCCAATGCGCGGCGCTTTCCATTGGCGGTTTCGATCGCCGATGCGCCGCCGCTGGTGAAATTCGCCGCGCCCTTCGGCATTCTGGAGGCGCAGGAAGGGGCAGTGCTGCCGGTGACGGTGCGCAGCGTCGAGCCGCGACTGATGGGCAATGTCAGCGCCATCGGCGGCGTGTCGGCGCGCATCGATCCGGGTGACGATGCGGCGATAGCCCGCTGGCTGCGGAAGGTCGCGAAAGCGCAGGCGGATGATTTCCGTGAGGAGAAGCGCGGTGGCGGGACCGTCACCGTCAACCATACGGGCGACCGGTCGGTCTTCGATCGGGGGACGCCTGCCAAGTCGCTGCAACTTCGCCTGCCCAACGGTGGCCGCAAGATGGAAGTGGTCGGTATCCCGCTGGGCCAGCCCGGCTTTTACGTCGTGGAGCTCGCGAGCCCTCGCCTCGGGCGTGCGTTGCTCGGCCGCCCGACGACGCGCTTCGTGGCTGCCTCGGCGCTCGTCACCAACATGGCGGTCCATTTCAAGTGGGGACGCGGCACGTCACTCGCCTGGGTGACAGCGCTCGATAGCGGCGCTCCGGTCGCGGGTGCTGCGGTGTCGGTCGCCGACAGCTGCACCGGAAAGAAGCTTGCCAGCGCGGCGACCGACGCCAGCGGCCGCGCGCTGATCCGGGATCTTCCCGATCCATCGAGCGCCAGCAATTGCGACGAGCGCGATGCCGAGTCTGCGCCGCTACTGGTCTCGGCACGCAAAGGTGGCGACCTGTCGTTCGCATTGACGTCATGGAACCAGGGCATCCAGCCGTGGGATTTCGATCTGCCCTATGGTTGGCGCGCGCCCGAGCCGATCTTCCACACTATCTTCGATCGCACCCTCGTTCGCGCCGGTGAGACGGTGAACATGACGCACGTCTATCGCCGTCCGGACCTCACGGGGTTTCGCTCGGGCGGCGCGATCAAGGGGACGCTCGCATTCAGCCATCGCGGCTCGGACGTCACGTTCGAGGTGCCTATCACCATCGATCGCGCCGGGATGGGTGGGAGCAGCTGGACGCCGCCCAAGGGCGCTCCCACCGGCGATTACGACCTGACGCTCAAGATCGGGAAGGACAGCCAGTCGACAGGCCAGTCGGTCCGTGTCGACGAATATCGTCTGCCGACCATGCGCGCGACCGTCAGCGGGCCTCGCGAGCCGGTGGTGCGGCCGAAGCGCGTGCCGCTCGATCTCTATGTCGGATATCTGTCCGGTGGCGGGGCAGGGCGGGCGCCGGTGCGGTTGCGCGCCGCTTTCGAGATGCTGAGCGATACGCCCGACGGCTGGGAAGGCTGGTCGTTCGGCGGTGCCGCCGTGAAGGAAGGTACGGTGCCGCTCGACGACGATCAGAACGATCTGGGCAAGCCGACACCGCCGGCGTCCGTGACCGTCCCGCTTGCGCTCGATCCGCATGGCGCACTGCGCACCGGGATAGATGTGCCGGCGCTGGCCGATGCGACCCGGATGAGGGTCGAGATGGACTATGACGATGCCAATGGCGAAACGCTGACCGCATCGACGTCCATTCCTCTCTACACCTCGGCCGTTCGGCTGGGGATCAAGGCGGATGGCTGGATGCAGCGCTCCGGCGCGATGCGGCTGAAGGTTGCGGCGCTGACGGCGGAGGGCAAGCCGATCCGCAATCAGCATGTCTCGATCGCGCTGTACACGCGCGAGATCCTGTCGGCGCGGCGGCGGCTGATCGGCGGCTTCTACGCCTACGACAACAGCGCCAGGACGACGCGCATTTCCGCCACTTGCAGCAGTTGGACCGATGCTCACGGCGTCGCCACCTGCGAGCTTTCACCCGATGTCTCGGGCGAGGTGATCGCGGTCGCGACCACGCGGGACGGCCAGGGCAACGAGGCACGGGCGGTCAGTTCGGTCTGGCTGGTTGGCGACAATGAATGGTGGTTCGGCGGCGACAATGGCGACCGGATGGACGTGATCCCCGATGCCAAATCCTATCGCGCCGGCGACACCGCGCACGTCCAGGTACGTATGCCCTTCCGCAGTGCGACCGCGCTGGTGTCGGTCGAGCGCGAGGGGATTCTGTCCTCGTTCGTCACGACCATTTCGGGCAAGGACGCGGTGGTCGATGTGCCGTTGCCGGGTGCCTATGCGCCCAACGTCTACATTTCGGTGATGGCGGTGCGCGGGCGGATCGCGGGATGGCGGCTGTGGCTCGCCGATCTGGCGCGGCGCTGGCATCTGCCCTTCTTCAGCCAGGATGGAGGCTATCCGACCGCCTTGGTCGATCTTGCCAAGCCGGCCTATCGCATCGGCGTCGCGAAGGTCTCTGTCGGGTGGGAGGCGCATCAGCTGAAGGTGGCCGTCCAAGCCGATCGCAACCGCTACCGCATCCGCGACCATGCCCGCGTCGCGGTGCGCGTGATGGGGCCGGACGGCAAGCCGCCGCGCCAGGCGGAGATCGCCTTCGCCGCGGTCGATCAGGCGCTGCTCCAGCTCTCGCCGAACGACAGCTGGGATATCCTCGCCAAGATGATGGGCGAACGGCCGCTCTCGGTGCTCACGTCGACCGCGCAGATGCAGGTGGTCGGCAAGCGCCACTACGGTCTTAAGGCCGTTGCCGCTGGCGGCGGTGGTGGCGGCGATCTGTCGTCGCTCACGCGCTCCGATTTCCGGCCGGTGCTGCTGTGGAAAGGCCGCGTGAAGCTCGACGATCAGGGCCGGGCGATGGTCGACGTGCCGTTCGCCGATGCTCTCTCCGCCTACAAGCTGGTCGCGGTCGCGACGGCGGGGCAGCAGCTGTTCGGCATGGGCAGCGCCGAGGTGCGGACCGTGCAGGACCTCACCATCTATTCGGGCGTGCCGCCGCTGGTCCGTTCGGGCGATGTCTACGGCGCGACCTTCACGCTGCGTAACGGCACCGATCGGCCGATGAAGGTGACCGCGACAGCCACGCTCCAGCCGCTCGTCGCGCGGGGCAGCCCGCTCACGGTGGACATTCCGGCCGGCGGCGCTTCGCAGGTACGGTGGAATCTCAAGGCTCCGTCGGGCATCGACAAGCTCCACTGGACGGTGGTGGCGCGCTCCGCCGACGGCCGCGCGACCGATCGCATCGCGATCGACGAGCAGGTGGTGCCGGCGGTCCCCGAGGAGATCTGGTCGGCGACGCTGATGCGGGTCGGGTCGGGCGCCAGCCTGATGGTCGGCGCGCCCGCAGGAGCCCTGCCCGGGCGCGGCGGGATCGACATCGCGCTGGCCGCGACCCCGGCGCCCCCGCTGACGGGCGTGCGCGCCTATATGCTGGCTTACCCCTACGGCTGTTTCGAGCAGCGCCTGTCGAAGGCCGTCGCACTCGACGACCGTGCCGCCTGGGCCAAGCAGATCGACGCATTGCCGACCTATGTCGCGCGCAATGGCCTGTTGCATTATTGGCCGTATCCGGAGGAGCCCGGTTCGATCGCGCTTACGGCTTACGCGCTGTCGATCACCGCCGAGGCCGGACTGCCCTGGCCTGACGATGCCAGGGGCACGCTTCTCGATGCCCTGCGTGGTGTCGTCGACGGGCGGATCACCGAGGAGGGCATGAGCCCGGCCAATGGACGCCTGTTGCGGCTGGCGGCGCTTGCTGCGCTGGCGCGGAATGGCGCCGCGACGCCGGGGATGGCCGCGCAGGTCGCCATCCCGCTCGGCGACATGCCGACGGTGACGCTGGCGGACTGGCTCGCCACGCTCCAGCGCATCCCCGGGATCGATCCCGCGCGCCTGCGGGCGGCCGAAGCCGCGCTGCGGAGCCGCATCGTCTATGAAGGCACGCGGCTCGATCTGACCGATCGCGGCGCCGTGCCGTGGTGGATGATGGTCGGCGATGACGAGATGGCGCTGAAGGCGCTGCTCGCGGTCGTCGGCCGCCCGGGTTGGGAGAGCGAGGCGCCGCGCATGATGGCCGGCATCGCTCAGCGGCAGATGAGAGGCCATTGGGATACGACCCCGGCCAACGCCTGGGGCACGATCGCGGTGCGGCGGTTCATGGCAGCCTATCCGGGCAGCGCGACCGGCCTGACCACCGCCAGCCTCGGCAATCGAACGCTGACCAGCCAGTCGCTCAAGCCGCCGACGCTGCGCCTGCCGTTGCCCGCGGTGCCGGGATCTCTGCTGATGCGCCATGATGGACCGGTGGGACCGTGGGCGACCGTTTCGGTACGCGCCGCCGTGCCGCTGAGGGCGCCGGTGTCGGCGGGCTATCGCATCTCGCGGGAGGTCTCGTTCGTGTCCCGCAAGCAACCCGACCGGATCAGCCGGGGTGACGTGATGAAGGTGCGGATCACGGTCGACGCGCCGGTCGAGCGCAACTGGGTGGTGATCGACGATCCGATCCCGGCCGGTGCATCGATCCTGGGCGCCGGTGGCGGTCAGTCGGCGATGCTCGCGGCGCAGGCGAGCGGGGAGGGGGCTTCGCCGTCCTATGTCGAGCAGGGCTTCGATGGCTGGCGCGGCTATTTCCGGTGGCTGGGCAAGGGTAGGACGACAGTCGAATATACGGTGCGGCTGAACGGCATCGGCACGCTGCAGCTGCCGCCGACCCGGGTCGAGGCGATGTATTCGCCCGAGATCCATGCCGCCGTGCCCAATGCGACGCTGACGATCGCACCCTGATGGGGCATGTCCGCGTCTGGCTTGGCTGGTTGCGACGACGGCCGAGCCTCTGGCTGGCTATGCCTCTCGTGGCGCTTGTCGTCGCGGCATTGTGGACCGTGCCGCCCGCTATGCCCGACTATGCCCAGGCCAGGGGTGACTGGCGATCGAGCGAGGCGTGGCTGCGCGATCGGCATGGCAAGCTCCTCGATACGATTCGGGTCGACTATGAAGTGCGGCGCCTCGATTGGGTGCCGCTCGATCGCGTCGCGCCCGGGCTGGTCGACGCGGTGGTCGCGGGCGAGGATCGGCGGTTCCGCGCGCACGACGGCGTGGACTGGCGCGGGCTCGCCGGGTCATTGTGGGCGGGGCTTCGCGGCCGCCACGCGCGCGGCGCCAGCACGCTGACCATGCAGCTTGCCGGTTTCCTCGCGCCCGAACTCGGCGATCCCGGTAGGCGAGGGTTCCGCTCGAAGCTCCGCCAGATGCGTGCCGCCTGGGCGATCGAGCGGCGTTGGTCGAAGGATCAGATCCTCGAAGCCTATCTCAACCTGGCGTCTTTCCGCGGTGAGAGCCAGGGTATCGGCGCGGCATCGCGCGGCCTGTTCGGCAAGGCTCCTGCGATGCTCGACCCCGATCAGGCACTGCTGCTCGCGGCGCTGCTGCCTTCGCCGCAGGCCGATCCTGGCACGGTGGCGAAGCGCGCCTGCCGGATCGGGCATCTCTCCGACTGTTCGATCATGACCGCAGAAGCCGAAGGGATGGTCGCGCTTGCGCGTGGGGCAGCAGATGACCCCGATCTCGCGCCCCACCTTGCTACGCGGCTGCTGACCCAACCCGGCCAGACGGTCGCCACCACGCTCGACGCGGGCGTGCAGACTATCGCAACGACGGCCCTGCGGCATCAACTGCTCGGCCTCGGTGTCGAGCGCGCGCGTGACGGCGCGGTGATCGTCGTCGACAATGCGACCGGCGACGTGCTCGCCTATGTCGGCGGGGTAGGGGGCTATTCGACGGCGTCGCACGTCGACAACGCCAATGCGCCGCGGCAGGCCGGTTCGACGCTCAAGCCCTTTCTCTACGGCCAGGCGATCGAGCGCGGCTATCTGACCGCAGCGTCGATCCTCGACGACAGCCCGGTCGAACTCGACACCGCATCGGGCCTCTACGTGCCCAAGGACTATGATCACGATTATAAGGGCCCGGTCAGCGTCCGGACCGCGCTCGCGAGCTCGCTCAACGTGCCGGCTGTGCGGACCCTGCAGCTCGATGGGGTCGAAGACTTCCGCGACCGCCTCTGGGACCTCGGCTATCGCGGTCTGACCGAGGATGGCGATTATTACGGCTTCAGCCTGGCCCTTGGATCGGCCGAGGTAACCCTGCTCCAGCAGGCCGCCGCCTATCGCGCCCTGGCGGACAATGGCCGCTCTCTGCCGCTCCGCCTGCGTAGCGACGACGCTGTCGGGACACGCCGCCCGGTGATGACACCGGCTGCCGCCTGGATCGTGAGCGACATCCTCGCCGATGCCAACGCCCGCGCCGTGACCTTCGGCCTGGATTCGGCGCTGCGCCTGCCTTTCTGGTCGGCGGCGAAGACCGGTACCTCGAAGGCCATGCGTGACAATTGGTGTGTCGGCTTCAGCGATCGTTTCACCGTGGCGGTCTGGGTCGGCAATGCCGAGGGCGACAGCATGACGCGCGTTTCAGGGACGAGCGGCGCGGCGCCGGTGTGGCGGGAGATCATGCTCGCGCTCCACCGCGACCATCCCGGGGTAGCGCCCGCACGTCTTCCGGCAGTCGTCGTACACCCGGTACGCTTCGACGGCGCCACCGAGCCACCCCGCACCGAATATTTCATCGCCGGCACCCAGCAGGCGACGCTTCAGCAAGCGCCTTCCGCCGCGCGTCGTCCGCGCATCGTCAGCCCGATTTCCGGCGCGGTCTATGCGCTCGACCCCGACATACCGGCAGGTCGCCAGCGCATCCGCTTCGCCGCGTCGGGCGGCGCGGGCGGGGAGCGCTGGCGCCTCGATGCCCACGACCTCGGCCGGGTGGATGCCGCGCCCGTCATCCTGCCGCCGCCGGGCATGCATCGCCTGACGCTGATCGGAGGCGACGGGCGCGCTCAGGATGAGGTGCTGTTCACCATCCGCTGACCTCACAACGGATCAGCCGAACCCCATCCTTCCCGTGCCACCCGGCTTGACCGCCACCTCCTGCGCCAGCCGTTCGACGATCTGAGCCGCACTCAGTGACACGCCGAAGCGCTGCTGCCGCGCGACCACCGCGAAGTCGCCCGGGGTGAGCGTACGGAGTTCCGCAAGCTCGGCCGGCGCGGGCATCCCGAAGAAGCGCTCGAACGCACGCGCCGCCTTCTCCCGCCCCAGGGGCAGCAGATCGAGCTTGAACACGAAGCGCCGGAGCGCCGCCGGATCGAGTTTGTGCCCATGGTTCGTCGCAGCGATCACCGGCAGCGGGTGATGATCGAGCCAGGTCAGCATTTCATTGACCTGACCGACCTCCCAGCTGTGCTGCGCGGTCGTGCGATCGAAGAGGATCGAATCCGCCTCGTCGAACAGCAGCACGCATTCGCGTTCGCGCGCCTCCGCGAAGGCCTCGGCGATATTCTCCTCGGTGCCGCCCACCCAGCGTGACAGCAGATCGGACGCGCGTTTGGTGACGAGCGGGCGATCGAGCGCATTGGCGAAATGGTGCGCGAACGCCGTCTTGCCGGTGCCGGGCGGACCCGACAGCAGCAACGAAACGTCGCTCCGTCCCGCTTTCGTCAGCCGGTCGACCAGCGGCCCGATCGGCAGATCACTCTCGAACAGGCTCAGGTCGAGCTCGGCCGGGAAAGCGGGCGGCACGGCCCGTCCACGGATCGCACGCACCAGCGAGCCGGCGGCGCGGGCGCCCGCATCCTCGTCGCCCGCGATGCGGGACGAGCGTGCGGCAACCCGCAGCACCGTGGCGGTTTCTGGGGCGCGGTCGAGCAGGGTCTCGAGCCCGGCACCGGGCATGACGCCTTCCTCCGCCGACACGCGCGCCATCATCCGCCGCGCTGCCTTCGGCGACGGCAGTGGCAGGCGCAGCACGAAGCTCATCCGCCGCAGGATCGCCGGATCGACGTTGTCGATCGCGTTGGTCGTCCAGATCACTGGCGCGATATTGGTCTCCAGCATCCGGTTGATGAAGACCTTGCTGCCCTCGCGTCGTGCGAAATGGTCGCCGCCGCTGCGCTCGGCATTGCCGATCAGATCCTCCATCTCGTCGAACAGCAGTGCGGCACCGCGCCTCTGCACCAGGATGCGCTGGGCGAGGCGCAGGGCACAGACGCGCTCCCACCGGGTCGGCTCGTCGCCCTCGGTGTCGGCCTCGGCAACTGCATGGAGCGGTACGCCGGCCGCGTGGGCGATCGTTCGCGCAAGCTCGGTCTTGCCGGTTCCGGGAGGGCCGTGGATCAGGATGTTGATCCCCGCCGCCTGGCTTTCGATCGCGCCCCTCAGCAGTCGAACGAGGAATTCGGCATCGGCGATGTGCGCGAAGTCATCGAGCGCGAGCCGCGCCATCTGGCGAGCGCCGATCAGCACCTCCAGCATGGCATACGCATCCTGCACCGGATGATCGAGTAGCCGGTTCATCGTCCAGCGAAGCTCGACCTCCACCGCACCCCTGTAGCGCGACTGGAAAGTCGCCAGTTCGAGCTGCACGACGGCGCTCCGGCGGACGCACCGCCCGGCATCCTGCGGATCGGCACCCGCGAGCAGGCCGAGCAGCGTCGGCAGGTCATGCCCGTTCTCCGCCGCCATCGCCGCTACCGCCGACACGCGCGGCATCCGCTCGCACGCGACGACCAGCGCCAGCAGCGCACGATCGAAATCGCCAAGCGCCAGCATCTCCGCCAGCACGGCAGTGCGCTGGAGGACGTGCGGATCGGGGCCTGCCGGCCGATCGACCGCGACGTGCGCGATCAGCGCCTCCCAGCTCATCTCGCCGGAGAAGCCCATCCAATCGGCATGTGTCGTCGCCCACTCGGTGACCGAGCGCGCGAGCAGTGAAGTGGCGGGAACGCCCCGCCCGATCCGGAGCAACATGCTCCGGACGATCGAAAGTTCGTCCATGATAATCCGTAGTCCCCGGCCCGGACGGACGCAGCGCGACAGCGCTCCACCCGCAAAGGCGCGTCATTTAATTTGGTCGTTCGACGGGGATGCGGTTCCGGGGCGTCAGGCCCGGCCGCAGCACTACGTTAGTGCGAGGACAGGGGCCGGACGCCGAGGGATTCGCAACCCCGACAGGCGATTAGGTCCAGCAATGCATGTCTCCATGTGCCGCGGAGTCGGTCCGACGGCGGTGCGGCCGATAGCCGAAGGTCGTTACGCATGCAACGATCTATGATCGGCGGATCGTCATCCGATGCGATCCACCGGCCGTCGGCTCGAACCGGCAGCGCCGTCCGAGGAAGCGTTCGATGATGTCGGCCGCGGTCAGGCTGTGCTGGCTCGGCTTGACCGTTGTGAACGATCCCGCGCTCGCGAGTGCGAACGGCAGAAGCAGTTGATCCGCGAGATACGGGCCTGCGAACGCATCGGAAGCAAGGTAGCCACGCATCCGCCCGACCGCCGTCTTCGCTACCCGCTCCGCCGGCACGCCCAATTGGCCGAAGCCCGAGAAGATCTCGGTCACATGCTCAAACTGTGCGGTCAGCAGCAGGATGTTGCCTGGGCCCTGATCCGCCGGAAGCTCGCGCACGAAACACTCGCGCTCGCTCCAGTCGAGCGACGTGCGGGCGACAGTGATCTCGCGCTCGGCGATTTCGAACGGCAGCGCGGCGAACAGCGCGCAGGCGCTGCGATCGAGCAGCGCGCCGCGCTCGATGCAATCAATGGGCCGCAGCGGGGCAGGGGTGATGTCCACCTCGATCCGCCCGCCGCCGCGAGGGTAGAAGCCGTGCCGCACGAGCCGCACCTCGACCTTCGGCCCCATCCGGTTGAGGATCGGCAGGAAGACGTTGGCGATGAACTCGAACGGCGGCGCCAGCATGTTGTGCGTGCCGCCCTCCAGCACGAGGCGCGACGGCGCATCCGCCAAGACGAGCGGCATCAATATGGTCTGGAGCACGAGACCCGTCGATCCGGCCGTGCCGACCGCGAAGCGATACTCGCCGGGCACGACGCTGCCGGGCCGGAACGTCACCTCCGACGCTCCGACCGCAAGCCCCTCGCATTCGGCGCCGCCGATTGTGCAGGCGGCCTGAAGCGCGGTCAGATGCTGACGCATCAAACCCGGCTTCGCACGCTTGGCACGCACGTTGGTGATCTGGACCGGCTGGCCGGTGACGAGCGACAGCGCGCACGCATTGCGCACTACCTGCCCCCCCGCTTTCGCCTTCCGATCCGTCAATGATGATCATGACTTTACCAATTCAAGAAAGATGCGATCCGCCTCCTCGAGGTGGCTCACCTTCGTATCTGTTTTTGCCTGCAACTCGCTGGCCCGCGCCAGTTCGGAGCGAATGAGAGCATCGAGGTCAGGAATCCGCATGCCGTTGGCCGCCTCATTGGTTCGGCTCTTCGCCTCGACCAACGCCGCGATGTCCTCGACCATGGATTTGGGCAAATCCGATGCCGCGACCAATGCATCGAGATGCATCGGCGGCCGCAAACCGGGCTGCAACCGCAGGAAGCGGATCGCGAGCGCCGGGCGAAGGGCATAGAAATACTTCTTCACCGGCACTGGCTGATCGCCTTCGAGCCAGCGATCGGCCGCGTTGCGACCGACGCTCGCATAGTGATGCGCCAACCCTCGTGCATCGAGCAGTTGATCCGCCAAAGCGCTCAGCCGATCGACGATCGGGTGAGGCGCACGATAGCGGATCGGAGACTCGATCCACTCGCTGATCACCGCATTCGACTTGAGCAGAAGCCCGAGCGCCTTGCGGATATCCCACCCGTTGAGATCGATCTCGTCCTCGATGGGCGTCTCTATCACGTCACGGCCGGGCCGCAGGCGCAGGTACCAGTCACGCTCTCGAACATAGACGAAGCGGACATCGTAATCACTGTCGGGTGAGGGGAAGCCCCACGCCCGTGATCCGGACTCGACGACCAACAACAGACGCACGCGCTGCTCGGCCTCGATGCGATCGAGGCGGCCCTGAATGTCCGCCCAAACGGCAGGCGAGATCGCCGGGTGATCACTGGTCTTCGTCATCGATCTTACTCTTCGTCGATGTGTGTGAAGGGCGTTATCCCTTCACACACACACCACCTGCTTCAACGTATGCACGATCTCCA
>Ga0164294_10003325_pt1 | contig 14325 bp, 16 predicted proteins | sample GEODES005metaG_FD_111479 | JGI IMG/M metagenome (GOLD analysis project Ga0164294, IMG submission 111479) | Oligotrophic lake water microbial communities from Sparkling Lake, Wisconsin, USA - GEODES005 metaG | ecosystem: Environmental > Aquatic > Freshwater > Lake | place: USA: Sparkling Lake...
ACATGTTCGCCCGGCCCCGCCACCAGCACGCTGGCAAAGCGGCGCGGGACAAGCGCGAAGGCGACCAGCAGCGCCCCTGCCCCGCCCGCGCCGATCAGCAGCCCGCGCCGCGTCAGCCTCATCCCTTCGGCGCGTCCAGCCAGTCGAGCACGCGCTGCGCGAGGCCCGCAAAGATCGCGGCTTCGGGCCCATCGCCCGCCGCCGACGGTTCGCCCGCATCGCTCGATTGGCGAATCGCAAGATTCAGCGGCACGCGGCCGAGGAAGGGCAGGCCCATCGTCCTGGCTGCCGCTTCCGCGCCGCCCTGGCCGAAAGGATCGCTGCTCTCGCAGCAATGCGGGCAGACATAGCCCGCCATGTTCTCGACCATGCCGATCAAGGGCACATCGCCCTGCTCGAACAGGCGGATCGCGCGCGCCGCGTCCATCAGCGCGAGATCCTGCGGCGTCGAGACGATCACCGCGCCCGCCGGCTTGTGCTTCTGGAGCATGGTGAGCTGCACGTCGCCGGTGCCGGGCGGCAAGTCGACCACGATGATTTCGGCATCGCCCCAATGCGCATCGATCAGCTGTCCCAGCGCATTGCCCGCCATCGGCCCGCGCCAGGCAATCGCCTGCCCCGGCTGCACAAGGTGGCCCATCGAGAGCATCGGCACGCCCCAGGGGCTTGGCACCGGATGCATCTTCTGCCCCTCGGCCTCGGGCTTGCGGCCCTCGGTGGCGAGCAGGCGCGGCTGCGAGGGGCCGTAGATATCGGCATCGACGAGCCCGACCTTGCGCCCCAGCCGCGCCATCGCCACCGCGAGATTGGCCGAGAGGGTGGATTTGCCCACGCCGCCCTTGCCCGAGCCCACCGCGACGATGCGGCGTGTGACGCGCTCCGCCGTCATGCCCACGCGCACTTCGGCCGCGCCCGCCGCGCGCGCCGCCTCGCGCACTCTGGCTTCCAGCGCATCGCGGCCCGCGCGGTCGAGCCCGCCCACTTCGAGCATGACCGAGGCCGTCTCGCCCTCGACCCGCACGGTCTGCAGGCGCGCGCCAGCGGCCATGCGCAGGGCCTGTTCCACTCCCGATTGATCGAGGCTCAATGCCGTTATCCCATGCCTGCGGGGCCGATGCCCCAACGGGCGTCCCCTAGCAGAGGAATTTTGGCAGGGAGACACTGTTTTTAACCGCAGAGCGTACCTATAGTCTTTCCCATGATTTCTTTCGGTGGACGACTATCGCGGATCGGCCTTGCCATGGCCGGCAGGAAAAGCCCCTGGGGGCCAGGCGCCCAGGGTGATGGGGGGAGCGAGGAGCATGGCGCGGGCGATCCGCCCGCCGATGAAGGCGCGTCCCCGCCTCCCGGCGATACGCCGCCACCGCGCAGCGGGGGCGGCCCGCGCAATCCCTGGCTCCCGCCGTCCTCGAACGAGCCGCGCCGCGGCCAGACCCTTGAAGACCTCTTCCGGCGCCGCAGCGGCGGGGGTGGTGGCGCAGGTGGCCCCGGCTTCCGACTGCCCCAGCGCCCCGACGGCGGCTCGTGGGTGCCGATCGCGGTGGGCGTGGTCGTGCTGCTCTGGCTCGGCGCCAGCATGATCCACCGCGTCTCGCCGCAGGAAAAGGGCGTGGTCACGACATTCGGGGCCTATAGCCGCACGATCGATTCCGGCGTGTCGGTCACCCTGCCCTGGCCGATCCAGTCGGTCTCGGTCGAGGACGTAACCTCGATCCGGCGCGATTCGATCCCCGAGGGCGACGGCGAGCGGCTGATGCTCACCGGCGACCAGAACCTCGTCGACCTTACCTATCTCGTGCGCTGGAACATCAAGGACCTCAAGCTCTACACCTTCCAGCTCGCCGAACCGGCCGCGACGGTCAAGGAAGTGGCCGAAGCAGCGATGCGCCAGTCGATCGCGGAAGTCTCGCTCAACGACGCCATGGGCGCCGGCCGCGCCTCGATCGAGGCGAACGTGCGCGAGCGGATGCAGCGCATTCTCGATGCCTATCGTTCGGGCGTGAAGATCCAGGGCGTGGAAATCAAGAAGACCGACCCGCCGGCCAAGGTGGTCGATGCCTTCAAGGAAGTGCTCGCCGCGCAGCAGGATGCGCAGAGCGACATCAACCGCGCCGAAGCCTATGCGCAGCAGATCACCCAGCGCGCGCAGGGCGAAGCAACCTCCTTCGACAAGGTCTACGAGCAGTACAAGCTCGCCCCCGAAGTGACCCGGCGGCGCATGTACTACGACACGATGGAGCGCGTGCTGAGCAAGACGGACAAGGTCATTCTCGAAACCTCGGGCGTCATGCCCTACCTGCCGCTGCCCGGGTTCAAGCCGATGCCGCCAGCCGATGCGGCCGCCACTGCCGGGGAGCGCCGCTGACATGGAACAGACCCTGATCCGCCTGTGGCAGGACCAGAAGGCCGCGCTGGTCGCCGTCGCCGTGGCACTTGTCGTGCTGCTCAGCTGCATGACCGTGGTGGGCGAAGAGGAGCAGGCCGTGATCGTGCGGCTGGGCGAACCCAACCGCGTGGTCAACCGCTTCCGTCCCAATGCCGATTTCGGCCAGACGGGCGCCGGCATCGTCTTTCGCATCCCGTTCTTCGAACAGGTGGTGCGGATCGACAAGCGCGTGCTCGATGTCGATCTCGAGCGCCAGCAGGTCACCTCGGCCGACCAGCGCCGGCTCGAGGTCGATGCCTATGCGCGCTTCCGCGTGATCGATCCGGTCAAGATGTACGAGACCGCCGGTACCGTCGACAAGGTCGCCGAACAGCTCCAGCCGATCCTCAATTCGGTGCTGCGCCAGGAACTGGGCAAGCGCACTTTCGGCTCGCTGCTCACCGCCGATCGCGGGCAGGCGATGATCAATATCCGCAAAGGTCTGGACCGCGAGGCGCGTGAATATGGCGCGCAAGTGATCGACGTGCGCATCAAGCGGGCCGATCTGCCCGATGGCGCGCCGCTCGAATCCGCCTTCACCCGGATGGCGACCGCACGCCAGCAGGAAGCCGCCACGATCCGCGCCGAAGGCCAGAAGAACGCGCAGATCATTCAGGCCACGGCGGAGGCCACCGCGGCGAAGGTCTATGCGGAAAGCTTCGGCAAGGACCCGGACTTCTATGATTTCTACCGGGCGATGAAGAGCTACGACTATACCTTCGCGCAGAAGGAGGGCAGCACTTCGATCGTGCTCTCGCCCGACAATGCGTATCTGCGCCAGTTCAAGGGCGGCAAGTAACCGCACGCGCCGACTGGCGAACACGTTATTCAATCCCGGTTCAGGCGCTCGGATGTGAAAGCAGGCGCGCGCGGAATCGGAACGGGGACCAGGTGCACAGGCCCCCAGATGCCGCCGCTGAAATGAAGAGGAATTGCCACGTGCGATACGCTTATGGAGTAACTTCGGCGCTGCTCCTCGCCGGCAGCGCGCTGACCCTCACCACGGGCTTCCCCGCCGGGGCCCAGGTGGCCCAGAACGATTCGGCACAGATCCAGGCGGTCGTCCCGCGCGGCGGCGCACCGGCCAGCTTTGCCGATCTCACCCAGCAGCTCCAGCCTGCGGTGGTCAACATCTCGACCCGCCAGCGGGTCAAGGTGCAGAACAGCAATCCCTTCGCCGGAACCCCGTTCGGCGATCTGTTCGGCGGTGGTCAGAGTGGCGGCCAGCCGCAGACGCGCGAGGCGCAGTCGCTCGGTTCGGGCTTCATCGTCTCGGCCGACGGCTATGTCGTGACCAACAACCACGTGATCACCGCCGACGGGCAGGGCGAGATCGAATCGATCACCGTGACCATGACCGACGGCACCGACTATCCGGCCAAGCTGATCGGCCGCGATGCCGCCTCGGACCTTGCCGTGCTCAAGATCACCGGCACCAAGCCCTTCCCGTTCGTGAAGTTCGGCGATTCCCGCCACGCCCGCGTGGGCGACTGGATCATTGCCATCGGCAATCCGTTCGGCCTCGGCGGCACGGTGACCAGCGGGATCATCTCGGCGGTCTATCGCAACACCGGTTCGGGCTCGGCCTATGACCGCTATCTCCAGACCGACGCCTCGATCAACCGGGGCAATTCGGGTGGTCCGATGTTCGACATGGCCGGCAACGTGATCGGCATCAACAATGCGATCTTTTCGCCCACCGGCGGCAGTGTCGGCATCGGCTTTGCCATTCCCGCAGAAATCGCCGCGCCGATCGTCGACAAGCTGCGCGCCGGGCAGGCGATCGAGCGCGGCTACCTCGGCGTGCGCATCCAGCAGCTTTCGGACGATCTGGCCGCCAGCCTTGGCCTCGCCAAGAACCGCGGCGAGTTCATCCAGTCGGTCGAGCCTTCGCAGGGCGCGGCCAAGGCCGGCATCCAGCCGGGCGACGTGGTGGTCCGCGTCGACAGCAAGGACGTGACGCCCGACCAGACGCTCTCGTTCATCGTGGCGAACACGCAGCCCGGCAAGCGCATCCCGATCGAACTGATCCGCAACGGCCAGCGCCTCACCGTGCAGGCGATTGTCGGCAAGCGGCCGAGCGAGGAAGAACTCGCCCAGCAGTCGTTCGACCCCGATGCGCAGCAGGACGACGACAATGGCTTCGGCGGACAGGCCAAGCCGAGCAAGCCGGCGGGGCCGGTGGTGCAGCAGGCGCTTGGCATCGCCGCGATCCCGCTCACCCCGCAGATCGCCCGGCAGCTCGGCGCCAGCGAGGATACCAAGGGCGTGGTGATCACCGCGGTCGACACCTCGGCAGACGCGGCGGCCAAGGGCCTGCAGCGCGGCGACATCGTGCTGTCCGCGAACTACAAGCCGGTCACCACCGCCGCCGATCTCGAAGCCGTGGTGCGCCAGGCCAAGACCGAAAACCGCGAGGCGGTGCTCCTGCGCATCCAGCGCCGCGGCCAGCCGGCGGTCTACCTGCCGATCCGCATCCGCTGATCGCAACCGGCAATGGACTCGAAGGGGGCTGGCGGACACGCGTTCGCCAGCCCCTTTGCGTATGGGCTCAGCCGGTGGGCCATTGCGAGAGGATCGTCGCCGCGTCGAAATAGTCGCACCAATAGGTGATCAGCCCATCATGGACTTCGAACACCCCGGTCACCGGCAATTCGACCCATTTGTCTGCCAGCAGATGGCGATCGAGCCGCTCCAGCATCACCACCGGGCCTGAGGCCAGTTCGCGCAGGATGCGGAACTCGTTCTCCAGCGTCGGGGCAAAAAAGGGCTCGAGCACCGCGCGCACCCCGGCAGGGCCGGTCACCGTGCCGATCGGCGGCGGGTTGGTGTATTCGCAAGCCTCGGCCACGTGGCGGAGCGCGGTATCGTAATCGAGCGGCTCCATCGCCTTCATGAAGGCCTTGACGGTATCGAGTGGTTCCATGGGTCCTGTCCTTGTGGTGGTATCGCGCCGGACAGGATCATGAACCGGCGGCTGCAGGCTGCCAATTACGCCGGAGGTTATTGCCGCAAGTACGCGACCTCGTGTTCGGCATCGGCCGGCGGCAGCGGCAAGTGGCGAAACAGCGCCTCGGTCTCGGCATCGGCGGGAAACAGCGTCTCGATGCGCAGTTCGTCGGTGGTCACGTCCTGCGCCGTGCCGAAGGTCGCGATCACCGCGAAGAGCGAGAGGCCAAGTTCGCCCGCCATGAGCTTGAACGGCACCACCGGCAGCAGCGCGCTGTCCATGGCCGACCACAGGATCTCCGGCTCCTGAAACGGCGCAAGATCATCGAGCACCGCCTGCATGTCCGCGCCGCCCAGTTCATGCGCCTCACGCGTCGCGCGCTGCCACAGCAGCGGGCCGACCGCCGCCCAGTTCGTCACCAATGCGCGGATGCCCTGCGGGTGGAAGAACAGGCGCATCATGTTGCGTGTCCCTCCCCCGACGCGCTCCCAGATATCAGCCCCGAGCAGCGCGGCCAGCGCCTCGAACGAGCGGTTGGCGATCAGCACGTTCCAGGCCCGGTCGAGCGCCAGCGCGGGATAGGGCTCGTGCGCGGCCAGCATCATGCGCACGGCCGCCAGCACTTGCGCCATCTGCGGATCATCGAGCGCGCGCGAGCGGTAGAGCGGGGCAAAGCCGGCCGCTGTCAGCCACAGATTGCGCTCCCGCAGCGGCACGTCCAGCGCCTCGCTCAGCTGCAGGATCATCGCCCGGCTGGGATTGGCGCGAGCGGATTCGAGGAAGCTGATGTGGCGCTGCGAGACGCCGGAAGTCAGCGCGAGATCGAGCTGCGACCAGCGTCGCCTCTGGCGCCATTCGCGCAGCAAGCGCGGGAAACCCTCGATGACCATATCCATGGCACATATGTCGCAGGCCGGCGCACCAGCTTCAATAACCTTGCAGGTAATTGATTGGTGCCCCCGACATGGACCACCACGCCGCCAGACACGAGGAGAACACAAGCATGAGCCCTTTCTGGCAAGCCTGGTTCCAATTCTGGCTGGTATCGATGGCCCTGTTCGCCCTGCTGGTCGCGGGCGGCGCGCTGCCTGCCACCGACGCGCCGTTCCGCATGGGGCTTGCGCTCACCAGCATGGGGCCGCCGGCGGAACTGACACCTGCCGTGCGCTTCATCACCGGCATCCTCGGCGGGGTGTTCCTCGGCTGGATCGTGATGTTCTGGCTGGTGGTGCGCCAGGCCATCGCCATGGGCCCCGCCGGCCGGCCACTGTGGCTGGCAGCCACCACCGGCATGGCGGCCTGGTATGCGCTCGACAGCACGCTTTCGGTCCTGACCGGCTTCGGGCTCAATCTCGTGCCCAACACGCTGGCGCTGGGCATGTTCCTCGTCGGCATCGCGGGCAGCGGCGTGCTCGCGCGCCAGAAGTGAGCCGCGATCAGTTCGGCTTGGGGCTCTGCGACGGTTTCGGGCGGGGCCGCGGCGCATCGGCCTGCTTGCCCGTCGCGCGGCTCAGGAAATCATCGCCGGCGGCCGGCGGCCCGTCCGGCACGACCACACCCTGCTCGCCGCCCGCCACCGCGCCATCGCCCGCAGGCGGCCGGTTCTGGGCCCCCGGCTCGACGATGTTGCCATCGGGATCGGCGTAGAAATAGCCGTCCGGATTGGCCTGCATCACCTCGTCGTCGGGTTCGAGCTGCCATTGCGGAAGCTTGAGGTCGGTGTCGAACCGCTCGGGCGGGCGCTTGGCGGTCGCGACTTTCATGTAGGCCGCAAACGCGCGCGCCGGCGCCGTGCCGCCCTGCAGGCCCGGCACCGCGTGCGCATCATCGCGGCCCATCCACACGCCCGTCGTGATCCCGCTCGAGAAGCCGAGGAACCAGCCGTCCTTGTTCGAGCTGGTCGTGCCGGTCTTGCCTGCCACCGGGCGGCCGATCTGCGCGGCGCGGCCGGTGCCGATGCTGACCGCCGATTGCAGGAGGTCGGTGATCCCCGCCGCGACATAGCTGGGCACGAGTTGCTGGACCGCCTCGGGCCGGTGGCTGTAGAGCACTTCGCCCTCGGTCGAGGTGATCTTGCGGATGCCAAAGGGGGTCACCGCGTTGCCTTTGGCCTGCACGGCCGCAAAAGCGCGCACCATGTCGATCACGCGCACGTCGGACGAGCCGAGCACCATCGAGGGCAGCGTGTTGATCGGCGTGGTGATGCCGAAGCGCCGCGCCATCTGGGCGACTGCCCCGAAGCCGACCTCGTTGCCGAGCTGCGCCGCCACGGTGTTCTTCGAATAGGCAAAGGCGCTGCGCACGTCGATCTCGCCGGCATATGTCCCGCCCGAATTGCGCGGGCTCCAGCCGTCGATCGTCACCGGCTCGTCCTTGACCTTGGCATCGGGGGTATAGCCCGCCTCCAGCGCGGCGAGATAGACAAACAGCTTCCACGCCGAACCCGGCTGGCGCACCGAATTGACCGCGCGGTTGTAGTTGGAGGTCACGTAATCGGTGCCGCCGACCATCGCCAGCACCGCACCATCGCGATCGAGGCTGACCAGCGCGCCTTGTGCGCCCTTGGGCACATTGGCCTGGATCGCCTCGGTCGCGGCGTGCTGCGCGGCGGGATCGAGCGTGGTCCAGACCTCGATCGGCTGGTCGTTCTCGGGCAGGATCAGATCAAGCTGGGGCAGCACCCAATCGGTGAAGTAGCGCGCCGAGTTCTGACCCTGCTCGTCAGCCAGCTTCACGCGCTTGAAGTCGGTGGCCGCGGCCTCGGCGGGGGTGATCTTGCCTGCTGCCTGCATGGTCTGCACCACCACTTTGGCGCGATCGACCGCCGCACGGGCATCGGCCGTGGGCGAATAGTGCGAAGGCGCCTTGACGAGCCCGGCGATGATCGCCGCCTCGGCCAGGCTCAGCTGCTCGCCCGAATGGCCGAAGAACTTGCGCGCGGCGGAATCAACGCCATAGGCGCCGCCGCCGAAATAGACCTTGTTGAGATAGAGCTCGAGCACCTGATCCTTGGTGAACTTCTGCTCGATCGCCATCGCCAGCAACGCCTCGCGGATCTTGCGATCGAACGTGCGGCTGTTGTTGAGGAAGATGTTGCGCGCGAGCTGCTGGGTGATCGTCGAGCCGCCCTGCCGCCAGCGCCCGCTCTGGATCCGCACCATGACCGATCGCACGATGCCGATGGGGTCGACGCCCCAATGATCGCGGAAGCGCCGGTCCTCGACCGAGATCATTGCGTCCTTGAGCGTCTGCGGTATGCGCTCGTAAGGCACCCAGCGTCCGTAGCTCGGCCCCAGCGTCACGATCTCGGAGCCGTCGCTGGCGCGCACCACGATGGTCTGGCCCGTCTGCGTCGATTTCATCCGCTCATAGCTGGGCAGCGAGCGTTCGGTGACGAAGACCGCGACGGCCAGCGACAAGGCCCCCAGCAGCGCGAAGGCGGTGCCCCAGACGAGGAGACGCCGCAGCCAGCGGCGGACAAACGAAGGCTCCTGCGGATCGCGTTCGCGCCGCAAAGGTGCGCGCTCCGTTTCGGAACGCCGGGGGAAATCCCGTCTGGCCATCAGCTTTGCGTCATCTCCCAGATGCGGCGAGGCACCCTGCGCTCCTGCCTGCAGCCTGATGCATAGGCGATTCGGAACACAGGGTTAACCCGCCGGGTGCGATTGCATCGGGGACAAGCTGCAAGCGTGCGCGGTTTCAGTCCTCGGGCGTGAATTCAAGCGAAGCGCTGTTCATGCAATAGCGCAGACCCGTCGGCCCGGGGCCATCGGGGAAGACGTGGCCGAGATGCCCGTCGCAGCGCGCGCAGCGCACTTCGGTGCGGATCATGCCGTGGCTCACATCGCGGTGTTCGTCGACCGCTTCCGGTTCGACCGGCGCGGTGAAGCTCGGCCAGCCGGAACCGCTGTCATACTTGGTGCCTGATGTGAACAGTGGCGCCCCGCAGCCGGCACAGTGGTACTGCCCGGTGAGCTTGTTCTTCTCGTACTTGCCGGTGAAGGCCCGCTCGGTGCCGCCCTGACGCAGGACCTGATACTGTTCGGGCGAAAGCCGCGCGCGCCATTCGGCGTCGGTCAGGTTCATCTTGTCGGGCATGGCTCGGATCTCCTTGGCTCGGGCTCGATATGGGATGGCTCACGCCGCTCGGCAAGCAGGCGATCAGTGCAGGTGTTCGACCACGAGCACTGTCCCGTCCGCGCCGGTCACGCGCATCCTGGTGCCGGGCTGGGCATCGGGCCCATGTGCCAGCCATTCGGTATCGCCGTGGCGCACGCGGCCGCTTCCGCCCTCGATCACATGGGTGACGACAACGCTCTGGCCGACAATCTGTCCGCCCCGGTCATTGAGCATGGGATCAGCGCTCGTCACTGGATGGCGCATGACCCAGCGCCGCCCCGCCGCCAGCGCCAGCGCGCAGAGCACGACGAAGAGCACAATCTCGCCCTCGAGCCCGACCGGCATGACCGCCGCGACCAGCCCGGTGAGCAGCGCGGCCGCCGCCAGCCAGATCAGGAAATAGCCCGGCGCCGCGATCTCGGCGATGGCGAGCGCCACGCCCAGCGCCATCCAGCCCCAGTGAAGGCCGAGCAATTCGGTCACCAGCGCCATGGCCTCAGCCCTGCACCGGCGGCGTGGGCGGGGTGGGCACGATGCGCGGCGGACGCGGCCCGCTTGGCGGCGCTGCGGGCCCGCCCGGCTTCCCGCCCAGCGCATCGCCGATCAGATCGCCGATCCCGCCCAGCGCGCCGACCAGCTGCGTCGCCTCGATCGGGAACAGGATCGTCTTGGCATTGGGCGAGGTCGCGAATTCCTTGACCGCCTCGACGTATTTCTGCGCGATGAAGTAGTTGAGCGCCTGCGTGCCGGACGAGGCAATCGCGTCCGAAACGACCGCTGTCGCGCGCGCCTCGGCCTCGGCAGAGCGTTCGCGCGCTTCGGCATCGCGGAAGGCGGCTTCCTTGCGGCCCTCGGCTTCGAGAATCTGCGCCTGCTTCTGCCCTTCGGCCTTGAGGATTTCGGAAGCGCGCGAGCCTTCAGCCTCGAGGATCTGCGCGCGCTTCTCGCGTTCGGCCTTCATCTGGCGGGCCATGGCGTTGGAAATGTCGGCCGGCGGGCGGATGTCCTTGATCTCGACGCGCGTGATCTTGAGGCCCCAGGGCGAGGTCGCATGATCGACCACCGAGAGCAGCCGCGCATTGATCTCGTCGCGCTTCGACAGGGTCTCGTCGAGGTCCATCGAACCCATCACGGTGCGCAGATTGGTGGTGGTGAGCTGCATGATCGCGACATAGAGGTTCGAGACCTCGTAGGCGGCCTTGCCCGCATCGAGCACCTGGAAGAACACGATCGCATCGACGCCGACCATGGCATTGTCGCGCGTGATGATTTCCTGCCCCGGGATATCGAGCACCTGCTCCATCATGTTCACCTTGTGGCCGACCCGGTCGATGAACGGCACGATGAAATGAAGCCCCGGCTGCGCGGCGAGCGAATAGCGGCCCAGCCGCTCGATCGTATAGACATGGCCCTGACGGACCACGCGGACCCCCATCGCCAGATAGATCACCACCAGCCCAACGATCAGGATCAGCACCGCTTCCACGTCTTGTCCCTCCCAGGATGCGCTTGCGCAGCCGTTCTATAGCAGCGCGCGCACGGTTCAGTAGTGCGATTTCGCATCCGGCGCGGCGAGCGCGTAACAGTGCGCGATGTCGTAGTTGTCGACCCCGCCCGGGCGCGCCGCCGCCTCGGCACGCATCGCCTCGCGCGCGGCCTCCAGCGCCGCATCGGCCCCGTCACCGGTCTTGCCCCCGGCAATCAGCGCGCCGCGCGCACGGGACGAGAGCACTTGCGCGAGGGTCTGGAGGTCGCGCGCGGCGGCCCCTTCAGGCCCTTTCCCGCGTTCTTCCTCCCACGCGAGCGCGAGGATCGCCGCGCATTGCGGCAGATCGGGCGTCTGCAGCGGCGGCACTGTGGCATCAAGCCGGGCAAGGCAAGGTTTGACCTCGCCGGCGAGTTCGCGATCGGGTTGGGGATTGGCCGGATCGGCGGCGGCGCGGCGCTGCATCTCCGCAACTTCCGCCACCAGCAGGTCGCGCACCGCGGCTTGTGTCATCCCGCCCTGCTCGACCGCGCGCGTGGCCGCGTCGGCAAAGAAGCGCTTGCCCCGCACCGCCAGCGGCGGCAGCGCCAAAGCCGCAGCGCTGCCCCGCGCCTGTTCGGACGCGGCAATGGCAAAGGCCGCCGCACAGTGGAGATCGGCCTTGAGCGTGGCATCCGGCTGTGTCGGCGGTGGCGGGGCAGCCAGAACCGGCGAGGCAAGGAGCGCAAGGATCAGCGCGGCGGCGGAAAGGAAACGCTTCATCGCCAGCAGCATAGGCGCGCACCGGCGGGCCGTCAGCCCACAAAAAAACGGCTGCGGACAGCCAGGGAGACTGTGCCGCAGCCGCGTGAGGGGGCGCGCATAAGGGTGTGGGTGGAATGCGCGCGCTGAAGAGCCGGTGGGAACGGGTGAAAAGGCGGGAGCGATCAGGCCTTGGGCGTGTTGCAGCGGGCCATGTCTTCGGCCGCGAGTTCACCCTTGGGCGTGGCGAAGCTGTTGATGGTGCCGACCTTGGCCGCGAGCTTGGTGCAGACCACAACCGGACGGGCGGTGTCGGCGCCGGCCGAGCAGGTATCACCGGCGCAGCTCCACAGCACATCGCCCAGCATCAGCTTGGCAGGCTTGGCGACCGGCGCGGCGAGCGTGACCGAATAGTAGGCGTTGGCATCGGCAGCGCGGGCCGGCGTGGCGGTCACGGCGAAAGTCGTGGCCGTGCCAACGAGCGCGAGAACGGCCGGGAGCAGCTGGCGAAGGGCGCCGGTGCGGGTGGCAATCATGATTCTTCCCCTTGGTCTTGTCTGACAATGGTTTGCCCGGAAACTGCGGGGTTGGCGGTTCCGGGTGATGCGCTTGGCACCTGCCCGAAACCGCCCGGTGGAGAGGATGCGATTTCCGTTGCGATTCGATACCTACTTCAGTAGGTTTCGAGTTGCAACTAGAAACTTACATTGCTGTGCAGATTGGAGTATGACAAAAGGCGTCATGGAAAAGCTTCGCGAATCCCTCGCCGACTTGGCCGCCTGCGGCCTTCCCTGCGCGCTTGAAGCGATGGGGGAGCGATGGTCTTTCATGATCCTGCGCGCCGCGTTCAACAAAGTGCGGCACTTCGAGGAGTTTCTGGAAGAGCTCGGCATCGCCCGCAACATCCTCTCCAACCGGCTGTCCCGGCTGGTCGAGGCCGGCATATTGAAGCGCGAGCATTGTGCGGATGACCGCCGCCGCATCGAATACCGGCTGACCCCCAAGGGCCTCGATCTGCTGCCCGCCATGCTGGCTCTGCGCCAGTGGGGCGAGAAGTGGGAAATGAACGTGCCCGCCAATCCGGTGCTGTGTGATGCTCGCAACGGCGTGCCGATCCTGCCGATCACCATCCGCGCGCACGACGACCGGGTGCTCGAAGGCGCGGATCTCATGTGGCGCGAATGGTCGGACATCGAAGCCGAGGCCAAGGACAAGGCCAGGGACAGCGCCGGAAAGCTTCGCGCCGCGAACTGACGGTGCAAAAAGCGGGCCGCCGCGTGGCCGGGTCCCGGGGGCGGGAACATCGGCCGGCGGCGACCCTCAACGTCGGCAGCGGGCGGGGACTGGATGCCGGCTGCATCGCACGTTTCTGCAAAGGCGGTTCAGCGCGCGGCCACCCTGACCATGCCAAGGCTGGCCATCGTGCGCTGCGCGGACTGCAACGCGCTGCGGTAGCAGCGGCGGGCTTCCATCGCTTCATTGATCGGGTGCGGGCCGTAGTTCGCTTCGCAGACCGCAGTGGCCGCGCGGCGCAGGCGCGCGTCGAGCTTGGCCTGACCGGCAGCGGTCGACAGATCGAGATCGGCATAGTGGACCAGGCGGTGCTGAACCATCATGTCGGGACGGGCCGGGGTGCTGCCGTTGGCCGAATGGGCCAGGGCGGGCTGGGCGGCAAGAACCAGGCCGGCAAGGCCTGCGGCGATCATGGACGTCTTGAGCATGGCAATATCCTTCGCTTGGGTTGCAGGTCTCGCCAGACCGCTGCGGGCAGTTCGGCGGGAGAGCGACGGTGGGGTTTGCCGCCGCCGCATGCCCATTCTGCTAGGCGATTCGCCCCGCCGCCGCGCGGCAGGCTCGACCGAGCCGCCCGCCCTGCCGACAAACTGTGCCGGGGCCCGACCAACTGCCGATCCGGGTCCACGAGCGACAGGTGAGCAAAGAGCCGGGCCGCTCCCGTCCGGCGTGACAGCACGGGTCCTGCCCCCTATCTTCCACGCTTCATGGCGATTCTGATCATCTTCCTGCTCGGTGTCGGCAACTTCGCGCTGCACCGGGCGATCATGGAAAGCGGCCACCCCCTGCTCGACAGGATGCCCTGGTTCACCCACGCGCTGAGCAGCCGGCTCTCGCTCGTGGTCGAATTCCTGATGCTGGTGGGCGGGCTGCTGCTCGCCTCCGAAGGCGTGGCATGGGGCGCGCTGGGCTATCTCGCCTACAGCCTGCTCAATGCGATTTCGGCTTGGCTTATCCTCTCCGAGCGGGTCTAGAGCCTGATGACATGACTTTGACCCACCGTGATTGCCCTTGGAAGCTTTTCGGCAAGGAGCGCCGCGCAGCGCGGGCTGGTAGCCCGTGCCAGCGGCGCGACGCTGTCCGAAAGGCTTCCAAGGGCAACCCCGAAGGGGCGGGCCAAAGTCATGTCATCAGGCTCTAGCCCGTCCGATGATCCGCCTGTTCCACATCAGCGACATGCATTTCGGGCTCGAGGATACCGCCGCGCTCGATTGGCTTGCCGCTTGTGGCGCCCGCGAGCGGCCCGATGCCGTCGCCATCACCGGCGATCTCACGATGCGCGCGCGGCGCCGCGAGTTTGCCGCCGCGGCA
>Ga0164294_10003327_pt1 | contig 14325 bp, 12 predicted proteins | sample GEODES005metaG_FD_111479 | JGI IMG/M metagenome (GOLD analysis project Ga0164294, IMG submission 111479) | Oligotrophic lake water microbial communities from Sparkling Lake, Wisconsin, USA - GEODES005 metaG | ecosystem: Environmental > Aquatic > Freshwater > Lake | place: USA: Sparkling Lake...
AGCCCTGTTGACCGGCGAAGGCCGGCTGGCAGTCCAGCGGGTGCAACCGATCGATTTCTTCCCCCAAACCAGCCATGTTGAGTGCCTGGCCGTGTTGAAACGGATCTGATAATGCCGAATCAGGCCTGATGTCTAGCTGCGCAGCTGGGCCTGGAACTGGCTCTCCAGGGCGGTGCGAACCGCCTGATGGGCCTGCTCCACTTCGGCTTCCGTGAGGGTGCGTTTGGCATCGCGGTAGCGCAACCGGAAGGCCTGGCTGCAGCAGCCGGCAGCCACCTGGGCCCCCTCATAGCGATCGAGGAGGTCGACCTGCTCCAGCAGGGGCTTGCCGGCCTTGCGGATCGCCGCCAGCAACTGGCCACAGCTGACGCTGGTGGGCACCACCAGGGCCAGGTCCCGTTCCGAGGCTGGCACGGTGGCGTAGGCGGCAAAGCTGGGCTGGAAGCGATTGCGGCGGGTGGCTGCGCTCAGCAAGGGTGCCAGCTCCAGTTCAAACAAATGGGTGGCCTCCGGCAGGTCAAGGGCTTCGGCCTCGAGCGGATGGAGTTGGCCAAACCAGCCCACGGGTCGACCCTCGATCAGGAGCTGGGCCGACCGGCCGGGGTGCAGGAGGGCTGGGTCCGCAGGGTTGGCGAGGAGTCGATCATCGGCAGGGATCCCAAGGGCCGAAAGGGCCTGCTGCAGGAGGCCCCTGGCCTGGTAATAGTTCGGAGCCATGGGCTTGCCGCCTGCGCTCCAGAGCTCGGAGCAGCGACTCCCACAAACAATCCCGCCCAAACGCTGGCTTTGGCTGGGGCCCTTGGCAGCTGGGGCAAAAACGGTGCCGATCTCAAAGGCCCAGAAACCGGAGCGACAGGCCTGCAGGTTGCGGCGGGCCGCAAGCAGTAACTCCTCAACCAAACCATCCCGCAGGTGGCTGTAGTCGGCCAGGAGCGGATTTGCGAGGGGGACCCGGACCGAGGGCGCTGGCTCCCCTGCCCCGGCTTCTGCCCCTGCGGCACCCAGCACGCTGCTGGCTGGTCCAAGGGAGAGATGGCAAGTTTCCTGGAGGCCGGCGGCGGCCAGGGCGCGGCGCAGGCGCCGTTGCACCTGCTGGTCGGGGCTGAGGCCACCCGGTTCAAGGGGATCGGGCAGGTGGGCGGCAAAGCGGTCGTAGCCCACCAGCCGGGCTACCTCCTCGATCAGATCAACTTCACGTCGCAGGTCCTGGCTGCGGGACGGGGGCACGACCACATCCCAGCCTTCACCGCTGGCCCGTTCGACCAACTGGCAGCCCAGGGCCGTCAAGGTGTGGAAGATCTGCCCGTCTTCAAGATCGTCCAGCTCACCGGGCTCGCCGTCCAGCACCTGCACGGGACCAAGCAGCTGATGCAAAGCATCGCGGCGCAGCAGCAGGGGCTCCGGTTCGGAGGCCGGGCGTTGGTGACACCAACGCCCAACTGTGCTGGCGCCGCAGAGCTCTTGCAGGAGGGCCACGGCCCGATCGGCCGCCGCCAGGGTGACCTCAGGCGGCAATCCCTTTTCAAACCGAGTGCTGGCATCGGTGCGCAGGCCGGCGCTGCGGGCACTACGGCGTACCGCCTGGGGGGCGAACACCGCCGCCTCCAGCCAAATGTCCGTGGTGCCGTTTGTGACGGCGCTATCGGCACCACCCATCACCCCGGCGAGGGCAATCGGTGCGTTGGCGTAGGTGACAACAAGGGCCTCCTCGCTGAGCGTGTGCTCAGTGCCATCCAGGCTCCGAAAGGCTTCCGCGCCGGTGGCCTGGCGTAGGCCGATGGCGGAGATCTGGGCACCTGGCCCAGCAGCGTTGGTTTGTCCCAGGCTGGCTAGGCGGGCCGCATCGAAGGCATGCAGGGGCTGGCCGGTTTCCAACATCACCAGATTGGTGATATCGACCACCGCATTGATTGGCCTGAGACCAGAGCGCTCCAGCCGGCTCTGCAGCCAGCGCGGCGAAGGACCGATCTGGATGCCCGTCAGGGCCGTGAGGCTGTACAAGCCTCCCGCTTCGATGGCGGTTAGTTGTTCTTCCCCTAGGGGCAAGGGCTGGGCGGGGATGGCCGGATCGGCCGGAGGCAGGGTTAGGGCTGCTCCAGTAAGGGCGGCCACCTCGCGGGCAATGCCCCGTAGCGACAGGCCATCGGGCCGGTTGGCGGTGATCGCCAGCTCCAACACCTGGTCATCAAGGCCCAAGCTGGGACCCACGGGCGATCCAAGCGCGGGCACCAGCTCGAGCAGGTCACCTAGCACGGCAATGCCGTCGGAGCTGTCAGCCAGGCCCAGCTCCTTGAGGGAGCAAATCATGCCGCTGCTGGCCACGCCCCGTAGTTCGGCCGGCTTGATCGTGAGGTCAACGGCGGGAAGGTAGGCGCCAACGGTGGCCACGGGCACATGGATGCCGGCGCGCACATTGGCAGCGCCACAGACAATCTGCAGCGGTTCGGCGGCGCCGATCTGCACTCGGCAGACACTCAGCTTGTCGGCATTGGGATGGGGCTCGCGTTGCTCCACGTAGCCCACCACCACACCGGCGGCTTGGGCGGCGAGATCCTCCAACCCATCGAGTTCGAAGCCGGCCATTGAGAGGCGATCGCCTAGCTCGCTAGCCGGCAGATCACAGGCCACGAGCTCCCGCAGCCATTGGAGCGAGACCCGCATCGACGTAAGGGGGAAGTGGCATCAATCCTAGGCACCGGCCTTGGCAGCACTGGGTCAGGCGACGGGGTAAGGTGTTGCATTGTTATTTGCATCGCAACAGCGGCGCAACGTCCTTATGGCCAAAAACAAGGGCGTCCGGCTCGTGATCACTCTTGAGTGCACCGAATGCCGGTCCAACCCCGCGAAGCGTTCTCCCGGTGTGTCCCGCTACACCACCGAGAAGAACCGCCGCAACACGACCGAGCGGATTGAACTGAAGAAGTTCTGCACCCATTGCAACAAGTCCACGGTTCACAAGGAAATCAAGTGATCCTCGCCTTGCTGCCCACCCCTTCTTCCGTTCATCCATGACCAGCTCCTTTTTCAAAAAGCGTCTGTCGCCAATCAAGCCTGGCGATCCGATCGACTACAAGGATGTGGACCTCCTTAAGAAGTTCATCACCGAGCGCGGCAAGATCCTGGCCCGCCGCCTTACTGGCCTCACCGCCCAGCAGCAGCGCGACCTCACCAACGCCGTGAAGCGTGCCCGCATCATGGCCCTGCTGCCCTTCGTCAATCCTGAGGGTTAACGCCCTCAGGTAGTCCCTTGCAAAGCGGCGACCTGGTCGGAGTTCAGACCCGTTCCGGTCCCCGTTTGGCCCTGGTTTCCGACCTCCATGGCGGCAAAGCTGCTGTTTTGGTGGGATTTGAAGCCAAGCCGGAGCGCCTGCCTCTGCGGGACCTAGACCTAATTGCCCCCTTGCCCCCAGGCGCGGCCCCCTCGGCCAGCCTGGGGGCTTTGCCTTGGCAACTCAGCGCCGCAACCCTGACGGCAGCCACGCCCAGCCGCCGGGACCTGGCCGCCGCCTGGCTGCTGCTGGAGGGTGAGGACGGGCCCATGGCCTTGACCGCCCTGGTGGAATTGCTGGCCCCGCAAGCCACAGCCCTGGCCCTGGCGGCCTGCTGGCTGCTGTTGCCCCAGCAAGATTTCTTTCGTTGGCGCCAGGGGCAGGTCCAGCGCCGCAGCCGCGACGACCTCCACCAGCTGCGCCGGGACCGTCGCAAGCTGGTCCTACGCGAGAGTCGGCGCCAGCTCTGGTACGGGCTGCTGGCCGCCCGCCAACCCTTGGGCCCTGATCAGCTGGCCGCTGCCCAGCCCGACCAACGGGCGGAGCTAGAGAGCCTGCAGACCCTGGCCCTGGGCGAAGAAGCGGGGTCGCCGGGTCCGGAGCTGCGCCAGGCCCTGCAGGCGGCGGGCTGCGGGCCTACCAGCGGCGACATCCGTCGCCTGCTCAGTGACCTGGGCCTCTGGGATGCCCATCGCCTGCCCAGCCTGGCCGGCACCACCTGGTCAGCGGGGTTTAGCCCAGAGCTCCTGGCCCTGGCGGAGGACTTAGCCGCCCGTTCGGACGACCCATGGCCGGGCGACGGGGAGCGCGTTGATCTCACCGGCCTCAAAACCGTGACGATCGACGACGCCGACACCCGGGACATCGACGATGCCCTGTCGCTCGAGTCCAACGGCGAGGCGGGCTGGCGCATCTGGATCCATGTGGCCGATCCGGGCCGGCTGGTGGCCGCCGGTAGTCCCCTGGACCAGGAGGCCCTGCGGCGGGCCAGCAGCCTGTATTTGGCCGGCGGCAGCGTGCCGATGTTCCCGCCCGCCCTTTCGGAGGGTCCCCTCAGCCTGCGCCAGGGCCAACGCTCTGCGGCCTGGAGTTTGGCCGTGGAGCTCGATGGCGACGGGGATGTGGTCCGCCACCAGCTGCAGCGGTCCTGGATCCGCCCCCTCTACCGGCTCACCTACGAGGATGGCGACGAGCTGATCGAGTTGGCGCCCCCTCCCGATCGGGAACTGGCCGTTCTTGATGGCCTCTTGCAGCGCCGACGCCAATGGCGCCACGAGCAGGGTGCCCTGCAGATGGATCAAAGCGAGGGTCGCATCCGCCAACAGGACGGCCAACCGGAACTGGAGGTGGTGGAGCCTTCGCCATCGCGCCTGTTAGTGGCCGAGGCGATGATCCTGGCCGGGGCCGTGGTGGGAGCGATGGGAGCCGAGGCTGGCCTGGCCCTGCCCTACCGCGGCCAGCCCGAGTGCCCGCTGCCGCCGGAGGCGGAACTCCTAGCCCTACCGCCCGGTCCCGTGCGCCATGCGGCCCTGCGCAAGGGGCTTAGCCGTGGCTTGACCACGGCTAAGCCGGCGTCCCACTTCAGCCTGGGCCTGGCGGCCTATGTGCAGATCACCTCCCCGATTCGCCGCTACGGCGACCTGGTCGCCCAGCGCCAGCTGGCGGCCCAGGCCGCTGGAGAACCCGTTCTGGCCGCGGAGGAGCTCGCTGAGCTCTTAGACCAACTCGATCACGCCCTGCGCCAGGGTATTCAGATCAGCCGCGATGACCAGCGGCACTGGCAGCAGGTCTGGTTTGAAGCCCATCAGCAGGAGAGCTTTGAGGGGCTCTTCCTGCGCTGGCTCAAGCCCCAGGACGGCCTCGCCCTGGTGCGCCTCGACGCCCTGGCCATGGACCTGCCCGTGGTCGTGCGCGAGTCCTGTGAACCGGGTGATGCGCTGGTGGTGAAGGTGCGCGAGGTCGATTCGTTTGCTGACCTTCTGAGGCTGACGGGCCAGAGGGGCTCAGGACCCCGCGGCCTAGTACCTGGTTAAACAGATCCAGCTTGTCCTGGTGATGCCGTTCAACGGGCCAGGCGCGAAGCCCGCAGCCACGGTCCCCAGGGGTTAAAACAGCCAATCAGTTCCACCTCCTGGGGCTGATCTAAGCCAGCCAACCAGTGGTGCAAGGCGGGCTCCAGGGTGATCAGGGGCCAGCGGCCAGCGCCATTGCTGAAGCTGTAGCCCCCGGATCCATCGGGGTGGATCCAGCCTTGCCAGAGGGATTCCAGCGGTTCCGAACATCCGCTCTGGGGCCTCGGCGCTGTGGCACCAACCAAGTGGCCGTTGCCGGCGAGCCGGGAGGGATCATCCAGGACCCGTCGTTGGCGCTCAGCCCAGCGCGGATGGTGCCACGGGGTATCCCAGAGGGGCACGGGCCCCGCCGGTGCCAGGGGGTCGCTGAGGAGGGCCTCCTGCAACTGGCGCACTGGCAAGGCGGCCGGCGGAATCTTGCCCTGCCAGCAGAGGGCAGCCGCCAGGCCGGCCACCTGGCCGATGTTGAGGATCAGGGGTTGGAGCCGGGTGGCGCCATTGGCCATGTGGCTGCTGCTGAAGCATTTATCGGCCGCCAACAGGTTGTCGACGCCGGCGCTGACCAGGGCCCCATAGGGGATACAGAAGGGTGTGCCACTCCAGCGGCCTCCCCAACGGCAACTCTTGGCTGCCAGGGGCCAGTCGGCACCGGGGTAGTGGTGGTCGTTGGGGTAGTTGCCCACGGCGATCGAGCTGATGGCGCCAGCACCATCAAGGGGCAGGGGAGCGATGGCCACGCCAGGGCCTGGGGGCAAGAGCTGTTGCTCGATCACCACCTCCAAGCCCACCAGCCGGCGACCCTCGCGCCAGTAGGGCATCAGGGCCAGGGATCCGGGACCCTGGAGGCGAGTGCTTGCCATCCGCTCCCCGGCCATGGGGAAGGCCTGGCCGGGTTGCAACCAGCCGTCCGTGGAAGTGATGAACTCCTGCAGAAAGGCCTCGCTATGGCCCCGCATGGCCGCCAGTAGGTCGTCGTAGGCTCGGGAGCCTGGCTGGAAGGCGGCGTCCAGGCCCTGGTGCCAATCGTTCCCGTGCAGGGGCCAATTGAGCATCACCAGGCCCCCGGGTAAACGGCCATAGCTGAGGGTGCGCTCGAGGCCAAAGGACTCGGTGGCCGTTGTAAACGGTGCGGCCAAGGGGGAGCCGTTGGGACAGGGCCCATCGCCCAGCTGGCCCATCACCACCCAAGTCGGTGATTGCACCAGTTGCTGGTGGAAAAAGGGCTGCCCTACTAGGGACTGGAGACTTGGGGCGCTGGGTTCACCCCAGGTCTCGCTGGGCTCCCAGCCGAGCCGGTAGGGAGCCCCCACCAGGGGGAACAGGTCACCGAGGTCGCTGCCATCGACCAGAAGATCCAGATTGAGGCGAAAGGCTTCTCCATCCCGTTCGATCTCTAGGGACACGACACGGTGACCGAGTCGTTTCGCCGCCAATAGGCGCACGTCCGGCCACCAGCGCAGCAACGGTTCGGCTCCCACCCAACGCCGCAGGATCGCCTCCGCCGTGGCGGGCCGATAGCCAAAGCAACTGACCCAGTTCTGGTCGAGGCCCTCCGCTTCCTGGCGCTGCAGCTCCCGCAGGAAGGCCCCCCAGAGGCCGGTCTGCCAGCTGCTCAATTCGTTGCCATCGGGGGCACAGACCCCGGCCGCACTGACCATGCCCCCCACCCAGGCCCCGGGGGTGAGCAAGAGGGTGGGGGCACCGGAACGGGCCGCCTGTAGGGCCGCCGCCACTCCGCCCGTGCCCCCGCCCCAAACCACAACGGCGGCCTGTTCCTCGATCAGAACCATGGGCAGGGGCGAACGGAACGGGACTGGACTTGGATTTAGCAGGAAGCAGCCGCGCGGCTACGCCAAGGCGGGCACAGTCCAGGCGAGAAGGGCCTGGTCAGGCGCTGGTTAGGATCCGGCCTCGGCGCGGGGCCGCCTGGGCGGCGCAGCGGGCCCGTCTGCACCGCCGATCCAGTTTCCAGCCGATGACCTACACCCTCACAACGCCCCTTTATTACGTCAACGACAAACCGCACCTCGGTAGCGCTTACACCACCCTGGCCTGCGATGCCCTGGCGAGGTTCCAGCGGCTCAAGGGGGAGGACGTGGTTTTTATCACCGGCTGCGATGAGCATGGCCAAAAAATTCAGCGCACGGCCGAGGCTGCAGGGCTAAGCCCCCAGGCCCATTGCGATTTGATCAGCGCCCAATACCGCCAGCTCTGGCAGCAGTGGCAGATCAGCAACAACCGCTTCATTCGCACCACCGATCCCCGCCACCGCCGCATCGTTCACGAGTTCTTTGGCCGGGTTGAGGCCAGCGGCGATGTGGTTGAGGGGCGTCAGCAGGGCTGGTACTGCGTCGCCTGCGAAGAATTCAAGGACGATCCGGCCGGCGCCCTGGATCCCCAATGCCCGGTGCATCAGCGGTCCTTGGAATGGCGCGATGAGGTCAACCTGTTTTTCCGCCTCTCCCGCTACCAGGGGCAGATCGAAGCCCTGATCGCCCAACCGGAGTTCATCCAACCGGCGAGCCGTCGGCGTGAGGTGCAGAACTTCGTGGCCCAGGGCCTGCGGGACTTTTCGATTTCCCGGGTCAACTTGCCCTGGGGTATTCCGGTTCCAGGCCATGAAGGCCACACGTTCTATGTGTGGTTCGATGCCCTGCTCGGCTATCTCACGGCCCTCCTGGATGGAGACGATGCTGGGACGGGCAGCGAAGCCGGCCTTGGGGAGCTGGGCGGGCGGGGCTGGCCGGCCCAGGTCCATGTCATCGGCAAGGACATCCTGCGCTTCCACGCCGTCTACTGGCCGGCCATGTTGCTCTCGGCCGGACTAGATCTGCCCAAGCAGGTCTTCGGCCATGGCTTCCTCACCCGCGAAGGCCAGAAGATGGGCAAATCGATCGGCAATGTGCTCGATCCCGAAGCCCTGCTGGAGCGCTGCGGCGCCGATGCGGTGCGCTGGTATCTGTTGCGCGATATCCCATTCGGTGATGACGGCGATTTCCAGCAACAACGCTTTGTCGATCTAGTCAATAACGACCTGGCCAACACGATTGGCAACATGCTCAACCGCACCAGTGCCATGGCGCGCCGCTGGTTCGAGGGCACCGTGCCGCCGGCAGGTGCCGCCCAAAACGCCGACCACCCCCTGGCCGAGGCGGCCAACGCCGCCATTGCCCTGGTGATCCCCAGCCTGGAAAAGCTCGATTTCCGGGGGGCGGCCGAAGCCAGCCTGCAATTGGCCATTGCCGCCAACGGTTTCCTCAATACCCAGGCCCCCTGGAGCCTGATGAAGAAGGAGGGCCACACCGATCAAGTGGCCTCCGACCTCTATGCGGTGCTGGAGGCGGCCCGGCTGGTGGGGCTGTTGCTGGCTCCCCTGGTGCCCGAACTCTCGGCGCGGATGCTGCAGCAGTTGGCCCTCGAACCCTTGGGATCGGGTCCGAACCAAACCAACACCACCCCCTGGCTTGAGCAGCTGCAGTGGGGCCAGCTGGCCGTGGGTTCCCCCTTGCCCGAACCAGCCCCGGTGATGGCGCGTCTCGAGCTGGATGGGCCCCTGTGACAGGCCGCTGCCGCCAGGGTCTCGCCCGGGTCCTGCCCCTGGTTGGGGTCCTCGGCCTCCTGGCTGGATGTCAGAGCACCACTCCCAAGCAGGAGACGGTGGAACCGTTCGTGTTTCGGTCCCTCGATTTGCGCCAACAGGATGGCGAGGGCCGTCCGGCCTGGTCGCTCGCCAGCCCGGAGGCCCGCTATGACATCGCCAAGCGCCTGGCCAAGGCCCGCCAACCCCGCGGCCTGATCTATCGCAACGGCCAGCCCCACTACGACATCCGCGCTAACGGCGGCACGGTGCTCAACAACGGTGAGGTGATCCAGCTCGAAGGGGCAGTGGTCGTCACCCTGCTGGGTCCCGATCCCGTGCGGATCCATGCCGACCAGTTGCGCTGGATTCCCCGCCGCGACCTGATGGAAATTGACCGGAACCCCTGGGCCAGCGACCACCGCTCCAGGCTCAGGGCGGAAAGCGCCCGCTTCTATGTGCTCCAGGACCGGCTCGAATTGAAGGGCAACCCCCAACTCGAGCAATGGGCGTCTGCCCCCAAGGGGCGAGCCAATCCAGTCGGCCTGGGACCAGCCAATCTGGTGCTACAGACCAAATCGGCCACCTGGCACCCCAGAAGTGGCGTGCTGTGGGCCACCGGGCCGGTGCAAGGCAATCACGTTGAAGCCAATGGATCAGGCCAGACCCTGAGCGCCCGCGCCCTGGGCGGCAACCTGCGCCAGCAGCGGCTGGCCCTGGAGGCCCCCGTTCAGGTTGTTGATACCAAGCGCAAGGCCGTGCTGGAGGCACAGCGCACGGTCTGGGACCTGGCCGGCCGCCGCCTCAGCAGCGACCAGCCCTTCCGGGCCCGCATGGATCGCCTCCAGGTGCGGGGCGATCGCCTCTTGATCGACCTCGGCAAGGAAACGGTTGTCATTCCCCAGGGCTGCCAATTGCTGCAGCCGGGGGAGCAATTACGGGCGCAAACGTGTCTCTGGCATTGGCCCAATGGCCAGATCCGGGCCCAGGGTTCGGTGGTTGTGCGCCGCCAGGCCAATCGGCAGGTCACCCGGGCCGACCTGCTCCAGGGCCGGATTGGCACCAATGGGCTGGTGGTGTTCAGTTCGCCGGGGACGCGGGTGCAATCCCAGCTGACCCTGCCTCCCCCTGGGGCGACATCACCGGCGGGGTCCCCTGGGGGTCCCCGCCGTCAGGCAGCTCCTCCAGTGACGTTCTGAGCTTGCGGGCCCAGCCCTCCAGCCAGAGTTCATCACTGCGGCTAAAACAGCGGGGCGACCAGCCACCGAGGAGCAGCAAACCGTCGCTGCCGATGGGCTGAACCACGAGGGCGGGCAGGCCTGCGGGGAGGGCGGCAAATTCATCCCGGCCTGGATAGAGGGCCAGATTCACCATGGAGATGGCCTTGCCGGTGGCCAGGGCCCGTTGGCCAATCGGACCGAGCAGGAAAGGGCCATGGCCCAGCAGGCCCCGGCGCAGCAGGGTGCGATGCCGCCAGAGCAACAGAACCGTTGCCCCAGGTGTGGCTGTTAACAGCAGCTGGCTGCCCCAGGCCAGTTCCAGCTTGAGGGGCTCGGGCAGGGAATCGTCGAGCTCTAGGCCCTGGGGACCCTCCAGGTCCACCCGCTCCGGTGCCTTCGGCACGGCCCGGGTCCAAAGGGTGGCCACCAACAGGAAGCCCACGGCCAGCAGGCTGGCGAGCACGGAGGCCCGCACCAGGGGTGGGGTGAGCTCCGCCGCGCTGAACTGGTTGATCAGGCTCAGCAGCAGGGCGAGAAGACCAACGCCCAGGCAGGCCTGCGCTGGCCGTCCCATCGCTCCAGTGCACGGATTGGGCCAAGGTTGTCACAGTCGGGCTTGCTGAGGTCAAACTGGGAGCCATGCAACTGCCATCCGCCTTGGCCCCCCTGCGTTTCCTGCCCAGGCTGATCTGGGCCCTGCTTCTCTCCCTGGCCTGCCTACTGCCCGCCCAAGCGGCCCTGGCCATGGGTGTCCAGGAGTTTCCCGCCAGTCCCCCGTTGAACCGGGTGCTCGACACGGCCGACCTGCTCAGCCGCGCCTCGATCACCGACCTCGACCACCGGCTTGCTGCCCTCGAGGATGACCACATCGAGGCCCGGCTCGTGACCCTGAGGCGCCTGGACTACGGCCTCGATCTGGGCGACCTGGGCCACCAGCTCCTAGACCGCTGGCAGGGTGATGGCACGACCACCGCCGACGGCCAGCTGCTCTTTTTGATCGAGGCCCAAAACAACACGGCGGCGGTTGTTGTCTCCAATGACCTCCTGGACCAGCTACCCGTCAGCCTGCTGTCCAGCACGGGCACCAGCACCATGGGCCTCCCCCTACGCGAAGGGGCCCGCTATCGCCAAGCCTCCATTGATGGCATTGATCGGCTGGCGTCGGTGCTGAGGGATGGCCAAGATCCTGGCCCGCCCCAATTGATCGAACGCCTGGCGGTGGAGTCGAACGTGCCCAGCCGCGATGAAACCCAATCCAGCAATGCCCTGACATGGGTGGTCGTTTTACTCACGGTGGGCACACTGGTGCCGATGATCACCTGGTGGGTCTTCTCCCGTTGAGGCGACTATGGCGCTGACTGACTGGATGACGGCCTTTGAACGGGCCCAGGCCTCGGACCTGACCAGCGATCTCGAGCGGGCCTATGAAGCAGCCCTGCTGATCCAGGGTTTTGAGCTTGAGTACTACAACGATCGGCCGGTGAGGCCCGAGCTGGAGCTCGGCATCCCGCGCCAGACCCAGGCCCAAATACTGCGCCGTTTCAAGGCGGCCCTGAAACTTTGCCGTGCCTCCCTCGAAGAGTTGGAGCAAAACCGGGGCCAACTCGATGGCCAGGAACACCGCCAGCTGCAGCTGATTGAAAGTGTTGTGTCCCGCTACGGCCGGCGCACTCCCCTGCCGAGCATGGCCCGTTCGCCCAATGTGCTTCCCAGCAGCCTGCTGAACGTGTTTGACGGGCTGAGGCGCCAGCTCGATCCCGAAGCCGAGGCGACGATGGTGGCCGGGTTCCGGCGGCGGCGTGATTCCACCTTGGTGTCCCTAAGGATCCTGCTGCTGTTACTGCTTGTGCCGCTTCTGATCCAACAGGTGAGCCGCAACTTGGTGGTCTCGCCGCTGGTCGATATCTATTCAAAGGATATGCCGATTCTGAGCTATCCCCAACCCCACCTTCAGCAGGAAGCAATTAAGAAATTACAGCTCTATCAATCCGAGGTTGAGTTTGAAGCCCTGCTGGCTGGCAAAACACCACCGAGTCGCGATGAGATGCAGTCGGCTTTAGCCGAAAAGGCAGAGGAACTCAGGAAGGATGCAGATCGGGAAAGCAATAATGCGATTAAAAATATCATCGCTGATGCCTTTGGCTTCCTTGGTTTTGTTGCTGTTTGCTGGCTGGGCAAGCGCGATATCCAAGTATTACGCGGCTTCCTCGATGAGGTTCTTGTGGGGCTGAGCGACAGTGCTAAGGCCTTTGCGATCATTCTGTTTACGGATATTTTTGTGGGCTTCCACAGCCCCGAAGGCTGGACCGTGCTTTTACAAGGGGTGGAAGATCATTTCGGTCTCGCCCACCATGAAAGCTTCATCATGTTGTTTATTGCCACCTTCCCGGTGGTGCTGGCCACCATTTTGAAGTATTGGATCTTCCGGTATCTCAACCGGGTGTCCCCCTCTTCGGTGGCCACCCTGCACAGCATGAATGGCGGTGGTTGATGGGGGATTGGGGGATGGCGACAAGGACCCATCCCGCCAAGGTCTACCCAACCAAGCGGGCCTGATTCTGGTCAGTGGACCTAGCCGCAGTGGCAAGAGTCGCTGGGCTGAACATCTGGCCGATTCCAGTGGGTTGCCTGTCACCTATTTGGCGACCGGCGCCGACCGCCCCGGGGATGGCGCCTGGCAGCAGCGCCTGTTGCTCCATCGGCAACGGCGTCCGAGCCATTGGACAACCCTGGAAGTCGGGGGTGAACTCGAAACAGCGCTCGAACACTTCAAATCCGAGGCAATGGGGGCCTCGGGACTAGCCCAAGGGCATCGGGAGTCGTCCTTGACAATCCCGATGCCGGTAGCCAGCCGACCCCAGGACCGCTCCACGGTGCAGTCCATGGCCAACGGCGTTGCTGGCCCTAGCTCAGCCAAGCCTGCCCAACTCCTGCTGATCGATTCGGTGGGCACCTGGCTAGCCCACCATCTGGCCCTGGGGGAATCCGCCTGGCTCCAACGCCAGGACCGGTTGCTGACGGCCCTCGACCAGCAGGGTTCCCGGGTGGTGTTGGTCTGTGAGGAGGTGGGCTGGGGTGTGGTGCCGCCAACGGCGATCGGCGGCCTATTTCGCGATCGCAGTGGCAGCCTGCAGCAACGGTTGATGCAGCAGGCCACGGCGGCCTGGCTGGTGGTCCAGGGGCGAGCCCTCAACCTGATGGCCCTAGGCGAAGCCGTGCCGCCCACCTGAACCGATCGGCAAAGCCAACAGCCAACCCCCACCGGCAAAACCAAAAGCTGAATTCCGCTTCCGATCCCATGCCCCAGGTTGTGCTGTTCCAGCCCCAGATCCCGCCCAATACCGGCAACGTGGCGCGGACCTGCGCCGCCACCAACACTGAGCTGCATCTGATCGAGCCCTTGGGCTTCGAGATCAATGATCGGCAAGTGCGCCGCGCCGGCCTGGATTACTGGCCCTGGGTCAAGCTGCATCGCCACCTGGATTTCGCCGCCTTCAGCCAGCACCGGCTGGAGCGGGGAGGCCGCCTGCTGGCCCTAAGCCGCAGAGGGGCTCGCCCCTACGCCCAGGAGCGCTTTGCCGTTGATGACTGGCTCCTTTTTGGCCGCGAAACCGACGGGCTCCCCCAGGAGGTGCTGCAAAGCTGCAGCCAATGCCTGGCGATCCCGATGGCGGGCTCGATCGAGCATGGAGGCGGCGTGCGCAGCCTCAACCTCTCGGTCTCCGTGGGGGTAGTCCTCTTCGAAGCCCTGCGCCAGCTGGAGTCTTGAGCCCTGGGGTGGGGCTCGCCAGCAGCTGTTTTGGCCAGGGTCCGACCAAAACTGTGGCCATGGTGACTTGCGGTCAAAGGTTCAACCCGTTACTCTCTGCGCGGCCCAGTACTGGCGGCTTCACGTCTGGGTCCTGTCCAATGGTTGAATTTGCATGAAGCCTTGCTTATGGATCGGAACCAGCCTCGGAGTCACCAGCCTGCTTGCGGTGGCTGGCACGATCGCTGGTCCCGGACTGGCTGACAACAGGGCCTCCTTCGCACTCGATTCCATACCCAACCCCGTCCAGCCCCTCCAGCTGGCTGCCCTCCCTGCCAGCAGTGACCACCTCTGGGTCAAAATCCGCTCCGATGTCCAACTCGAAGAGCTGGCGGGCCAGCTCTCCGTTAACGAAACCCAGCTGGCCCGCCTCAATGAG
>Ga0164294_10003329_pt1 | contig 14313 bp, 13 predicted proteins | sample GEODES005metaG_FD_111479 | JGI IMG/M metagenome (GOLD analysis project Ga0164294, IMG submission 111479) | Oligotrophic lake water microbial communities from Sparkling Lake, Wisconsin, USA - GEODES005 metaG | ecosystem: Environmental > Aquatic > Freshwater > Lake | place: USA: Sparkling Lake...
AAGAAGGCGGCGGCTGGCTTACTTGGGTTTTTGCAACTGAAGATATTTCAAAGGTTGAAGAGAAGTTTGGACGCCCTGCAATTGAAGGTCACCGCACACGCCCAGATGGCACCGACCTTAAGTGGAAGCAAATCGGAGTTAATGAAATTACCGACTCTCGAGAACTTCCATTCTTTATCCAATGGTTAACCGCTGATCACCCATCACAAGATGGAAAAGCAGTGGCTGCAATTGAGAAGATTACGATTGCTGACACGGAGCAATTATCAGATTCATGGTTTAAGTCAGAGATTCTTGCTGGATTAAACGGCACAGGTATTGAGTTTATTGACCCGTCAACAAATGAGGGTGAGTCGGGGATTGTTGCTGTGCATCTGATGACACCTAGTGGTGTTGTGAGGTTGGACTGAGTAAGGATGATTGAAGTCTCAAAAAATTAACCTCTAAGGGGGATTTACTCCATAAACTATATTTGTAAACATAGTCACTAAATCTTTCAACTTTTGTATTCAGCTCGAGTATATTGAGATCATTAGCAGGGGGATCCGATGAAAAACAATCAGCCACCAGTAGTAGCTTTGTTGATTCCTTTAAAAAATGAACGCCTAATTGCTCCCATTTTAATTGATCGCCTAGATGTTCACTTCGAGCATTCCATTCTAGACCTCGTCTTTTTTATTGATGATCATTCAACTGATGAAACCTACGATTTTTTATTGGAAAAATCAGAGAATTTTAATTGGATAAAGATTGCCCGGAATGAATTTTTGGAAAGTGGATATGGCTCTGCGGTATCTTTTGGAATAAATACCATGCTTAATCAGAATATTACTTGGGCAGTAATCGCGGATAGTGACTTGACAAACTCGCTCGAAGAAATAGAAAAATTAGCAGTTGCTTGCTTGAGCGAAAAAGAGGCTAGCCAAATAGGAGTTATAAAAGGCAATAGGTATTGGAGCTCAGGAACCCACATGATGGGCTTACCAGTAAGCCGAAAAGCACTCTCTATTGTTGCGAATCTTGTTTCAAGAGTGCTTTCCCTAAATGTTCACCCCGATCCAACAAATGGATTTCGGGCCATTAATATTTTACGGTACCCAAAATTTGGCACAGAAGCAGGTTTTGAGTCCATTATTCAGGAGTTGTATGAGGTTAAGTTAGCAAATCTTGAAGTCGGGATATTCAACACAACCCTAAATTATGACGAGGACATTCGCGGTAAATCATCCTTTAGATTCGAGATTTCGCTAATATTTGGGTACATATCATGGCTGATCAAGATAGGGCAGCTACGTATTTTTAGTAAGACTCTCAAGTAAGATAATTTGGAGGTTCGTAGGTGACAAACGTATTAGTGGTTGGTGGAGCAGGGTACGTTGGCGGCAATCTTGTTTCAGAATTGATCAAGGCCGGTCACGCTGTACGTGTAATTGATAATTTGACCTATGAAGATATGTACCTGAAGCAATGTGAATTCTCCTATGGCGATATCTTGGAATTCAAGTCCATTATTCCCCACTTGAAATGGGCCCAAACCGTTATTTGGCTTGCCGCTTTTGTTGGTGATCCAGCATGTGCCATTAATCCAGAGTTAACACGACGAACAAATGTTGAGGCAGTAAGAAACCTCGTCGAAAACTTTGCAGGAAAAATTATCTTTCCATCAACTTGCTCTGTCTATGGCGCACAGGATGGTGAGTTGAATGAGTCGAGTGCAACCAACCCATTGTCCCTTTATGCGGAATCAAAGTTAGAGGCAGAAGAGATTTTGCAATCCGCAAATGTGAAACCTTTGATTTTTCGACTTGGGACATTATTTGGCCTGAGTGACGAATTTTCCAGATTAAGAATTGATCTTGTTTTGAATCTCCTAACTATTCGAGCAGTTGTGGATAAAAAAATGTCAGTTTTTGGTGGAGAGCAATATCGCCCACTCTTGCATGTAAAAGATTTTGCAACTGCTTCTATTCCCCATGTGAGTAACGGAAATGAAGGAATTTTCAACTTGCATAACGAAAATATAACTATTGCCGGCCTTGCGGACAGAATTAGTGAGCGAGTTGAAGGTTCGCGAGTAGAGAAAACACCAATTTCATTTCAAGATGCGAGAAACTACCGTGTTTCGAGCGACAAAGCTAAGACTCAGTTAGGGTTTATCCCTAGGTATAGTATTGAATATGGAATAAATGAAATTGCAACTCTAATTGAATCTGGAAGAATCACGAATTTGTCAAACCCTCGGTTCACAAATTCTGAGGCCTTAAGAATCAAACTGGGCTAAGACATGTCAAACGAACCTTCCTTAATCAGCACTGGAAATTTTGTCGACGATAGAGGAAACCTAACTTTCTTAAATGAATTGGGAGACTTTGAAGTAAAAAGACTTTATATTGTAGAAAATCATAGCCAGGGATTTATTAGAGCATGGCACGGGCATGAATTTGAAAGCAAACTCTTTTTCGTAATCCAAGGCGCTATTAAAGTGGGGGCGGTTAAGTTGGACGATTTTACGACTCCTTCCAGGAACCAAGCGGTCTCAGAATACGTGCTATCCAGTAATGGATCCCGTGCATTAGTTATTCCTCAGGGGTACGCAAATGGTTTCAAAACACTTACACATGATGCGAAACTACTAATTTTGTCCGATAAAACTTTATTGGAGAGCAAGAACGACGATTACAGATTTGAATTTGACTACTGGGATATATGGAAAAGCGTCTACAGGTAAATGTGCATGGATTCGCAGATCCTACGCAAACAAATTCTAAGTAATCTGTTTTTTGTTCTAGTATAAAATTGGTAGTTCTAGGATTTTTGGAACCTGACTGTTTGTCTCTACACCCCATAGAATGCGATTTATGTCTTGGTGGTTGGTAACCAATTTCCGATTTATTGTTGTTTCCGCATCTTGCTCCAAGATGATTAAGTCACTACGTCCTGACAATTTGGCAATATGTTTTAACAATTGGAACTTGGTTACGGAATCTGCAGGAACTACGTGGTAAGTGCCCGAAATTGGATTAATCATCGTAATGGCGCGCTCCACAATCTGGGCAAAAACTAATGTTGTGACCCCATTCCATGTGTGATTGGAAAATCCACTTAGTTTGCTATTTTTCGGAGAGTTAATTACCCACTCATAAAGTGAGTTATTGTGGTATCGACTTGGCCCAATAATCGAACATCTCAAATTCAATGCCGATGAGTTTGGAAGCTCACCCAAAGACTTGGTCATCCCATAAACATCTGTCGGGCAATGAAGATCAGTTTCCGAATAACTTCCAGTCCTACCATCAAAAACACAGTCGGTTGCTATCTGGATTAATCTGCTCCCAAATTCCTGAGACCATTCTAATAAATCATGAGGAAAAAGTGCATTGACCGATATTGCCTTAGAAATGGATCGAGAATCATTCGCATTAATGTGTGGCTTTATTACTCCGACACAATTTACGATTACATCCGGCCTTACTGAATTGATAAGCTCTTTAATTTCACTAACATCACGTATTACAAAATTAGGGTTATCTTGACCTCGGCTTGTCGTTGCCACTTGCAAATCAGGGTTTTTCGAAAGTTGAGAAGCCACTGCAGCACCCAGCATCCCACTGGATCCAAGAACCAGTACCTTCATCTCTCCCCCTAATAAATCTAAATATCTATTTGCGAGTGGTTTAGTAGATTTTATGCGTGTACACCGTAGTATAGACCAGAACGTTGGGAGACTGATAAATGGTAAATGACTTGTTTACGTGTCGGTGCTGTGGGTCTAGTGACCTTCATGAGGTCTTTTCATTACCTCCAATTCCGCTTGTTGGAGCCTTCACAATCGAATCTAAAACCGACGTTGAAAAATTTCCAATAACACTATTATTTTGTCAAAGCTGCAAAGTTTTACAGATTAGAGAGAACATTGACGAACAGATTCTATTTAATCAATATTCATTTTCTTCCAGCACAATAAATTCCTTAGTCAGGCATTTTGAAGATTATGCCCAGTGGATAAAAAAGTTGGTTAATCCAAAATCCGTCCTTGAGGTGGGCAGTAATGATGGAATTCTGCTCCTCCCCTTGCAAAAATTGGGAATTAGAGCTTTTGGGGTTGATATTTCAAGTAACATCACTGAGATTGCAAGTGCTAAAGGCCTAAATGTCAAAAACATAAAATTTGGTCTGCGTAACCAAACAGAAATTAGCAGTTGGATCCTTGAAAAAGTTGATCTCATAACAGCGAGCAATACATTTCCACACAATGACGACCCAAATGGATTCTTGGAAACCGCAAGGAATCTATTGTCAGATCGGGGTAAAATCAGCCTAGAAGTTATGTACGCAGGGAGTTTGGAAGAAAATTTACAATGGGACACGATTTATCATGAGCACTTGCATTTCCACTCACTAACTAGTCTGCAGAACCTATTCGAGAGAAATGGCTTTTACATTGAACACGCTGAAATTACAAACATGCATGCTGGCTCGTTACGAGTCCTTGCTAGCAGAGTTGAAGGCACAATAAGTGAATCGGCGGAAATGATTTTGCAAACCGAGGAACTTCGAGGGCTGAATAGAAAAGCAACTTGGATTGAATTTGCAAAGCGGTCTTCTAGTGCCATTGCAATTTGTCGAGAAAGACTGATTGAGCAAAATCTACTGGGCCCTATTGCTGCATACGGTGCATCCGGGAGAGCGACAATGTGGATTCATGCAGCCAACTTAAATTTCATTCAATATGTCGTTGATGCGTCACCATTGCGCGCCGGGCACTACATGCCCGGATCTGACATCCCAATTCAATCTCCCAACTACTTTAAAAATGCTCCGCCTTCTGCGGTTTTTGTGAGTGCATGGAATTATTTTGATGGCATTATTGGCCAGCACCCTGAATATCAGGGCACCTGGATTGCACCGTTACCCGTGTACCTTGAAAAGAAAAGTGAAAATAATGAGAAACCCTGATAAACCTATTGATGTCACGTTTGTTCTCGGCATTCGGCCAGATGTGATTCGTGCAAGTCTTATTCTCAGAAAACTTGATAAGCATCCCACAATTAATTTCCGTTTTATTTGGTCAGGGCAGCACTATTCAGAAAATTTGAAGGATATTTTTTTTAGTGAATTAGATACTCCGGCTCCAGATGCAACCTTCGTATCAGATGGCGAAAATGATGCTGAAGTTTCTTCGAAGGTAATGAATCAGCTTTATGGTGACCTAGTTCAAAATCCTCCAAAGTGTGTCATGTTCCTTGGTGACACGAACACCGTCTTGGGAAGTATTGCTGCTGCTCAATTGAATATTCCGATCATTCACATTGAAGGCTGTATGCGATCCTATGACTGGAGAATGCCAGAAGAAAAATGTCGCACCGTGATCGACAATTTGTCTGACGTTATCTACACCTATTTTCCTGAGTACAAACTGCAAGGCGTCCTAGAAGGTTTATCCCCAAATCGAATTGTAGTTATTCAGAACTTAATTGTAGATGTCCTTAATGAGTACTACTTTAAAAAGAAGCATGAATATGATGCAATCGGATCAGCTTTTCTAAACAAGAATGGAATTGAGGGGCCATTCTATCTTGCTACAGCGCATAGGCGTGAGAATGTAGAAAATTCACAATCCCTTACTTCAATTATTGATCTCTTCGCTAGCCTAAACGAAGTTGTGGTTTTCCCTGCGAGCTATAGGACTCAGAAATCCCTAACAAAATTTGGAATTTCTGTGCCAAAAAACGTTTTTCTCATTGATCCAATTGGTTATAAGGAGATGCTAGCTTTAATGTCATTAGCAAAGGCGGTAGTAACAGATTCAGGTACCGTGGTTGAGGAGACTGCCATTCTGGGAGTACCGTCTATTCAAATGAGGAAAGCAACCGAACGTCCACAGACATATGACTGCAAATCATCTATCAAGTTTGTACCTGGAATTGATGACATTAACCAGACAATTGAAAAATTGAGTAAAATAGAGGGAACCAGTTGGACCCACAACCTCGGTGATGGTCGAGCAAGTGACCGACTAATTGCAGATTTAGAGAAGAGATTGACGGGCACAGCAGGAGCTAAAGTTTCAACCCACAATCCAGAAGATTATCACTTACCGATTGAACGCAGTTATAGAAGTGATGGGATTGAATTTGACTAAAAGTAAATCACAAATTAATACCCGACAATGAGTAGAATTCAATCAAAAATAATTTACACTTTCGTTTCAATAATCTTCTTTTCGTTCCTTGCAAAAGCTATTGTAGGAAACCTTAGTTACAACCTCACAAACACATCTACAGATGATGGTTTGATCGCTCATGCCTTGGCATACTCCAACGAGGGTGCATTCTCAGGCGATTTTAGAGCACTAAATTTTAGTACAGAAGTTTACGCCTCAATTATGAATCTAATTCCTTCTTTGTCAATGAAATTTTTGAATATAGATCCACTTAACTTCTATTTAATATTTCTTTTAATTCAAATTGTCTTACTACCAATTGCAGTTTATCGACTCTCAAGTGTGTTGGGTTCCAAAAAACTAATCAGCATCGCCATAAGTTTGGCTGTTCTAATTGTACGACCACATTACTGGAATCTCTCTTGGACTGGAGATTTAGATTGGATGCCGTACGCAACGTGGTTGGCTCTACCGTTCTTTATATTCTACTTCGCTGAAAAAATCAGACAGAATTTCTGGAGGAGCTATGTAGCACTACTAATTGGGTTTCTAATTCACCCAAGCATGGGATGCCTTGTACTATTTTTTGATGTCACATTGCTATCACTTTCAAAGAGTGAATCCGAATTGAACTTTCGCCAAGTCGAGAAAAAACCACTTACTTACTCATATCTAGCCTGCATGCTATTTCTATTTGGAAATTATGTTTATTCAAGCATTATGTCGGGAACGCTTGTACCCAATTATTACAAGAAGGCAATACTTGGTAATACCCACTTTAACGCAGTTATAACTTCCCCATCTAGTCCAACGTGGCGGACGACCGTAACATTTTGGCTTCTCTTCGGGTTGCTGACTATCTGCGTAATATACCTTTTGAAGAATAGGCTAATTTCGAAAGATGAGGTCATCTTTCTAAAAATTCTGTATTTTGTTTTACTTGTATTGGTTCTGCTACAGGTTGTCGCAATCAAATTGCAACAGATTACGATTATGAGATTACTTCCTGCTAGATTCTCGATTGTTTTCATAGTTTTCATTTTCGTCTTTGTGCTAGCGAAGATATTTAGTAGGAAAGAGCTGAAAGTAGAAGAGGTAATTTTAATTTTACTTTTCCTATTATTCCCAGGAATTATAATGATTTGTATTTTATCTACTTACTACGTTATTAACCTCTTTCCAAAAATAAGCCGCAGTACATTGTATTTATTTTTTTTAGGCGTGGGTCTGTTTTTCCTCACAACTGAGTTTATTCTGCGGCCTCTGGGATTTGCTCGCCAGATACTCGAAAGCGTTCGAACGACAGATGGAATTTTGAATTCATTAATACTTCCATTACGAAGTACAAGCCCCTACGGCAATCTTTTGACAGATCGGTTTGAGTTAAAACAATTGGCGTGGTTGATGTTGGCCACTTTACTGTTGGTCCTACTCTCCAAACGCTTTATAAATGTGGACAAAAGACTGGGAGCAAAAGTTGTCATGACCCTGCTAGCCACCTTGTTAAGCATCGGACTAATCAATGGACGATACCTAGAAACAGCGATTAGACATCCTTCGACAACTCAGGACCTCTATCTCGCGCAAACTTGGGCAAAAAATAACACGCCAACGAGTTCTCTATTTACGGGGCGGGATTGGAGTATCTATTTAGGTTGGAGAAATTTGTCAGAGAGAGGAATGGTTTCTGTTTATGATTGTGGATCCTCTGCGTATTTTTGGAGTAAATCTGATGACGCGTGTAATGCATTACAAAAACAGGCACTGACTTGGATAGGAACCGAACAGGAATTAATCTTAAAGGAATCTTATTTGACAGGCGCAACCTACTTACTTAGAAAGAAAACACAAGCTAGCTTATCGTTTTCGATTGAATACGAAAACGGTACCTATGTGATCTATAATTTAAGGACAACGCGAAATACAAATGAATCACAACCCTGAAATCTCTGTTTTGTTACCATTTCACAGGGCAGACGAACACTTAAACTTAGCAGTTGAGTCTTGTCTAATGGCGTCTGGCTGCAGGGTCGAGATAGTTTTGATTGATACGCGAAATTCAAGTGAGCCAAAATTAGTCTTTGATAATCAAACAGATCATATTTTGAGAACTGTAAATGCATCTAATGCCGACTACTTTTCGGCCCTGAAAATGGGGTTAGACTCCACTATCTCACCGTATTTAGCCTTGATGAATAGCGACGATCTTGTTGCTAGCAAGAGATTCAAAAAACAATTAGAGCGTCTGAAAAGCTCTGGATCAGATCTGTGCATTACAGAAATGCGGAAGTTTTCAAAAGATATAAGTAGAACTCTTCCATCAGTTTTAGGTAGCGTTGGGTCCATCGAATATTCACCTGAGTTGCTGCTCCTTGGTTCTTATGGAGCTAACGCAACGTGGCTTTTTTCAAGAGAGTGGGCGATCACTAACAACGTGTTCGTGAATTCGGGGGAGAATAGCGACTGGAAATCTGCGTTGAGAAGTTTTCCTAACACTAAAATTGTCAGGATTGATGAGGAATTGTATTACTACCGATTACACAACCTTCAAACCACAAAAAAAGTCATTTCAGATCATCGGGAACTGCAATTATCTTTGCGGGAGTGTAATGAAAAACTCGGTTTACCTTTCTTGTCCGAAGCGGAGCACCTTGTAATGGCAGGAGTCGCAAGACCACGGATTTTGAGGGGTAAACAACAAATTAGCCAAGAACGGATGAGGTTATGGCGTGATGCGCTAATCGCAAGGCTATGCGTGACTGCCGAGGAAAGAAAGGAAATTCTTTCAGTAGTTGAAAGACGGCTTATTATTTATGCATTTTTTAGCTTGAAAGTTTTGCAAATTCGGAACCCCAAGTTGTTGTTAGGCATCTTGATCGATACCTTGAGGTTAGGCCGGCATTTAAGGTGGTAAAAGTCCTCAATATAAATACCACGGACCTGACGGGTGAATCCTTCAATAATTTTCAAGTGGCACCAGAGTTCGAAAGTATCGGCATTCAGCACCGGTTTCTTGTAAAAAACAAAGAAAGTTCAAGCGATTTAGTGTACAAAGCCCATTCTTCAGAATTCTTAAGTAAAACTTCATTGAGAGTATCTGCATACTTGAGTCGCACTACTGGTTACCAAAACAGGCTAAATTTTTGGAATTCTTACCACAAGCGAATTTCCAAACTCCCTAAATACGACTTAATTCACTTTCATCTCATAGAAAATGGTTGGTTCTATTTACCAGCTGCCTTAAAACTGATGCAGCAAGAGCCTTCAATTTGGACTTGGCACGATTTATGGCCAATCACGGGTCATTGCATTCAGCCACTAGGGTGCGTTAGTTGGGAACTAGGCTGTAAATCATGCCCAGATTTGGATAGACCATTTAAAGTTAGTGTAGATAGAGCTGGACAACAATACAAATACAAAATCGAATCAATTCTAGATTCCAAAGTCCAAATCCACATTACGACAGAATGGACCAAGAAGAGAATATTAGAGATAGAGCCACAATTAGCCAAAAAATTGAATGTAATTCCATTTGGTGTATCGATACCGGATGCGGTGGTTGCCCCTGAAGAAACAAGAAATAGGCTACATATAAACAAAAATGACGTTGTTGTTTTCGTGCGAGGCACCCAGGGGAACTATAAAAATGTTTCAATTCTGGTTCAGACACTACGTGCGCACCCAGAATTAGCGAAACGAATGGTACTAATTGACGTTGATTCGGGAAATTTTTTTGATGATGTTCCGCTCAAAAGGTATCTGAAATTTTCTTGGCTACCTAGAAGCGAGATGCTTGATCTGCTTCGCGCGAGTGACGTCGTAATCGTGCCAAGCTCTGGTGAAACTTTTGGCGTTCTTGTAGTTGAAGCTCAACTTTGCAAAATTCCAGTTATTGTCCAAGCAGGTACAGCCTGCAATGAGGTTGCGGGTGGCACCGGGTCTGCCTTTAACTTCAATGGCTTCAACGCAGTTTCTGAGCTAAGAGAACTATTATCATCCCTGATCGATCAAGATACCATTTTTACGCTCGTCGGAGAAAATGGATTTGAAAATGCGTCAGACAGATTTTCGGTCTCGCGCTATGTCAGAGATATGGGTGCACTTTATAACGGCTTGATCCCTAAATTCTATAATCGAAAGAACTGAGCGGATTATACTTTTCCAATGGCTAATCTAATGAGTCCAACCGTCTCAATACTCGTACCAACTTATAATCGCTCAACTTTCCTTTCTGAGACGATTTGGAGTCTTCTAAATCAGGAATTCCTCGTAGAGGTTATAGTCATTGACGATGCTTCCACGGATGACACAGTAGAACTAGTTTTGTCTATTGCAAAAGAAAACTCAAATCTAGTGTTAGTAAAAAGAGAAGTTAACGGCGGCGAATCAGCGGCAATCAATACAGGATGGTCGAAAGCAAAGGGGAGATACATTGGAATTGTGTCTTCTGATGACCCACAACCCGTATCTTGGCTAAAAGAAATGATGATTTATATAAACAGTAATCCAAACGAAGGCTTCTATTACCCTAACGTGAACTTGATTGATCGGGATGGTGTCATCATTGGTAGAATTGAAACTTTAGAGTGGAGTCAACGTCTAGTTTATTCAAAAATGATTTGTGTGGCAAGTGCTGGAACGATTATCGACACTTGGAAACTCCCTGAAGGATTCGTCCCACGAGATGAAACTGTCGTCTACCCTTCCGATTTATTGCAATTTCTCGAATTATCAAAAATTACTACGGGAAGGAAAGTTTCAAAAGCCACAAGCAACTTTAGAAGCCATAGCTCAAGCCTTACTTATGGAGTAAACCAACTTGAAAGATCGCTTGCTTTTCATCAATGCACAAGTGCCTGGATGGCAAAGAATCCAGAATGTTTCCAAAATCCTAGAGTTAAATTAGCTTCAAGAACGAGTTTACTCCTCCAGTCTTTAGCGATGATTCAGTTTCAATTTGGTTCTGGACGGGCACTTCAAAAGGCTCTCAGTAATAAGTATTTCCGGAAACAAATCTTAAATCCCTATTTTGCTTTGGGATTGATTTTTTATGGGATTCGACCAATTTCGCGTAAGATCAAATTGAAGATTCTATCGATCCCAAGGAGGATAAAAATTCACCTAAAAAGGGCAGTAATTACTTTTCTTCAGTACTTTTCTCTGAACAAGCAAGGAAGACCAATAGGGGATTCTGCTCATGACACTTTACTTCTTGCTAATCCTTCTTCTGCGAGTTTGTTAGACACTTCAAAAAGCGTGGAGGAGTTCTGGGAGTCCTCACATGAAATTGACTCTGAACTTTGGCTGACTGGAACTGATCCAGATTGGCTTTTTAATTTCTACGACCTAAATGCTTTGATTAAAGACAGAAATAGAAAACTTAAAATCCTTAATGTAGGTGTTGGAAGAGGAGGCTGCACAAAAGAGCTTGCCAAAAATGGTCATTTGGTTTCTGCACTTGATATTTCTAGCGCTGCACTTGAAAAAGTTGCCAAGTACGTTCAACAAACTTACTTAGCGAACGACGTTAAAACCTTACCTACTTCCGAATTCGATTTAATTATCCATCACCTCGTTGCCCAGCACATGTCGATAGATGACTTGAAGTTGCAAGTTGAATCTTTGATTTCAAGCTTAGCAAAAAATGGCATGCTCTGTATGCAAATTGCAAGTTACCAAAAAAATGATCGGAATGATTCAGGTGACGGGAAAATGGAATGTATGATGGGTGCGGTTGGGCGATCCGAAGAGGCTATAAAAATCCTGTTTGATAGACCATCACTCACGGTTTTAGAAATTACACAAACAAATATTTATGAAGAATACGGTTCTAGTTGGTACCGCATTCGTGCAATCAAGAAATAATTCTCATCTCATAAACGTTCGAGAACTGATTTGGCGATCCAATGCCCAAAAGGCATCGAACTGGTCCAACCAGGTGATACTGCATTGAGAACATGAGTAGAGTTGAATTTTCTTCTTAACACAAAATCTTGTTCGAGCTTGCCTGTAGGTAAGTGGACTAATTGAGCTCGGATACCTGGTGGCTTCTTGTGCCATTGTTTTACGTCAATTGCGCTTGGGACAAGTTCCAATGATTCTTTTATCAAAAGCCTCTGAACTACTTTCGGCCATTCAGACTTAATTATCTTCCCGAAGTCATGAGCTTCACCACTAATCAAAGATGACATACCTTTGAGAGATTGCGCAATGTCAGATCCTGACCAGCCAGATAAAAATGAGTATTGCTCCCGTCCCGCGATGGGAATTGCCGTTGGTCCAATTTTCACCTTATGATCTATTGTAAGCGTGAAGTGAACTCCAAGAAATGGATTTATAGGATGAGGAACAGGGTAGACAAGTCGTTGCAGTGGAAGATTCTTTTCCTCCGTAGCACGATAAACACCCATGAAGGGAAGCATTGCGTATTCAGTTCCGACTCTCACAGCGCGTGATACGCGATCTGCTTGCGCACCTGCGGCATTGATGATTTGTTTAGCATCAAATTGGTGGGATCCGTCAATAATCTCATTACCGACTTCCTTGAGTGCAATCTTTGAGTTGTAACGAACTGTTCCACCCAAAATCTCGAACTCGATCCGCATTGCTTCAAGAATTGCATGGGAATCAGAGACAGCGGTGGTGGGTGACCATAGAAATCTTTCGTGAGTTGAGGCAAGAGGCTCATATTCATTGAGTTTAGATGCATCGTGAATTTCAAGATCAACCCCATTCTTGATTCCTCGCTCAAAGAGCGTTTCAAGGCGGGTATTTTCCTCGTCGTTACGAACAACAACAACCTTCCCAACTTCACGAATAGGTATGTTGTATTTAGTTGCAAGAACGCGGAGATCTTTATTGCCATCACGACAAAACTTGGCTTTCAACGAATCCGGTGAGTAGTAGAAACCTGCATGAAGAACTCCTGAATTTCTTCCACTTGCATGAAGTGCCAAACGAGCTTCTTTTTCAGCAATCACTATCTTTAAGGAGGGGTTACTCTTTAAGATAGCAATGCCGGTCGCTAGACCCACAACGCCACCACCAATGATTAAAACATCACATTTCGTAGCCACAGCCCAACCCTAGTTCATCTGGATATTGATGTCACTGTTTTTTGTATGGTAAATCGGAAATATGCAGTCAGAAAGTTTGGCAAAAGCTGAAAGGGAAACTTCTTTTTTGTAAGTGTGAGCGAATGTAATTCACAAAAACTCCTAACGCCTTTATCAATCTCTTTGACAGAATTTAAGTGATCAAGATGGACATATTCCCAATACTGTTTCCAAGACCATCCATTAAACTTGGCTCTAGGGAAAGTCAAAAGTGAGCGGCCCAAGTTCCATAAGAGAGATGGATCATTAGGTACCAAGATGTCGGCTAATCCTTTGTTTGACAAAACTCGCTCGATCTCAGAGAGGGCAGGAGTAATGTCATTTAAGTGGTGGAGCAGGCACGTACTAATGAGTCGATCAATTTGATTGTTCTCAATTTGAGACATGTTAGTAATATCGATTTGCATGACCACGACATTTGGGTAAGTAGAGAATGCATCTAATTCAGGAGAAATAATTAAATCACTCAATATATATTTATTATAGGGATGTGTGACATAAGAAAAATGTTGTCCATGTGTCGCCCCAACCTCTAGCAAAACATTTGTATGTGCGCTCCTACCATGCTCAAGAAGTTTATGAAACTGTTTTGATACCCATCCCGACAGTCCCGCGTAATATATTTTTGAGAAATTTTCTTTTTCGTACCATTCAGATAGAATTGACATTCCTCCTCCGTATCCCTTTGCAGATAAACTATAGTGGAGAGGTTGAGAAGCCTGCCGATATTGCAATTCTATGCCAAAGTGTTTTTAGAGCATCACCAAGAGCTTCGATCTTCCAAAAACAAGTAAATTCGCCTTGAAAGATTTCACGTGGGGCAAATCCTAGAGAAGTTTTTCTCGAAAAGGTAGGGAACCTAGAGGAAGACAGCACAAGCTATTCCTGCAATGCAAACGCAGGTGAATGAAACGAATGTGGCTTGGGCCGGGATCGAACCGGCGACCTAACGATTTTCAGTCGTTCGCTCGTACCAACTGAGCTACCAAGCCAACAAAGATCTTGCTAGTAGTTGCCCACCAGTACGTATGGCAC
>Ga0164294_10003331_pt1 | contig 14311 bp, 10 predicted proteins | sample GEODES005metaG_FD_111479 | JGI IMG/M metagenome (GOLD analysis project Ga0164294, IMG submission 111479) | Oligotrophic lake water microbial communities from Sparkling Lake, Wisconsin, USA - GEODES005 metaG | ecosystem: Environmental > Aquatic > Freshwater > Lake | place: USA: Sparkling Lake...
AATCTGACTTGGGTGAACAAGCGGTCTACATCTTTGGTCATGTGCGTGATGTCCCGGCCATTGATGCGCAGGCCCGAATCCCCCACGATGAGGAAATGCATATCGTTGCCAATGGGAAGGGCCATGGCTGCGGTGGTACTGACCCTTGCCTGAGGTACACCCAGGTTAAGCAAACCATCACGGATGGCGGCGTTCATTGCGGCCAGCCAAACTTGCGGATCAGCTACCGGGCCTTGCGCTTGCAGCACCTGGCGCAGCATGGCTTGAGCCGCCGAGGTGGCCGCAAAACGACCAGGTGAGCAGGGTCCGCGGAATGTGCCTGTTGTATCGGTAGCGCCGTCAAACACGCCATAAAATTTGTCTGGCAGCACTGTGACGACGTCATCGCCAGGGTCTTTTAAATTGCGCGATTTGGGAACGCTAAGGCAATCTATACGTTTCACGGTCAATGGTCTGAAGCCCGAATTAGCGCCGCATCCGGGTCGGGGGGGCAGGTGCCGGCGCTGCAGGCGCGGGTGCAGGGGTCGGGTTCATTGCTTCAGCCTGAGCCGCAACAGCCTTGCGGTACAAACCATTGAGGACCGGAAGCCTGTCGAGAATATCGTTCCATTCCAAATCAAATGGCAAGCCGCTCCAGTCACCAATTGCCTTGAGCTCATCGGCACAAGATTTGATCTTCTTGCGAGCCTTGTCTACTTCTTGCATCTCCGCCTCTGTCAGATCTTCTCGGGCTTCGTTGATCAGCTGGGCTTCGAGCATGACGATCTGGTCATGCGAGTACGCACGCTCGCGGCGGATGGCGTCAGGGGTGCGGGTAACTGTTTCGAGTTTCTGCAGTTTAGTGAGCCGCGCTGAAATGTCGTTCAAGCTTTGCTGGGTGAAGACATAGAAAAGCACTATGCAAATCAGTACAAAAACCAAAAAAAACAAGATGAATGTAGAACTCATGACGCATCCAGCATTTTATCGATAGGAAACTTTACAAGTAATTAATAGTAGCACTTCCGAAAAATCTAGCGGCTTGTATTCCGAATAAGTTTGGCCCATGACAAGGTCGCATCTGGCACAGCAAAAAAAAGCCACCCGAAGGTGGCTTTGTAGACAGAAGCGAAGATCAGTTCAGGGCAGACTTCTTGCCATCTTTGTACTCGTACAAAGTGATAGAAGGGTTCTTCAATTCGCCATTGGCTTCAAAAGCAATGGTGGTGGTGACGCCTTTGAAGTTGGTTTTCAGCAGCTCAAGGGTATAGACCTTGGGGTCTGTCGATTTGGCACGCTTCATAGCGTCAACCAGCACGAAGGTGGCATCGTAGGTGTAAGGGCTGTAAACCTGGAACTGGTTAGGATACTTGGCGTCGTAACGCTTTTTCCAAGCCTCGCCGCCTGGCATTTTGGCCAAGGAAGCGCCGCCTTCGGCGCAAATCACGTTACCCAGGGTTTTGGCACCGGCGGCCAATTTGGCGATTTCTGCGGTGCAGATGCCGTCACCGCCGAAGAACTTGACTTTGGCCATGCCCAGTTGCTCCATCTGGCGCAGCATAGGACCGGCTTGCGGGTCCATACCGCCGTAGAAAACGGCGTCAGGGGCTTTGGCCTTGATGGCAGTCAAAATGGCCATGAAGTCAGTGGCTTTGTCAGTGGTGAACTGCTCATCCACAACGGTCATGCCTTTTTGCAGCGCAGTCTTTTTAAAGACTTCAGCAACACCCTGGCCGTAGGCTGTACGGTCGTCAATGATGGCGACTTTTTTCAGCTTGAGCTTGTCTGCGGCATAAAAAGCCAGACCAGCGCCCAAAGCATTGTCATTGGCGATGATGCGATAAGTGGTCTTGTAGCCGGGCTTTGTGAGGTTGGGGTTGGTTGCAGCGCCAGTGACGTGGGGAATACCGCAGTCGTTATAAACCTTGGCAGCGGGAATGGTGGTGCCTGAATTGAGGTGACCGACCACGCCGGCAACTTTAGAGTCGCACAGTTTTTGTGCGGCAGCGGTGCCCTGTTTAGGGTCGGCTGCATCGTCTTCGGCAACGATTTCAAATTTAATCTTTTTGCCGGCGATCACAATATTCTGGGCGTTGAGGTCCTCGATGGCCATGCGGGCGCCGTTTTCATTGTCTTTGCCGTAGTGGGCCTGAGCGCCGGATACAGGCGCCACGTGGCCGATTTTGACGACTTGTGTTTCTTGAGCAGTTGCCATGCCCGATACGACGATCAAGGAGGCTAAAGCGGTAATTTTCAGTTTCATATTCACTCCGATTAAAAAAAAGACAATGATGCGAGGTCTTTTCACCCCAACCATCGAAAGATATCGCAATTTTTGAGCCTGTGCCACACCGGCGTCACAAAAACCAATAAAAAAGTTGAGGTGTTGGCTTAGTGTGTTTTCAACGCTTTGAGTGAATCAAGCGCTTGACGCGCTTTTTGCTCCGGCTGTCCGGTCATGCGCTTTGAGTGCATAACCGCGTTGTTTATAGTGGTTCCAACGCTGTCGCCCGGCCAGGCGGTCGTCAGGGGCGCTACTCACAATTTCAATAAATCGTTCAAAGCTTTCAAAGCCTGGCGGTACATCTTGGCCCAGATTAACCAGAACGCCTGCTGCACGCCCTTCCAGTACCGGCTCCAAGGCAGACGCCGCCAGCACGATAGGTGAAAGCGCCAGGGTAGCGGGCGGGGCGTCGCTGCGGCAATGAGGCAAAAAATCGGTCGCAGACAAAGTCCATAGCATCTGGTCAAGCTGCGCCAGCGTCACGGGGTCTGCTGTCACCAACAATTGAGCCCCCCCCGCATGGGCTTTGCGCAGCAAGCGGCAGCTGTAGTCGAGTTTGTCACCTACATTGAAATGAAACTCAACATCTGTCATGCGCGGGCAGCCGGGCTGCGGGTTTTGACGCTTTTAGGCTTACTCGCTTTTGTAACGCTAGGCTCGGTCTGGCTGAGCAGGTACTCCACCAACAGCGCCACAGGTCGCCCTGTCGAGCCTTTGGCGGCACCACTTTTCCAGGCTGTGCCTGCGATGTCCAGATGCGCCCAAGGGAACTTAGCCGCAAAACGCTGTAAAAACTTAGCAGCCGTGACCGCGCCAGCCGCACGGCCAGCCACGTTGGCAATGTCTGCAAAGTTAGTTTTCAGGCCCTCCGCATAAGCTTCGTCTAAAGGCAAGCGCCAGCACAGGTCTAAGGAACGCTCCCCTGCTTCCATCAATAACTGGGCCAGTGCGTCGTTGCTTGAGAACATACCGGAACGCACACCGCCCAAAGCCACCACGCAAGCGCCTGTCAAAGTAGCAATGTCCACCACGGCACGCGGTTTGAAGCGCTCTGCGTAAGTCAGTGCATCGCACAGAACCAACCTGCCCTCAGCGTCGGTGTTGAGTATTTCAATGGTCAAACCGCTCATGCTGCTGACCACGTCGCCGGGCTTGATGGCGCGGCCATCGGGCATGTTTTCGCAGGCAGGTATCAAACCCACCACGTTCAGCCTGGGCTGCAAAGCAGCCAAGGCCCGGAAAGTGCCCAGCACGCTGGCTGCTCCGCACATATCGAACTTCATCTCATCCATCTCAGCAGCTGGTTTGATAGAGATTCCGCCTGTGTCGAAGGTGATGCCCTTGCCCACCAGCACCACCGGCGCCTGGCTCTTGAGCGCACCCTCATAGCGCAGAACGATAAAACGCAGCGGCTCTTCGGAGCCACGCGCTACCGCCATGAATGAGCCCATGCCAAGTTTGGCAACTTCTTTGGGGCCCAGGATCTGCGCTGAAACGCGTGGCAATTTAGCCAGTTCGCGCGCTGCACCGGCGAGTTTTTCGGGGGTGGCGTGATTGGCAGGGCGGTTGCCCCACTCACGGGCCAGCGCGATGCCTTGGGCCAGGCCGCAGGCTTTGGCAAAGGCAGCTTTGGCCGCCGGCGCGTCGGCCACGGCCACCACGGCCCGCTGAAAATGCCTGCTTGGCGCCTTGGACTTGGTGGCGCTGTATTGGTAAGCCGCATCGCCGCAACTCAGTAAAGCGGCATGAATCGCGGACGACTCAGCGTCTTTGAGCAAGCTAAGGCACAAAACAAGCCGCAATGCCTTGCCGGACTTCAAAGCCGCCATTGCCGCCAGCACCGCGCTGCGAACATGGCGGGGGGTGCCATCGCCTACGCCTACCAGCAGCAAACGTGTCGCAGCCAACCCCCCCGGGCGGTAGGCTTGCAGCAAACTCCCGGGCTTGGCCTCAAAGTCACCGGCGCGGGTGGCCGCAGCGATCAAGCTGGACAGCGCGTCATTGCCGCTGGCCATGTCCTGGGGCACCAGCACGACCAGTGCGTCACATTTTTCAGTGCAGAGCCGGGCGCGGTTCAAGGTCTTGAGTTCGAAGTCCATAATTGAAGGAAGTTCCGTTTTTGCGAAAAAATAATTAATCGCTCCATGTTATTCCAATCTTCGATGCGCAAAGAATTGGCGCGCAGCTTTGGTGCCACCCTGGTGGTACTGCTCACCATCATCTTGACAATCGTCTTGATTCAAACCCTGGGCCGCGTCTCCAGGGGCTCCATCAGCCCGCAAGACGTCATGCTCATCATGGCGTATGCCGCTTTGGGGCGTTTGCCGACCATTCTGACTTTGTCGCTGTTTATCGCCATGCTGAGCACCTTGTCCCGCATGTACCAGGACAGCGAAATGGTGGTCTGGTTTGCCAGCGGGCGCGGCTTGTCTGCTTTTTTGCGGCCCTTGCTGCGCTTTGCCTGGCCGGTGCTGGTGTTGATCACCGTCTCCGCGCTAGTCATCTGGCCCTGGACCAACCAGCAAAGCGCAGACATGAAACAGCGCTATGACCAGCGCGGTGACCTGGACCGTATTGCACCGGGTCAGTTTCAGGAGTCTGCCAACGGCCAGCGGGTTTTTTTCATTGACAACGCCTCCGAAGGACGCGTTGGCAGCAACAACATCTTCATTGCCTCTGTCGAAAAAAACAAAAACACGGTCACCACAGCACGCGTTGGCCGGGTTGAGGTGGTCAACGATACGCAAATGCTCATACTGCAAAACGGCCAGCGCATGGAAAACACCTTAGGCAAGCCAGACCTGCGGGTGACTGATTTTGAGGAATACGGTATCAGTACCGGCCAACGCAAGGATGTGGCAGCCGAAGCGATCGAAATCCGTGCAATGTCGACCCTTGAGCTTTTACAGTCGCGCAGCAACAGCCACCGGGCCGAGCTCTCATGGCGCCTCGGACTTGTTTTCAGCGCCATCAATTTTGTCGTGTTGGCTCTGGCACTGGCCGCGGTAAACCCGCGCGCTGGCCGCAGCAGCAATGTTATTTTGGTGCTGCTGGTCTTCATTTTGTACAGCAACCTGATCGGTCTGGGGCAAACCTGGGTGGCCAGCGGACGTATGGGCCTGGGCAGCTTGTTGCTGCTGATGCACGGCAGCGTGCTCATCGGCAGCTTGCTCTGGCTGGCCAAACGCAACGAGAACTGGGCCCTTGCAGACCTGCTGCCGCGCCGGCCACTTCCCGCCCAAGCACTGGTCGTTAAATCTTCTGTGAAGCCATGAAAACCGTACGCAAACTTATCTACGGCGAGGTCTGGGTTTCCATTTTGCTGGTGGGCATTGGCTTTCTGGCACTTTTTTCTTTGTTTGACCTGATTGATGACCTCAAGAACGTCGGTCAAAAATCAATGTTCGCCGGTGCAGAACAGGTGTACCAGTTGCGCCATTCTTTGCTTTATGTGGCTCTTTTGGGGCCCAGCCACATTTATGAGTTGATGCCGATTTCGGTACTGATCGGCACCATCATGGTGATGGCCCGCATGGCCAAGACATCGGAATTCACGATATTGCGCACCAGTGGGCTGGACCCCTGGCGCGCCCTCAGACTGCTGCTGGTGATGGGCAGCGTCTTTGTGGTGCTGAGTTTTGCTGTGGGTGATTACCTCTCACCCGTGGCCCAACGAACGGCACAGCTGCTCAAAGCCAAGTACCAAGGCCGCATCACTGTAGGGCAGACCGGCGCCTGGCTCAAAGAAAAGCAGCTCTACAACAATTACGTTGTCAACGTACGGGCCTTGTCGCCAGCCAATGAGATGCAGGGCATCCGTATTTATGAGTATGACAACAAAGGCCTGGTTGTCTCACTGACCGAAGCTGGCGCAGCCCGATTTGCGGCTGATCAATCCTGGACTCTGCTCAAGGCCGAGCGCACTGAATTTTTGATCCGACCAAGTACCGACGGCTTGAACAAAGCGCTGGAAAAAGCCAGCATGACCCGAACCCGAGCGGACAGCATGCGCTGGCCCACCGAAATCAGCGCCGAGATGGTCTCTGTCGCCCTGCTCAAGCCGGACCAGATGGCCACCATCGACCTCTTTCATTACGTGCAGCACCTCAAAGCCAACGGACAGTCTTCACAGCGTTATGAGATTGAATTCTGGAAAAAAGTTTTTTATCCGCTCAGCTGCCTGGTCATGGTGATCTTGTCCCTGCCCTTCGCCTACCTGCACTTTCGTGCCGGCGGCATTACCACCTATGTTTTTGCCGGTGTGATGATAGGCATCAGTTTTTTTCTGCTCAACAACGTGTTTGGCCACATCGGTAATTTGCAAAAATGGGAGCCTTGGCTCGCGGCAGCCGCCCCGGGTTTGCTTTACACCGGTATTTCATTGACGGCCTTCGGCTGGCTGGTGCTGCGGCGTTAACGCCCCGGCCTTCCCTTTTTTAACCTACACAACCCCCCTGCCCAAGCGCATGACCACCGCCATCATTTTGTTTGCCCACGGCTCCAGAGACCCGCTTTGGCGAGTGCCTATTGAAGCTGTGGCTACTGAAATCAGGCGTCGCCATAAGGCGGCCCATGTGAGTTGCGCCTACCTTGAGTTATGTTCGCCGAGTCTGCCGCAGGCCGCAGACGACATGGTCTCGGCGGGCGCAACGCACATTCGTGTTTTTCCCTTGTTTCTGGGTGTCGGTAAGCACGCGCGTGAAGACCTGCCGCTCATCATCGAAGAGATTCGCAGCAAACACCCCCAGCTAAGGCTTGAGTTGTTAGCCACCGCAGGCGAGTCAGCCCAACTCACTGCACTGCTGGCCGACATTGCGCTGGCCTGATTCACTGGCTTTAGGCTTCAAATGGCCTTTTGTACAGTAAAGCACAGTCAAGCACAGTCACGCCTCTTTAGGCCCAAAATGTCATAATAAAAGACTTAATAAGAACTTATTTGATATGAACCTTCACCAATTTCGCTTTGTGCAAGAGGCCGTGCGCCGCAACCTCAACCTGACCGAGACAGCGCGCGCCTTGCACACTTCGCAACCGGGCGTTTCCAAAGCCATCATTGAGCTGGAAGAAGAGCTGGGCGTAGAGATTTTTGCGCGCCACGGCAAACGCCTCAAACGCGTGACCGAGCCCGGCCAGCACGTGCTCAAAAGCATAGAGATGATCATGCGGGAAGTAGGCAACCTCAAGCGCATTGGCGAGCAATACTCCGCCCAGGACAGCGGCACCCTGTCAATTGCCACCACACACACGCAAGCCCGTTACGTGCTGCCGCAGCCGGTGGCGCGCCTGCGCGAGGCCTTCCCCAAGGTCAACGTCAGCCTGCACCAGGGCTCGCCCGACCAGGTGGCCCGCATGCTGATCGACGAAGTTGCCGAGATCGGCATCGCCACCGAATCCCTGGCGCAGTACGACGAGCTGGTCACCCTGCCCTGCTACAAATGGCAGCACATGCTGGTCATGCCGGCCGACCATCCACTGGCCCGGCAAAAAAACATCACGCTGGAAAAGCTGGCCGGCCAACCCCTCATCACCTACCACCCGTCCTTCACAGGCCGCACCAAGATCGACGAAGCCTTCGCCGCCAAGCGCCTGCACCCGCGCATTGCCCTCGAGGCCATCGACTCCGACGTCATCAAAACCTATGTGCGCCTGGGCCTGGGTGTTGGCATCGTGGCTGAAATGGCGCTGCGAGACGACGGCACCAACACTGACCTGGTGACCCTGCCCGCAGGACAGCTTTTTGGCATGAACGTGGCGCGCGTCGCTTTCAAGCGCAGCGCCTACCTGCGCAATTTCGTCTACAAATTTGCCGAACTGGTGAGCGACAAGCTGACCCGCGACCTCATCACCAAAGCCATGACCGGCCGTATCAACGACTACGAAGTTTGAAAACCATGACCCCAGCCACCTCCACCAGCCAGCCCGCCGTGCGCCAGCACACGCCCGCCCTGCAAAGCCGACTGCCCAACGTCGGCACCACCATCTTCACTGTGATGTCGGCGCTGGCCACAGAAAAAAACGCCGTCAACCTCGGCCAGGGCTTTCCAGACTTTGAATGCGACCCGGCGTTGGTCAATGCCGTGACCGACGCCATGCAGCGCGGCCTCAACCAATACCCGCCCATGACAGGCGTGCCCGTGCTGCGCGAAGCCATCGCCGCCAAAATTCAAACCCTGCACGGCCGCAGCTACAACCCGGCCACCGAAATCACCGTCACTGCCGGGGCTACGCAAGCCATCATCACCATCATTCTGGGCATCGTGCATCCGGGCGACGAGGTCATCGTGCTCGAGCCCTGCTACGACAGCTACGTGCCCAACATCGAACTGGCCGGCGGCACCGTCGTGCGCGTGCCGCTCACGCCCGGCACCTTCCGCCCCGACTTTGACAAGATCGCCGCCGCGCTCAGCCCCAAAACCCGCGCCATCATCATCAACTCGCCGCACAACCCCAGCGCCACCGTCTGGACCGAAGCCGAAATGCTGCGCCTGCAAACCCTGCTGGCGCCCACCGACGTGCTGCTCATCAGCGACGAGGTCTATGAACACATGGTGTTTGACGCCGCCCTGGGCGCCATGCACCACAGCGCCGTGCGCTTTCCCGGCCTGGCGGCGCGCGCCTTCATCGTCAGCAGCTTCGGCAAGACCTACCACGTCACCGGCTGGAAGGTCGGCTACGTAGCCGCCCCCGCCACGCTCACGGCAGAGTTCCGCAAGGTGCACCAGTTCAACGTCTTCACCGTCAACACCCCGGTACAACACGCCCTGGCCAGCTACATGGCCCAACCCGCCGCCTACCTGGACTTGCCGGCCTTCTACCAACGCAAGCGCGACCTGTTCCGCGAAGGCCTGGCCGCCACCAAGTTCAAGCTGCTGCCCAGCGAAGGCACTTACTTCCAGTGCGTGGACATCTCAGCCGTCAGCGACCTGGGCGAAGCCGACTTCTGCAAATGGCTGACCACCGAGATCGGCGTGGCCGCCATCCCCATGTCAGCCTTTTACGGCAACGGCTTTGACCAGCGCGTGGTGCGCTTTTGCTTTGCCAAAAAAGACGAAACGCTCAAGGCCGCGCTGGGGCGGCTGGCCAAACTCTAAAACTGTCATTCCTGCGCAGGCAGGAATCCGTACCCGCGTCAAGAGTTGATCTGGCCCCAGGCTTTGTCCAGCCTCTTCACGCTCACCGGCTGCGGAGTCCTCAGCTCTTGCGCGAAAAAGCTCACGCGCAGCTCTTCCAGCAGCCAGCGGTATTCCTGCATGCGGGCGTCGATGGTGCCTTTGCGTTCTGCCACCAGGCGCCAAAAGCGTTGCTCTTGCGGGCGCAGCTCGGTCAGGCGGGTGGCGTCGCGGGCGGGGTCGGCGCGCCACTTGTCCAGGCGCAGGGTGATGGCCTTGAGGTAGCGCGGAAAGTGCTGCAACTGCGGGTACGGCGTGGTGGCCAAAAAGCGTTTGGGCACCAGGCGCGCCAGTTGCTGGGTGGCGTCGGCGGCTGCGTCGGTGGCGTTTTTACTGTCTTTGATCTTGCGCTGGGCGGCGGCAAATTCCACCAAAATGCTGCCGCCTAGGCGTGCCACTTCGCTGGCGATCAGCGTCAGGCGGGCGCGGCCTTCGTCCACGCGTTTTTTGAAGTCGGCTTCGCCCGTGGGCAGCGGCTCGACCAGAAAGGCGCGGTCGAGAGCGACTTCAATGATTTGGCTGCGCAGCTCTTCAAGCGTGCCGCCGCCCGAGTTATCGGCGGCGCGGCCGACCAGCATGAAGGCGGTGGCCATTTTTTGCAGGTCGGGCAGGTTTTTTTCGAGGTACTTGAGCGCGTCTTTGATTTGCAGCGAGAACAGGCGGCGCAGACCGGCGCGGTGTTTGGCGGCAGCCACGTCGGGCTCGTCAAAGACTTCAATGGTGACGGCATCGTCCAAGTCGAGCAGCGCGGGAAAGCCGATCAGCGTCTGGCTTCCTTTGCGGATTTCCATGAGCTCGGGCAGCTCGCCGAAGGACCAGGTGATGTAGCGTTCGCCGGCGGCTTTGGCTGAAGGGCTGGCCGCAGGGTTGGCCGATGGGGACGCGGCCCTTCTCGCAGTTCCGGCAGGCTGGAGGTCAGCGCCCAATTTACCCGGGTCGGGCTTTGCCAAATCGGGGTCTGACCCAAATTTATTTTTCAACCCGGCCAGGGCCTGAAAAGCGCCGCGCGCCTGCGAGCCCAGCTCGACTTTGAGCACGCCCAGGTTGCGGCCGGTGCCGAGTTGGCGGCCGTGTTCGTCGAGCACGCGGAAGTTCATGAACAAGTGCGGCGGCAACATGTCGAGTTTCATGTCGTTGCGCTTGATGTCCAGGCTGGTGGCGTCGCGCACCCACTTGAGCACCGCGTCGGTGAGCGAGCCGGTGCCCCACTTTTCAGGTTGCAGCAACTCGGCCGCCATGCGCCCTGCAGTCTCGGGCAGCGGCACCAGGCGCGAGCGCGGGCGCTGGTGCAGGGTTTTGATGAGCGCCTGGATCTTGTCCTTGAGCATGCCGGGCACCAGCCACTCGCAGCGCTCTTCGTTCACCTGGTTCAGCGCAAACAGCGGCACATCGACCGTCACGCCGTCTCTGGCGTCGCCAGGCTCGTGCAGGTAGGTGGCCAGGCAATCGACGCCGCCCATGCGAAGCGTCTTGGGAAACGCCTGCGTGGTGATGCCGGCGGCTTCATGGCGCATCAGCTCTTCACGCGAGAGCAGCAGCAACTGCGGCTGCTTTTTGACTTCGTCCTTGTACCAATGCTCGCAGCCGGCACCCGTACAGATATCAGCCGGCAGTTGCTGGTCGTAAAAGGCGTAGATCAGCTCTTCGTCCACCAGCACGTCTTGCCGGCGCGCCTTGTGCTCAAGGTCTTGCACCTGCGCAATCAGCTTAAGGTTGGCCGCAAGAAAAGGCAGCTTGCTGTCCCAGTTGCCGGCCACCAGCGCTTCACGAATAAAAATCTCACGCGCGCCGACCGGGTCCACCCGGCCGAAGTTGACACGCCGGCCGTTGTAAATCACCAGGCCATACAGCGTAGCGCGCTCGAGCGCGGTGACTTGCGCGGCCTTCTTTTCCCAGTGGGGGTCCAGCAGCTGCTTCTTTAAAAGATGGCCGGCCACCTGCTCGACCCACTGCGGCTCGATGTTGGCAATGCCACGGCCAAACAGGCGCGTGGTTTCGACCAGCTCAGCCGCCACGATCCAGCGGCCGGGCTTTTTGCTCAGCTTGGCGCCGGGGTGGCGGTAAAACTTGATGCCACGTGCGCCTAGGTATTCACCCGATTGTGCTGAGCCAGTCGATGCATCTTCCGGCTTGTAGCCCAGGTTGCCCAGCAGCCCGCAGAGCATGGACAGGTGCAGTTGCTCGTAGCTGGCCGGTTTGTCGTTGAGGTGCCAGCCCTGCTCGCCGATGACGCTGTGCAACTGCGAATGGATATCGCGCCACTCGCGCACGCGGCGGATGTTGACATAGTTCTCGCGCAGCAGGTTCTCGTATTGGCGGTTGGAGAGCTTGTGCGAAGACCCTTCAACAGGCTCAGGGCGAACGGGTGTGGGCTCAAAGCGAACAGGTGTGGGCTTGGGGCGAGCGGAGTTTTTATCCGTTCGCCCTGAGCCTGTCGAAGGGCCGCCTCTCGAATCCCCGAGCCACTTCCAAAGCTTGAGGTACCCGCTGAACTCGCTTTTCTCATCATCAAACTTGGCATGCGCCTGGTCGGCCTGGGTCTGCTTGTCCATGGGACGGTCGCGCACGTCTTGCACGCTCAGAGCGCTGGCAATCACCATCACTTCGTCCAGCGCGCCACGGTCTTTGGCTTCCAGGATCATGCGGCCCACGCGCGGGTCCAGCGGCAGTTTGGCCAGTGTGCGGCCTACTGGCGTGAGTTCGTTGTCATCGTCCACCGCGCCGAGTTCGGCCAGCAGTTGGTAGCCGTCGGCAATGGCTCGGCGTTGCGGCGGCTCGATGAAGGCAAAGTCTTCGACCGCGCCCAGGTGCAGCGCCTTCATGCGCAAGATCACTGCTGCCAGCGAGCTGCGCAAAATCTCCGGGTCGGTAAAGCGCGGGCGCCCTAAGTAATCTTGCTCGTCGTACAGGCGAATGCAGATGCCGTCGGCCACGCGGCCGCAACGGCCGGCGCGCTGGTTGGCAGCCGCCTGCGAGACCGGCTCGACCATCAGCTGCTCGACCTTGTTGCGAAAGCTGTAGCGCTTGACGCGGGCCGTGCCGGCGTCAATCACATAGCGAATGCCAGGCACCGTGAGCGAAGTTTCAGCCACGTTGGTGGCCAGCACAATGCGTCGGCCGCTGTGGCCTTCAAAGATGCGGTCTTGCTCGGCCTGGCTCAGGCGCGCAAACAGCGGCAGCACCTCGGCGTTGCGCAACATGGGTTGGTGGGCCAGGTGCTTGCGAAGGTGATCGGCGGCTTCGCGGATCTCGCGCTCGCCGGGCAGAAAAATCAGAATGTCACCCGCACTGTGCGGGCTGCGCCAGAGTTCGTCCACGCCATCGGTAATGGCGTCATTCAGGTCGTAGTCGCGGGATTCTTCGTAAGGGCGATAACGCTGCTCGACCGGAAACATGCGGCCCGACACCATGATCACGGGCGCTGGAATTTTGTGCCCCCACGCTTCGCGCTGCGCGTCATCGCTGCCCCCCGAGGGGGCGTCGCCCGGCTTGGGGCGGCCCGGCGCCGGGCTGGCAGAAGCAAAGTAATCCGCAAAGCGCTGTGCATCGATCGTTGCCGATGTGATGATGACCTTGAGGTCCGGCCGGCGCGGCAAGAGCTGGCGCAAGTAGCCGAGCAAAAAGTCGATGTTCAGGCTGCGTTCGTGCGCTTCGTCAATGATGATGGTGTCGTAGGCGCGCAGCAGCGGGTCGGTTTGCGTCTCGGCCAGCAAGATGCCGTCGGTCATGAGCTTGACCGAAGCATCGCGGCTCAGGCGATCCTGAAAGCGCACTTTGAAGCCGACCACCTCGCCCAACGGCGTCTTGAGTTCTTCGGCAATGCGCTTGGCCACGCTAGAGGCTGCTATGCGCCGGGGCTGCGTGTGGCCGATCAGCGGGCCGCGACCGCCGGGGTAATTGAGCTTGCCACGCCCCATGGCCAGAGCGATCTTGGGCAGCTGGGTGGTCTTGCCCGAGCCGGTTTCACCGCAGACGATGACCACCTGGTGCGCCCTAATGGCGGCCGTGATTTCGTCGCGCTTGCCCGACACCGGCAGGGATTCGGGGAACTCAATAACCAGGGGGGAAGGTGAATTAGCAGACAAGCGTGAAACTTAGGTGAAAATCGGCGTAAAGGTTTTGATAGCAAAACCTCTTCATACAAAGAAACCATGTCCGCCGTTTTTAATTTTACCTTTGTGCCCTGGTTCCGCTCGGTGGCCCCTTACATCCACTTGCACAGGGGCAAGACCTTTGTGGTCGGTATGGCCGGCGAAGCCATTGCGGCCGGTAAATTAGCGCACATTGCGCAAGACCTGGCGCTGATCCAGAGCATGGGCGTGAAGATCGTGCTGGTGCACGGCTTTCGCCCGCAGGTCAATGAGCAGCTGCTGGCCAAGGGCCACGAGCCCCAGTATTCACACGGTATGCGCATCACCGATTCTGTGGCGCTGGACTGCGCGCAAGAGGCCGCCGGCCAGCTGCGCTACGAGATTGAAGCGGCCTTCAGCCAGGGCCTGCCCAACACGCCCATGGCCGGCTCAACGGTGCGCGTGATCTCCGGCAACTTCATCACCGCCCGGCCGGTCGGCATTGTCGATGGCGTTGATTTCAAACACTCTGGCCTGGTGCGCAAGGTAGACACCGTGGGAATTCGGCGCACGCTGGAATTCGGCTCGATGGTGCTGCTGTCGCCGTTTGGCTTTTCTCCCACGGGCGAAGCCTTCAACCTGACCATGGAAGAAGTCGCCACCAGCGTGGCCATCGAGTTACAGGCCGACAAGCTGATTTTTCTGACGGAGATACCCGGCATTCGCATCGATCCCGCACTGCCGGCCAGCGACGACAACCCGATTGACACCGAGCTGCCGCTGGCTGCCGCCAAGAAACTATTGGCAGA
>Ga0164294_10003335_pt1 | contig 14307 bp, 14 predicted proteins | sample GEODES005metaG_FD_111479 | JGI IMG/M metagenome (GOLD analysis project Ga0164294, IMG submission 111479) | Oligotrophic lake water microbial communities from Sparkling Lake, Wisconsin, USA - GEODES005 metaG | ecosystem: Environmental > Aquatic > Freshwater > Lake | place: USA: Sparkling Lake...
AGCAAACCGTCCAGCACTCAAAAAAGCTGGATTCCTTTCACGTGATGCACGTGTTATTGAGCGCAAGAAGTACGGCCTTAAGAAGGCACGTAAGCGTTCTCAATACTCAAAGCGTTAATTCACTGCTACCAAAGGAGTTCAATTGGCGCTTTTTGGCACCGATGGAATCCGTGGCTTAGCCAATCGTGATCTCACGGCAGAACTTGCTCTAGATGTTTCTGTTGCCGCTGCGCATATATTGGTAGAAAGCTCATCAAATAGGGACCATCAGCCAACTGCAATCGTAGGTCAAGATTCACGCGCATCAGGAGAGTTCCTAGAAGCAGCAGTTGTTGCTGGATTAACAAGTGCTGGAATCAATGTTTATCGAGTTGGCGTATTACCAACACCTGCAATTGCACATTTAGTTGCTGAATCAAAGGCAGACCTTGGCGTCATGATCTCTGCCTCCCACAATCCAATGCCAGATAATGGAATCAAGTTGTTTGCTCGTGGTGGTGGCAAGTTAGATGATGCAATTGAAGCTCGTATTGAAGCCCGCATGGGTGAGGATTGGGAGCGTCCAACAGGTCGAAAAGTTGGTCGCTCAATCAATGATGAGACCGCAACTGAAAGATACTTAAAGCATTTACTGGCATCAGTTCAAACACCACTTAAAGGTTTAAAGATTGTTGTTGATTGCGCACATGGTGCTTCATCATTTGTGGCCCCTGAGGCATATCGCAGAGCGGGTGCAGAAGTTGTTGCAATCTTTAACCAACCAGATGGTTGGAATATTAATGATGATTGTGGTTCAACCCATCTACATCACTTACGTGCTGCAGTTCTCAAAGAAGGTGCTGATGTTGGAATCGCACATGATGGGGACGCGGATCGTTGCTTAGCAATTGATGCAGCCGGAAACGAAATCGATGGTGACCACATTCTGACAATTTTGGCTCGTGGATTTAAAGCACGTGGGGCTTTAAAGGGTGAGACAGTTGTTGGCACCGTAATGAGTAACCTTGGTTTTATGCATGCAATGAAAGATGCTGGCATCACAGTTGTGACAACTCCAGTTGGAGATCGCTACGTTTTAGAGAACATGATTGCCAATGATTACTCATTAGGTGGTGAGCAATCGGGCCATGTGATCATGCGAGATCTTGCAAACACAGGAGATGGAATTCTCACAGCACTTGCCTTACTACAAGAAGTGGTTCGCACCGGCAAGACCTTGCAAGAGTTAGCCGCAACTATGGTGCGATTTCCTCAAGTTTTGATCAATGTTAAAGATGTAGCAAAAGATAAATTGCCACAATCTGGCGTTATCGCAACGGCGGTGAAGTCAGCCGAAGAGCGCTTAGGTGATTCTGGCCGAGTTTTATTGCGGGCATCTGGCACTGAACCCCTTGTTAGAGTCATGGTTGAAGCCGCCAGTGATAGCCTTGCGCAAGAAGTTGCACAGCAGCTTGCAGATGTAGTGAAAAAAGAAATCTCTCTTTAATAGAGCTAGGGGTAAAACAGTATGTGCGGAATTGTGGGTTACACAGGACCACAATCTGCATCAATTCCCCTCATTGAAGGTCTGCGTCGTCTTGAATATCGTGGATATGACTCAGCCGGAATCGCACTGGGTACGCCAGGCACGCTCTTTATCGAGAAGAAGGCCGGCAAGCTTTCAAACTTAGAAAATGCTTTAGATGCATCGTTGCCAAATGTTCATTCTGGAATAGGTCATACACGGTGGGCAACACATGGTGGACCTACAGATACCAATGCTCATCCGCATGTGGACAACGATAAAAAACTTGCTGTTATCCATAATGGAATTATTGAAAACTACACCGAGCTTCGCACTCAACTTGAAGCAAAGGGTCACACGTTTTCATCTGAAACAGATACAGAGTCTGTGGCTCACCTACTCAGCGATCTTCGTAAGGAGCACAACGGTGATCTAACCGCTGCCATGCGAGATGCTGTTAAAGCACTACGTGGCTCTTTCACATTGCTAGCAATCCATGCAGATCAGCCAGATGTGGTTGTTGGTGTTCGCCGCAACTCTCCTTTAGTTGTCGGAGTCGGCAAGGGTGAAAACTTCATGGCATCTGATGTTGCCGCCTTTATCGAATACACAAAGCACGCAATTGAATTAGGCCAAGATGAGATTGTCACAATGACTCCAACGTCGGTATCAATTATCGATCTTGATGGCAAAGCTGTTAAAGTAAAAGAGTACGAGATTTCATGGGATGCAAGTGCTGCACAAAAGGGCGGATTTGCACACTTCATGCTTAAGGAGATCTTTGAACAGCCAAAAGCTGTTGCAGATACTTTGATTGGCCGTTTAAGTGATAACAATCAGATTCTGCTTGATGAATTACATATGAGTCATGATGAGATCAAGGCATTGAAAAAGATTACTGTTGTTGCATGTGGCACCGCCTATCACGCAGGAATGGTTGCAAAGTATGCGATTGAGAAGTGGGCAAAGATTCCGGTGGAAGTAGAGATTGCTAGCGAGTTTAGATATCGCGATCCAATTATTGATCCCAGTACTTTAATTATTGCAATTTCGCAGTCAGGTGAAACTATGGATACTTTGATGGCGGTTCGCCATGCAAAGGCTGCGGGTGGTCGCGTACTAGCCATATGTAACACCAATAGCTCAACTATTCCTCGTGAGTCAGATGCTGTCTTGTATACGCACGCAGGACCTGAAATTGCTGTTGCTTCAACCAAGGCGTTGCTGACTCAGATTATTGCTGTCTACTTAATTGGATTGCACTTAGGTCAGGTAAATGGTTCTTTACAGGACACTGAAGTCAGAGACCTCTATAAAGAACTACTTGAATTGCCTGGCAAGATAGAACAAATTCTTGAAACGGTCGAGCCACTTCGTGCATTAACTAGAACTTTTGCTGAGAACAACACTGTTTTATTCTTAGGTAGAAACATTGGGTATCCAGTAGCGCTAGAAGGTGCGCTGAAGTTAAAAGAGCTTGCATACATTCATGCCGAAGGATTTGCTGGTGGAGAACTCAAGCACGGACCAATTGCCTTAATTGATAAAGGAACTCCTGTTATAGCCATTTTGCCAGTAGGACATGAACACGCTTTGGATGAAAAAATGCTAAGCAATATTCAAGAGGTTAAAGCCCGTGGTGCTCGCGTGATCGTAATCGCCGAAGAAGGTGCACATGTTGAGGGTGCAGAGCATGTAATTCGAATTCCAGTAGCACCGGCTGTGTTCCAACCGGTCTTAGCAACAGTTCCATTGCAGGTCTTTGCCTATGAAATGGCTGTTGTTCGCGGCAACGATGTTGATCAACCCCGAAATCTGGCTAAATCTGTAACGGTTGAATAATGATTGAATTGGCACAAAATCGTCGTAGGCAAATGGATCGTGCACTTCGTTGGGCAATCCTGTTATTTGCTGGATTCTTGTTTGTAACACAACAGGTCTACACCTACGGACCACTAGTTACTTATGACAGAAAAATTGATAGTCAGCCAAAACCAGAGTTTGAAGGTCTCGCGGGTTTTATTCTGCGTCGCTTAGATGATCTTGGATTACGTTGGCTAACAGCAACAGTTTTATTACTAGCAGCTGCATACATCGCCTATAAATTTAAGACCTGGAGACCACTTAATCTTGCATTACTTTCATTAATTTCACTGAACTTGGTTGTCGGTAGTGTGAAGATATTGTTGGGTAGAACTAAACCCCGTGATGGATTTGATTTGTTGCATGCCGGTGGCATGTCTTATCCAAGCGGACATGCATCTAACGCTGTTTTGTCATGGGGGATTTTGGCGTATTTAATCTATAGATATGCAAAGGTCGATAGGTATCAAGGTCGATTGGCTAGTGCTGGTGTTGTACTAATAAGTCTTACGGTGTGTGTTGTTTCATTGATCCGCCACACACATTGGTTTAGCGATTTATTGGGTGGATTGTTTATTGGTAGTGCTTTATTGGTAACGGTTATCGCTACTGACCGGTATGTACCCTCTAAAAGCCAGTTGCACTAGACTCCCACAATGTTTGAACGGGCTGAAGCACGCATAGATCTTGCGCGAATCGCAGCAAATATAAATCACCTAAAAAATATTTCAGGCGTTCCTGTTATGGCAGTCGTTAAAGCAGATGCCTATGGTCATGGATTAGTTCCAGTTGCTCGCGCAGCGCTAGAAGCAGGTGCCTCGTCATTGGGTGTTGCACTTCTAGAAGAGGCGATTACTTTGCGCGAAGCCGGTATAACAGAGCCAATTCTTGCTTGGTTAGTGCCACCAGGATCTGATTTCAACTCTGCTGCAGACCACACGATTGATGTTGCGGTTGCATCTATTGGTGCGTTCCACGAGATTACACAGCTACCCAATAAACCCCGTATACATATTGAATTAGATACTGGCATGAGCCGTGGTGGCTTCTTGGATGAGTGGCCGGAGTTTTTAAAATCAGATTTTTCAACTGTAAGTGTTGTTGGAGTTTTTTCCCATTTTGCACGTGCGGATGAACCAGGTGAGAAGCAAAATGATGAGCAGATAGCTCGTTTTAATTCGATGGTTGCAGAGCTTTCAGCTGTTGGAGTCAATCCAGAGATTAAGCACTTATCAAACTCTGCTGCGACTTTGAAGAATCCTTCTGCATACTTTGATGTGGTGCGAACCGGTATTGCTATGTATGGATTATCGCCAGATGTATCAACACTTGGCAACAGTAATGAGCTTTCGTTAAAGCCAGTAATGCAACTTCGAGCTAAATTACATCTAGTTAAGACAGTGCCAGCAGGTGCTGCTGTGGGATATGGGGCAACGGCAGTTACCACCAGACAAACAAAGCTAGGTGTTGTTGCGATGGGATATGCCGATGGCATTCCGCGCATTGCACGCGATACTGGTGTTTTTGTGGATGGAAAGAGAGCACCTATTATCGGGCGAGTTTCTATGGATCAATTTGTTGTTGATCTAGGTCCAGACTCCCAATCGGTTTCTGGGGATTGGGTGATTGTTTTCGGTGATGGTTCGCATGGCGAGTACACCGCCGATGACTGGGGCGCTGCATCGTTATCAATTAATTACGAGATAGTTACACGTATTGGCTCTCGTGTGAATAGAATCTGTGCACCCCATGTCTACTAATAATCCTGCGCTGCGCGTCGAGAGAGTCAATGTCTCTTTCGGCGGTCTTCGGGCATTACATGATGTGTATCTTGAAGTTGGTAAGAATGAGGTTGTTGGTTTAATTGGCCCTAATGGTGCGGGTAAGACAACTCTGTTTAATGCTCTGTGCGGCCTAGTAACTCCTGATTCTGGAGAGCTTTTCCTAGATGGACAAAAGAGTGATTTTCCTAAACCGCATGAATTGGTAGATCTTGGAATCGCAAGAACTCTGCAAGGTGTTGGTTTATTTGGTGATTTAACGGTTCTTGAAAACGTCATGATTGGGGCAGAACGCACACATGAGTCGGGCTTGATCTCTGCCCTCTTGGGATTTAATGGCAAAGATGAGTCTTCGATTCGAAATAGAGCATCGACAGCACTAGAACGTGTGTATGCAGGTGCTTTAGCCGATAGGCGCGCAGACACCTTGTCATACCCGGATACCAAACGTGTTGCGATTGCCCGTGCGCTTGTGAGCCAACCAAAAATTCTTATGCTCGACGAGCCTGCAGGAGGACTTGGAGCACAAGATATTGAATGGATGAACAGATTGATCAAGAACCTCAGTGCGGAGATGTCTGTTTTGTTAGTTGAGCACCACATGGATGTTGTGATGTCTGTGTGTAGCAAGTTGTATGTTCTCAACTTTGGTGAAGTAATCGCAAGTGGAGATGCCGAAACTGTGCGTCGAGATCCAGCGGTTATGGCCGCATACCTTGGAACGGGAAGTTCAGATGTCGCTTAACGTCTCTAATTTAACTGTTCACCACGGTGCCATCTGTGCGGTTAATCAAGTTTCACTGGCTGTTCCCACCGGCCAGCTGGCTGCAATTATTGGCTCCAATGGTGCGGGAAAAACAACTTTACTCAGGGCCTTATCTGGGCTTAACAAACCAACTAGTGGAACCATGAACTGGATGGGTGAGTCCATCAAAGGTGTTAAAGCTGAGAATCTAGTGCGCCGTGGAATCTCACATGTATCCGAAGGTAAATCTGTTGTCCCAGCGTTAACGGTTAAAGAAAATCTATTACTTGGTGCGATATGGCGCAGAAATGCTAAAGAAGCAAAGCAGTCACTAGAAGAGGTAACTTCAATTTTTCCTCGACTTGGTGAAAGAATTGAGCAACGCGCTGACACATTATCTGGTGGAGAGCGTCAAATGCTGGCAATTGGACGAGCGATTATGGCTAAGCCAAAACTACTTTTGCTTGATGAACCATCGTTAGGTCTAGCACCACTAGTGATCGAACAGATTTTTCAGTCAATTAAAGATCTCACACAATCAATGCGCTTAACAGTTTTGTTGGTCGAACAAAATGCTATGGGAGCGCTAAAGATTGCTGACCTTGGAATCGTTTTGAATTTAGGAAAAGTTGTAGCTGTAGATAATGCGCAATCATTAATCGCTGACCCAGCGGTGCGTGCTGCTTATTTGGGGTATTAATTATGATAAATCTTCTAAACACTTTTTTAAATGGAATCACATCGGGTGCCATTTATTCGTTAATGGCAATCTCTATGGTTTTGGTCTGGAGAAGTACTCGGGTAGTTAACTTTGCACAAGCCGGAATGGCGCTGCTTTCCTGCTACTTTGGTTATGAAGCTGTACAGCGAACTGGGTCATTTTGGATCGGACTTGTTGTTGCAATGATTGCAGGTGCTTTGGTTGCCGCAGTTATCGAATTTGGATTCATGCGCATTCTTTTGAAACATAGCAGCCAAGGGCCGATCGCAAGTGTTGCTCCAATTATTGCCACGTTGGGCTTACTTGGACTTATCAAGGGAGTAATTGGTCTGGTTTGGGGAAATGCAGATGTAGTTATTGAGCCTCCATTTTCAGTCGTTGGATTTAAAATTGGTGAAAACACTTTGACATTTTCTCCACTAAAACTTTTGACTCTCGTTACTGTGACAGTGCTGTTGTTAATAATGACCTGGCTTTTCCAGAGAACTAATCTTGGATTAGCTCTTCGTGCCTCAGCACACGAGCCTGAGATTTCGCGCCTTGCAGGAGTTAAGGTTGACCTTGTTCGAACATTAGGGTGGGCTTTGGCCGGTGCTGCTGGTGCTGCTGCAGGAATGCTTCAGGCAATAACAGGTAGTGGTGGAATGAACCCAGATTCAATTGAATTTAGATTGTTATTAGTCTTTGGTTTTATCGCCGCAGTTATAGGTGGATTAGACAGCATGATTGGCGCACTTGTTGGTGGAATGATTCTTGGTTTAGTGCTTGCATTTACTTTGACCTATGCAAGTGGTTCCTTAGTATTCATAACAGCATTCGTACTCTTATTGGTTCTCTTAATTGTGCGGCCTCAAGGAGTCATTGGTCAGAAAGCAGGTCGCCGTGCATAAATTAAAGATTGGTCCAGCTAACTCATTCTTTGGATTTATTGCTGCTGGTTTAATCATTTTTATAGTTTCGAGCAAATTTGATGATCTATTGGTTTATCAAGGTGCATCGGTAATGATGTTTGTTATTGCAATTTCTTCTATTATTTTATTAACCGGTTATTCGGGACAGATTTCATTGGGGCACGGTGCTTTCTTAGGAGTAGGTGGATACGCTGCTGCTTTAGCAAGAAACAATTTGAATTTGCCAATTATTGTTTGCGTAATCATTGGTGTTTTGGCCGCAGCAATTGCAGGCGCGTTGATCGGGTTATCCGCTGCGCGATTATCTGGTCCGTATCTAGCAGGTTCAACCTTGGCACTTGCAGTTGGACTTCCATCAATTGTGAATCAATTTGATTCACTAGGGGGAGAACAAGGATTATTTTTTGATGTTGGTGCACCACCAGCATTTTTGGGTGAAGGATTTAGCCCTTATCGATGGTTTTTTTATGCAGCAACAATGGCAATGCTTATTTCAGTGTGGGGAATTCGAAATCTTTTAAACTCTCGGTATGGACGCACGTGGCGCGCGGTTCGTGGCAATGATGTAGCCGCCCAGCTATCAGGAATAAACATCGCCCGATCCAGAATTCTTGCTTTTACCGTAAGTGCGGGCATAGCAGGATTAGCCGGGGTTATTTTGGCGATGACCCTTGGAACGGTCTCACCGGGGGCCTACCCGCTAGTACTGTCATTTTCTTTGGCTACAGGCGCGGTTCTCTCTGGCGTAAATACCCTCGGAGGCGTCATTATTGGCGCAGTGACCTTGGTTGCAATTCCAGAGATTGCCGACTCGATATCCCATCGTTTCGGTGGCTCTGAAGTTATGACTACGAACTTGCCTGGAATATTGGTAAGCACGTTGCTGATTCTTACAGTGTTGTTTGTTCCAAATGGCCCTGTAGAACAGATGCGTTTGACTCGTAATAAAAAACGAGCTCACGCACAACGGTAGCTTTCATTTTTCACACACAAATCCCGCAAGGGCCCTCGACGGAAGGAAAGATATGACGCAAATCAATCGCCGGAAGCTATTTTCAGCTTCTGCGGTAATGGCAGTTGTAGCACTTGCTGCATCTGTTATGCCAGCTCAAGCAGCAGGTGAAGTCGGTGTAACAAACACCTCTGTTAAGTTCGGTATAACAAGCCCAAAGACAGGTGCAGCTGCACCGGGATATGAAAAAATCCCTGGTGCAATCAAAGCGTACTTTGACTATGTCAACGACAAGGGTGGAATCAACGGTCGTAAACTGACTCTCGTCTCACGTGACGATCAGTATGTTCCAGCGACAGCAGTTCAAAATGCTATCAAGTTGATTAACACAGATAAAGTTTTTGCACTTCTAGGAACTCTAGGAACTGCAAGCACAAAGGCCATCACTGGCCCTGCGGGCCCAGCAACCGTTTACAAGGTTCCAACCTTGTTTGTAAACACAGGATTTAGTGGATTTGCCGATAAGAAAAAGTATCCAACTACATTCGCGTTGCTACCTTCCTATGCGATGGAAGCTAAGGTCATAGCTAAGTACATCAAGGATAAGTACGCTGGCAAGAAGGTCGGAATTGTTTATCAAGATGATGATTTTGGTAAAGATGCCTTAGCTGGTTTTAAGACTGCAGGACTTACATTTGATGTTGCTGTTCCTTATGCATCACTTTCACAAGGAGTTGCCACAGTGCCTCCAACATGGATCCAAAAGCTAAGCACCGCAAAAGCTGAGGTTGTAGTTATGTTTGGTGTTTCAAGTGCTACAACTGCACTTCTTGGTAACGCCTATGCACTTGGTTATAAGCCACAGTGGGTCCTCGCATCAATTGGTGGAGATGCAACAACAATCGCATCTGCAAAGAAGATCCCAATTGCACTTATGGCTGGAGCAAAGGGTCTCTCATTTGCACCATCTCCAAATGATTCAAAGGACGAATGGATCGCTCAGTTCATGGAAATCAACACCAAGTACAATCCTGGTGTTGCATTCGACAACAACATTGTTGCGGGTATGACAACAGCATTCCTTACTGCTCAGGCGGTAAAGGCTGCAGGTCAAAACTTGACTCGTAAGGGAATTGTTGCAGCGATTGAAAAGAGTGGTTCAACATTTGCAAATCCATCTCTTGCTCCACTTGGATACTCATCAACTAGCCACGTCGGTGCTACCGGCTACTGGGTTGGTACATATGACACAACAGGTGGCTTGAATGCCGATGGTGGCAAGTACACGGTTTATACAACTGATTCAGGTTCAGGCGCAGTTGTTGAATCAACATTTAAGCGTCCAGCAATGCCAGAGAATGGATTACCTAAATAATGAAAACACAAATCATTAAGACACGTCTACTTTCACTTGTTTCAATCAGTGGATTACTAGTTGGACTTGTAGTTGGAGTTCCAACATCTGCGCAAGCTGCTGATCCACAATGTCTAACAGCTAATTACGTAACCCAGTGTGCGGGGGCTACAAGTGATTCAGCGCTCTACACAATGGTGGCACCAGCCAACTTCAATGGAACGCTTTTGCTGTGGTCTCACGGGTTGCGTCCAAATATTGACATCCCAGCAGGTATCCCAAGTTACGGCGGATACAAAGTAAATAGTGCAGCAGAGTTTGCACCTGGTTTATCTGATGGTGATTTAACAATTCTGAACACATTAGTTGCTAAGGGATACGGAGTTGCCGGTTCAGGCTTCGCTCGTCAAGGCGTAAATGTGACTCAAGGTGTTGCAGCAAATGTTGAGTTAATCGCAGCATTTAAAAAGAAGTTCCCAACAACTACTAAGGTTGTTGCTTGGGGTGCTTCACTTGGAACACAAATCACTCAGACTCTGACTGAACAACATCCTGAGCTTGTTGATGCAGCTGTTCTTGGTTGCCCAGCAACCGCACCAGGTCCTGTAATGATCAAGTACTTCGGTGACTTCATGTGGGCGTTCAAGACATTCTTTGATCCAACAATCAAGGGGTTTGGATACTCAGCAGGCAAGCTTGGGGAGGGCGAGGCTGCACTAGATATGCAAAAGTTCTTTGTTGCACTGAGCAAAATTTCAGCCGGAACTCTCTCTGGCGCATGGCCAGACACATCAAGTGCTGCAGGTAAGGCACTTGAAGCCGGTGGAGTTCCAGTTCGAAGTGCAATGACACTTGTTGCATTACTTGCAGGTGTACCACTTCGCTCAGAGCACATTGATGGAAACTCATCGCCAGTTGGTCTAGAAACTGCATTTGAACTTGCATACACACCAGCAATTGCTGCCACTGAAAACGGTGGCACAGTTGGCTTAGCATCAATCCTGCTTATGCAAGATGGTGAAAGCCAAGGTGGCGGAATCGTGTTTGATAATAAAGCAACGGATTACGCTGCTTTGATTGCTGAGGACAGAGATGTCTACAGCGCGGCACTAAGTGGAAACTCAGCTACAGACAGCATGCTAGGTGTGTTGGCTGCATCACCTCGTGTCACTGGATCAGCAACAGCAATGGCAAAGGTTTCCCAGCTTCTGCCAATTACCGGAAAGATTAATGTTCCAACGGTTCTGATGACTGCAGAAAGTGATCAGTTCACTGTTGCAGGCACAGCGCAGTTCCTAATCGACTCTTACAAGGTTCAGTACGCTGCTGCTAAAACAGCTGCTATGGCTGCATCAAAGAAGAGCCGTACCTACACCACGCCAGTAAACAAGTTGCTTCCACTCTGGGAAAAGACCGCTGAGAATTACACAGTTTTCAGCGGCGCTACACCAGATATAACCAAGCCTGCAGGTCGTGGAACAGGACACTGCAAGTTCACAAGCAATCAGTGGTTAGCAGCGGCAGATCTAGCAATCGGAGCAGCCAAAAAGGGCAGCTTCGGTCTTGGTGGAACGGTCGCTACTACTGCACGTAAAGTTGGCTTGACATATGACACCAAATTCCGCGTTCCAGTAATGCGTGGTTTGCAAGGCTAACTTAAGAAGTATCGATTACGGGGGTCTCGGGAAACCGAGGCCCCCGTTTTCCTTTACCCTAAGTCAGTGATTACCGTTGCAACCGCAGACCAGATGCACCAGTTAGGAATAAAGATTGCCTCTCACTTGCAAGCCGGTGATCTTGTACTTGTTAATGGTCGGCTGGGTGCAGGCAAGACAGTCTTAGCCCAAGGTGTTGGTGCAGGCCTAGGAATAACCGGAATTACTTCTCCTACCTTTGTTATTTCTCGAGTCCACACAGCTGTCGTGCCATTTATTCATGTTGATGCATACCGTTTACTTGATTCAGAAAATCCCAACCTTTACTTAGATGATTTGGATTTAGATATTGCAGGTTCGATCACATTGATTGAATGGGGCGGGGCAGAGTCTGCGCGGTTAAGTGATGATCGATTAGAGATCATTATTGATCGAAGCGATGAAGTGAGGAAAGTTGAGATTAAACCAGTTGGATCTAGATGGGCTGGGTTTGAGCTATGAGTAAGGTTTTAGCAATTGATACCTCAACATCTAGAACATCGGTAGCCATCATTGATGGTGACACAGTATTGTTTAGTGGTTTCAAAGATGGAGCAACGGCGCATGGTCCATCACTGCCTGCGTTGGTCCAAGAGGCGTTATCAGTAAGTACTGTCGATGAGGTTGTGGTGGGAATGGGTCCTGGTCCTTTCACCGGACTTCGAGTCGGTATCGCCTTCGCACACAGCTTTGCCCTCTCTCGAGAAATACCAGTGCGTGGAGTGTGTTCGCTAGATGCAATCGCTGCACAAATTAAAGAGCAAGATTTTATTGTCACCGTTGATGCTCGGCGCAAGGAAGTTTATTGGGCTCGTTATACGAAGGGTGTTCGAATTGGCGATCCAGCGGTTAATTTTCCGGCTGATGTAACAGGTGCACCAGTACATTCAGATCTATTTCCAGATTTAGAACAACTTGTTCGATTGCCAGGAAATATCACCGAGCCAATCTACTTGCGCAGACCGGACGCAGTTGCAACGGCGGATAGACCATGATTGTTTATCGCAGTGCTACCGCTTTTGATCTTCCGGTTTTTGTTTCACTAGATAAAGAGTTGTTTCCATATTCACCATGGTCAGCATCGCAATACAAAGAAGAGTTTTCTAGTCCCACGCGCCACTTTGTTGTGGCGCTGGGCGCGCAACAAAACATCATTGGCTATGCAGGAGTTTTCGCACCTGGTGCGGCAGAGGCTGACATTTTGACTGTGGGGGTCGTGCCTGATCATCGTGGACAAGGAATTGCCAAGGCTCTTATGGCGTTGATTACCGATTGGGCTCATGCTCAAGGATCAACGGCCATGATGCTTGAAGTGAAGAGTGACAACCTTGAGGCTATTGGTCTTTATGAATCACTTGGTTACTCAAAGCTAAATGTGCGCAAAGATTATTTTGGCGCAGGTCTTGATGCCCAAGTGATGCGATTGGAGCTGTCATGAGCGAGCCAATTGTTTTAGGCATCGAAACATCATGTGATGAAACCGCCGTGGGCATTGTTCGGGGCCGGACATTACTTGCCAATGTGATTGCATCTAGTGTTCAAGAGCATGCACGATTTGGGGGAGTAGTCCCTGAAATTGCAAGCCGTGCCCACCTTGAAGCGATGATTCCAACTGTGAATCAGGCACTGAAAGACTCTGCTATCTCTTTAAAGGATATTGACGCAGTTGCAGTGACTGCAGGACCAGGATTAGTTGGTGCTCTTCTAGTTGGCGTTGGTTCTGCAGCAGGGTTGGCTTTAGGTTTGAACAAACCAATTTATGCAGTGAATCATTTAGCTGCCCACGTTTCTGTTGACTCCCTTACTCACGAGAATCCACTAGAGCCTACAATTGCTCTGCTAGTAAGTGGTGGACACTCATCGTTGTTACAAGTTGATGACATAACTGGATCAATCACAAAACTTGGTGAGAGTATGGATGATGCTGCAGGAGAGGCATTTGATAAAATTGCTCGTGTTATGAAGTTAGGATTTCCAGGTGGTCCTGCAATTGACACCTTGTCACATGAGGGCAGTGCAACGGCAATAGATTTTCCTCGTGGTTTAACAACCTCTAATGACTGGCTAACACGGCCATTTGATTTTTCATTCTCTGGCTTAAAAACGGCTGTTGCTAGATATTTAGAGGCAACGCCAGATTATAAAAAGGGCGACGTTGCTGCATCCTTTCAAGAAGCAATCGTTGATGTGCTACTTCTCAAGGCAGTTGCTGCCTGCACACAAACAGGGATTAACTCACTTGTGATTGCAGGTGGAGTGGCGGCAAATTCACGGCTTCGAGTTTTGGCAGAACAGCGATGTGAAAAGGCGGGGATCCGGCTGCGGGTTCCAAGCCCAGGGCTGTGCACCGATAACGGGGCAATGGTCGCCGCCCTTGGGTCCTTGATGGTTTCGACTGGCCGTACGCCCAGCCCAGTGGCTTTTGACGCTGATTCGAGCCTGCCTGTGACCACTGTGTGTCTCTAGCTCCTCAATTTGCCGTGTGAGTTAGGCACGCCTAGAGTTTGCGTTAGCACTCACGACCCGAGTCTGCTAATTCTGGTCGCACGAGGAAATCAACGTAGAAGGAGTCAACCCAATGGCAATTAAGCCACTAGAAGATCGCATCGTTATCAAGACAAATGAGGCTGAGACAACAACAGCATCAGGTCTTGTTATCCCAGATACAGCAAAAGAGAAGCCACAGGAAGGCACTGTTATTGCAGTAGGCCCAGGTCGCTTTGATGATGGCGTGCGCGTTCCAATGGATGTCAAAGTTGGCGATGTAGTTCTCTACAGCAAG
>Ga0164294_10003337_pt1 | contig 14299 bp, 8 predicted proteins | sample GEODES005metaG_FD_111479 | JGI IMG/M metagenome (GOLD analysis project Ga0164294, IMG submission 111479) | Oligotrophic lake water microbial communities from Sparkling Lake, Wisconsin, USA - GEODES005 metaG | ecosystem: Environmental > Aquatic > Freshwater > Lake | place: USA: Sparkling Lake...
CATGAACACCGAGGCGGTCAACCACGCTCCGGGGGTGACGCTGTTCATGACCGGAGCGCAGGTGCCGGGCAGGCCGAGCATGGGGGCCTGGCTCACCTACGGCCTGGGCTGCGACACCGACGAACTGCCGGCCTTCGTCGTCATGACCTCCTCCGATAAGGCGAAGACCTGCGGGCAGCTGTTCTTCGACTACTACTGGGGGAGCGGTTTCCTGGCGAGCCGTTTCCAGGGGGTGCGGTTTCGCAACACCGGCGACCCGGTGCCCTATCTGGCCAATCCCCCCGGTGTGAGTCGGGCGGCGCGGCGGGCGCTGCTCGATGACGTGGCGGCGATGAATGCGGCGCATCTGGCCGACTACGGCGATCCGGAAATCGACACTCGAATCTCGCAGTACGAGATGGCCTTCCGGATGCAGACGAGCGTCCCGGACCTCACCGACTTCTCCTCCGAGCCCCAGCGCGTGCTCGACCGATACGGTCCCGACGTCCATGTGAAGGGGAGCTTCGCCTCCAACTGCCTGATCGCCCGGCGACTCCTCGAGCGCGGCACCCGATTCGTGCAGCTCATGCACGCCGGCTGGGACCAGCATGGCAATCTGTTCACGCAGCTCGAGGAGCAGTGCCGCGACACCGAGGGGCCGTCGGCGGCGCTCGTGCTCGATCTCAAGGAACGCGGCCTCCTCGAAGACACGCTCGTTGCCTGGGGAGGGGAGTTCGGTCGCACCCCGTTCGGCCAGGGAGATCCGGCAAACCCGAAGGGCCGCGATCACTTCGGCCGGGCCTACTCGTGGTGGCTCGCCGGCGGCGGGGTGCGCGGGGGGCATGTTCACGGATCGACCGACGACTTCGCCTGGAACATCACCGCCGACCCGGTCCATGTCCACGACATGCAGGCGACGATGCTCCATCTCCTCGGCATCGACCACACCCGCCTCCTCTTCCGCTACCAGGGGAGACAGTTTCGGCTCACCGACGTCCACGGGCATGTCGTGAAGGGGATTCTCGCCTGAAAGTCAGGCATGCCCCCGCTGAGGGAGCCGTTTTGGACGGGGAAGCCCGCAATCTCCCCCCACCCTACCCCGACTGACAGGCCTGACCTGCTGGCGGGCCGTTCGGCGCCGAAGGCGAGGGTGCTTCGGCAATCCAGGGAGGTACGGCCGGCGGCGAAAACTCGATCGCTCGTACCGATCGTGCCGACATCGACCCTGGAAAACGGCCCTGAAACCGAGCTCCGGTTCGTTGAACCGGCCGTGGGCGTTGGTATCGTCGAACGTAAGAGCGTGGGATGTGGCCGGTTCAGACCGGCTGCCGACCCGCGGCTCCCTTCGACCGCCGACTCCAAACTTCTGGGATCAAGCCCGGCATGGCCATCGCCCGTTATCCCGAACCGGAAGAGATCGACTGCCTGCTCCGCAACGCGGAGTTGCGCGACGAGATCGAGCCGTATCTCGACGAGTCGATCTTCGAGATCGACTTCCGCACGCTCCCCACGGAGGCGGAAAACCGCTTCCTCGAATCGATGATCGCTTGGGAGAAGGCGGCCCTGGAGCCGATCGCTCGCTGGTTCGATCCGCCGCTGGCCCTCCAGCCCGCCTGCACGCTCGACGAGGATCAACTCCGCGAGAGACTCTGGGAGACGATCGAGCGGTTGTTCGAGAAGCGGATCGTCCTCGACTTTACCGACCACCTCTCCGACCGGGATCTCTACGTCCTCATCCGCCGGGACATCCTCCCCGCCTCCGTGAAGCGCGTTGAACTCCCCGACAACTTCGTCCACTGGGATTGCAGTGCCGTTGAGACCGAGGAGCCGACCACCTGGTTGATGTTCTACGCGACCGATGCCGAGCGGGAGCAGTGGAGGCTCGAGGAGGGGCGTGATCCTCCTCCCCGTCAGGTGCCCCCCCATCCCCGGGCCCTGCCGACCGCGCCGGTGTGAGCGCGGGGGACTTTCCCCCGGGGGCGCGCCCGGTTCCCCGCGCGGCGGTGGCAGTTTTGTCGCCGGGGCGGTTTCTCCCGCCGCGGCAGGCGCGTATTCTGAAGAGACGACCATCAGTCGCTCTGTCGATATTCGCCTTTTCGGGAGTCCCCCCTCATGCCTTCCCCGCTCCACCGTCGTCGATTCCTCTCGATCCAACTCGGCTGCAGTGCCCTGGCGGCGATCGGTGTTGCGATCGCTCCCGCCGGCCCGGCGCTAGCCGCCGATGCCGCTGCGGTCCGGGAAGCGATTGCCCGGGGGGAGAAGTTCCTCGCCGACAAGGGGCAGGCTGCTGACGGCAGTTTCTCGCCGGCTGCCGGCCCAGCGGTGACGGCGCTGGTGATCGCGGGGCTGGCCAAGAGCGGCACGCCGGTCGATGCCCCGGTCGTCCGCAAGGGACTCGACTATCTGCTCGGCTTCCGTCGCGACACCGGCGGGATCCATACCAACGACTCGGCGATCGGGAACTACGAGACGGCGATCGCCCTGTTGGCGCTTGCCGCCTGCAACAAGGATGGCCGTTTCGACAAAGAGATCGAGGGAGCCGAGGCCTTCCTCAAGGGGCTGCAGTGGGACGAATCGGAAGGGCTGACCCCCGCTGACGTCAATTACGGCGGCGCGGGCTACGGCAAGAAGGGGCGCCCCGATCTCTCCAACACCGCTTTCCTCATCGAGGCACTCAGGAACGCCGGCGCCGATGCCGACGATCCGGCCATCCAGCGTGCGCTCCTGTTCGTGTCGCGGACGCAGAATCTCCCCGGGCCACACAACGATCAGCCCCATCCCGAGAAGAACCCCGACGGTGGCTTTTACTACACCCCTGCCAACGGCGGTGAAAGCATGGCCGGCAAGACGCCCGAAGGGGGCCTGCGGAGCTATGCATCGATGACGTACGCCGGCCTCAAAAGCATGATCTTTGCCGGCCTCGACAAAGACGACCCGCGCGTCAAAGCGGCCCTCGAGTGGCTCATGAAGCACTACACCTTCGAAGAGAACCCCGGCATGGGGGACAGCGGCCTCTATTACTACTATCACACGATGGGCAAGGCCCTCGATGTCCTCGGCGACGAGACCTTCACCGATTCAACAGGAAAGGTGCATGCGTGGCGTGACGAACTCGCCGACGCCGTCATCACCCGCCAGCAGCCGGACGGCTCGTGGGTCAACGCCAATGCACGGTGGATGGAAAACGACCCCAATCTCGTCACTGCCTACGCCCTGATGGCCTTGGCCTACACCCAAGCCGAACCGGGCGCCGCACGCTGACACGGGTCAGTCTTTGAGGTCGAAGAGCCGCCGGAGGGCGTCGAGGAGGCCGTGCGGGGGGCCTGAATGGCTCTCGTTTCGCAGGCTCGTCAGCGGCGAATGGAGGAGCTTGGCGGCGTAGCGCTGGAATGACTGGCGGATCTCGGCGCGGGCCGTGTCATCGAGCCCAGGGAGGCGGCGGAAGAGGCGGTCGAGTTCGCTCTCTCCCGTCTCTGTCCAGCCGGCTCGCAACCGCTCGATCACCGGGGCCGACGAGCGGTGGTGGAGATCCCCCATGAAGCGCTGCGTCTCCTCCTCCACGATCGCCAGGGCCCCCGGCATCTCCCGCTGCCGCGTCTTCCGGTTGGCGTCGCAGGCCGCTCCGAGATCGTCGATGGAGTAGAGCCACACACCGGGCCGGGTGCCGATCCGCGGGTCGAAGTCGCGGGGCATGGCCAGATCGAGGACGAGGAGGGAGCGACCACCACGGCGCCGCTCCGCGCTGGCAAACATCTCGAGCGTCACCACGGGCTCGGTAGCGCCGGTGGTGCTGACGACGAGGTCGGCACGCACCAGTTCGTCGAGGAGATCGCTGAACCGGCCGGCACGGGCTCCCAGCTTGGCGGCAAGATCCTCGGCGCGGGCCATCGAGCGATTGACGATGACGATGTCGCGGGCGCCGGCGTCGCGGAGGTACCGAAGGGTCTCGTGAGCCATCTTCCCGGCGCCGACGAGGAGCACCCGCTTGTCGTCGAAACGCTCGAAGACCCCGCTGGCGAAGTCGGCCACGGCGACACTGGGGATCGAGAGCCGCTCGCGGCCGATCGCCGTCTCCGTGGCGACGCGCTTCGCCGTTCGCAGGGCCGCCTGAAACATGCCACCGGTGAGCGGGCCGGCGGTCTTCTCTTCCTGGGCGAGGGCCCAGGCCTGCTTCACCTGGGCAACGATCTGCGGCTCTCCGAGCACCATGCTGTCGAGCCCGGAGGCGACGCTGAAAAGATGGTGGACGGCGGCCTGGTCGTTCTCGCCGGCGAGCACCGGCGTGAGCAGCGCCGCATCGATCCCCCGGCATTCGGCGAGGAAATCGACGAGCTGCCGCGGAGCCGGCGGCGCACTGTCGTGTTCGCTGGCGGCATAGAGCTCGACGCGGTTGCAGGTGGAGAGGAGCACCCCTTCGCGGCCCGGGAAACGCTCGCGGAAGCGGCGCAGGGCCTCGGCCGCCTGTTCGGCGGAGAAGGCGAGCCGCTCCCGCAGTTCCATGGGCACCGTGCGGTGGGATCCCCCCACGAAGGCGAGTGTCATCGGATCACCCCCGGGCCTGGAGGCGTTGCCGTCGGCAAGGCCTCTGCCAGCATCACTGCCGCAGCGGCTGGCGAGAGATGCGGCCCGGCCTGATGGGGGGGGGCACCGTGGCGGCTGGCGCCGAACAAGCCCCACAGGATCGAGAGCGTGAGCACGCCGAGGCTGACCAGCGAGAGCAGGGCTGTGGTCCGCGGTCCGTCGGGGCGTCGGGAGGCGGCACGCTCGAGACAGGCGGCGGTGACGAGCCAGGCCACAAGTGCGCCCATCCGGAGGATGACCGGATCGTTCCAGGGAATCGATTCGAGCAGCCCCTGCTGGCTCGTGACGGCATTGAGGACGATCCCGGAGGCAAAGCCCGCGGCGGCGGCCCAAGCGGCGATCGTCGCCGAGCGTCCGGTGAAGCGGGACAGCTTCTCGAGGCTCGGCATGCGGAAGCCCTGGGCCGGCGCCTGCTTCCTCGCCAGCCGGCCGGCCTGGATGAGCCACATCATCCCGGCGATCGCGCCGAAGGCGACGGCGACGCTCGCGGCGAGATTGAAGCTGCCGTGGATCGCCCCCCAGACCTGCGTGGCGGGGCTCTGTGGAAAGGGGGCTCGGCTCGACATCTCCGCCGCCCCGATGAGGCCAAGAACGAGGGGAAGCATGAACAGCCCCGTCGGCGTCCGGGGGTTGGCGACGGTCAGCCAGAGCGACCCGAAGGCCAACAGCCAGGCGGCGAGCAGATACCAATCGTAGGCGCTCGAAAGGGGAACGGCCGGCTCGTTTGCCGCTCGCCAGCCGAGAAACAGGGTGTGGGCGAGCACGCCAGCCGCCGCGAACCCCACCATCACCGCGCCACGAATGCCGGAGCGGAAGAGGAGACGCGACCCCTCGCACGCCAGCGCCACGGCGTAGCTGGCGGCGAAGCAAACAACCGAGATGCGGGAGATGAAGTCGGCCATGGATCAAACCAGGGGGAATGGGCCCACCCCATTCTAGTTCACCGGCGGCCGCCGCCGATGGGCCCGGCCGGCTCCCCGCCTTTCCCCGCGAGCTATACTTCGCCGATGGAAACTTCCCCCACTCCCCCGTCTTCCTCACGTCCCCCCCACCCCGTGTCCCCACCGCGGCAACCGTGGGATGACTCCCTCTTCCTCCGCGCTTGCCGCCGGGAAGCGGTGCCGCGGACGCCGGTGTGGCTGATGCGGCAAGCCGGGCGCTACCTGCCGGAGTACCGCCAGGTGCGGGGCCGCGTCGCCTTCATGGAGCTCTGCAAGACGCCGAGCCTCGCGGCCGAGGTGATGCTCTCGACGGTGGCCAGGCTGGGGGTCGATGCCGCGATCATCTTCAGCGATCTCCTCCCAATCCTCGAGCCGATGGGTCTGGATCTCGAGTTTGCCGCCGGCGAAGGCCCGGTGATCCACAATCCGGTCCGTGAGGCGGGCGACGTGGCGCGGATCCGGGAACTCGACGACCTCGATCCCCTCGCCTTCGTCTTCGATTGCGTGCGCGCGACGCGGGCCGGCCTCGACGAGACGCTGCCCGTCATCGGCTTCGCCGGGGCCCCGTTCACGCTTGCCGGGTATTGCATTGAGGGGGGAACGAGCAAGGCCTGGCTCCACACCAAGTCGCTGATGTATCGCGAGCCCGCGGCGTGGCATGATCTCATGGACCGGCTGGCGCGCGGGGTGAGCCGCTACCTTCTCGCCCAACTCGACGCCGGAGCGCAGTGTGTCCAGCTCTTCGACAGCTGGGTCGGCTGCCTTGGTCCCGAGGACTACCGTCGCTACGTCCTGCCCCATAGCCGGACGGCGATGGCAGCGGCGCTCGAGCGGGCTCCGGTGGTCCACTTCGCCACCGGCAATCCCTCTCTCCTTCCGCTCCTCGCCGAGGCTGGTGGAACCGTGATCGGGGTCGATTGGAGGATCGGGCTGGACGAGGCCTGGCGGGCAATCGGCCATGATCGGGCCATCCAGGGAAACCTCGATCCGGCGGTGCTCCTCGCCGATCGAGCCACCGTCCGCCGCCGGGTCGGGGATGTGTTGGCCGCCGCGGCCGGGCGCCCGGGTCACATTTTCAACCTCGGCCATGGCGTCCATCCGCAGACGCCCGTCGAAAACGTCCTCGAACTGATCGCCGCGGTCAAGGAACTGGGATCGCGGGCTTGAGGGAAACTCTCCGTCGGCCACCCGGCAGGTGATGGTCCGGCGGCTCCGCCGGCAGCCGGATTGAGGCGCTTGAGTCTCCCCCTCCCCATGGACCTCCCCCGCAGGGTACAAAGGCGTGTTGCGCGCCACCGTCCTCCGGACGACGTTCCGCGCAGCATCCCGATTCACACCGGTGGACTCCTGCTGCATGGCGACGCTCGAACAACGACTGTTCCACCTGTTCGAAAACTCCGATATCGATCTGGCCCGGTCGGCGGTTGCCGTGAAGGTGTCCTGCCCGCGCGTCGGCCAGGTCAGCGGGAAGGTTGATGGGCTTCAGGGGGAAGGACTCGGTGCCGGTCCCCACTCGGTGTCGCTCGAACTGTCGGCCAGCCGGCGTGGCGGGATGACGCTCGAAGCCAGGGTCAGCTCCACCCGGGGGCGGACCGGCCATCCCTGTCCGGTACTGGCCGCCGTTCTTCTCGAAGTCGATCGTCGTGGTCTCCTCGCTGGGATCCATGACAACACGCCGATCACGCTTCAGGTTGTCCCAGCCGATGACGTGGAGGCCGAAGACGAGAGCGAGGAGGTTGCCGATGAGAGCGATGACGCGAGCGGATCGGACAACGCGGAACCTGCCTCTGGCACGGAGCGCGAGATCGAGTCGGCGGTAGTGACCCGGAAGCCCCCGGTGCGGATGCCGGCTTGGGCGACCGATCTCGAGGATCGACGGCGCCTCGTCGAGCCGGCCGTGCGGACCCGCGCCATCTCGGTCGCCGACGGACGGCGAGCCACCGGAGCGCTCGTCTTTCTTCTCGATCTTGCCGCTTCCGCCGATGCCTCGGCCGCGGTGATCATCCCCTGCCGGATGCAACTCGACGTTGCCGGGCATACGACGGGGCGCCCGCGACCGGTGATCATCGGCCCCGGGCCGTCGGCCGATTCCGATTGGGATCAGGTCGATGCCCAGGAGCGGTCGATCCTCGCCCGACTCATCGGCACCGTCCTGCTGGCGGACGCCGCCACACCGGAGCCGCTCGAGCGACGGACCGTGTCCCGGATCGCCATCAGTGCCCAGTCGGCCGTCGAGCACGTCGCGATGCTCTGCGAACAGGGCCGACTGGTCGTGCAGCCGGAGCCGCGCCGCAATCCCGAACTCGTCGTGCCATTGGCCTGGGATGGCGGCCGGGCGTGGGAGTTCGCTCTCGTCCTCGAACCGGAGGACCCGCCGTCGTTCCGCGGGGAGACGCTCCGCGAGATGGCCGAGAGCGAAGGGCCCACCACGCTTCCGCGCCCCGGCAAGGCGACGCTGCGTGGCATGCTCGTGCGCGGGAGCGAGCGACGCGACATCCGCGAGCCGCGGGCCATCCTCCGGGCCGGGTTGGTGGTCTTTTCCGACCGCATCGCCCGGCTGGCGCTGGGGGAATCCCCGGGCAACTCCCAGGCGGCTGGATGGCTCCACCAGTTCGAACGCCGTGGCCCAATCGAACTGGCCGGCTCGCAGTCGGATGGCCTCATCGAGCGGTTGGCCTCGCTGGCCGACGTTCCGCGGCTGCTCCTCCCTTCCTGGACCGGCTGGCGGATTGAGTCGGGGACGCCCCGGCCAAAGCTCGTCCTCGACGATTCCCGGGCTGTGACCTCGACCGAGGACGATGCCGACCCCGAGAACGCGGCACGACGGCGTCGCCGTGCGGTTCCCCGCGTCCAACTCGCCGGGCGGGTGTGGTTTGAGTACGGCGGGATGCAGATCGAGGCCGACGATCCGTCGGGGGGCGCCGCGGATGCCGAACGACGGGTGTTTGTCCGCCGCGATCGCGCGGCCGAGCGCGAAGCGCTCGCGATGCTTCCCCGCTTCGGGGCCACCGCGGCGCGGCCCGAGGTCGAAGGGGAGACGGTCACCCACCACGTGGAGATCGCCAGGGCCCGCCTCGATTCCTCCGTCCCGCAGCTCGCCGCGGCCGGCTGGGCCGTCGAGGTGGCCGGCCGGCGCTATCGTCCCGCCGGGAGTGTGGCCTGGAACGTCACCAGCGGCATTGATTGGTTCGAGCTCTCCGGGTCGGTCGATTTCGGCGGCGTGATGGCGGACATGCCGGCGCTGCTCGAGGCCCTCGCACGCGGTGACCGGGCCGTGGAACTCCCCGACGGGTCGCTCGGCATCCTCCCCGATGGCTTCGCGGCCCAGTTCGAGCCGATGGTGGCGCTGGCGCAGAAGCACGACGGGCGGCTGCGCTACGGCCGCATCCAGGTGGCGCTCCTCGACGCCCTCCTCGCCGGCCAGCCGCAGTCGCACGTCGATGAGGCGTTCGACCGGATCCGCGCCGAATTGGCGCGGGGTGAGCGGCCGGAGGCCGAGAACGAACCGGAGGGCTTCAAGGGGACGCTCCGCCACTACCAGCGGGAAGGGCTCGGTTGGCTGACGTTCCTCGAGCGGATGGGGCTCGGCGGATGCCTGGCCGACGACATGGGTCTCGGCAAGACGATCCAGGTGCTGGCGATGTTCGTTCGCCGGCGCCAGGTCGTGACGGCCGGCGGGCTGCCCCACCGCCCCTCGCTGGTGATCGTGCCGAAGAGCCTCGTCTTCAACTGGATCGAGGAGGCGGCGAAGTTCGGCCCCGCCCTCCGCGTCGTCAACCACACCGGGAACCAGCGGACCGAAGGGTCGGAGTCGCTCGCCGATGCCGATCTCGTCCTCACGACGTATGGGACGCTGCGGCGCGACATCATGCGGCACCGCGACGTCGAGTTTGACTACGTCGTCCTCGACGAGGCGCAGTCGATCAAGAACGCTGGCAGCCAGGCTGCCAAAGCCTGTCGTCTGCTCCGGGCCCGTCACCGCCTGGCACTCACCGGCACGCCGGTGGAGAACCACATCGGCGAGCTGTGGAGCATCTTCGAGTTTCTCAATCCCGGGCAGCTCGGCAGCGCGGCCCGCCTCAAGCGCTTTCTCTCCGGCGGACGGGGGGGCAGCGCCGCGGAGGTCGTGGCCCGGGCGGTGCGTCCCTTCCTCCTCCGCCGCACCAAGTCGCAGGTGCTCTCCGACCTCCCGGAGAAGACCGAGCAGACGATCTTCTGCGAGCTCGGGGAGACACAGCGAAAGGCCTACGACGAGCTCCGGGAGCACTACCGGCAAGAGCTGTCGGGCCGGATCGGCAAGATGGGGATCGGCCGATCGCGGATCGCCGTGCTCGAGGCGCTCCTCCGGCTGCGGCAGACCGCCTGCCATCCCGGGCTCGTCGATGCCGCCCGGATCGACGAACCGGCCGCCAAGCTCGAGACGCTCCTCGAGCAGCTCGCGGAGGTGCTCGCGGAAGGGCACAAGGTGCTCGTCTTCAGTCAATTCACCAGTTTTCTCTCGATCGTCCGCCGGCAGCTCGATGCCCGATCGGTCGCCTACGAATATCTCGACGGCAAGACGACCGATCGCCAGGCACGCGTTGCCCACTTTCAGGAGGATCCGGACTGCCGGCTGTTCCTCGTCAGCCTCAAGGCGGGCGGCCAGGGGCTCAACCTCACCGCGGCGGACTACATCTACATCCTCGACCCCTGGTGGAACCCGGCTGTGGAGGCCCAGGCCGTCGACCGTGCCCACCGCATCGGCCAGACACGGCCAGTGTTCGCCTACCGTCTCATCGCCCGTGACACCGTCGAGGAGAAGATCCTCGCGCTCCAGGATCGGAAGCGAGACCTTGCCGAGTCGATCGTCCGTGCCGACGAGAACATGATCTCGACCCTCACGCCTGAGGATGTCGAGCTGCTCCTCTCCTAACGGCCGGATTCCTCACGGAAAACTAACGCCGGTTCGCCGCGATCGGAGCATAAAGTGTCGAGGGAAGTGGGCGTACGACGACGTTTCCAGGGAGCGGTGATGCAATGCCGTCGGGATACGACTTTGTCGGTGGCCGGGACGACCGGGTGGCGACATCGAGGCTTGCCGGTGATGGCATGGATCACGGTGGTGTTGGCGTGAAGCAGCATCCACTCAAAGGTCGCAGCGGGAGCGCGGTGCCCCACTCTCGAATCCTCGTCGTCGATGACGAGGAGGATCTGCTCGAACTGGTCCGCTTCAACCTCGCGCGGGACGGGTATGAGGTGCTCGGCGTCGTCAGTGGAGAAGAGGCCCTCAAGGCCGTTCGCCGCGACCCGCCCGATCTGATCGTGCTCGACTTGATGCTTCCAGGGCTCGACGGCCTCGAGGTCTGTCGTCGGCTCAAGGCAGATCCGCGGACGCGCGAGATTCCGATCGTCATGCTCACCGCCAAGAGCGAGGAGCGCGATGTCGTCTCCGGGCTTGAACGTGGCGCCGACGACTACATCACCAAGCCCTTCAGCCCGAGGGTTCTCTCCGCGCGGGTCAAGGCCCTCTTGCGGCGTCTGGAATCGGAGAGGAATGCGGATCTGGAGTCGACCGTCGAGGTCCACGACCTCGTCATTCATCCCGGCCGGCATGAGGTGCATCTGTCCGGGGAGGTGGTCGATCTGACCTACACCGAGTTTGCTCTCCTCCACTTTCTCGCGAAGAAGCCCGGTTGGGCGTTCACCCGCACGCAGATCGTCGACGCGGTGAAGGGGGAGGACTACCCGGTCACGGAACGATCGGTCGACGTGCAGGTGGCGGGTCTGCGAAAGAAACTCGGCGACCACGCCTCCTACATCGAGACGGTGCGGGGCGTGGGATATCGTTTCCGCGCCTGATCAACGGCCTCCTTTCCGCGGCCATGCTGGTTGTGCGACACTTGTGACGGCGTGCTGGTCGTACCGACCGACGCGTTGGGCCGAAGGGCCCTTGGTCGGCCATTCTCCGGAGGTGCCCTCCGACCCGGGACGCCCCGTCCCGGAGCGTGATTCACGGCACTCGCCCCCATGCCGCGTTCCCGACTCGCCTGGCGATGGTTCGCTGCTTGGTGTCTCCTCGTGGCCGCCGTGTCGGTCGGCTGCCAATGGCTCGCCTCCGTGGAACTGGCCCGTCTGGCCGACTCGATGCAGGTGCAGCAATTGATCGAGACAGCCGGCAGGTTGTCGGCCATTCTTCCCGACGACCCCGCCGCCGACCGGTCATGGATCACGGAGTTTACGCGCGTCACCGGGAATGCCTCGGGGTCGTTCGTCGAAGTCTTCGACAGGGTTGGACAGAGAATCGTGACGGCAGCCGCGGCTCAAGGCACGCCCCCGAGTGCCGACGGGAAGGGGCTCGATGCCGGGGCCTTGGCCGAGGCGCTCGGCGGACGCCGCTCGACATCGGGGCGCTACGATGCGTCGAACGCCAGCCGGACGGTTTCGGTCGTCAGTCCGATCGTGCGGGCGGGGAGGACGGCGGCCATCGTCCGTGTCACCGGCAACACCGTGGCGGCCGATGCCGGGCTTGCCCTCGCCCAAAGACGGTTGGTCACGGGGACCCTGGTGGGGGCCGCCGCTGCGCTGTCGGCCGGTTGGCTCCTCGCTCGCCGGATGGCGGGGCCGTTCGAAGATCTGGCGAATGCCGCCTCCCAGGTAGCCGCCGGGGCGATCGAGGTTCCCCTGCCGGCGTCCGATGTCGCGGAGGTTTCCAAGCTTGCCGGAGCCATCGAGACGCTCCGTGGCCAGTTGGTCGAACGGGGGTTGACGATCGGTCGCCAGGGGACGCAGCAGGAGGCGGTGCTGGGGAGCATGATCGAGGGGGTGCTTGCCGTCGACGCCCGCCAGCGGATCGTGAGCATCAACCGCGCGGCGGCCGACCTCCTCGGGATCGATGCCCAAAGCGTGCTCGGTCGGCCCATTCAGGAGGTGGTGAAGAACGCCGATCTCCGTCAGTTCGCACTCCAGGCGATCGATTGCCGGGAGACGTTGGAGGATGATCTCGTGCTCCGCGCGGCCCGCGACCGGACGCTCCGCGTCCGGGGCACACCACTGCGCGAAATGGCAGGAGAGGGCGGCGCTGTGATCGTGCTCAACGACATCACCGACATCCGCCACCTCGAGAATGTCCGTCGCGACTTTGTCGCCAACGTGTCCCACGAATTGAAGACGCCGGTCGCCTCGATCAAGGGCTTCGTCGAGACTCTGGTCGAGGGGCGCGTGGACGATCCTGACGATCGGCGGCGATTCCTCGAGATCATCGCGCGTCAGGCGGACAGGCTGGGGGCGATCATCGAGGATCTGCTCGCCCTGTCAAGGATCGAGCAGGCCGAGGGGATGGGCGACCTGCCGTTGGAGCGGGTCGGCGTGGCCGACGTGTTCTCGGCTGTCATCGCCGAGTGCGGTCCCCGTGCCGAAGAACGCTCGATCGTCATCCGCGTCGAATCGCCGCCGGGGCTCGAGGCCGAGGTCAACGCCCCCCTTCTCGAGCAGGCCCTCATCAATCTGGTGGACAACGCCCTGAAATACAGCGAGCCCGGGGGCGAAATCGTGGTGGGGGCAGCGCCCACCGCGGACGGGATGCTCGAGTTGATGGTCCGCGACCGGGGAACCGGTATAGGGTCGGAGCATCTGCCACGCCTCTTCGAGCGTTTCTACCGCGTCGACAAGGGACGCAGCCGCAAACTCGGCGGCACCGGCCTCGGTCTGTCGATCGTCAAGCACATCGTCCAGGCCCACGGAGGCACGGTGGCCGTCGAAAGCACGCCCGGCGTCGGGAGCACCTTCCGCGTGCGCCTTCCGGTGAGCCGGGGATGATTCGCTGGATCTTCAGGCTTTCGGCTTGGCGATGTGGAAGTCGACGATCTGTTTCCAGGCTTCCTCCGGCGTCTCGGCCCAGGAGAAAAGGTCGAGGTGCTCGTCGGAGATCACCCCCTCGTCCGCCATCTGCTGGAAATCGATGATCTTCGACCAGTACTCGCGCCCGAAGAGGATGATCGGCACCGGTTGCATGCGGTGGGTCTGGCGGAGGGTGAGGGTCTCGAACATCTCGTCGAGCGTGCCGAACCCGCCGGGGAAGAGCACCACCGCCGCCGCGCGGAGGATGAAGTGGAACTTCCGCAACGCGAAGTATTTGAATTGGAAGCAGAGATCGGGCGTGATGAAGGGGTTGGGCTGCTGCTCGGCGGGGAGCTTGATATTGAGGCCGATCGACTGGCAGCCGACGTCGAAGGCGCCGCGGTTGGCCGCTTCCATGATCCCCGGGCCGCCTCCGGTGACGACCACGAAATCACGGGCGTCTTCGCACTGGTTGTCGATTGAAACGAGCCTCGCGAACTCCCTCGCCGCATCGTAATAGTGGCTGAGGTTGAGGAGCTTCTCGGCCCGTTCCACGTCGCGCTTGAGCTTGGGGGACTCAGGGTTCCCCTGCAGGGCGCGCCGGGCCTCGGTGAGCCGGCGCTGGGCGGCGCCACGCTCGACGATCTGCGTGCCGCCGAAGACAATCACCGTCGAGTGGATCCTGTGTTCCTGGAAGGCAAGCTCCGGTTTGTGGAGCTCGAGGAGCATCCGCACACCACGGGTCTCGGGGCGATCCATGAGGAGGCGGTCGTGCTGCGCCAGGCTAAAGCTGGGGCTTGCGAGGATCGCCTCCATGTTCTCCGCCACCAGCGCCACATCGTCACCGAGTGTCGTGTCGGGGAGGATGGCGCAGGCCTTCGCCGGCTCGACAGCCTTCGGGTCGACTGCAGGAATTGGCTTCGGAACGGGGGATTTCGGTCGCTTGGGCATTGGCGGGAGTGTGCTCGCGAGGGAACAAGACA
>Ga0164294_10003339_pt1 | contig 14290 bp, 14 predicted proteins | sample GEODES005metaG_FD_111479 | JGI IMG/M metagenome (GOLD analysis project Ga0164294, IMG submission 111479) | Oligotrophic lake water microbial communities from Sparkling Lake, Wisconsin, USA - GEODES005 metaG | ecosystem: Environmental > Aquatic > Freshwater > Lake | place: USA: Sparkling Lake...
CGCCTGCCGTCGCCCCGCGTGTCGCCGCGCCCGTCGCTCCTGCCCCGCGCGCCGCTCCGCCGGTGGCGACGCCGCCTGCGCCGACCCGTGCCGAGCGACTCGCCCAGGCCCGCGCCGATGCGGCGGAGAAGGCCAAGCGCGACAAGGCGGACGAAGCCGCGAAGGCGGCCAAGGTCGCGGCCCGCAATCCCAAGCGCTATTGGGCGCAGGTGGCGGGCGGCGCGAACGAGCGCGACCTGCCCAAGGCCTGGGCGAAGCTGAAGGCCGCGCACGGTGCCGACCTTGCCGGCCGCTCGCCCTACACAATGCACTATCGCCATACGAACCGCCTGATGGTGGGCCCCTTCCCGAGCGCGGCTGCGGCGCAGGCGTGGGTCAACGAGAAGCGCGCCAAGGGCATGGCGACGTTCATGGTGACGACCGAGGCGGGGACCGAAGTGGGGCCGGTGGGCTGAGAGGATCTTGAGGCTCGACTTCTCCTCGTAACCCCGCCATCGCCGCCGCCATGCTCGCCCCCTACGCCTGCGATCCCGCCCATAGCCGTGGCCGCCTCCATGGGCCGCCCGAGGGGACGCGGGGGCCGCGCGACGCCTATCAGCGCGATCGCGACCGGATCATCCATGCGATCAGCTTCCGGCGGCTACGGCATAAGACGCAGGTGTTCGTGGCCCCCGACGGCGACCATTTCCGGGTACGGCTGACGCACAGCCTGGAGGTCGCGCAGATCGGGCGGACGATCGCGCGGGCGCTGGGGCTGAACGAAGACCTGACCGAGGCGCTCTGCCTGGCGCACGACATCGGCCACCCGCCCTTCGGACATGCCGGCGAGAGCGCGCTGAAGGCAGCGATGGCGCACGCGGGCGGCTTCGATCACAATGCCAATACGCTCAGGGTGCTGACGCGGCTGGACTCGCCCTATCCCGATCATCCGGGCCTGAACCTGTCGTGGGAGATGCTGGAGGGGCTGGCCAAGCATAACGGGCCGGTGTTCGATCCGCCATGGGCGCTGGCCGAGGTCGATGCCGAATGGCCGCTGGCGCTGTCGACCCAGCCGACGCTGGAGGCGCAGGTCGCCGCGCTCGCCGACGACATCGCCTATGACAATCACGACATCGACGATGGCCTCCGCGCCGGGCTGCTCGATCTCGATGCGGTGCTGGACGAGCCGCTGGTGGCGGAGACCTGGGCCGGGGTCACCGCGCGTTGGCCGGACCTGCCGCGCGACCGGCTGATCGGGGAATTGATCCGCGACCAGATCGGCCGGATGGTCAACGATCTGCTGGTCGAGAGCCGCAAGCGGATCGCGGCGGCCGGCGTCAGTTCACCCGATGAGGTAAGAGCGGCGGGGCGGCTGGTGGCCTTCTCGCCCGAGATGGCGGCGGGCGAGCGGGCGCTGAAGCGCTTCATGTACGCGAACCTCTATCACCACCCCCAGCAACTCGCGGTGGCGGACAAGGCGCGGACGATCGTGAGCAGGCTGGCCGAGGCCTATCTGACGGACGCGGTGCTACTGCCGGCGTGGTGGCGGGCTGCCTTGCCGACCGAGGAGCTGGCCCGCAGCCGCGCCATCGGCGATTTCATCGCGGGCATGACCGACCGCTATGCGCTGGCGCGCTACCGTGAAGTCGTGGGCCCGATCGAGATGCCCGAGGGGATTTAAGAGCGCGGCTGCTCAGAGCGACTTCATGTACGCGGAAATTCGGGCACCAATCACCAAGGTCAAGAAAAGCAGAGGGAAGAGCGCCCAGAATATCCCGTTGCCTGTCGCAAAAGACAAAATCGCTCCGATGAGAGCCGCCAACCCCGCGAGCTTCAACTGGGCTGCCACAGTGACGCGCGATCGCCTGCTAATCTCAAACATCGCGCGCACCATCGGCATCGCTTGCGCCTACCAGATCCGCGCGCGCTGCTCCGGCGGGATGTAGAATTTGTCGCCGGGCTTCACGCCGAAGGCCTCGTACCAGCCGTCGATGTCGCGCACCGGCCCCAGCGCGCGGAAGCGTGAGGGGGTGTGGGGATCGGAGGCCATCTGGTTGCGCATCGAATCCTCACGCTGCTTCGAGCGCCAGGCCTGGGCGAAGGCGAGGAAGAAGCGCTGGTCGCCGGTCAGGCCATCGATCACCGGCGCGGGCTTGCCGCCGAGCGAGCGGTGATAGGCGTCGTTCGCGACCAGAAGCCCGGCGAGATCGGCGATATTCTCGCCCATCGTCAGCTTGCCGTTCACGTGCATGCCGGGGACCGGCTCGTAGGCGTCGAATTGCTTGCCGTAGACATCGGCCTGCGCATCAAAGCGCTTGGCATCCTCGGCGGTCCACCAATCGCGCTTGGCGCCGCGCGCGTCGATCTTGCGGCCCTGATCGTCGAAGCCGTGGCTGATCTCGTGGCCGATCACCGCGCCCGCCGCGCCGTAATTCACCGCGGCATCGGCCGCCGGGTTGAAGAAGGGCGGCTGTAGGATGCCCGCGGGGAAGACGATCTTATTCTCTTCGCCGCCATTGTAGGCGTTCACCGTCTGCGGGGTCATCAGCCACTTGGCGCTGTCGACAGGCTTGTTGAGGTCGGTCAGCGAATAGGCCCATTCGAAGGCGTGGCTACGGCGGACATTGCCGTAGAGGTCGCCCGCATCGATCTTCAGCTTCGAATAATCGCGCCACTTGTCGGGGTAGCCGACGTAGACCTTCATCGCGGTGAGCTTGGCGAGCGCTTCCTTCTTGGTGGCCGGACTCATCCAGCTGTTACCCTGGATGCGATCGGCCATCGCGACCTTCAGATTGGCGACGAGCTCGACCATCTGCGCCTTCGACGAGGGCGGGAAATATTGGGTGACATAGTCGCGGCCGACGAGCTCGCCGAGCGATCCGTCGACCAGGCTGACGCCGCGCTTCCAGCGGGGGCGCTGCGAGGCGACGCCGCTGATCGTCTTGAGGAAATCGAAACGGCTGTCGACGAAGCGTTTAGAGAGATAGGGCGAGGCACCGTAGACGACGTGGAAGGCGTTCCAGGCCTTCAGCGTCTCGAGCGGGGTTCTGGCATAGAGCGCGGCGATGTCGCGGATCGCCGTATTCTCGTTGACGATCATCGTGCCCGGCGCGGGGATCGAGGCACCGTTCAGATAGACCGCCCATGGGAAGCCCGGCGCCCAGGCGGCGAGCTTGGCGAGCGTCATCGGATTGTTGGTCTTGTCGAGATCGCGGCGATCGGCGGCGGGCCAGCTGATCTTGGCGATTTCGGTCTCGAACGCGAGGATCGCGTCGGCATGCTTGGCGGGGTCAGGATAGCCCGCCATCGCCAGCGCGCGTTCGACATAGGCACGATAGGCCTCGCGCTGCGGCTTGAAGGTGTCCTTCAAATAATAGTCGCGCTCGGGCAGGCCGATGCCGCCCTGGCTGACGTTCAGGCCGTTGATGCCCGGACGGTTGGGATCGGAATAGACGGTCAGATCGAACAGCTGGGTGCCGAAGCCGCCGGCCTGCTGGCCATTGAGCTTCGCGAAGGCGACGCGATCCTTGACCGCGGCGATGGCGGCGAGATCGGCGGCGAGCGGCTTGGCATCGAGCGCATCGACGCGGGCCTCGTCCATGAAGCTCGCGTACATAGCACCGGTCGGCGTCGTCTTCGGCGCGGTCTCGATCACGGCGCGCAGCTGCTTCTGCGAAAGATTGTAGACGTCGTAGAACACGCCCGCCTCGGGCTGGTCGCCGGGGATTTCGGTGCGCTTGTTCCAGCCGCCGTTCACGTAGAGATCGAAATCGTCACCGGGCTTGATGCTGGTGTCGCGGCCCGAGAGATCGACGCCCCACGGCTTATATTGTTCGGCCTCGGCAAAGGTCGGTTTGTCCTGCGCGCTAAGCGGCGACAGGGCGACGACGAGGCAGGCGGTACCGGCGAGCAGCAACTTCATACAGATCCCCAATTATGTTGGTGTGATATGGGCGTTGTCTCAGCCGATCGACGGTGCGCCGGCGAGCAATCTTTTGGCACGGATGAACATCTCCGCGCGGGTGGCGGTGAACAGGCCGAGCGCCGAAGCCATCATGATCCCGGTCACCTGGAAGATGTTGATGCCGTACGCCTGGCCTTCATATCTCAGGCCCATGCGGACGACGATCAGGAGCACGATGAACAGGAGCGCGGCGGGCGAGCCCTGCTGGTTGAGCGTGCCCGTCTCCGGATCGACCGAGATGCGCATGAACTTGCCGCGCTGCCAGCCGATCACCGCCCCGATGGCGGCCGCGACGACGAGCCACAGCCAGCCGAGCGGCGTGACCGGCGGCTTCTCGTAGGTCGCGAAGGCGAAGACCAGGGCATAGATGCCGGGGACGATCCACAGCGTCGTTAGGTTCAGCCTGCGCGCGCGCCGCATGCCCCGGATACGCAACAGCAGCACGAGCCCGACGACCAATGCGGTAATGACGTAGCTGATCGTCTGCGCCTGTTGCTGGCCGTGCATGAGTCCCCCTCGCTTTACAGCGCCCCAGCTTTATAGTGACTGTCCTAGTCGAGCAAGGCACTAGCGGAGGAGGAATGGCGATGCGCCGGTGGTTTGCAGGAGCGGCCTTCATTCTCGCGCTGGCGCTCGCGTGGTGGGCGATAACGCCGAGCGCGCCGCTTCCGGCGGATGCTTCGCCGCACAGCTTTTCGGCGATGCGGGCGATGCGGGACGTGGAGGCGATTGCGTCTGAGCCGCATCCTTCCAATTCGGCGGCGGATGGGCAGGTGATCATCTATCTGGCGCATCGGCTGGCGGGCATGGGGCTGCGGGTCGGGCTCGATCGGGCACCGCTCGACGAACATGCGCGGGCCAAGATGAAGCGGTGGGGCGGGGTCGAACTGCCGCTCGAGGCTGTGGCGACTTCGCTGATCGGCCTGCTGCCGGGACGCGACCCGACGGCGCCGGCGATCGTATTGATGGCGCATCACGACAGCGTCTGGGCGTCGCCCGGAGCGGCCGACGATGCGATCGGCGTCGCGACGATCTTGGAAACGGTGCGCGCGCTGAAGGCGGGGCCGCCGTTGGCACGAAACGTCGTCGTGGTGCTGACCGACGGCGAGGAACTGGCGCTGTCCGGCGCGGCGCACATCTATGCGCAGCCGCAACTGAAGGGCCAGATCGGCGCGGTGCTGAATTTCGAGGCGCGGGGCGGCGGCGGGCGCGTCGCGATGTTCGAGACGGGGCACGACAATGGCGCGATGATGGAGGCGTTCGCGCGCGCCGTGCCTTGGCCGTTCGCGACCTCGCTGGCGGTCACCGTCTATCGGATGATGCCCAATTCGACCGACCTGACGCCCGCGCTGGAGCATGGCTATTTCGGCTTCAACTTCGCGATCACCGGCGATGCCTATCTCTACCATTCGCCGATGGCGACGCCCGCGCGGCTCGACAAAAGCGCGCTGCAGGACATGGGGCAACAGGGCCTGGCGCTGACGCGGGCACTGGCGGGAATGTCGGTGTTGCCGACGGCGGCGCCCGACAAGGTGTTCAGCGACCTGTGGGGTAGTCGGCTGATTCTCTATCCGGCGTGGGGTGGCTGGCTGTTGCTGGCGGTGAGCTTCGCGGTGGCAGCGTTTGCGGCCGCTTCCGTCCACAGCCGCACCGGCGATCGTCGCGAAGTCTTGTCGGGCTTGCTGCTGCCGCTCGGCCTCATCGTGCCGACCGGAGTGCTGCTGTTCGTGACGAACTGGCTTTCGGGCGCGGGGGCGCAGGCCAATTATTATGACCGGCTCGCGGCGCTTCCGCGTCTAGAGACGCAGGCGGCGCTGGTTTGCCTCGCAATGGTCTCGCTGCTCGTCTGCGCGCGCAAGCTTACGCGCTGGGGTGGGTGGATCGGGCTGTTCCTGCTGGTGGGGCTGATCGGCGTGGTCTTGCAGATCGTCGGGCCGACGATGGCGACGCCGATCCATTGGCCGCTGCTGGTCGCCGCGCTGCAGATGGGCATCGCCGCCTGGCTCGATCCCGAGTTCGAGCGGCCCTCCGCCTTGGCGCCGATCGCGCTGCTGGCGGCGGGAGGCGCGGGGCAGGCGCTGGCGGCCGGGCATTTTCTCTACCTCAACGTCGGCGCGGGGCTGCCGTTCGTGGCGATCCTGCCTTTGCTGACGATCGTGCTGCTGTTCTGGCCGCTGATCGCTGGAGCCGTCTCGCTGCGGCAGGGCCGGGCGATTGCCGGGCTGGCGTTGCTCGCGGCGGTGGCGATCGCGTTGTGGGTGCGCCTCGATCCGATCGCGCCGAGCATACCGCCTTACAGCGACGGGAAGCGGGCCTAACTTGATCGCCTAACTTGATCCCAGGGCGCTAAGCCGCCATTTGGCGCGCTTCCTTGATCATTGGATAAGCTCTTGCCCACGCTTCACGCCCGTTTCGCCCTCGACCTTGCCGCCGCGCTCGATGCGCTGGTGCGCGAAGGTGTGTTGCCGGAGGGTCTGGAGCGACGCGGGCTGACGGTCGAGCCGCCGCGCGACCCCGCGCATGGCGATCTGGCGACCAACGCCGCGATGGTGCTCGCCAAGCCTGCGGGCACGAACCCGCGCGCGTTGGCCGAGGCGATCAAGCCGAAGCTGGAGGCTTTGCCGCACGTCGTCTCGGTCGAGATCGCGGGGCCGGGCTTCATCAACGTGCGGCTGACCGACCAGATTTGGCGCGATGAACTGGCGACGATCCTGTCCGAAGGCGGCGATTATGGCCGGTCGAACGCGGGCGGGGGCAAGCGCGTCAACGTCGAATATGTCTCGGCCAACCCGACGGGGCCGATGCACATGGGCCATTGCCGAGGGGCCGTGGTCGGCGATGCGCTCGCCGGGCTGCTCGAATATGCTGGCCACAAGGTCACCCGTGAATATTATATCAACGATGCGGGCGCGCAGGTGCAGACGCTCGCCCGCTCGGCATGGCTTCGCTACCGCGAGGCGCTGGGCGACACGATCGAGATCCCGGAGGGGCTCTATCCGGGCGACTATCTCGTGCCGGTCGGGCAGGCACTCGCCGCCGAGTTCGGGACCAAATATCAGGCGGCGCCCGAGAGCGAATGGCTCGATCTCTTCCGCGAGAAGACCGTCGCGCTAATGATGGAGCGGATCCGCGCGGACCTGGCACTGCTCGGCATCCACCATGAGGTGTTCGCGTCCGAGGCGGCGGTGCAGCGCGAGGGGCGTGTCGACACGGCGTTCGATCGGTTGCGCGCCGACGGGCTGATCTACCAGGGCACGCTCGAGCCGCCGAAGGGCGAACTCCCCGACGATTGGGAGCCGACCGAGATGACGCTGTTCCGGTCGACCCAGTTCGGAGACGATCAGGACCGGCCGGTGCGCAAGTCTGATGGCGGGCTAACCTATTTCGGCACCGACCTCGCCTACCATGCGCAGAAGGCCGAAGAGGCCGACATGCTGATCGACATCTGGGGTGCCGATCATGCGGGTACGGTCAAGCGCATCCAGGCGGCGGTTAAGGCGCTGACCGGCGGCGCCAAGCCGTTCGACGTGAAGCTCGTTCAGATGGTCCGCCTGCTGCGCAATGGCGAGCCGGTGAAGATGTCGAAGCGCTCAGGGTCGTTCGTGACGCTCGCCGACGTCGTCGAGGAGGTCGGCAAGGATGTCGTCCGCTTCACGATGCTGACGCGCAAGGCCGATGCGCAGATGGATTTCGACTTCGCCAAGGTGGTCGAGGCGTCGAAGGACAATCCGGTCTTCTACGTGCAATATGCGCATGCCCGCGTCTTCTCGCTCCACCGCAAGGCCAAGGAACAGGGGCTGGTTTTGCCGACGGCGGACCTGTCGCTGCTCGATACCGAGGAATTGGCGCTGGTCCAGTTGGCCGCGCAATTCCCGCGGCTCATCGAAGCCGCGGCGGTGGCGCACGAGCCACATCGCGTCGCTTTCTACCTCTACGATCTAGCGGCTGCCTTCCACGCGCTTTGGAACCGGGGCAATGACGATCCGTCGCGGCGCTTCCTCGTCGCGGAAGATCTACCGGTCAGCGCGGCGCGTCTGGCGCTCGCCGATGCGATCGGGCAGATCATCCGCAACGGCCTCAGCGTCATGGGAGTGGCGGCCGCCGAGGAGATGTAGATGGTCGGTATCCGGCGCGGATCGGAAGATGGAGCGAGCGGTGGGAGTGACCGGCTCCCCTGGCTCGAACCGGTCGAGGACGAGGATGACGGCGATTACAGCACCTACGGCGAGGAGCCGGGGGGCGGGGGCTACGGCGGCGTGATGGTCGCCGTGCTGGGCGTGCTGATCGCGATCGCCGTGATCACCGCCGGCATCGTCTGGTTTCGCCACCACCGCGCCGCGACCGCCGACATCGGCGAGACGATCCATCCCGAGCCCGGACCATACAAGATCAAGCCGCCGAACCCCGGCGGCCTCAATACCGAGCAGACCGGCGTGGTCGCGGCGGGAACGAGCGCGGGCGAGGACATCGATTCTGTGCTCGATCTGAACGCCGTGCCGGAAACGCCGATCGCCAAGCGCGCCAAGCCGGGCGAGAAGCCTGCGCAGCCCGTACCCGCGGCGCCCGCACAGCCGCAGCAGTCGCTCAGCCAGATGCCCATCCCGGTGAAGCCTGCGCCAGTCCCCGTGCCGCCGGCCGCGAAGCCTGTGCCGGAGGCCAAGGCACCGTCGAAGGCCGCGCCGCCCCCTGCCGCGAAGCCCGTGCCGGTCAAGGAGCCGCCCGCGACGAGCGGCGGCGGTAGCACCGTGCAGCTCGGCGCTTTCTCGACCGAAGCGAAGGCGAAGGCGGCATGGAAGACGCTCTCGTCGCGCTTCCGCTATCTCCAGGAGATGACGCCCGTGATCCTGCCGGTGCAGTCGGGCGACACCAAGCTGTTCCGCCTGCGCGCCAGCGGCGGATCGACCCCGGCCGGCCAGGTCTGTGGCCAGCTTCGCATCGCGGGCGAGACCTGCGCGGCGGTGGGCGGATGACGCCGCTTTTCCTGGGGCTGGCAGGGACGGAGCTTTCGGAGGCCGAGCGGAGCTTCTTCGCCTCGGTCAATCCGGCGGGGTTCATCCTGTTCAAACGCAACGTCGTCGACCGCGCGCAGACGAAGGCGCTGACCGACAGCTTGCGGGCGCTCTCCGGCCGCGACGACGTGCCGATCCTGATAGATCAGGAGGGTGGGCGCGTCGCGCGGATGCAGCCGCCCGAATGGCCGGCCTTCCCGACCGGCGCGCGTTTCGATGCGCTGTACGAAGTCGCGCCGATGTCGGGGATCGAGGCGGCGCGGGCGAATGCGCAGGCGCTGGGGCTGATGCTGCGCGAGGTCGGCGTCAACGTCGATTGCTTGCCTTTGCTCGATGTCCGCCAGCCGGGCGCGCACGACATCATCGGCGATCGGGCCTTGGGCACCGAGCCACTTCGCGTCGCGGCGATGGGCCGGGCGGTGATCGAGGGGCTGAAGGCCGGCGGCGCGGTCGGCGTCGTCAAGCACGTGCCTGGGCATGGCCGATCGATGGCGGACAGCCATGTCGAGCTTCCCGTTGTGGATGCCGATGCAGAGGCGCTGGAAACCGATCTGAAGCCCTTCCGCACGCTCAACTGGGCACCGATGGCGATGACCGCGCATGTCGTGTTCACGGCGTGGGACGCGGAGGAGTGCGCAAGTCTTTCGCCCAAGGTGATCGCCGAGATCATTCGCGGGTCGATCGGCTTCGACGGGCTGCTGATGTCCGATGATCTCGGCATGAAGGCGCTGAAGGGCGATTTCGGCGACCGCGCGGCGGGTGTGCTGGCGGCCGGGTGCGACATTGCGCTGCACTGCTCGGGCGACATGGCGGAGATGGAGGCGGTGGCGGGGGCCGTCGGGGAGATCACGCAGGAGGCGCAGGCGCGGCTCGATCGCGCGATGGCGACGATTGCCGGGGCGGCGGACGATACGCCGTTCGAGGAGCTGGTCGCCAAGCGGGATGCGCTGTTGGCCTACGCGGCCTGATCTTGTGGTGCTCCGGCGAAGGCCGGAGCGTTGTAGGCTATCACCAGCGCGCCGGCCGTCGCCGGAGCACAACGGAGTTAGACGCGCGTGCCCGGCACATCCGGTGGCAGCGGGATGAACTCGCTCTCGTCCGGCACGCTATCGAACCGCTGCTCGCGCCAATCTGTTTTCGCCTGTTCGATCCGTTCGGGATCGCTCGAGACGAAGTTCCAGAAGATGTGTCGCTCCTCCGCCATCGGCTCGCCGCCGATCAGCATCAGTCGTGTCTCGCCCTCGGCGCGCAGAGCGAGATCGGCGCCGGGCTTGAAGATCACCAGCTCGTTGGCGTCGAACCCGCCCGACTGGCCTTCGACGGTGATGCGACCCGAGACGACGTAGACGGCGCGTTCGACATGTTCGGGGGCAAGGCGGTAGCGGGCGCCGTCGGCCATCGCGATGTCGGCATAGACCATGTCCGAGAAGGCTTTGACCGGCGAGACGAGCCCGTCCGAGCGGCCGACGATCAGGGTCAGTTTCGTGCCGTCGCCCTCGGTGGTCGGGATGGCATCGGCGCCGTAGTGCGCGAAGGCGGGGGCCGTCTCTTCATGCGCCTTGGGCAGCGCCACCCAGGTCTGGAGGCCGAACAGGCTGCCGCCGCTCGCCCGCACGTCGGGGGCGGTGCGCTCCGAATGGACGATGCCCGATCCCGCCGTCATCCAGTTGACCTCGCCCGGCCGGATGCGCTGGACGCTGCCGACACTGTCGCGGTGGAGGATCTCGCCTTCGAGCAGGTAGGAGATGGTCGCGAGGCCGATGTGCGGGTGTGGCCGCACGTCGAGGCCCTGGCCGGCGCCGAAGGTCACCTCGCCCATCTGGTCGAAGAAGATGAAGGGGCCGACCATCCGCCGCTTGGCCGAGGGCAAGGCGCGGCGGACGGTGAAGCCGTCGCCGAGATCGCGCACCGGCGGCAGGATGATGCTGTCGACACCGTCGATCGTGCTGGTGCGGATGGTCATGGCGGCGGCCCCTCCTTGTGCGATCAGCTGCGCGCGAAGGCGAGCAGATCGGCGTTCAAGCGATCCTGATGCGTGGCGGCAAGGCCGTGCGGCGCGCCTTCATAGACCTTGAGCGTCGCATCCTTCACGATCTTCGCGGTCAGCTGGCCGGCGTGGGCGATGGGGACGATCTGATCGTCGTCGCCGTGGATCACCAAGGTCGGCACGTCGATCGCGCGGAGATCGGCGGTGTAATCGACCTCGGAGAATTCGTGGACGCAGGCATATTGCCCGACGATGCCGCCCGCCATGCCCTGCGACCAGAAGCTCTGGCGAAGGCCCTCGTTGATCGCGACCCCATCGCGGTTCATGCCGAAGAAGGGCACGGCCAACTGCAGGTAGAAGTCCGAACGGTTGTCGGCGACGCCCTTGCGGATGCCGTCGAACACCGAAATGTCGAGGCCGCCGGGGAATTCCTCGCTCGAGACCATGATCGGCGGCACCGCGCCGACCAGCACCGCCTTGGCGACGCGCTTCGTGCCATGGCGGCCGATATAATGGGCGACTTCGCCGCCGCCGGTCGAGTGGCCGACGAGCATGACGTTCTTCAAGTCGAGCGCCTCGGTCACCGCGGCGAGATCGTCGGCATAGGTGTCCATGTCGTTGCCGAAGGCTGGCTGGTCGGAGCGACCATGGCCGCGGCGGTCATGCGCGATGACGCGGAAGCCCTGCTGGAGCAGGAACAGCATCTGCCCGTCCCAGGCGTCCGACGAGAGCGGCCAGCCGTGCGAGAAGAGGATCGGCTGCGCGTCCTTCGCGCCCCAGTCCTTGTAGAAGATGTTGGTACCGTCCTTGGTGGTTACGAAGCTCATCGTGCGTCTCCCGTTGCGATGGCCGGAAGATGGTCGCGACCCAGGTTTTCAGGAAGCTGGATAATCACGTCCGTAACGTTCGAGATTTTCGAAAAGGCGAAGGCCGTAGACCGCGTATTTCTTGTGGATGGATGCCATCCGCGCCACCACGCCTAGTGGACGCTGCCGCCTCGCCGCCCTAGCCTCGCTCCCGTGGAAGAAGAGTTCGACCTGCCCCTGCGCGCCGAGCCCGAGGTGCTGACGCTCGCGCTGGGCGCGTGGGAGGGGCCGCTCGATCTGCTGCTGACGCTGGCGCGCAACCAGAAGGTCGATCTCAAGCAGATCTCGATCCTCGCGCTGGTCGAGCAATATCTGGTCTTCATCAATCAAGCCCGCGCACTGAAGCTGGAACTGGCGGCCGATTATCTCGTGATGGCGGCGTGGCTCGCCTATCTGAAATCGGGCCTTCTCCTGCCGCGCGATCCCGAGGTCGAGCCGAGCCCCGAGGAACTGGCGCTGCGGCTGCAACTGCGCCTCCAGCGGCTCGATGCGATGCGCGAGGCGGGAGCGCGGCTGATGGCGCGCGACCGGCTGGGGCGCGATGTCTTTCCGCGCGGCGATCCCGAGGGGCTTCGGATCGTCAAGCGGCCGTTGTGGCAGGCCGATCTCTACGAACTGATCTCGGCCTATGGGCAGGTGAAGGCGCGGAGCCTGCCCGCCGTCCATATCGTCGCGCGGCGTCATGTCATGACGCTGGACGAGGCGCTCGATCTGGTCGCGAAGATGGTCGGGCAGGTGCTCGACTGGGCCGAACTGCAGAGCTTCCTGCCCGACGACATGGAGCCCGAATATCGCCGCTCGGCGATCGCCTCCAGCTTCGTCGCCGCGCTCGAACTGGCGAAGCAGGGGCGGGTTGCGCTCGCGCAGGACAGCGCGTTTTCACCGTTGATGGTGCGGCGGGCATGATCGAGCAGACCGTGCGCGCGCTGGAAGCGGCCTTGTTCGCGGCCGAGGCGCCGATGACGCCCGCCGAACTCTCCCGGGCGACCGGGCTGGACGAGGTCAAGGACGCGCTGGTCGCCCTGCAGGAGCTGTATGCGGGGCACGGCATCGAACTCGTCGAGCGCGGCGGGCGCTGGCGCTTCCAGACCGCGCCCGATCTTGCCCATATCCTGCGCCGCGAGAAGCCCGAGCCGCGCAAGCTCAGCCGGGCGGGCATCGAGACGCTGGCGATCATCGCCTATCACGAGCCGGTCAGCCGCGCCGAGATCGAGGCGATCCGCGGCGTGCAGATTTCGAAGGGCACGCTCGATGCGCTGCTGGAGGCGGGATGGATCAAGCCCGCCGGGCGGCGCGAGGTGCCGGGGCGGCCGCTGATCTATGCGACGACGCCGACTTTCCTCGATCATTTCGGCCTGTCCTCGCGCAAGGACCTGCCCGGGATCGACGATCTGCGGGCGGCGGGGCTGCTCGATCCCGTCGATCTGGCGCTGGAGCAGCAGATGGCGGCAATGGGCGGCGACGAAGAGGACGAGGGTGATCAGAACCTCGATCTGCCTTTCAGCTGAGTTCCGATTTGCGCTAGAGGTGGCGAAACGCGCGCGCCTACCCTACATAGGCGCCGTTATCCCCGAGGAGGTTTGTCATGGGCGGCATGAGTATCTGGCATTGGCTGCTGCTCGCGGTCGTGGCGATGGTGTTCCTGGGCAAGGGCCGCTTTTCCGAATTCATGGGCGATGCGGGCAAGGGCCTGAAGAATTTCAAGAAGGGCCTGACCGAGGAGGATGAGGCACCGCGCCCGGCGCCGCGCCTCGATGCGCAGCCGCCGCTGACCCCCAATCCCGATCCGAATCTGCAGCCGATGAAGGACGATCGGCCGCACGGCTGATGGCGGACCCGCACCTGATCGGCGGCTGGTTTCCCAAGCCCGCGTCGCCGCGGACGCTGCTGAACGATTCGCTCGCCTTCTTCACGAGCAAGGGGCGCTATCGGCTCGTCTTCCTGACGATCGCGATCGGCATCACCTCGACGATCATCACCGCCTTCATCCTCGAAAGCCGCGACCGGACGTTGCTGCCCGGGCCGCAGACGATCTACGTGTCCGACTGGCACGCCGACCGCACCGATGCCGAGATCAAGGCGCAGCAGGCGATCGACATGAAGGAATTGAAGGCCGCGCGCGAAGAGCGGCGGCGCCAGTGGCAGAAGGTCGACAACGACCTCAAGAAGCTCGGCATCTGAGCGACGCGCGCTGGATGGCGGCGGCTGTCGCGCTGTCGGAGCGCGGCCGCGGGCTTTCCACCCCCAACCCCAACGTCGGCTGCGTGATCGTCCGCGACGGGCGCGTGGTGGGGCGTGGCTGGACCCAGACGGGTGGGCGCCCGCATGCCGAAGCGATGGCTCTGGAAGCCGCCGGCGCGGGCGTGGCGGGTTCGACGGTCTACGTGACGTTGGAGCCCTGCGCGCATGAGAGTGCGCGTGGCCCGGCCTGTGCGGACCTGCTGGTCGCGTCGCGACCGGCGAAGGTGGTGGTGGCGATCGAGGA
>Ga0164294_10003340_pt1 | contig 14289 bp, 10 predicted proteins | sample GEODES005metaG_FD_111479 | JGI IMG/M metagenome (GOLD analysis project Ga0164294, IMG submission 111479) | Oligotrophic lake water microbial communities from Sparkling Lake, Wisconsin, USA - GEODES005 metaG | ecosystem: Environmental > Aquatic > Freshwater > Lake | place: USA: Sparkling Lake...
CCTTTGACCCCGGCATCAGCGGGCAATTTGTCTGCATCGCACAGGGCTATCCAATGTTTGACAGTCGGACAGTCTTGGTGAATTTTTTGAACAATCGGTAAGAAAGTCATGTCAAAACACAGGACGGTATCTTCAGCGTGGTTGACGATCCAAGTGATTTGCTCTGGATGTAAGCGCGGGTTCAAGGTGTGCAAGACACGGCCGCTGCCGCTGACACCGAAATACAGTTCCAAATGTCTGTAGCCATTCCATGCCAAGGTAGCGACACGTTCGCCCTGGCCGATCTTCCAGCCGTCGAGTGCGTTGGCAACCTGCCGTGAGCGCGAAGCAATGGTGGACCAGTCGCTTCTATGGATGTCGCCCTCTACCCTGCGGGAAATCACTTCGGTGTCGCCGTGGTGTTTCTCGGCAAACTCAATCATGTCCGATATCAACAAGGTCTGTTGTTGCATCAATCCCAGCATGGGAATCTCCTTTTTAATGGCACTACCGTGCGCGTTGTTTGGCCTATTGTGCACAATTGCCACATGCAGGAATTGATCAAACAGAGATTTAGCTTGGAATGGCACCATCCCTTTGACGCATTGGGGACTGTGTATTTCACGCCGGTTCAGCCCACGCCCTTGGCGAATGTGCATTGGGTAGCCAAAAGCCACTCGCTGGCACAGGACTTGGGTTGGCCAGAGGGTGAATGGGACAGCGAGTTGATGCTTCAAGTGCTGGCTGGCAATGCTGTGTGGCCGGGAAGTCAGCCTTTTGCCACTGTTTACAGCGGTCACCAGTTCGGTGTTTGGGCAGGCCAATTGGGTGACGGGCGCGCCTTGTCATTGGGTCATGTTCAGACGGCATCTGGCCAACAGGAATTTCAGCTCAAAGGAGCCGGTCAAACGCCTTACTCTCGCATGGGCGACGGGCGAGCCGTTTTGCGCTCAAGCATCAGAGAATTTTTATGCAGTGAAGCCATGCATGGTTTGGGCATACCCACCACGCGCGCCTTGGGTTTGGTCGGCTCACCTGACCGTGTACTGCGTGAAGAGATTGAAACGGCTGCGGTGGTGACGCGCGTCGCACCGAGTTTTTTGCGATTCGGTCACCTTCAGCATTTCGCAGCCAATGGAGACACAGTCTCGTTGAAAAAACTGGTGGATCATTTAATCAATCAGCATTTTGATCATTTGTTGAACACACCGGCGGGAGCGCCAAGGTATGCCGCTTTGTTGGCCGAGGTCGCTCGGTTGACGGCATCGTTGATGGCGAAATGGCAGGCTATCGGTTTTTGCCACGGCGTGATGAACACCGACAACATGAGTTTGCTGGGTTTGACCATTGATTACGGCCCGTTCCAATTCTTAGATGGTTTTGACCCCGCACACATTTGTAACCACTCCGACCATCAGGGTCGTTACGCCTACGCTCGGCAACCACAAATCGCTTATTGGAATTTATTTTGTTTGGGTCAGGCACTAATGCCTTTGATAGAAGATCAAGACATGGCTTTGGCAGCTTTGGAAACCTACAAAACCCTTTACCCGGCTTTGGCTGATCAGGCTTTCGCCGCCAAACTGGGACTGCCTCAAGTGCAGACCGATGACCACACTTTGGTTGAACACTTGTTGCAAGTCCTGGCCGCAGAGAAAACCGACTTCACCATTTTTTGGCGTCGCTTAAGTCATGCCGTGGCCAATGCAAATTGGGCGAACCCCGCGCAAGCCTTTGCCCCTGTCAGAGACATGTTCATGGATGCGGCACCCTGGGACGCTTGGTTACCAAGCTATCTGCAAAGGCTTAACGGTATGGATCTGCAAAAAACGGGCATTGCCATGCTGACAACCAACCCCAAATTCGTGCTGCGCAACCACTTGGGCGAGCAAGTGATACAACAAGCGAAAATAGGCGACTACAGTGGCATTGATCAATTGTTGCAAGTGCTGTCTTCACCTTTTGATGAACACCCGGCGTTTGAACATTTCGCTGCTTTTCCGCCCGATTGGGCTTCTTCCATTTCCATCAGTTGTTCCTCATGAAACTCCCCGAAAACAGCGCCGAATGGCGCGCCCATCTGGCTGCCAAAAACGCCGAACCGGTGGCCTACGAAGTCACGCGTCACGCTGCAACAGAACGACCCTACACCGGACGCTATGAATCCCATTGGGACAAAGGTGTTTACCGCTGCATGTGTTGTGATAATTTGCTTTTCGAGTCCGGCACCAAATTTGATGCAGGCTGCGGGTGGCCGAGTTTTTACAAGGCGAGTGACGACAAGGCGATTGAAGAGCGAACCGACAAGGCCCACGGCATGTTGCGCACCGAAACCGTCTGCTCGGTTTGCAAAGCGCATCTGGGGCATGTGTTTCCTGACGGGCCTGCGCCTACCGGTTTGCGCTATTGCATGAATTCAGCGGCCTTGTCGTTCGAACCGGAGCAAGGTGAGTCATGAAACTGCTGATAGATTTTTTTCCGATTGCCCTGTTCTTCATTGCTTTCAAATTCGCAGGCATTTATGTCGCGACCGGTGTCGCCATGCTAGCGACCTTGGTACAAATTGCGTGGCTGTATTTCAAGTACGGCAAAGTTGAACCCATGCAATGGATCAGTTTGGGCATCATCACTTTGTTTGGCGGTGCGACCTTGCTAACCCAAAATGACACGTTCATCAAATGGAAACCCACCATCTTGTTTTGGTTGATGGGCTGCTTATTGATTGGCGGACAGCTGTTGATGAAGAAAAATTTCATCAAATCGCTGATGTCAGCTCAGCTTTCATTGCCTGACGAGATTTGGCAAAAGTTGTTGTGGAGCTGGGCTGTGTTTTTTGCAGTCAAAGGTGGGCTCAACCTGTGGGTGGCCTACCAGTTTGACACCGATACGTGGGTCAATTACAAATTGTTCGGCAGCATGGGATTGATGCTCTTGTTTGTTTTGGGTCAAGGCGTTTATCTCAGCAAACACATACAACCACCCCCGGAAGATCCAGACGCGAAAGCCCAAGCCAAACCAGCGGGGGAACCATGAATATTCGTTCAGACCAGCTACAAGCCAAGTTGCAAAACGACTTACAACCCTTTTTCTTACAAGTCGAAGATGAAAGCGCTGCGCATGCAGGTCATGCTGGCTCTGACGGTTCAGGCCAAGGCACGCATTTCCGTGTGCGCATAGGAGCCAAAACCTTTGAGGGCATCAGCCGTGTAGCGCGTCACCGTCTTGTGTATGATGCGTTGCAGCAATTTACTGACCAGGGTTTGCATGCGCTGGCCATCGAAATTGTCGATGCTCCTAATTGAAATTGCGGTAGTGTTATTCCCGCAGATTCAAACCCGATTTATCACTTAGAAAGCCATTTCATGAAATTCCCCTTTTGTAAAACTGTTTTGTTGACTGCTCTTTTGGCTGCTTCGGCGGTCAGCGCACAAAACATCGCCATCGTGAACGGCAAAGCAGTGCCTAAAGCCCGTTTGCAAGCCTTGGCAGCGCAACTCGAGCGCTCAGGCCGCCCGGTCACTCCCGACATTGAGCAACAACTGCGTGAAGAAGTGATTGTTCGTGAAGTCTTCATGCAAGAAGCGCAAAGCAAAGGCATGGACGCTTCAGAGGATTTCAAAACGCAAATGGAACTTGCACGTCAAAGTCTGTTGATTCGTGAACTGTTTGCTGATTTTCAAAAAAACAATCCCGTCACTGATGCCGAAGTCAAAGCTGAGTACGACAAAGTCGCCGGTATCAGCGGCAGTGGCAAAGAGTACAAAGCACGCCACATCTTGGTGGAAAAAGAAGAGCAGGCCAAAGCCATCATCGCCAGCTTGAAAAAAGGCGGCAAGTTTGATGAGATTGCCAAAAAACAATCCAAAGACCCAGGCTCAGGTGCCAAAGGCGGCGATTTGGATTGGGCCAACCCAGCGAGTTTCGTCAAAGAGTTTTCAGAAGCCATGGTGGCATTGAAAAAAGGTCAAACCACAGACACAGCGGTGAAAACCCAATTCGGCTTTCACATCATTCGTTTAGATGATGTGCGTGACGCTCAACTGCCTAAGTTGGACGAAGTCAAACCGCAAATCATGCAGCAATTGCAAACCAACAAGTTGGCTGAGTTCCAGCAATCATTGCGCGACAAAGCCAAAATAGAATAATTTCATCCACCACAATCAAAGCCCCGGCTTGTGTCACATAACCGGGGCTTTTTTTCGGCCTTTATTTGTGCGATTCGGCGATAGGTATCACATGTGCCAGCGCAAAGGGCGCGCTTTGCAAAATATGGCTGGTTCGGATTTTTTCAAATTCGTTGATGATGCTGGCAGCGTCAGTGTGGTTTTGTATCAAATGCTTGATGATCTTCACCATGTTTTTTTGTAACGCGACATTTGTTTTCATGGCGTGTTCCAGTGTTTTGGTTTGTTCGCTTTTTTGTTTGGGTTTTTGCATGAGGTCATGATTTTGCAAAGGTGCGGTGTCGAGATGGGCCAATGGCAAGTCAGAGTGCTGATGCTCAAGGCTAGTCAAGTCAGCTTGTAATTCACTCAGTTGAACGTAACTGTTGTAGAGCAAATCCACAAGTTCTCTGTCCCTGGTGATATCGGTGTTCATGTTCATGGGGTACTTCCTTTGTTTGGGATATAAAAAGCCAGCCTGTCTCTCAGTCTACCCAACGCCGGGCGTTGCGCCATATGCGCATCCAAGGGCTGAAGTCGGTGGACTTTTGAAAATTACTTTGAGCGGTCCAACTGAACTGCAATTGCCTGAACACCCGCTCCGGGTGCGGCATCATGGCAGTGAACCTGCCATCTGCTGTGGTGACTGCGGTCAGCCCGCCCGGACTGCCGTTGGGGTTGTACGGGTAGGCTTCGGTGGCTTTGCCGTGGTGGTCGGTGAAACGCATCACACCCAGCACTTTGTCTGCGCTGCCGCGTTCGCTGAAATCGGCATAGCCCTCGCCGTGTGCGACGGCGATCGGTAATCTGCTACCGGCCATGCCTTGGAAAAACAAACTGGGTGACGCCATCACTTCCACTTGCGACAAACGCGCCTCAAAACGTTCGCTTTGGTTGTTGGTGAAGCGCGGCCAGTCTTGCGCTCCGGGGATCAACACCGCCAACTCGGCGAACATCTGGCAGCCGTTGCACACACCGAGCGCAAAAGTGTTTTTTCTCTCAAAAAATGTTTGAAACTGATCGGACAAAGCTGTGTTGAAAGTGATGCTGCGCGCCCAGCCCTTGCCTGCACCCAAAGTGTCGCCGTAACTGAAACCGCCGCAAGCCACCAAGCCTTGAAAGTCTTTGAGGTTGGCTCTTCCTTGCTGCAAATCGGTCATGTGCACGTCGTAGGCTTCAAAACCTGCTTCGGTGAATGCATAAGCCATTTCCACATGTGAATTCACACCTTGCTCGCGCAATACCGCCACACGCGGACGCTGCTTATGGATATAGGGGGCGGCCACATTGTCGAGCGCGCCCGGTGTCAAATGCACATGCAAACCCGGGTCGTCGGGCAGTCCGGCAGCGGCGTGTTCAGTATCTGCTGCTTGCGGGTTGTCACGCTCGCGGCAAATTCTCCAACTGACGCTGTCCCACACTTGATGCAAATCAAACAAACTGGCACTGAAGATTTCTTTGGCGTCGCGCCACACGCTGAGTTCGCCCACGCCTTTGCTGATACTTGAAGTGACCGGGCGGGTTTTGCCGATCACATGGCTGCATACCGACAAGCCATGAAGTCTCAGTGTCTGCATCACTTGGTCGCGCACTTCGGTACGCACCTGAATCACCGCGCCGAGCTCTTCGTTGAATAAAGCTTTGAGCGTGAGTTCACCGCGCCGGGCGCTCACCTGTTGCGACCAGTTTTTGCTGTCACCATGGTCAGCACGGCTGTCGCTGATGCCGTCGCCTTCGGTGACCAACAAATCCACATTCAAGGCCACGCCTACATGACCGGCAAAAGCCATTTCAGCGACACAGGCCAGCAAGCCACCGTCGCTGCGGTCGTGGTAGGCCAGTATCCAACCCTTGGCACGCAAATCGTTGATGGCGTTCACCAACTGTTTCAAATCTTGCACGTCATCCAGATCAGGCACTGCACCACCCGCTTGTTCTGTGGCTTGCGCCAGTATGCTGCCGCCCATGCGTTGTTGACCGCGACCGAGGTCAATCAAAATCAAACTGGTGTCGGCTTCGGTGGCGTTCAACTGAGGCGTGACATTGCCACGCACATCTTCAAGTGTGACAAATGCGGTGACGATCAAGCTGACCGGTGATGTCACTTGCATGGACTGTCCGTTGTCTTGCCAACTGGTGCGCATGGACAAGCTGTCTTTACCGACTGGAATGGAAATACCCAGCGCCGGGCACAACTCTAAACCCACGGCTTTGACGGTGTCAAACAAGGCAGCGTCTTCACCCGGCTCGCCGCAAGCAGCCATCCAGTTGGCAGACAGCTTGACCCGGTCCAAACTGAAAGGCGCGGCCAGCAGGTTGGTGATGGCTTCTGCCACGGCCATGCGCCCCGACGCAGGGGCATTGATCGCCGCTAAAGGCGTGCGTTCGCCCAAAGACATGGCTTCGCCTGCCACACCTTTGTAATCCGCCAAGGTGATGGCGCAATCGGCGACGGGCACTTGCCAAGGGCCGACCATTTGGTCGCGGTGACTCAACCCGCCCACCGTACGGTCACCGATGGTGATCAAAAAACGTTTGCTGGCGACGGTGGGGTGCGACAAAACTTTGAGCACCGCGTCTTGCAGGCTGAGGTCATTCGCATGAAAGTCCTGCACTTGGCTATCAAGGCGCTGCACATCACGTGTCATTTTGGGCGGCTTGCCGAGCAACACATCTAAAGGCATGTCCACCGCATCTACGGCGTCAGTATGTTTGACCGTGAGATGTGCTTCATCCGTGGTGACACCCACGACCGCAAAAGGACAGCGTTCGCGTTCGCAAAAAAACTGAAACTGTGCCAATGAATCAGGTGCAATCGCCAGCACATAGCGCTCTTGGCTTTCGTTGCTCCAAATTTCTTTGGGTGACAAACCGCTTTCTTCCAAAGGAACTTGGCGTAAATCAAAACGCGCACCGCGACCTGCGTCATTCACCAGCTCAGGAAACGCATTCGATAAACCACCTGCGCCCACATCGTGTATGGCCAGTATGGGTGTGTCTTTGCCTAAAGCGTTGCAATGGTTGATCACTTCTTGCGCGCGGCGTTGAATTTCAGGGTTGCCGCGTTGCACCGAATCAAAATCCAGCGAGACGGCGTTGCTGCCGCTGGCCAAAGAACTGGCGGCACCGCCGCCCATGCCTATGCGCATGCCCGGGCCGCCGAGTTGTATCAACAAGGTTCCGGCGGGAAACAAAAGCTTGTGTGTCAACTCCTCACGCACCACGCCCAAGCCGCCTGCAAGCATGATGGGCTTGTGGTAACCGCGTTGCACACCGTTAACCACTTGTTCGTATTCGCGGAAATAGCCCAGCAAATTGGGTCTGCCAAACTCGTTGTTGAAGGCTGCACCGCCCAAAGGTCCTTCGGTCATGATTTGCAAAGCAGAAGCCATGTGCGCAGCTTGACCGATATTGCTTCCCCACAATTTTGAAACGCTGAAACCGGTGAGGCCTGCTTTGGGTTTGGCACCGCGCCCGGTTGCGCCTTCGTCGCGGATCTCCCCGCCTGCGCCTGTGGCCGCGCCCGGAAACGGTGAAATAGCGGTCGGGTGGTTGTGCGTTTCCACCTTCATCAAAATATGTTGAACGCCGTTGCTTTTGTCATAGCGAGGCATGTAACCTGTGAGTGCAGCGGTAAAGCGCTCTACCTGATGACCTTGCATGATGGCGGCGTTGTCCGAGTAAGCCACCACCGTGTGCTGCGGGTGGGTCTTGTGCGTGTGACGGATCATGCCAAACAAACTGTGTGCTTGCACCTGACCATTGATCACAAAATCGGCGTTGAAAATTTTGTGCCTGCAATGCTCGCTGTTGGCTTGGGCGAACATCATCAACTCGGCGTCTGTCGGGTTGCGTTGAAGCTGCGTGAATGCTTGTTGCAAATAATCTATTTCATCGTCTGCCAGTGCCAAGCCGCTGTCTGTATTGGTTTGAACCAGTGCCGCGCGCCCTCGTTTCAATACATCTACCGTTTGCATTTGCGAGGCGGGTAAAGGCATGAGCAATTGAAAAGCAGTTTTGACATCGGGCCAGACTGATTCGGTCATGCGGTCGTGCAGCGCCGCGTCAACAGCCACCCACTGTTCTTCAGACAATGATTTGGAAACAGCCCATACCAAGTCGTAACGGGTCAAACGTTCAAGCCGGTGAATTTCAAACCCGCAATTGCGTGCGATGTCAGTGGCTTTGGATGCCCACGGCGAAATGGTGCCTAAGCGGGGCGAAACCACCCGTGAAAACAAACCGTGTCCAGTGGAAATCGGATGCGCTGACTCAGCATCCAGCAATTGGCAAAGCCGTTGAGATTCTTGCGGTTTGAGCGCTTTGTCTGTGGCTACCAAATACACATGGCAGGCGGACACAGATTCAATCAGTGAATTGATGTCTTGCAGAGAAGTCAGCAAACGACGAGTTTTCAGAGCACTGAAGGCTTGGGAGCCCTGAAAGGTACTGATTTGGAGGGTCACTTGTCAGTCTTCTTAAAGATAAATCATAGGTTGCAGAGGATGTGTCTACCTTGGAGCCCGAATTTTAACGATAAGCCAGTACCGGTCAGTCCTGCGTGCTGTGCGGAGATAATGGGCGCATGACCATCACCTACAAAGACGAACACGGCATTGACGGTATGCGAATCGCTGGCCAATTGGCCTCGGAGGTATTGGACTACCTGACACCGCATGTGCAACCCGGCGTCACCACCAACCACCTTGACAAACTGGCGTTTGACTACATCACGCAGGTGCAGCAAGCCATACCGGCACCCTTGAATTACAACCCCAGCGGCTCCAACCCCTACCCCAAATCTATTTGCACCTCCATCAATCACCAAGTCTGCCACGGCATTCCCAGCGACAAGGTGCTAAAGAAAGGTGACATCGTCAATATTGACATCACCGTCATCAAAGGCGGTTGGCATGGCGACACCAGTCGCATGTTCATCGTCGGCGATGGCTCTATTGCCGCCAAACGATTGTGCCAATTGACTTACGAGGCCATGTGGCACGGTATTGTCAAGGTTCAGCCCGGTGCCCGCTTGGGCGATATCGGGCATGCCATTCAGGTGTTCGCTGAAGGCCATGGTTTTTCCATCGTGCGCGAATTTTGCGGTCACGGCATTGGCAAGGTTTTCCACGAAGAACCACAAGTCTTGCATTACGGCAGACCGGGCACGCTGGAAGAACTCAAACCCGGCATGGTGTTCACCATCGAACCCATGGTCAACGCCGGGAAGCGCGATATCAAAGAGATGAACGATGGCTGGACCATCATCACCCGCGACCATTCCTTGTCTGCGCAATGGGAGCACACGGTCTTGGTGACACAAACCGGCTTTGAGGTGTTGACACTGTCTGCGGGCAGTCCTCCACCGCCCTCATTTGTGACCGCCACGGCGTGCTGACAGGTGAACGTTACTGCCTCTGATTTCAGGCAACGCAAAAAACAATTGCTGGCTCAGTGCGCGGCAGAACAAAGTTTGTCGCGTGCAGCTCAGGTCCACCGGCATTTGAAATTACTCAGCGATTTATGCGATGACACTTTAAAGAGCTTGTGGGCCCAAGCTGGGATGCCCGTGAGTTGTGCCTTGCTTGCTGTCGGAGGCTATGGTCGTCAAGCCTTGTTTCCCTACTCCGATGTGGATGTGTTGGTGCTGCTACCGGACACACTTTCTGTTGAAAACAATGAATCACTCAAGACCTGCATAGAAACATTCATTGGCGGTTGTTGGGATGCAGGCCTCGAAATTGGTTCGAGCGTGCGTCATTTGAGCGAATGCGTCACTGAGGCTGCGGCAGACATCACAGTTCAAACCGCCATGCTTGAATCGCGTTACCTGAGCGGCCAGTCTGCATTGGTCAAATTGTTTACCGAGGCTTTCAAAGCGAATTTAGACCCCAAAACATTTTTCACCGGCAAAACGTTGGAAATGCATCAGCGTCACAGCAAGTTCGATAACTCACCCTATTCCTTGGAACCCAATTGCAAAGAGTCGCCCGGCGGTTTGCGTGATTTGCACATGCTGTTGTGGTTGAGCAAGGCCAGCGGTTTGGGTTCAACCTGGAAAGATTTGCATTTGCGCGGCATGGTCACACCGCTTGAAATGCAGCAAATACAACGCAATGAAAACCTGCTGTCGCTGATCAGGTGGCGCTTGCACTGGACCGCCCGCAGACGTGAAGACCGCTTGGTGTTCGATTTGCAATCTAGCTTGGCCGTGGATATGGGTTTGAGGCCCAGCACTGCTGATTCACGCAGCGCCAGAGACGCCAGCGAAGCCTTGATGAAACGCTATTACTGGGCGGCCAAGGCGGTCACGCAACTGAATTTGATCATTCACCTCAACATTGAAGAGTGGTTGTTTCAACAAGCGAAAACCCACCCGCCCAGGCCATTGAACCCGCGCTTTTTAGACAAGGCCGGCATGTTGGAAGTCGTGGATGATGACTTGTACCAACGTGAACCGCACGCCATTCTTGAAACATTTTTGATTTACCAGGAAACCATTGGCATCAAAGGTTTTTCTGCCCGCACCTTGCGTGCGCTCTACAACGCACGTGGTTTGATGAATGCAGCCTTCAGGCGCGACCCGGCCAATCGCGCCATGTTCATGCGCATATTGCAGTCGCCGCAAGGCATCACACATGCCATGCGTTTGATGAACCAGACCTCGGTGCTTGGGCGTTATCTCTGGGTGTTCAGGCGCATCGTCGGCCAAATGCAGCACGATTTGTTTCATGTCTACACGGTCGACCAACATATTCTGATGGTGCTGCGCAATGTGCGTCGCTTCTTTATTGTGGAACACGCGCACGAATACCCTTTTTGCTCGCAACTCGCTGCGGGTTGGGAGCAGCCTTGGATTTTGTATGTAGCCGCTTTGTTCCATGACATCGCCAAAGGGCGCGGCGGCGATCATTCGGATTTGGGTGCGCACGAGGTGCGTTTGTTTTGCCGCCAGCACGGCATAGCCAAAGCCGATCAACAGTTGATTGAATTTCTGGTCAAGCACCATCTCACCATGAGTCATGTGGCACAAAAACAAGATTTGAGTGATCCGGATGTGGTGAACGCGTTCGCTCGCAGCGTCGGCAACGAACGCTATTTGCGTGCTTTGTATTTGCTCACTGTGGCAGACATTCGCGGCACCAGTCCCAAAGTGTGGAATGCGTGGAAAGGCAAATTGCTGGAGGATTTGTACCGTGCCAGTGCCGCCGTGCTTGGCGGGCAGGCGCACGACCCGCATGCGCTGGTGGAAATGCGCAAGCGTGAAGCATTAGAAACACTCAATCTTTACGCCATGCCTTTTGAATCCCATAAAGACTTATGGGACACCTTGGATGTGGGCTATTTCATGCGCCATGAGGCTGCTGATATTGCGTGGCACACAAGGCAGTTATCCCTCCCTTTGGCGCTTGCCAAGGCGCAGAATATGGCCGCAGGTGTCACTGTGAAAGCGCGTTTGTCACCCTTGGGTGAAGGCTTGCAAGTCATGGTGTACACACCGGACCAAACGGATTTATTCGCGCGCATCTGTGGTTACTTTGACCAGGCCGAATTCAACATCCTGGATGCCAAAGTGCATACCGCCAAAAACGGTTATGCCTTGGATACTTTCCAAGTGGTCACGCCCATGTTGAACGTGCATTACCGCGAACTCACGCCCATGGTTGAGAACGGCTTAAAGCAGGCCATTGAAACAGGCGGCCCCTTGCACAAACCGCGTCAGGCAGGACGCATGTCCCGACGCGTCAAGAGTTTTCCTGTCGCGCCGCGTGTGCGTTTGCAACCGGATGAAAAAGCGCAGCGTTGGTTGCTCAGTATTTCAGCCACCGACCAAGCGGGTTTGCTTTACGGTGTAGCGCAGGTGTTGGCTCAACATCACATCAATGTATTGCTCGCCAAGATCAGCACCTTGGGCGAACGCGTGGAAGATACATTTTTGATTGACGGTCCGGCTTTGCAACACAACAAAACCCAAATTGATTTAGAAACGCAATTGCTGTCCGTCATTGGTTCCGGCAACCGGTAAATATCAATCGCATAACCATGCCGCACCTCTGACACCGGAAGAATCCCCGTGTATGGCAGCTCGCACAGGTGTATTGGCTTTCACAGCAAAACTGTATTGCGAAATGACTGTACCAATCAGCGGATAAATTTCCTGCACATTGCTCATGCCGCCACCCAGCACAATCACATCCGGATCGAGCAAGTTGATCATTTGCGCCAACGCACGGCCTAAGCGATTCACATAGCGATCAAAACTTTGGTTGGCGGATTCGTCACCTTGTCGCATGGCTTGCACAATGTCTTGTGCCGATAACTGATGGCCAGTGTGTCTTGCATGGTCTTGCGCGAATGCTGTCCCGCTGATCCATGTTTCAAGACAACCGGTTTGACCGCACCAGCAGGGCGGAACTTGCAATTCATCCGAGCTTGGCCATGGCAAGGGGTTGTGTCCCCATTCACCAGCGATGGCATGTCTGCCTGTTAACAATTGCTGGTCAACCACCACACCGCCACCGCAACCGGTTCCAAGAATGGCTGCGAACACCACCCGACCTTGTGCGCCCGCACCGTCAACAGCTTCGCTCAATGCCAGACAATTCGCGTCGTTTTGCAAGCGCACTTCACAGCCCAGCTTGTGTTCCAAATCTTTTTTCAGCGGTTGGTTATTCAAGACTTGCGTGTTGGAGCCTCTGACCAGCGCAGTGTCAACATCCAAACAACCCGGCATACCTATGCCAATTTGCAAGGGTCGGGCCATGCCGGTTTGCGAAACAGCTGCGTCCACCAATCCTGCCATGGCATTCAATATTTCCTGATAGTCATTAGACGGGGTCGGGCAACGCTCTCGAAACACCGTGTCGCCATGTGCATTTAACACGGCAATCTCGATTTTGGTACCGCCTAAATCTATACCGATTTGAAATGTCATGCGGGCTTCACCAGCAACAACAAAGCCGCTTCATCCAAGACAGGAACACCTAGCGCCAGGGCTTTGTCCAGCTTGCTGCCTGCTGCCTCTCCCGCGATCACACCGGTGGTTTTTTTGCTGACGCTGCCTGCGACTTTCGCGCCTGCTTGTTCTAACAATGCTTGCGCCTGGTCTCGCGACAGTGTGGGCAAGGTGCCGGTGATGACATAGGTGTGGCCGGCCAGTGGCAAATCCAACCTCGCGCCGGGGGCAGATTCTTCCCAATGGACACCGCAGGCGCGCAGTTGCTCCACCACTTCACGGTTGTGTGCCTGGTCAAAAAAAGTGCGCAAGCTGTTGGCCACAACAGGGCCGACATCATTGACCATCAACAATTGATCCACACTGGCATCCATGATGGCTTCTATGCCGCCGAAATGACGAGCGAGGTCCTTGGCCGTGGCTTCACCCACATGGCGAATACCCAAACCAAACAAAAACCTGGGCAAGGTGGTTTGTTTAGAGCGCTCCAGACTGGCCAACAAATTGTTGGCGGATTTCTCTGCCATGCGGTCTAGCGCGGCCAGATGGCTGAAACCCAATTTATACAAATCGGGCAAGGTGTTGACCAGACCGGCATCGACCAGTTGATCGACCAGTTTTTCGCCGAGGTCATCCACTTCAACCGCGCGTCTGTGTGCAAAATGCAATATGGCTTGTTTGCGTTGCGCGCTGCAAAACAAACCGCCGGTACACCTGTAATCCGCCTCGCCCTCTTCGCGCAAAGCCAGACTTCCACACACTGGGCAATGCGAAGGCATGGTGAAAATAGTCGCTTCATGCAGTCGTTTTTCAATCAAAACAGACACGACTTCGGGAATCACGTCACCAGCGCGTCTGACGATGACGGTGTCGCCGACACGCACATCTTTGCGGCGGGCCTCGTCCTCGTTATGCAAGGTGGCATTGGTGACGGTGACGCCGCCGACAAACACGGGCGCGAGTTTGGCCACAGGCGTGAGTTTGCCAGTGCGTCCCACTTGCACCTCGATGGCTTGCACCGTGGTGAGTTCTTCTTGCGCCGGGTATTTGTGTGCCACGGCCCAGCGCGGCTCACGGCTGACCATGCCCATGCGCGCTTGCAAGCTGATGTCGTTGACCTTGTAAACCACACCATCGATGTCAAAGGGCAAGCTGTCTCGCATGGCGGCAATGGCTTGATGGAAGGTGACC
>Ga0164294_10003341_pt1 | contig 14288 bp, 2 predicted proteins | sample GEODES005metaG_FD_111479 | JGI IMG/M metagenome (GOLD analysis project Ga0164294, IMG submission 111479) | Oligotrophic lake water microbial communities from Sparkling Lake, Wisconsin, USA - GEODES005 metaG | ecosystem: Environmental > Aquatic > Freshwater > Lake | place: USA: Sparkling Lake...
CTTAAGCCACCACCAAGTCCACCGTTAGTGTAATACGCATCCCCGCCACCTCCTCCAGCAACAACATAATCAACTCCTCCAAAATTAATAGCAGATCTTCCTCCTCCACTTCCACCATATCCAAATGAACCTGCTCCTCCTCCACCATATTGAGGATTAGCATCGTTATTCTGTCCTCCAACTATAATTGTGTATGTTTGACCTGGAGCAACAGTTAAATCACCGTATACATAACCGCCACGAGTACTTCCATCACCTGTATATGCTGTTGAACCACTAGCACCGAGTAGTTCAACTGTAATTTTTGTTACTCCTGCTGGCACTATAAAAGTTTGGTCAAATCCTGTATAAGAATAATTTACATCAATTGTAACTTGAGTTGCTGCATTTACAGCGGCCTCATATGCCGCAGCAGCATTAGCGGCATTTAGTTGTGCGCTTATTAAAGCATTGCTTGCCAAATTAGAAGCACTTATACTTTCAATTAATAATGTACTAGCATTTGAAAAGAAAACATTCGCATTATAAGAAAGAATTGTAAATTGCGCACTAGCACTTGTAGATATTGTAATAATACTAAAAAAATTTTTTGATGTAAGCGATGACTGTGTTAATGCAATATTTGATTGAACAATAGAATTAGATAGAGCATTTGATGCTGCTGTTACAAAGATTTCTTTTTGAGCCGAAGGAGGAGCATTAAGCGTATCATTATAGGATTGTAATGTATTAAGATATTGAGCAAATGTTTGCGTTGCTACAGTACTGACGTTAATTCGTATTGTGCTCATTCGTTGCCTATAAGTAAATATTGTAGAATTATCAAAGTTTATAATTGTGCTCATTGGAATTATAGAGGACGCAAAACTTGGATAAAAGCCACGAACTAACTTTCCATATCCATCAATTATAAATAGAGTTCTAGGTATTATATTTTCAATGTCATAAGTGGCGTAAGTATGAGATAAAGTTGATACTAATGTAGAAGTTGTATATATAATTGGATCTAAAAGTCTTATTGTACTTAATGTCGACATATTAAATGTAGAATAATTTAAAAGATTAAAAGGTGAAAACGCAAATGTTGATATTGAATCAAAATCTGTAGATGTTGCTGTACTAAAACTTGAAAGATTGTAGATTAAAAAAGGACTCTTAAAGAATGAACTAAATGTGGAATAATTAAATGTTGAAAAATTTGAAGTTGTTAAAAAATTTATAGATGTTGCTGTACTTAAACTTGAAAAATTAAATGCAACAAAGGAACTTACAGAACTGTTATAAAATAAGGTAGTTGAAACCAGAATATTTATATATGTACTAATTGTACTTATACCTATCGTAGATGCGGGATTATCAAATGATATACCAAAGGGTCCAAAGAGTTTTGCTTGATTTACTATACCATCGGGGTTAGTTAAAGTAGGATATATGTTTGACCCTGTATTTCCAGCCAATGTAGTCACAACAACTGAAGTAATATCAATTTTTCTAATAGCATTATTTACTAAATCGGAAACATATAAATTTCCACTTAAATCATTTTTAATATCAATTGGTCCATTAAATTGAGCATTTTTTCCGATACCATTACCACTTCCAGCAATTCCAGCAGTACCGCTTATTGTTATAACATTATTGGTGGATAATGCAAGTTTGCGAATAGTTTGATTATTGAATTCTGAAAAATATAAAACATTATTTCTTAGTGTTAATCCTGATATTATTGAATCGAGACGAGCGTTTGAACCAATGCCATCAATAGTTCCAGTTGTACTACTTATACCAGCCATAACTTCTGATGTTCCATCATCAATTGTTATTTCAATGATTGAACCCGTAATACTAACATAAAGTGATAATCCACTAGCACTAATTGTAATTGCTCTAGGAATTGCTAATCCTGTCTTTATATTTGAAACTGTACCATCGCTTGTTATCTTATACACTTTAGATAATTCATCTGTTGCGTAAAGAGTATCTGTGCTGTCAATTGTTAAACCATATCCTTTCCCCGAATCGAGTGTAGCAAATGTTGTTAGAATTAGAGTTGCTGGGTCATATTTGAAAATAACACCGGTGGCCGATATTAAAAATATTCTATGATTTGAATCTACCGCACAATTCATTATAATAGGTCTACTTGGGTTTAACTCTAATAATGTTACAGCATAGCGTGCCGCTGCTTCAGCCGCTGTTGCTGCATTAATTTCTGTGGCTGAATTACCTGTAATAGCATTAATATCATATCCAATTTGACGTATCTTATTTAAATCACATGCGAATAAGTTCGTTTTTCCGGCATTAATTATAATACCATACAATTGATTGTATCGCGCATCTTCAATAATATCTCCATCTTCGTAACCTCCACCCTCTTTTCCTGAGATTGTAATAATATCATTTGTTGTAAGCACAATACGCCTAATAGCAAAATTCTTTGAATCGCATACGAACAAATTTCCTAAATTATCTGCTACGATGCCAGTTGGTTTATTAAATCTAGCATCAGTTCCCGAATCAGTTTCAACCGCATTTGTTAAAGGATAAGGTATTGTATTTCCTGCTATACTTGCTGTGCTTCCTGCTATTGTGGTAACTAATTTGGTGCTAATTACAATTTTACGAATTGAATTATTTCCGTAGTCTGTAACATACATAGTTTGACTGCTATCAATTGTCATTCCGAATACTAATCTAAAAGTTGCTGCTGTTCCTACTCCATCCGCATATCCAGCTGCACCGCTTCCTACAAAGTAGTTACTAGATGTAATTGATATGGGCAAACTTTGTGTTATATTTAGTTGATAAATTCTATTTTCTGCCAAAGAAGAAACATATAGATATGTTGCCGTTAAATCAACTACAATTCCAACCGGCGATGGTATTTGTGTACAAACAATCGTCTTAACACCTGCCGGAGTTACTTTATAAATAGTGCTATTTCCAAAACTTGCTACATACATGTTATTATTTATATCAATTGTTAAATTATAGGGAATATTTAGTCCATCTGCAAATGTAGTTAATGTATTAGCAAGTGTGTCAAATTTAAGAATTGAATTTGTATTTATATCAGTTACAAATATATTTCCAATACTATCCGTTACAATTCCTACAAAATTAGCATTATTTGTATTTGTTATAGTAGTTACAACTCCGGCGGGTAAAACAGTACTTGTTGTTTTTGTAAAATCATTAACATCTGAAATAAAAGTAACTCCATTTATTGATAAATATTTATATTTTAAATAACCAAATGTACGTGTGATATCAAGACGTATTGATGGTCCTAAATTATTCAAGTTCAAAAATCTTCCAGCAGCAATTTCATTGGCTGATGCGGGATTAATATTGATATTAATATTTCCCTGTTGTGTAAATTTACATGATGTAGAAAAATTAATATATAATTCAATCTTGGGATTTGCATTACTCATTGTTTGAATATCGACGTTAAAATTTTGATATTGATTTAAATCTAAACCAAGCGTTGAAGTTGTATTTGAAAATATAACTGAGTTACTTCCAGTTATCTTCAGATTATTTACAACAACTTCATTTTTTGTAGGATTTACATATAAGAGATTTTGTATACTGTCTCTACCATAGTATGATATATGTAGGGGAGAACGAATTTGTTGAGTTAGATTAGTACCACCTTCAAACATTGTTAAAGGTCCGTCAAAATAGATAGAACTAAGTGTTGTAAATGTTGAAAGAACTATTTGTGATATACTTAAATTAATTGAGTTTGAATAAATTCTGCTTAAAGAGTTTGATGCTATTGTATTTGTTGAGATAATAAAATTGCTTACAGTTACTGCTTGTTGTGCGTTAAAATCATCAATTTGATTTGATAATGTAGTTAAGTCACCGCGTAAATTATTGCTTATTGTATTTATTACAAAATTACTTAGATCTATATTTTCTTCATTCATTACCGTACTTAATGTTGAATAAACCGATTTTGTCAAGAATGTAGAAAATGATGATGTAATTGGTCCAAGAAATGATAATTGTGTTCCTAATATTGTGCTATTAAATAATCTTACACCGGTAAGCGATGAAGCAAATGTAGACTGAGTAATATTAAAAATAGTGCTTTGAAATGTTGAAATATTTGAGTAATAAAATGTTGATAAAGAACTTATTGAAGATAAATAACGTATAAAAGTTGAATCAGTATCAAGAAGATTTCTTGTTGTGCTTGTTAAAATTCCTTTTGTAGTCGAGAAGTCAGCATTAAATAATGTTGATAAATTATGATAAAATCCATCTTGTATGGTATGATCTGTTATATTTGACAAATAATTTACCATAGTTACGTAATTAGATGATTCTGCTTGATTAAGAATACGAAGTGTTAGTTCTGAATTAGAGCGAAATGAACCAAATGTATATGAAATTAAATTATTAAAACTCGTAGATGTTAGCAGACCCATTTCATTTGATAATGATAAAAATGCCGAACCAGTTATAGAACTTCTGCTAGAAGATTGATTTGTTGCTGTTATAAAAGTATTAGAAGTATTTCGTATTCCAAGTCTTTCAGATAAAACTACAATTTTATATGTTTGTGATATTGTGCTCCCTACTTGCGTAGAATATTGACCAAATGCTGTGCTAATTAATGAAGGATTAATAAATGAACTAATAAAAGATGACAAGTGCATGGAATTACAAACTGTATCTATTAGAGAAATATTATTAGCGCGATATGCCTTGATAATATTGTAATATGCGTTTGAAGTATTTGTAGCAAATAAAGAGGATAAAATTGTACTATTATAATTAAATTGATTTTCTAAATAAGTAGCTGCTATGGACTGATTATTTATAATATCTGCGGCACTCAAACTAGATGGTAGATAATATGTAGAAATAGGCATATTGTTTAGATAAAAGTCTAATTCATAAAAAGTCTGTGGACGACGTATGCTACTGTAGAAATCTAATAGAGCAACGCCAATAGACAATGTTTGAAATGTAGTATATTGTGTGCTTAATTTATAAATTCCAGTACTATTATTATCTATTATATTCTGTGATGTACTTATTGTATTTAGAAGAGTAGAGTATGTGCCTGTAATAGATGATTGTAATGATGAAAAATTTCTATTAATATTATTTGTTTCTAATGCTGTTGCTGTGCTAATTGCGCCCAAAATACTATTAGAGTAAAGAACATCAACAGATGATAATTGATAACCAACAAGTGTACTAAAAGAGGAAAAATTATACTGAATTGTGCTAAAAGAATTATTAAATGTTAGACCATTAATTGTGCTATAAGATAGATATTGCGATGAATATGTAGAAAGTAAAAATGTAGATGTGTACAATAAAGTCGATTGAAATGAATAAAATGTTGTAGAAGCATTAAATAGAAAACGATATATGGAAGCAGATACAGTAGACTGTAAATTACTTTCTGATTTTTGTAGAGTCGAAGTAAGAAAACTGCTGTAATTTACATTAAGAGTAGATATAGTAGAGATTGCTGGAACTAAAGATGGATAGATTGATTTAATTGTACTTATTTCATATAAATGTAGACTACTTGTAGTTGAAAGAAAAGTTAGAGTTGGTATTATATTGTGAATAATTGTACTAAGTGTGCTAAAGTTATATACAATAGTAGAAATTGTAGATGGATAAGGAATCATATCAGTTTGTTCATAAAAATTAGAAACGTTATATAATAATGTCCCTTGTAAAAAAACATTACTATTTTCTAATTGTTCGTAATTAGAAAAAACATAGGAACTAAGTGTACTTAGAGTATTATCCAATAATGTGCTAATATATATAGTATTCGTACTCAAAATTATATAACTACTTGAAATAATAGTAGAGTGCTGTACTTTAATTCCTTGAACGTCACTTAATAATAGAATATACTCCCAGGTAAGTGGAGAACCATAAACCTGCTGAGGTCCAGTGGTTAATGTACTATATAAACCAGGTGAAAAATTATTAGCAGCTCTTACTCGTAAATCAAACGTTTTTAAAACGTCCACGTTACAAGTTTTAGTATAAGACATTGTCTTCCTAATCACATCGGAGGTTTTTCATCTACCATGCCCGCGGTGTCGTAAGATACACATTGCTATTAAAAACGGAATATTCAAACAAATATGTGCTACGATTACCATAGGATGATAAGACTCCCGGTGAATTACCTGTCCATGTATTTTCAATTTTAAAAGAAGAAAAATTTAATAGTGCATTTGTTGAAAATGTGCTTATATTTAAATAAATATTACCCGTTTGAAAATTTAAGCTTGATGAAACTGTACTTAGAGGAATCAAATGAAAACTTGATACAACATGGTCTCTTAATGTTATAAAAAACTGTTGATAATTAGCAAAATCTAAATAAAAGGAGGATGGATTTGTAGGCCCCATTATTATATTTTGGGGTGAACTAATAACTAATTTATTTACAACAACTTCATTTGTTGTTGCATCAATTCGTAATGGTATGAACGTTTGAGTAGCAGTACTAATAACAATTCTAAAAGGATCTACATATTCAGTTATAATAACAAGACCATTTCCACCATTCTTAAGTGTGGATGTTGTTGTTATAGAACTAAATGTTGAATATAATGAATAATTATTAAATGAATTTGAATCAATTCCTCCTTGACCCGAACGTAAAACAGATGCTACAGGATGTGTGCGAAAACCAGAGTATATAGTTTGACCAGGAAGAGAATTTCCAGTGCCTGTTAATGGATTAATATAGGATGATCCACCTCCACCACCTCCACCACCGATAAAGTATTTATTTTGTGTATAGGGATTTGCTCCAGTAACTGGAGTAGTCCATGCTCCTGCTTGACCACCATAATAGCCAGCACCACCACCTCCTCCTCCTAAACCAAAATCTTCTGTATTTGATACTGTGCTTAGAGCATTTGCGCCCGATAATATAGTTCCCATTCTGCCATAATGAATTATATTAGAAAATACTTGCGGCGCAGGTGATACAAACTCAGTGTAAATTACAGTACTAATAGTTTGCATATAGAGTTTAACTGTAGGAAAATCTGCTATAGAATTAATTGTAAAAGAAATATCATTAATTGTAAAATTTTGTGCTGTAAAATCTTGTGCTCCAAAATAATTACTTATATATGAAATCAAATTATTTGTATTAAAACTTGTTAAGGTGCTTTGTACAGGATCTCGTGTTAAACTAGATATTGTTATTGGCAGAGAATTTACTAATGTTGTGCCATTTGCTCCAGCACTTGATACAAATACATTATACATTCTTCGTAAGGATCTAACAGAAGTACTTGTTTCAAAATACTCTGAAATAAAATCACCTATTGTACTATAATTTATTACAAATCCGCCCTGCTGAACAAGAGATGTTAATGTAGATTGTGCTGCGATTGGAAGAAAACTGTCATATGTATATGGCGCAAATGTAGGTGGAATGTTAATATAATTACATCCTCCAAAAATTTGTCTATAGAGCGATGAAATAATTGAGCTTGTATTTATTGTATAATCTAAATTATCTTTAAAACTAGAAAGAACCCAACCCGATGTTACTGTATCAATTGTAGATGGACTTAAAATACTATTATCGTATTTTGTAAGTGTACTTAAATGACTATATGTATATCTATCAAGATCATTTGAAAAGATTCCCTCAGTATTATAAGTTCCATTATAATTACATACAGAACTAACCTTATTAAAATATCTACGGCCTGATGTATTTGTAGCACTTGATGTGTATAATATTGTTGATAACATACTACTTATATATAATCTAGCACTGCTATATAAAAGCGGGTCTGATTGGTCAAATGGAAAGGGCATTACGTGAATATCAATACCATAAGGAGAACCCAAGGGATTTAATGTAAAACTTAAATCTGAAGAATAAATACTTGTTGGTTTTTTATCTGTAGTGTAATCAACTGCTGACGTTCCAGCAGGTATTCCCGCTGGGGATAATGTATTCTGTAGAGAAAATAAGTCTCTTACTGTGTAATAAAATGCTAAAGTACTCGAATTACCGGCAACCCTATTTTGAACAGTTGAATAATAATTATTAAATGTCGTATCTTGAGTTACATTAGTTGAAACTTCTGTATAATTGGAGGCATTATTTGATGTAGTAATAAGATTAGTCGATAGTTCTGTATATAGATAAGGAGAATAACCCATCAATTGAGGAACAAAATCACCTATGAAGGATGTAAAAGTGGATTGTCTTATAATTGTTGAAAATATAGGAGGTGTATTTACAGAACGGGTAAAAATATTGCTTATAAATGGTTGTTGATTAGAAACTTGAGTTCCACCTGTTCCGCCAAGTGAAAAGAAACCATTGCTAAATGTACTAATTGGACTTACTCCATCTAATCCAGTTGCAATACCACCCGCACCTCCCCATGAGCCACAAGGTAAATAAATTGTTGAATTTACAAATTCACGAAATGTACTGTTTAAAAATCCAGTTGATATAAATGCAGTAGATCTTGTATATATAATTGGATTTAAAAACAAAGATGTACTATGCGTAGACATATTAAATGTGGAATAATTTAAAAGATTAAAAGGTGAAAATGCGAATGTTGAAATTGCTCTAAAATTTATAGATGTTGCTGTACTAAGACTTGAAAGATTATAAACTATAAAAGGATCATTTAAGAATGAACTAAATGTAGAATAATTAAATGTGGAATAATTTGAAGTTGTTGAAAAATTTATAGATGTTGCTGTACTTAGTGTTGAAAAATTAAATATAACAAATGAACTAACAGAAGTATTATAAAATAATATGGAAGAAACTGTAGAAAATGTAAATGTACTAAATGTACTTAGACCTATAAATGTATTTGAAAAAAGAGCAGTAGATTGATAACCAGCATTAGTTGGACTATTACTTATAGTAAATCTTACAATACCAGATGTAGATATATCATACGCATTCCAATCAGCAAAGGTACTTATAAATCCACCACCTCCACCTCCAGCAGCAATCGCAATATTACATAAACCATTATTTAAACTTTGATTATTACCAATAAAAATATTGGTTGCGCCTCCGCCAGTTCCAGTAATAGAAGGTATACCTCTACCGCCACCATTGTAAGGAAGATAATTAATAGTACTAAATGCTCCACCACCACCAACATTTATATTATAAATTTGTGTAGGGTCTACTAATGAAATGCCTTCTACATAAGCCCCTCCTCCTCCATTTGTATTAGTTCCAGCTGCTCCTCCCGCACCCCATAATTGAACTAGAACTTGACTAGCATATGGATTTGGTCTATAAGTTTGAATTCCACCAGTATAATTAAATGTGTATGTACTAATAATATTAGAAATCTGAAAGAATTGGGCAAATACGCCCTGTGTTGCATTAACTGGACCCCTAAATGTAAGATTATTGGTAAATACATTCGCTGAACTAAGCCCGGCAAATGTTTGCGAATATGAACTTAGTGTGCTAAATGTTGTACTAATAATTCCCAGCAATGAATTACTAATTCCTATCACTTGAGCATTACTATTTTGTTCAGTAGGATTATCAAGATTATTACTTATAGCGATTAAATCAAGATTTATTTTATTGCTTACTGTCTTAACAGTATAATTTGATAAATTTCCAGTTAAAGTGCTTGTTAAATCGCCAAGTGTATTAGATGTTTCAAAAATAAAAGGATATACTGAAGAACTAAAAGATGAAAGTGATTCAAAAAGCGTGGATTGAACATCTCTTGATTCATTATTAATAGTATTTAGACTTCCCGTAATTGTGCTCAAATTCTGTCTGAATGAATTACATATAGTATTTCCAAGAAAAGTACTTTGTAGATTACTAGATGTTACTAGAAAAAGATTAGTGCTCGTTAGTGTACTAGCCAAAAGGGATTGCGTAGAAAGTTGCACTTGGGAATTTGCTATTAAAATACTACTATAGCCGACTCCTAGCAAAGTTGAATAATTTGTATTTATTAAGGTTGAAAACTGATAATTTGCTGTGCTAAAATTACTGCTGATTATTGTGCTCAAATATTGGATTGAACTAGTATTATTTGCTAGAATACTAGATTGTGTTAGACCTAATTGGAAAAATTGTGCGTAGAGCTGTGAATTAATTCCACGAGTTTGAGTTATACTTAGTTCAATTGCTAGTGAAGAATAACTTTCCTGCAGAACTGTGCTCAATGAATTAAGTGAATTAGAAACAGTGCCTGTTGTTGAAAGAGTTCCTGCTAATGCTGCTACTGATGTTCCTTCTATAGTACTAAGTTGTCTAGCTAGCGATGATACATTATTTAGAATAGCACTGCTTAATGTACTATTTAATAATGTAATCTGGCTACTTAATGAATAGGTTGCTATACTGAAAAAAAGAGTACTCAGTGATGAAACAGTGTTTGTAAGACTAAATTGGTATGAATCTAACAGAGAAACTTCATTTCCAATAATTGTACTAAATTCACGCATATAGGAAGACATACCAGTTGAAAGTGACTGGTTATATCTTATCTGTTGATTACCAATTGCGGTTGAAAGAGTTGAAAAATTTGCTGCTTCAGAACTTACAAGAAACCGATATCTTGATGATATCGTGCTTAAATTATTTACATATAGTAGTTGTTGAGAAGTAGAATATATATTAAATGTATTTGTTGTTTGTCCTGTTAAAGTGGAGTAATTACTATCAAAGAAAAACTGTGTACTAGCAAAGGAAGACATTGCTTCATTAAATAATGAAAACGTCTGTGTGTTTGGTGTAAATGTATTCGTAATATTTAGAATATAACTACTTAATGTGGAATAACTTAAATTGGCTGTGTCAACAAATGAACTATAACTGCTAATACCTATAATTAAATTAGATAAGTCAATAATATTTTGAAAAATACCATTTTGTGTATCAACGAGATTAGCAGAAGTACTTAAAAATTCAGTGCGAATTGTGCTAAATCCGAAGCCTATTTGCAATACATTATTTTGATACGATGTTGACAACGTATTTGTGAATAAAGCAGTTCCGGCAGAAATCATTGAACTTAGAGCAAAATAATCAGTTTGAATCGCAGCGGGTCCAAAAAAAGTGCCGCCTCTTCCATCTGATTGTAGAACATATCCGGTTGAAATCGGAGTATTATTTGCTGTACGAATATATATCTGCTGGACGAATAGACGATCAATTTCAAGTGTGGTTCTTAAAGACCCATACCCGATGGCAGTATTTGTTGAATAAGCAGACATCCCTAAGAAGGGAAAATATAAGAAATTATTTTTTTTTATAATGGCCACCATTGACTGCCACTATATGCTACAACTCCTGCGTGACCAGGATAGATATACCTGATAATTGATGACACGCCTGTAGAACCATCTAGGACTTGGAATGTAGCCGGAGCGCCCGAATTACCTGTATTTACAATATTAATATAGTCGCCGTTTTGTGCTCCATAATTACTGATTGTTATATAATTGGTTAAATTTGTATAATCCTCGTAGAAATAGGAAGTATTTGGAGTTTTAATGATAATAGAAGCAGGGTTTGTAAGAGTAGTATTATTTGTTGAAATTGGAAGTCGACCGTATAATGTACCACCAACTGTTAGTGTGTCTGTAACAAATAGATTTGTAATATAGGCTCTAGTAGCACCTAAATTAATAGTACTAATAAATCCAGCGGCTAAATTTACAGTACTGATATTAATTGAACTGAGCGCACCCACATTTAGACCAAGAGAACTGATCATACCACTATTGGAGATACTACCAGAACTTATTTGATTTGTAGATATTGTATTTGTGGAGACAGCAGTGAATCTACCAGCCCCTACTACATCTAATGTAACACCAGGTGTAGCGGTGCCAATACCCACATTTGAGGAAGCATTAATAATCATAGCTGGTGTTACATTACTTCCAACGGCTGGAAAAACCCGAGCAGAAACACCAGGTTCAAACACAATAGAACCAGTAGTCTGCATGCGGATACGGTCAGAAGCAGACGAACCCCTAAAAACAAGCAATTCTTGAAGACCGGTTCCAGTAGACTGCTCTGCTAATGCAGTTTGTGCGTAACCTTGTTGGAGACCGGGAAATGATATAAAACTCAAACTGCTGACAGTTCCAACTCTTAAATTATTTGTTGTAAGAGTTGATGTAAATGTTTGGATTGTACTAACAGACGTTGTTATAATATCACCCATAACAATAAAGGAATTTGAAAAACTGAAAGCAAGAGAATCAACAACAAGAGATGAAATATATCCTTGTGGAGAAGTAATATTTGTTGTACTAATAGATGATGTAAAAAATGCTAGAGTTGAAAGAGTGCTAGGTATTCTTGCTATCGGTAAATTTGTTAACAATGATCCATCACCTATATATCTACCGAAAACTGATCCAGTAGAAATTGTAGAGAAAAATCCATATGAGGTAGACATTGTAGTAACCGAGATATTGCTAGCCACAATGAAATTTGTAGATATTCTACTTACTGAAAGACCATTCAGTATAGTCGTTCCACCTGTCTGGGTAATATTGCTTGTAGCCGTTAGATCGCTGCCAAAATCTTCAGTTCCAACAAATAGATTTGTAATATAGGCTCTAACAGCACCAAAATTAATAGTACTGATAAATCCAGCGGCAATATTTACAGTGCTTATATTAATTGAACTGAGTGAACCTACATTTAGACCTAATGTACTAATTACTCCACTATTAGAAATACTAGTCATTGTTGCTATTCCTGCGACACCTAGAGTTCCAGTATTTGATGTATTTTGAAAAAATGCACCAGCTGTTATATTAGAGAAAACACCATTATTAGAAATCCAACCAGCATTACAAATATTAGAAGAATTAATTTGATTTGTAGATAAGGTATTTGTTGATATAAATGGAAAACGGGCAGCCGCAACTGTATTACTGACTGTTGTTAGATTGTTACTAACTGTAGTTAAACCTGCACTATCTCCTCCCCCTCCTCCTGTTGCACCCACATTTAACCATTTCCCAGGCAGTCCAGCATAGAGATTTACGGTTTGATATGCGTTTGATATAATTGTTGAGAATGTGCCATCTTCAAATGTATCTCCACTTCGTGTAACTAGGACGATTGTTGAATTAGACGCTGAACCATATAAATCTTTGAATGTAATAATCCGGTTTGTTATATCAGTTGACTTTGGTACACTTATTGTAATTTGCGCTGGTCGTGAATCTAGCATTGTCACGGTTGTATAACTGCTGATTGACATTTAGTCTATCCTATATCTGAAAGATATAATATAGAATAATTTTTGAACGAAAAAAGTAATTATGCAACAACAACAACTTTGTATGAATATACAACACTTCTTTGAAAGCGTGGGGTTGAACTATCTATTAGAGTGAATGTTACATTAGTAGGACCCGATGTACTACCCGTTATTATAGATGAAGTATTTGTTAAATTTACGCCCGCATTAGCACCAGAACCGAAACCAACTTTTACATCTGCTGCTAATGTATTTGGATCCATAACAACAGCATATGGTGGAGTGCCACCTGTAACATTACTAAATATTGTTCTACTAAATGTATTAGACGCAGCACTGGCCGGTATACCTATTCTTCCAGCACCGGAAAAGGTGGTAACAATTGTTTCTTCATACAATCCCGTGTAATCTAATGCGGATATCGTTTGGCCAGGCCATACATAAGCACCGCCTATTACCAAATTATTGAAATATAGAAGTGATGTATTTGGAAGAGCAAAAAGAGTTGTTAAGGTTGAATAACGGAAAGTTCCAGTTGAAAAGGTATTAGAATCATAGATTATAGCTTCAGGAAAAGAAACAGATTCCGAAGCATTTAATATTCTTGATTCTACATTATCCGAATTTATATATATAGTACTTATTTGTCCAGTATTCAAAGTATTTGTTGAAATATTTCCAGAGTTTGAGATGCTTGTTGTATTAGTAGTTCCAAGAGTTGTTATTCCAACAATAAAAGCTGCGCCAACGTTACTTAATATTCCAGAGTTACAAATTGCTCCAGTATTTGACAATATTGTTGTTCTTGTTAAACCATTAATAAAAGCTGCACCAACGTTACTTAATATTCCAGAGTTACAGATTGCTCCAGTATTTGATAATATTGTTGTGTTTGTTAAACCATTAATAAAAGCTGCGCCAACGTTACTTAATATTCCAGAGTTACAGATTGCTCCAGTATTTGATAATATTGTTGTGTTTGTTAAACCAAGAGTTGTTGTTCCAACAATAAAA
>Ga0164294_10003343_pt1 | contig 14287 bp, 13 predicted proteins | sample GEODES005metaG_FD_111479 | JGI IMG/M metagenome (GOLD analysis project Ga0164294, IMG submission 111479) | Oligotrophic lake water microbial communities from Sparkling Lake, Wisconsin, USA - GEODES005 metaG | ecosystem: Environmental > Aquatic > Freshwater > Lake | place: USA: Sparkling Lake...
AGCCGCCCTTGCCGAGATCGAAGCGCTATTCTCATCTGGCTCAGACTCCCTTGTCAATGTGTTGGTCAATAGTAGTATATCTAGCGCGCTTGCTGCCTTGTCAAGGTACAGCACAAGAGACTCCATAGCAACTAGCGCAGGCTCCGTTTTTGCTCGAATCGTTCAACGAGCTACAAATATAACATCTACTCTTATCTTCGAAACCGGGCTCTTGTTTTCGCTGGCTGAAAGTCTAAGCGACGTATTGAGCCTTCTCTCTCTTCAGAAACGCTCAAAAGGAGATGACCGTCCTAGTCTTGGTGTCCCTCCTTTTCGACCCTTGTCTCCCCTATCACCTTCGTTTCATCTTTTGACGTCAAAGGAGGCGTCGGAGCGACCCTTAAACAGCGAAACAAGAAGGCACATTGCCAGCGCCTTCGGGGAAGTGCTCTTTTACGCAGTCTCTCAATCTCAATCTGAAAATGCCTTCTCGTCAGCGACCGGAGGAACGAGACTTCCTTACTGGCTGCCTCCCTTTTTGATGCATCACGTCTTGTCTACGTCTGAACCTGACCTGGAAGTTAGAAAAGTGATGCTCCACACTCTTTGTAATTGCTTAGCGCACCTACCTTCCATCTCTGATCAACTCTGCTCAGAAGACTTGTTGCCGAATATCATTTTGGAGCTCACTAAAAACACAACCTTTGATAAAGAGGTTGTGAATTACTCAGCAAGTGCTTGTTCAATGATCTTAAGTTCTAGGTGGTTCGCTTCAGCCTCTGGGGGTGAAAACAACACGCCATTGTGCATTGACAGCATTGAGAGCCTAGCAATCGAGGCTGCTGACTCTGTGCTACCACTTGTTGACTCTATGATCTCATTCGTTGACTCAGTCAGGGGTGACGACAAGAATGAGGCCTCCTCGTATAGCGCAATCTGGATGCTTTTATCATTAGGTCTAATGTCGAGCGGTCTGAAACTAGAAAGCCTTGCGGTAAACAAAATGCTTCAACACACAATCTCTCCGCAGGATGTTTCACAACATGGCTCATCAGGGGCTGCGTTTTTAGTCTATTCTGCGGCGAAGACGTCTGCTTTGGTAAGATTTGGGTGCATTTTTGAAGCTGCAGCTGTCATGGAACAAGCTCTTATGATATTTAGCTCGATTTGGAACAGAAGAAACTCACTGTCACCTTCTCGAGGCATTGAAAGTGCTGATCAAGAGTTTGACGACCAACACATTGAATCATGCGCTGCTCTCTTTGCGCAAACTGCTGCAGCCGCTATTACAACCTGTTTAGTTAAGTTAACGTCCTCTAATGATGAGACTTCTTCAGAGTCAGAAGAGCTTTTACTGTTCTTAAAAGCTTGCGTAGAAGTAGTCTGCGCAACTCCTTCTTCGTTGAGAATTCTGTGCTTGTTTGGAGATGGGAAGGATAAGTCATTTGAGGCCCTTCTTTCTTCGTGTTTATCACGCAACAACTCTCCTTTAGTATTGCAGCTGTCTGCGCTTGCTTGCAGCCTGTTCAATGCATTGGACGATTCCTCGTGCGATGATGAGTCCAGAGGGCTTCGGCCCAGCATCGTTCGAGCTGTCTTGCCGAGCGCTCTTTACCTTCTTCCTCCTAAGTGGCCTGTGCTGCCCCTTCATGCGTCTCAATTTGTTTCTGCCGAGGACCATGCAAAGAAAGAAGCAGATGCTGCTCTTGTTAGACTGAATCTGTGGCCATCACTTCAGTTAATATACGCCACACTCAGCCAACCATATGCACTATCACTGCTTCGCGAGAGCACTTCGGCTGATTTTTCAGCTTCTTTTGCGACAAACGTCGCTGTTGCAGCAAGGGATGCCTTGCTTCCTTGCGCTGCATCTCTCTTTGCATCTCTGGGCGAGGAAATCAATGTTCCTTCTACCACAGATGCACTCATGGAAGCTGATGAAGAGGAACGATCAGCATTAAAGGTTTTCAGATCTTCATTGTTAGATATAGTAAGAGCACTTGTCTTGGCCCTGAACGGTAAAGGCGGGGGAAGCGAACACGACTTGGCGCGTGTTGTTCTTTCCCCGACAGAGAGTGTTCACGCACTCTTAAGTCTCTGCTCTGGGGTGTTGCTGATTCCGCAAACTGACGTAGACGACCAGACTCAGCAAAACGACTGCGCTGTGTGCGTTGATTTACTAGCGGCAGCATTCAAATTAGCGCAACGAGATTGGAATTGGACAATAACGTTAGAAAGTAGAAACGAAGAGGACGACAGTATCAACGCGCCTACGAGTATTAACCTACTTATTGAGGCACTCAAAAGCCGAAACATTTCTGATCGAAACAGCATTCGCACTGCAGTTGATGCTTGCAGCGCCTTTCTACTGAGGATCGCGGCAGACATTAGCAGCTTTCAACAAGATCATGAGGTTTCTTTGGATCAGACTTTTGAAGGGGCAGGCACAATCAGAGGTAAAGGCGATCTGGATGAAACGATCAATAGCATCAAGATGCTCGAGGCTGTAGTTTCCGGAACTGGGGCAGATGTTGTGATTCCTGAACTATCTTCTACACCGTTGCGGTCGATTATGGCAAATGCATCATCATCATCATCATCATCATCTCGAGAAACGTACTTGAACGTTCCACACCAAGCATTTGACGACCCGCTTGATGCCGATTATGTCTATGCCCGAGACGAAAAAAAGGCAGGACTCCTCGACGCTTCTCTCAACGCCTTATCGGCTATCTTCCCATTTGCAGTCCTTCTAGCCGGAGAGGCCCACCGCAACAATGACCTGGGTCTCCTCGGAAGCGCATCCTCTCTCCTCTTCTTGCTCTGTAAATACTCTCCTATCAAGGTTGCGTTTCATGCCCTCTTTTGGACAGATAGCAGCAAGTTTATTTGTAATAGAACAGGTCTTGTGCCATCAGGCTCTGCTTTTTTTCAACACGCACCACCTCTTCGCCACTTGCTTGATCTCGTGACGACTGCGGCGCTTCACCTCAACCGAAACGCGTCAAGAATCAGCAGCCACGCAGAACTTTCGCTGACTCTGATTCTTCGCTCTTGCCTCTCTCTCACTCAAGCGTCCAATGATGTCTTGTCTGCTGCTCTCCGCATGCGAGGGGACTCGTTACTGTCAGCACTTAAGGGAATTGAAGGTGAGAATGCAGAAGAGTCAGTGGATGCTGAAGAGCCGCGTATACCTAAGATAATTCGAGTGAGAGTAAAAAGGGGAATGACAGTGACGAAGAAAGTTGACAGCGACATTAGCAAAGGAATTGTTCGGTCAATTGCTCAAACAGCAACTTCGTTATCTCAAACTCTTAGTAAGTGATGTCGGGAGAAATCACCGCTGAAGATGCGGTAAATAAGGGTGAAAACTTCTCTTACTTGAAATAATATTCAATGTCTATATTCTCTTATCGATTCGCAGGGTTTCAATTTACCCTTGTCCTTATCTTATCTCACTTACATTCCTAGCTTGGGGAAATCCACCTCGGACGAAATGTTGACGTGGCCAATGCGTTGGTGGCTGTGGCCAAAGTCGCCCGAGAGCGGCACTGACGCGCCCGGGGCAGGTCCGCGGAATCCTCCTCGTCCGCCGCGGAACCCGCCTCGACCCTCTCCGCCCTCGCGGTGCGGGCGTCCCTCGCCGCCTCCTTCCCTGCGGAAGCCTCCTCGTCCGCCCCTGCCTCCTCGGCCTCCGCGAGGAGAGCCCTCTCCACCCGATGGAGAGCCCTGCGGTGCTCCACCCTCAATGTGTTCCCTGTGTTCGCGCGGCGGACCGCGGAAGCCTCCACGACGAGGAGATCCCTCCTCTCCTTCAGGGGCCGTTTGCGGGCGGCGCTCTCGGCGCTCTCCACCTTCGCCGCCCTCGCGCAGACCTCCTCGTGGCCCACCACGTCCTCGTCCTCCACTGCCCCGGCTACTCTCTCCGAACCTGTCGGGGCGGTCGCCGCGGTCAGGGCGGTTGGGTACCTCATCGCGGCGAAATGAAAAGCTAACGCTGATCTCTGATCCTTCTGGTGCCTTTCCAGCCTCTGCTTCAGACTTCTTTGGCTCTGAGGGCGTGTCCAACTCGTTCTTTGCACCAATGCCCTTTCCTCCAATTAGAGTGCCCCAGATTTCATCGTCTGCTACACCCTTTGGCCCCTTCACCACCTTCTTTGCGCCCTTGAGCTGGCTCAACAAGGCAGAGTTATCGATCTGTGCTACCTCGAACATGGCGCCAGCGCGCTTTGCCGCCAACGTCTTTGAGTATTCCGCAAAGGTGATTGACTTATCCTCAGGCTCTGGAACAGGAGCGGCGGCGGCGTCGCCGTCCTTGGCTGCTGGCGACTCACCCTCTGGGGACGCAGGCGTGTTGTCGCCTGCCAAGGCAGACTTCACTTGGTCTGCTTCTGAGCCCCAGTTGTGACCTCCAGCGCCGCCCTTTGCAACGTTCTTGGTGACACCGCTGTGGTGATCCTTGCGAGGTGCTCCGGCCTTGTCCTTGTGCTGGCCGGACGCGTGGGTGTCCTTGGCTGGAGCAGAGTCTCGCTTTGCAACACCTCCATCAGAAGGAGTATTGTCACCTCCACCTGGAGCTGCAGACTTATCTCCCTTTGGTGCCTTTACTGCTGCGGGCTTACCTACAGACGATTCAAATAAGAGAGATAGGATAAAAGAAATGTTAGTATTATAGAAAGAAATTCAAGGTTGCCGGATCAAGAGAACGAAGTGGTGTCGTTCCTCTCATCGCTTTTTTATATAACTCACCGCTTCCCTTGGTGGGTGCGACGGCCTCGTCCTCATCGCCCCCGAAGGCGGCGGCGAACGGCTACAGTCAAAGAGAGAGAATGGTTTGGAAAGAATGGAGAAAGAGGAGAGTAGAAAGGGAGAAAGGAAGTGTGAGAACTTTTGTTGCGGTTTTTTCAATGGTGAAAGGAAAAACGAAAGGGAGAAGAGCTACCCTCTAGATACGTGGACAAACTAATTAAACTATACTCACGTTCGACATTTTCTTTTTACAAAATTCTGGATCCTAACTCGATGATCCGAGAAAAAGTTTCAACTTGTGATGAAGTAGTAATCTTCACCAAACGTATCTCTACCTACCAACCTACGATAACCCCCCCTACCGCTTTAACCACTGTTACCATTGAGTGCCATGTCTCAAACTTGTTGAAGTAAATAATCTCATTCTCATTCTCATCAATCATCTCATCAATCATCAATATCAGTGCATCCACCACGTCGTGTGTTCTTCAAATGACATTTGACTTGCCCACCGCAATTACAACTCTCCTCCCTTTTCTGTCATCTTTGCTTTGATGTGAGCAATAAAGTCATCCTTCTCTAGGCATGAGGCGCACGGAATGTTCTTCTCTGCAATGATCGCCTTCAGCTGCGCCACCTTTAGCTTTGAAAAGTCAGTATTTGAGTCTAACTTAGTGGGCTCCTTCGGGGTGTCTTGAAACTTTAGAGCGCAAATCTCTGCAGACTTCTTCTTGAGACGCTCACAAACAATCTTAACAGGTACGCCATTCTTCAAGGGCTGACTGATTTCGCGCTTGATTGGGTCAACATAATAGCACTGGTAAGAAGAGGGAAGAAGAAAGAAAGTGTTGGTTAGTCAGCATACACACACAAGTCATTAAGACACACTGAGTATAATATGATGATTGATGATGAAGCAAAGTAATCAGTCTAGACCTTCTATATAAGCTCTTCATCAAAATACAGATTGTCTTTGCCATTTATGTTATTCATACTAACAAGTTTTTCAAATTTCTCAGACGGAGGCTTCTCGCAATAGGCTCCAACAGCTTCCTCAATCTCAACCAGCGTCATCTTTGGTGCAGGAGTCTTAAATGTTTTGGTGATTGTGGTCAAGGCACTGATGCAGACCTCGCATTCATTGGGGTCTCTGGCGGATGCCACGTATGATCCAACAAGAATTAGGGCAATTAAGGATTGAAAAAGCTTCGATAACATTTTTAGAGAGTATAATCTCTTTTGCTTTTAAAAGGAATGAGCTGCAGGTAAGGAGTTTGCACACTTTTTGGAGTTGAAAGAATCTCGAAGAGCGGAAGAATCATCCCTCCCTCCTCTACTTCAAGATGCGCATCACCGCCATGACATTCAACGTCCTTGTTGGCTCGCCTCTTCCTTCTTTTCTTGTGCGTAAATACGTCCCTCTCTTGGGCTCACGAAAGGGGAAGATTCGCTTAGATCTGCAGCAAGCACAAGTGAGCGAAGTTGGAGCCGACATTGTTGCCCTCCAAGAGCTTCACGACGACCGTGTCACTGCTAGTTATTCGTCAGCGTTTGCGGATTCTCATTTGCTTGTTTATGGAGATTACTTTAACTGGAGAGGAGCGACAATGCTTACACTTATTTCAGGAATAGTTGCTTGTGGCTTCTTTCTGCTTCTATCCTTCCTCCTCGTCATGGTGTCGATCAGTATATGGCTGTTTTTCACGCTTCTTTTTTCTGAAGAGATTGGTGAACGAGCAGCGATTGATCTGTGGAAACTTCCAAATTATTCTAGCGAAGCCTTCTTTTATACTCTACTTTCAAACTTTGGACTTCCATTTGCTATTATTTCTGTCACAATTGCTGCCTTGATTGCAAACTTTAGCGAACTAGTGGCTGTTTCATTTTTCACCGGACGTACTCATGGTGGACTTGGGCTTATGATCAACAAGAAGAAGTTCAGAGTGATAGCACACGAAACACGCACTCATGCTAGCCAACGAGGTGATTTCCTAAATGCGTTTAAACCTCGAGCTTTTCAGATGCTGCTCGTGGAATTGCTTGATAATCCCACCAAAGAACAGAGGCCAATGTCATTATTTTCTTCATCGAAATATCTCCTCATTCTCAACACACACACCAACCTTGGAGAGGATGCGCACAGGTCTCTTCAATTCGACGAGATTATATCTGCGTCGTCTTTGACCTCAATAGCTGAATTCTGCGCTAATGCTGGCGTTCGGACCTCTTTGCCTGAAAATATTCCTGTAATGCTAATGGGTGATTTAAATGCAGAGAGCCACTCTTCATCCGTGATTGGATTGATCAATGAAGGCGGTTTTGTGGACGCATTTGCAGACTATCGAAGGATGTCCTCAGATACTCTTTCTCCTAGTCTCACGTGGGACAGTGAAAATCCGCTAACGTCTTCTTTCAATATAGAGCATGACAAGCGCATTGACTATATTCTCTTAAAGCATGACAAGGCGTTGTCGCTTGCTATCACAAATAGCTCAATCGTTTGCTGCAAGCCACCCTTTACGAGTGATCATTATGGCGTGTCAGCTGAATTTGATATAAGCTCAGCAGAACGAGTAGATTATTATAATCGGTTATCAAAGATTGATTGTGAGGCTCGTGTCGATGACATGAATCCTCGCAACGGAACCTCTTCAGGGTCCACCTCTCCAACAGCGATAGAGTATACATAAACGTAAGGACATACGTACAACATAGAATAGAAACACTCATATTTACTAGTTTAAATAATCTGAAAATACCTTGTTGATCGTTTTCATCATCGTTTGAGACCTGTCTGCTTTCTGTTTTGCTGACAATCATTCAATGGGATTTTGCGTTTGTGGGGGGGATTTACTTTTTCGGTTGCTTATCCATTTCATGTTTAACCATTCGCCCCAGATGCCATGCAGAAGTACAAGCCATTACTGCATTAACAAGTAGCAAATTATAATTAACAGGTGTGATTTTTAAAGAATAGTAAGACCAAATCACCCCAGTCGATCCAACAGCTGCTTGCTGAGGAAGAGACATCTTTTCTACGGGTCTGTGCAAATCAATGATATTAGCAGCAGAGATTAACCATTTTGTTGTTGGAGCCCAAAAGTGAACTGTAGGAGTGATGTTTTGTTAGATGAGAATAGAAATGCGAGTAGTTTGATCATTAGGGGGGAAACTCACTAGTAAATGGACCAGCAGGGTGCTCAAGCAAGCCCTTTATCATAGGACTACTTTGTATAAAGGGAAGACTGCAGACAGCACTTTGAATCTTCGGCACAATCCAGCCTTGAACTTGAGGCGCTGCCATAGATAAAGATAAAGTTAAAAGATTCGAAGATTTGAAGTGCAAAGAATTGTAACCAAGTTTTTCGAGTGCTTGTGCTGATATTTTCGTTTTGTTATACACAATTATCGAATGTCTAGACTTGGAAGAATTCTACACGCGCGACGTTCTATTTCTTCTTTTTCCTCTAAGTGCTGGTCCTGTGGCTTAAATGTTGGTGCTTCTCAATTGAAATGCGGGTCAATCTCTTGCGGTCGTATTCAAGATCTATCTAGCCCAGAGATGGACTCTCATTTCTTTGAACTGCTTTCTCTTCCTAGAAGTTTTGACATTCAGAAGGACGAGCTTGACGCTTCGCAGAGACGATTACAAAGACTTGTTCATCCAGACCTGGCCGGAGATTTATCGCCGAGAGAACAAGAAGCATGTTCATACGCATCTTCTCGGATTAACGTTGCTCACCGAACTCTCATGAAGCCTGCATCCCGTGCGCAATATCTGTTAAAAGTGTCTGGATTCGACGCTCTTGGCGAGGGCGCCGGCACTAAGGGCGTAAGTCCGGAGCTGCTCATGCAAGTTATGGAAGCTCGTGAGCTAATTTCAGATCCAAGTACCAGCCGAGAAGCGCTTGAGCAACTTCGGACGAGGAACTTGGCAGCAATTAAGTCTATTGAAAAGGATTTGTCCTCTGCGTTTTTGAAGAAAAATCTCCATCTTGCGAGAGACATTACCGTTGCGCTTCAATATAGCTCAAAGATTGAAGAGGAAGTAAGTGAACGACTTGATTCTGTTCAACTACAAGAGACATTAAGTTGAACTTAACATTGACAATTTCCGTCCTTCGGTTTCTCTGCTTCTGTTTTTACGATATTGATGTTGTTGCTTGATTTTGTTTTACTCAGTCTCTGCGACTTGGCCAGTGCGGCCCTAGCCAAGGCATCAAACGATTCCTTTACTCCCGAATTAAATTTCGCGCTAGTGGCAAAGAAACGCATTTGATGCTTAGCTGCAAGAGCTTGTCCTTCTACTTCTGTCACTTGTAGCTTTTCAACCATATCACTCTTTGTACCCACAAGAATTAGCGCAACGTCATCTCCTCCGTCTTCTTGTTTATCGTCGCCGTCGCCGCCACCTTGCGTTCTCAAGTGGTCCGTGATCTGCCGGACCCAGTTTTCTACCGAAAGAAACGTGCGCCTTTCTGTCAAGTCAAAAGCAAGTAAAATACCATGAGCACCGCGAAAGTAGCTAGTAGTAATTGTTCGAAATCTCTCCTGCCCTGCAGTGTCCCAAATCTGCATTCGCACTGGTTGCCCATCGATTGTCGAGGTCTTTACCTTGAAGTCTATCCCAATTGTAGAAACAAATGATTGTGAGAACTTGTCATCCATATAGCGCAGTAATAAAGACGTCTTGCCAACAGCAGAATCGCCAATAAGTAGGAGCTTAAGCTGGGTTGCATTTTTGTCCTTGTCGCTCATTTCTAGATACAGATACAACACACAATTCCTAAGGACCGAGTCTTCTGTACAAGAACCTGACGGTGGAAAAATTTACCTCATTACTCGGTCGATATCCTCGAATATAAATATCTGAGAGTCGATTCAATTTTTCCCTTCAACTTAAGAATACTCAGAGTCCTCACTTTCTTTCCTCTTATCTCTTCCTCAACATAAACATCTACCTTCTTCTCTCCTTACACACTCACTTGCAATCGACCATCATGCCTCCTCGCAAGGGCATGTCAGCTGATGAGAAGAAGAACACCATGCTAAAGTTAATCTCATCGTCTGAATCTGTCTTCAACAAGGACGAGTTGGAAAAGAAGGGCGACAAGGCTGGAGTTGTGATGAAGACAGTGATGGATGCAGTGAAGGAACTATGTGCAGAGCGGCTTGTGGAGACAGATAAGATTGGGTCTGGTGTCTTCTTCTGGAGCTTTCCCTCCAAGAATGTCTCTAGTCTACGAGCTGAGCAGGCTGCAAATGCTGCCCAGGCTGACAAGGACGAAGCATTGGCGGACGAGTTTGAAGCAAAGTTTTCTGCTCTTCAACAGAAGAAAGCCAAGGGCGGAATGAGCGAAGAAGAGAAAGAAATGAAGAAGGTTCGAATCGAGGAAGGCAAGAAGAGACGAATCTCACTGGAGAAACAAATCGCAGAGAAGGCTGGGTTTGATCCTGAAGTTCTTGGGGCACTAGAGAAAAAGGTGAAGATTGCAAAGGACTCGGCAGACAGATGGACAGATGCAATCTTTTCGATCAAGAGCTATCTTGTAAAGAAGCATGGACTAGAAAACGCAAAGGTAGATGCAATGCTTGGCATAAAAGACTCGTTTGATTACGTTGCATGAAGAGGGTGATGATGGCTATCCTTTAGTACGACAACATTATCGTTTGATTACGTTGCATGAAGAGGGTGATGATGGCTATCCTTTAGTACGACAACATTATCCCTATCGCAAAGCGGATCTCCTCCTCCTTCTGTAGATCGTTTGCCTTTTAAGCGAAGGCACTCGTCCGACGAAAAGTTAACAAGAGCTCGAGCAACCTCGGAACCCTCCATGTTAGCAATCGAGACGGCATCGTGGATCTCAAACGTACCCTCAATTCGAAGTACACCTACAGCCCAGATATTCTTTCTGCCATCAACGACCGCTTCAACCGCTCCATCATCTAGAACAAGTCTGCCCTCTGGCTGAAGGGCAAGAATCCATCGTTTTCGAGTAGGCAATGCTGCACGAACATGAGGCAAGAACGTTGTTCCTATCGCCTTGTTTATAAACGCATTTGAAAGTAAAGTTATTGAATTAGCGTCAAATGGTGAAGCAGATGCATCTTCAGTTAATGATGATGATGAAGCTTCTGATATTGTTGAGTCAATCAATTCGATCTTAGCGCTGTTCATAATAACAACTGTGGTCCCTGAAGCAGTTGCAAGCAATGACGCCTTCAGCTTCGTTATCATCCCTCCAGTTCCAAATGTTGTGCCTGCGGCAAGAGTAGTGGTAGTCACTCCTGTGCTACTTGGATCAGCTTTCCGCATAGCCTCTTCGACGGATAAACTTGGACATAAAAGGCTCACCCCCCTTTGCATTTGCTTCCTCAGATTTTGGATTTCAAATGGATGCACCTTTCGGATCGGAAGAGCAGAGGGTGATTTAGTTGGATTACTGTCAAATAACGCGTCGACGTCGGTCATTAAGAATAAAAACTGTGCAGAAATCATCGACGCAACTAGAGCCGATAAAGTGTCATTGTCTCCAACTTTTATTTCTTGAGTAGCGACAGTGTCATTTTCATTAACAATTGGAATAACTCCAAGGCGTAACAGTTCGATAAATGTGTTTCTTGCATTCAAATCTTGAGCTCGGTCGCCGAAAGCGTCGTAGGTAAGAAGCACTTGACCAACGTTCAGATGCAATAAACTAAAAAAGTCCTGGTAGAGTGACATGAGCTTCAATTGTCCCACGGAGGCGCAGGCCTGCTTCAACGCTAAACTCGCTGGACGTTCAAATAAGTTCAAACTTGAACAGCCAAGGCCGACTGCACCACTAGTTACAAGGACCACGTTCCATCCAATCTTTTTAAGTCGAGAGACGCATTCTGCAATACGAGCTATAGATGTTATTTTAACCTCAAGAGTGTTTGGGTTTACGAGCGATGATGTGCCGACTTTTATAACGCATAGGGGGCTTGACATTATTATTCACGGCCTCGCCCGTTTCGATAATTTAAATAATATCCAGCGCCATCATATTTTTCATTTTTTTTTCAACCCGTGCTGGTAGGTATTTTTTCCAAAAGATGCCTCAAGCCCTAGTCCGCGCTCTTTTTCATGTTCGAAATGTTTCAAGAATGATTAATATCAAGGGTTGTTTTTTTCGCGGATTCGCCAGCGAACAAAATCCACTTCTTCCTCAACCTTCTCCTCCTTCGATCAGGCAACTTCGTCCTATCTTTCGTAGTCCTGAATCTACTAGTCGTGATCGCATCGAATCTACTCCTTCTACTCCTTCTCCGGTGGATGAAGATACTTGGTTTGGTTTGCATGCTGGGTTACGATTAGCACTCGCTGAGCTTGGAATCGCTCGCCCGACAGAAATTCAGCGCTCGGCGATCCCTGAATTGCTGAAAGGACGCGACGCGCTCTTATCTGCGTCGACAGGTACAGGTAAAACACTAGCGTACCTTCTCCCGGTAGCGCATAGAATCAAGGAAGATGAAGCTCAGAAAGCCATCATTACTCGAGAGGGTCGACCGCGCGCTCTGATTGTAGTACCGACACGAGAGTTAGCTTTGCAGGTCGGAAGCGTAGCGAAGAGGCTATGTCACACTGCCAAGTTTTCGTGCGCAGTGTTAGTGGGCGGTAGAAAGGAAGGTTGGCAGAAGGAGACATTGGCGAAGCGAAACGACATGCTCGTAGCCACGGTGGGACGCTTACAAAAGGCTCTTGACAATGACTGGCTTAGCCTTGCCGACGTTCGCTTTGTTGTGATTGACGAGGCAGATACGATGCTAAGTGATATATCGTTCCGTCGACGAGCAGAGGACTCTCTACGCACTTCTGGAAATTCGAGTCAAACGCAGCCGAGCAAGTCCGGCGCGTTTGCAAGCGAAGTGCTCAGCGTGCTTCGACCAGTGTTGCGCTCAATCAAGGAGGCAAACGAAGCTACCGCTGCCTTGGCCGAGGTTACAGGGGATGCGAGACGGCTCGCTTTGAAGGGCGGAGGCGAAGATCTCCAACGAGTTCAAGTTGTTCTTGCTGGTGCAACCATCCCTGAGTCTGCTGTAGAGGCTGTTCGCAGAATCTTCCCGAACGCCCAGCCTGTAACGTCATCATGTGCGCATCGTGTTCCTACGCGTCTTCAACAGAGCTTTGTTCGCATCGACGGCGACCCCAACTCGAAGCATGATGCGCTTTTACGAGCCATTACAGACTTACTAAATGCAGACTCTTCAGCTCGAGTTCTCGTTTTCTGTAACACGATTGGAAGCGCAAGATCCACAGGTCACTTTCTAGGCGAGCAAGGAGGATACTCAGTAGCCTCTTTACATGGGGGAATTCCTCCTAAATTAAGACAATCAGAGTACGAACTTTTCTTAAGTGGCAAGTGCAATGTCTTGGTCTGCACAGATGCTGCTGCTCGCGGCCTTGACTTTCCAAATGCGCAGATAAGCGTAGTTTTATTTGATTTTCCGCTCAATTCAGTAGAGTACCTCCACCGAGCAGGACGTGCAGCGAGGGCTGGACGAGACGGCAAGGTTATTAGCCTGGTTGGACGAAGAGACGTGGTGTTGGCGACTAGTATTGAGAGAGCGACCACGGAAGGACGCGATATGTCAAACCTTAGTGCATCTAAAGCTAGCTACGTTCCTAGCAAACAGCGAGGGGTGTTCCAAGCCAAGCTGGAATACGTTGCAAAGGTGCAAACAGCAAGAAGTTTGGGTCTAAGGCGACCTGAACGACCTATCGAGTTGGGAGGCGTCATGTCGAGGGATACAGCTGTAACGAGACCATTAGGAGCTACTGGAAGACTAAGGTCTCCAAAAACTCATAGTAGGTGAGAGAGGAATAGCGTTGGGATCAAATAGCTTATCATTTATTGATTAGGATTTCTTTAAACCTCTATTATTGTCCTAACTACACTTCGTTTCCTTCTCCCTCCTCTCTCCACTTATGCAATTGGCGTGTCACGTGCTTCCGTGCTCACGGTAACGTGAACAGATGCTGCTACAATAGAAATGATCGCAAAAAGCAACCCCAAAACGAATGAACCAAGAACAAGACTCTTTTGTCCAGGGATAGACATAGATAATGAATCTGCTTTGTTGGAAGCAGTCTTTCCTCGACATTTAAATATTGTTCGTCTAAACGAAAGAGGGGCTGCAGCAGAAGCGGCTAGAGCAAAGAGCCACAAAGAGGTTAACGAGAAGAAAATTGAAGCGGGCACAGGCTTTCCTAACGCTTCTAGCATGCTCCCTCCACTTAACCATACCAATGAAAGGATTGCGCGCATCAGTGAAGGTCCAGTAGCCCATTGCCTAAAATAATTTCCAAGTTGAGATCCTATCCCGCTTGCTACCCCTACGCTGAGATACAAGATCCATTCTCCTTGTATATCAAACACAGCGCCTGGATACGCTATATACGCAATAAATCGGAGGACCATGAACACGGATGGGACGATTCCAAATCCGCGCAAAACATCTTTATCAAGGTTAATGAAAGAATACACCATCATCATAGGTGGCCCCCCCGCGCCTATCATTCCGTTTAAAACGC
>Ga0164294_10003344_pt1 | contig 14287 bp, 11 predicted proteins | sample GEODES005metaG_FD_111479 | JGI IMG/M metagenome (GOLD analysis project Ga0164294, IMG submission 111479) | Oligotrophic lake water microbial communities from Sparkling Lake, Wisconsin, USA - GEODES005 metaG | ecosystem: Environmental > Aquatic > Freshwater > Lake | place: USA: Sparkling Lake...
ACCGTGCTGCGAAATCTCGGTGTGGCCGTTGGGCATGCTGTACTCGCGTTCGCCTCGCTAGAGAAAGGCCTCTCGCGTCTCGACGTCGACGCCACGAAGATGGCTGCCGACCTCGATGACAACTGGGAAGTACTCGGCGAAGCCATCCAGACGGTCATGCGTCGTCACGGCGTCCCCGACGCCTACGAACAACTGAAAGCGCTTACCCGCGGCCAACGCATCAACGCCGAGAAGCTACGTGCGTTCGTGGCAGGCCTGCCGCTGCCGGCCGAAGTTCGCGAGCGCCTCGCCAACATGACACCCGGCAGCTACACCGGTTTGGCGGAAGCGCTCGCCAAAGCCCTGCCGAACTGAATACTTTGCGCAAGCAGGCGCCCATGTTCACGCTCGAACTCACCCGCTGGGAAGACAACGAAGCAGACCTGCGGGCTGTGCGCACGACGGTCTTTATTGAAGAACAAGCCATTCCTGCGCACGAGGAATGGGATGAGATGGACGCCGTTTGTGTTCACTTGGTGGCGCGGCTCGATGGCCGTGCGATAGGCACCGGCCGCCTGTTGCCGGATGGCCGCATTGGCCGCATGGCGGTGCTGCTCGAAGCACGCCGCACCGGGCTAGGCGGTGCCATCCTCCAGCGCCTCATGGCGGCCGCCAGCAAGGCCGGTCATGCGGAAAGCGTCCTGAATGCCCAAGTAGCTGTCATGCCGTTCTATGCGGCGCACGGGTTTCACCCTGAAGGCGAGGTGTTCGACGAGTGCGGCATTCCGCATCAGCGCATGCGTGCCAAGTTGCAGCCAGCGAAAGGCTTCGTACCGCACCTCACCGTTGCCGCAGTCATCGAACAAGAGGGCCGCTTCCTGCTCGTGGAAGAACTGGTGCTTGGTCGGCCGGTGCTGAACCAACCCGCGGGCCACGTGGAAGCCCACGAAACACTCTTGGACGCGGTCGTACGCGAAGTCCTCGAAGAGACTGGCTATCGCTTCGTTCCTGAAGCCATTCTAGGCCTCTACGAATGGCCGCGGCCTGACGGCGAAACCTATTTTCGCGTGGCTTTCCGCGGCCGCGTTGTCGGTACGCCACGGGCCGACCTTGACCCAGACATTCTGCGCACCGTATGGCTGGACGCGGCAGCGATGGCAAGCGCCGGGGCCGAGCAACCACCGCGCTTACGCTCCGGACTGGTCCTGGAATGCCTCGCGGACTACCAAGCCGGCCGCAGTCTGCCGCTCGACACCCTTCGCACCTGGCGCGGTCGTACCTGACCTATTGCGCGGCGCGAGCGGGATGCCGGCTCCCGTAGAATAAGCGCATGACCACTCCGCTCGCCCTCGTCGGCCTCTCAGGAGGCGTCGATTCCGCCGTTTCCGCTTGGCGTCTGCTGGAGGCAGGCTATCGCGTGGAAGGCTTCCACATGACCAACTGGGATGACGACGACGGTTACTGCACCGCCGCCGCCGACCTGCAAGACGCGCAGCGGGTCGCTGACGAACTGCGCATCGCGCTGCACCGCGTGAACTTCACTGCCGAATACCGCGACCGCGTGTTCGCCCAGTTCATCGCGGACCATGCCGCCGGCTTCACGCCTAACCCGGATGTGCTGTGTAACCGCGAGGTGAAGTTCGGCGCCTGCTTCGACCACGCCTTGCGACTAGGTGCCGACCTCGTCGCCACGGGCCACTACGCTGCCACCCGCGATGGCCTCCTCCTGCGTGCACGCGACACGGACAAAGACCAAACCTATTTCCTCTGCGACGTTCCCGGGGAGCGCCTTCACCAGACGCTGTTCCCGCTAGGCGACCTGCACAAGCCCGATGTTCGCGCGCTGGCCCGCAGTGCGGGGTTGCCAGTCCATGCCCGCAAAGACAGCACCGGCATCTGCTTCATTGGTGAGCGGCCGTTCCGCGACTTTCTGGCGCGCTACCTGCCCGGGCAGGCTGGCCCCATCGAAGACGAAAACGGCAACCTGCTCGGCGAACACCATGGCGTGGCCTTCTACACGCTCGGGCAGCGCCATGGCCTCGGCCTTGGCGGGCGTAAGGGCGTCCCTGAAGGCGCTTGGTTCGTTTCCGGAAAAGACGTCACACGCAATGCATTAGTCGTAGTGCAAGGCCACGACCACCCGGCCCTGTTGGTGAACGGGTTCGTTTGCGACCTGCCTCGCTGGATAGGCCCCACGCCAGACTTGCAGGCGCCTACGACGGTAAGAATCCGGCACCGGGCGGTGGATGTCCCGTGCACCCTGACGGTCTCGACCGCTGCCTCAACTGGGGCCTCAACTGGGGCCTCGACTGGGGCCTCGACTGGGGCCTCGACGTCTGCCGCAACGGCAGTTCCAAGTACTGCCATGGGCGCAGCACTTAATATCGTTCTACCCGAGCCCCTGCGCGCCGTCACCCCCGGCCAGTGGGCGGTGTTTTACCAAGGCGAGCGCTGCTTGGGCGGCGGCGTGGTGCGGCGTCTCGGATAGCAATCGGCCAGCGGTCGGCCAGCCATCGGCTAGTGGTCGGGCAGCCAACCGCCGACAACCGATTGCACCCACCGTTGTCGGTAGTGGCACGCCACTGCACTGCAAAATGCAGCTATAATTCGCAGGCTTGGCTGGCTGGGGTTGGCCCCGGCGGCTAGCCTTTTGCCGCGGAGGTCTCATGTCGGAAACTTCGAACTCGCGTACCACCCTGAAGGTCGGCGCGAAGGACTACACCATCCACAGCCTGCAGGGTCTGCCAGCCGACAAACTGGCCTGTCTGCCCTTCTCCCTGAAGATTCTGCTCGAGAACCTCCTCCGCTTTCAGGATGGCGTTAACGTCACCAGCGGTGATGTGAACGCGCTGCTGGACTGGGATGCTAACGCGGCACCCTCCCACGAAATCGCCTTCACGCCGGCTCGCGTCATCATGCAGGACTTCACCGGCGTGCCCTGCGTTGTCGACCTCGCCGCCATGCGCGATGCCGTCGTGAAGCTCGGCGGTGATGCCACCCGCGTGAACCCGCTGGCCCCGGCTGAACTGGTCATCGACCACTCGGTGCAAGTGGACGCCTACGGCAGCGCACACTCGCTGGCCGACAACGTGAACATCGAATACGCGCGCAATGGCGAACGCTACGCATTCCTGCGCTGGGGCCAGACAGCCTTTAACAACTTCAAGGTCGTCCCGCCGAATACCGGCATCGTCCACCAAGTGAACGTCGAGCATCTCGCCCGCGTGGTGTTTGCCGACGGTAACGGCAATGCCTACCCAGACACGCTCGTCGGCACCGACTCGCACACCACGATGGTGAACGGTCTTGGCGTGCTCGGCTGGGGCGTCGGTGGCATTGAGGCGGAAGCCGCTATGCTCGGGCAGCCGGTGACCATGCTCATCCCGCACGTCATCGGCTTCCGCCTGAAGGGCACGCTGCCTGCCGGCACCACGGCCACGGACCTCGTGCTGACCATCACCGAGATGCTTCGCAAGAAGGGCGTGGTCGATAAGTTCGTCGAATTCTTCGGCGACGGTCTGAAGGGCCTGCCGCTGGCCGACCGTGCAACCATCGCCAATATGGCGCCGGAGTTCGGCAGCACTTGCGGCATTTTCCCCATCGACGAAGAAACCCTGAAGTACCTCGCGCTCACGGGCCGTAGCCAAGAGCAGATTGACCTGGTGGAGGCTTACGCCAAGCATCAGGGCATGTGGCGTATCGACGGCGCGCCTGCCGCGAACTACACCGACGTGCTCGAACTCGACCTCAGTACCGTGGTGCCTTCGCTGGCTGGCCCGAAGCGTCCGCAAGACCGCGTCCTGCTCACCAACGCCAAGAATGTCTACCGTTCAGCACTGGAGAAGATGACCGCTGAGCGCACCCAGAAGAACCCGAGCGCCACGGGCAGCGGCACTGCCAACGTCGACGGCCAAAGCTTCGAAGTGAAAGACGGCGCCGTGCTCATCGCCGCCATCACCAGTTGCACGAATACCTCGAACCCCACCGTGCTGGTGGCTGCCGGCCTGCTGGCCAAGAAGGCCGCTGCCAAGGGCTTGAAGGCCCAGCCTTGGGTGAAGACCAGCCTCGCTCCCGGCTCACGCGTCGTGACGGACTACCTCACCAAGGCCGGTCTGCTCAGCGAACTCGAAAAGGTCGGCTTCTTCACCGTGGGCTATGGCTGCACCACCTGCATCGGTAACAGTGGTCCGCTGAAGCCGGAAATCTCGGAAGCCGTGAAGGCCGGTGACGTCGTTGCCACTTCGGTGCTGTCGGGCAACCGCAACTTCGAGGGCCGTGTGCACGCGGAAATAAAGATGAACTTCCTCGCTTCGCCGCCGCTCGTGGTGGCCTACGCGCTGGCGGGTACGCTAGACAAGGACATCACCACCGAGCCGCTCGGCACGGGGAGCGATGGCCAGCCGGTCTATCTGCAGGACGTCTGGCCAAGCCCGGAAGAAGTGGCCGCTGCCGTCGCCGGCTGCGTCGACTCCGCCATGTTCAAGAAGAGCTACTCGAGTGTGTTCGCGGGCGATGCCGCTTGGAACGCCATCGCCGTGGCCGAAGGCAACAGCTACGCCTGGGACGACAAGAGCACGTACGTGCGCAACCCGCCCTACTTCGACGGCATGACCATGACGCCGAAGGCAGTCGCCGAAATTCAAGGTGCCCGCGCACTGGCAGTGCTGGGCGATTCCGTCACTACGGACCACATCTCCCCGGCCGGTAACATCTCGAAGAACTCGCCGGCAGCGCGGTACCTGCAATCGCTGGGCGTGGCCACGGCAGACTTCAACTCGTACGGTGCCCGCCGTGGCAACCACGAGGTGATGATGCGTGGCACCTTCGCCAACATCCGCCTGCGCAACTTGCTGGTGCCGGGCACGGAAGGTGGCGTTTCGGTACACATCCCCTCGGGCGAGCAGATGTCCATCTTCGACGCCGCCGAGAAGTACCAGGCGGACGGCACCCCGCTCGTCATCCTGGCTGGCAAGGAATACGGCACGGGTTCTTCTCGTGACTGGGCTGGGAAAGGCACGATGCTGCTGGGAGTGAAGGCGGTGGTTGCTGAAAGCTTCGAGCGCATCCATCGCTCGAACCTCATTGGCATGGGCGTGCTGCCACTGCAGTTCATCGATGGCCAGACCGCGCAATCGCTGGGCCTCACGGGCCGCGAGGTGTTCGACGTCGTGGGCCTGCATCAGGGCGCTGCCAAGACCGTGCAGGTCGTGGCCAAGGGCGAAGATGGCAAGGTAACGGAGTTCACCGCGCGCGTCCGTATCGATACGCCCAAGGAACTGGAATACTTCCAGCACGGCGGCATCCTGCACTACGTGCTGCGTCAGATAGCCAAGGCGGCCTGACTGCCATGACCGGCTCCCAGGAACCCGTGAAACCTGCGGGCTCCCGGGCAGCCGGTGCTTCTCCGGCCGTCGCGGTGTTCGACCTCGACGGCACGCTCACCTACCGCGATACCTTCGTTCCTTGGCTGCTGGGGTTCGTGGCGCACCATCCTTCGCGTTGGTGGCGTTTGCTGGCATTCCTGCCTATCGGTGTCGCCATTTTGTTCGGCGTCCGCGACCGCGGGCGCTTGAAGTCTTGGTTACTGCGAGTGTTTGCCGGCGGCGTGGACAGCGCCGTGCTGGACCGCTGGTCGGCGGCGCAAGTGCAGCAGGTGGTAGAAACACAGCTACGCGCTGGGGCAGTCGCCACGTTGCGCGCCCATCAAGCCGCCGGTGATCACGTCATCCTGCTGTCCGCCAGTGTGGACGCCTACGTACCCCGCATTGGTTCGCTGCTCGGCATCACGGAAGTCATCTGTACCGGCGTTCGCTGGCATGAAGATGGCCGGCTGGATGGCCGGCTGACCACAGCTAACCGCCAAGGCGAAGAAAAAGCCGTCGTGTTACGCGCCTTGCGGGAAAGGTTCCCGGGCCGCCCCTTCGCTGCTTACGGCAACACCACCGGTGACTTGCCGCATTTACGGCTGGTAGAACGGCCCTTGCTGGTGAACGGCAATGCCAGCGCCAAGCGCAAGGCTGCGGCATTAGGTATTGCCACCGACGAATGGCCTTGAAACCCAACCATCGAACCACCTAACCTGCGGAATATCGACTGTCTTTTCACTGCAACGCGGTAAAGTCCAATCACTAATGGTTGAACATCCGTCGGGAGCCACGCCATGCGCATTCATCGTCCTGCCAACATTCTCCCCAGCGAAATAACGCCCCGCACCGTTCATGACGAGCGCCGCGCAGTACTCAAAGCGCTGGGCCTTGGTGCCGGCCAGTTGGCTATCGGCGGTAGTGCCTTCGGCCTGCTGGACGCGGCAAGCGCCGCCACCAACACAGCGGCCAACCCTGCCACAGCCACCGGCCGCGCCAAGCTCGCAACACGCCCTTCGCCCTATAGCACCCGCGAAGCTGCCAACTCCTACACCGACATCACGACTTACAACAACTTCTACGAATTCGGGCTCGACAAAGCGGACCCTGCAGCGAACGCGCATACGCTCAAGCCGCGCCCGTGGCAGGTGACCATCGACGGCGAGTGCGGCAAGCCCGGCACCTACGACCTCGACACGCTCATTAAGCCCCACGCACTGGAAGATCGCATCTATCGCTTCCGTTGCGTCGAAGCTTGGTCCATGGTCATTCCTTGGGTTGGGTTCCCCCTAGGCGATTTACTAAAGCGCTTCGCGCCCAATTCGCGCGCCAAGTTCGTCGAATTCACCACCCTGATGGACCGGGTGCAAATGCCAGGGCAACGCCGCGCGGTGCTGGACTGGCCGTACCGTGAAGGCCTGCGCATGGACGAAGCCATGCATCCGCTGGCCATTCTTGCGGTCGGGCTTTACGGCGAGGTACTGCCGAACCAGAACGGCGCGCCACTGCGCCTGGTGGTGCCTTGGAAGTACGGCTTCAAGAACATCAAGAGCATCGTGCGCATTCGCTTCACGGAGAAAGCTCCCGCGACCGCTTGGAACGTGGCAGCGCCAGATGAATATGGTTTCTTCGCCAATGTGAACCCCGACGTCGACCATCCGCGTTGGAGTCAGGCCCGTGAACGTCGCATCGGCGCTGGTGGTGGCCTGTTTGCGCCGAAAATCGATACGCAGCCCTTCAATGGCTACGCCACGCAGGTCGCTAGCCTCTATCGTGGCTTGGACCTGAAGAAGTGGTTCTAACTCGCTGGGACGGCCTGCGGTACGCGTTGCATGCGGCGCTGATGGCGCCACTGCTGTTGCTGGTGCTGGGCGCGTTCGGTATGGCCGGGCAGTCACTAGGCCCAGACCCCGTAGAAACGCTGTTGCGCGAATTGGGCTGGTGGGCCATCACCTTGCTGGTGGCAGGGCTTGCCGTCACACCGCTGCGACAATGGCTAAAGCAAGCGCCCCTGCTGCGCCTGAGGCGCCCCTTGGGCCTGTGGGCTTTTGCCTACGCAGTACTGCACTTCACGGTTTACTTGGTGCTGGACCGCCAACTGGCGTGGGGCGAAGTACTAAAAGACTTAAGCAAGCGCCCTTACATCATGGTCGGGTTCGCGGCCGTGTTGTTGCTCTTGCCGCTGGCTGCCACATCGACGACATGGGCGATGCGCAAACTCGGGCGTCGCTGGCAGAAGTTACACCGGCTGGCCTATGCCACGGCCATTCTCGGGCTGGTGCACTTCCTCTTGCAGGTAAAGAAAGACCTCAGGGAACCGTTGCTCTACGCCGCTGCCCTGGCCGCGCTGCTCGGCTGGCGGCTGTGGAAGCAACGACAACGAGCTAAAGCCCGCTAAGGCCTGCCTTGCGGAATGCCAGCCCCGCCAGCACCGCCAGCCCGCGACCCACGACTGCCCGACTGGGTCGGCCAAGCAGCCAGCCCAACACCGGCCAGTACCAAGACTGCCCCGGGATAGAAAGCCGCCGCAGGCACCTCCCCGAGCAAACCCCACGCCAGCAAGCCGGCAATGACGGGCTCGCCGAGGATGGTGAGGCTGACCGCCGCCGGTGGCAAAGAACGAACGGAATAGTTGAACCCACCATGGCCGATGCATTGGGAGACTACTGCCACGCCGAACAGCGCTGCCCAAGAACTCGAAGGGATTTGCGCAACGTTCCATGCCGCCGACGTGCTGGTGGCCAGCACCAGCGCCCAAGCCACTACAGCAGCTACGGCATAGGAGTGAGCAACGAATTGGCCAAAGCGCAGCACGCGCTGTGCGGCTTCGGCGAGCAGCAAGTAAAGCGCCATAAACACCGCGCTGGCCACAGCCAGTACGTTACCGAGACTGATACCTGCAGAAATTTCACCGCCGATTAGAACGACGATACCGGCAGCGGCCAGCACCAAAGCCGCCCATTGCCGGGGTTGCGGCCGGCGCCCTAGCGCCATCCAGCCGATGAGCAGCACCCACACGGGCGTGGAATCCGCCAGCAAGGTGCTCTCGGCTACGGTGGTGAAACCGAGCGAAGTGATCCAAGTAGCGAAGTGCAGGGCAAGCAGCACGCCGCAGGCAGTGGCCTGCCAGCGAGCGCGTAACACGTCATGAGTGAGATACGGCTCCACCGTCGCTGGCGGCCGAAACCGATGCCACAAGGCCCGTGCCAACCAGACGATGAGCGTGGCGAGCGTTACTCGCCAAGCGGTGACTGCCAACGCGGGCATGGCTGCCCAACGGGCGAACAGGCCACCGAAGGAAACCGACAGCAGGGCAACGACCAGTACCAGTCCCGGCGGTAACGTGCCTGGCTGCATGCGAGCGTTAGCTGCGCGGCGCGCGCAATGTCATCGCTGGGCGCAGCCGTTCGTCGAGCGAAACCAGCAATCCTGCAGTGGTCGGCCAGTCGATACAGGCATCGGTGACGGAAACACCGTACTTCAGCTGCGACAAGTCCGCCGGGATGGGCTGGCTGCCCCAGTGCAAGTGGCTTTCGAGCATGAGCCCGACAATGGAGCTGTTCCCGTCCACCACCTGATTCACGCAGTTCTCTGCCACCAGTGGCTGCAGGCCAGGGTCCTTGTTGGAATTGCCGTGGCTACAGTCGACGACGATGTTCGTAGGCAGACCTGCCTTGCGCAGTTCCTGCTCTGAAAGCGCAATGTTCACGCTGTCGTAGTTGGTGCGCCCACCGCCGCCACGCAGCACCAGATGGCCGTGCGCGTTGCCGCGCGTGCGCATGACAGCACTCTGGCCGCTATCGGTAATGCCAAGGAAATGGTGCGGGCTACGCGCACTCTGCAAGGCGTTGATGGCCACTGACAGCGAACCGTCCGTGCCGTTCTTGAAACCCACGGGTGTGGACAGACCACTGGCCATCTCGCGGTGCGTCTGGCTTTCCGTGGTGCGCGCGCCAATGGCGGTCCAGGTCACGAGATCGCCCAAGTACTGCGGCATGATGGGGTCGAGCGCCTCGGTGGCTGCCGGCAGACCATTTTCGGCGAGCCACAGCAGCAGTTCGCGCGCCTTGGCGATGCCCTTCTCGATATGGAAGGAATCGTCCATGTCGGGGTCGTTGATGAGGCCCTTCCAACCCACCGTGGTGCGCGGCTTCTCGAAGTACACACGCATGATGATAAACAGCGAATCCTTAACGCGCGCGGCCAGTTCCTGCAGGCGCAGCGCATATTCCTTGGCCGCGGCGATGTCATGGATAGAACACGGGCCTACCACCACGAACAGGCGTGGATCGCGGCCTTCCAAAATGGCACGCACGGTTTCGCGTGAGCGGTAGACAAATTCCTCGATGCCTGCCGGCTGCGGGAGTTGCAGCTTCACCTCGGCAGGCGTGGGCAGCACATCGGCGGCAAGGACATTGGTATCGACAAGACGGGTGGACATCAGCGAGCCTTCAGCAACGTTTCATAGAACGCGTGAAGTATACCCGCCCGAAAGCGCCTTCAGCCGAACACCCAGTCCGGAACGCCCTGCCAACCGCGGGTAAGTTCCTTATCGAGCACCTTCCAGTCTGGTTCATGCTGGCCCACCGTGGCCCAGAAGCGGTCCGAATGATCCATGTGACGCGTATGGGAAAGCTCGTGGATGAACAGATAACGCACCACCGGCGGCGGCTGGAACAGCAGGCAGACGTTCAGACTGATGGTGCCCGAACGCGAACAACTACCCCAACGCGTGCGTTGGCGGCGCACCTGCGCGTGGGAATAGGCGAAGCCCTGATGTATGGCCACCTCGGCCAACCATGGCACCAGCCGCCGCTTACCCGCGTCCAGCAACCAGTGGTGCAGCACGGGCGTAGCGGTTTTCCAATCCAAAGGGCCGCGGTAGTGCAGCCCACCCTCGCCTTCGATGATGGCCGGTTTCCCCGTGGCCGCCGACCACTGTAGTTGCAGGCGTTCTGCCGTGGCGCGCAGGTCGATGTATTCGGGGAGCTCGCGTGCTGCGGGCAAGCGCGCGCGGAACTCTTCTACCTTTGCATCGATCCAGCGCCGATGCCGGGCCACGAAGCCCTCGATGGCCTTCGGGCTAGTGCGCGGCGGCACCACGATTTCCACGCGGCCACCGGGGTAAACCCGCACGGTGAGGCGGCGCGTGCGTCCGCTAACCTTCACTTCCCACGTCGGCTCGGTCGACTGCACGTCAAACAGCGATAGCTGATCGCTCCGTTCAGGGACGGGGCTGGCAGGCAGACCATGGCGGGGCTTCATGGCAGAGCAGTTTACAGGCGCGCGGCCAGTTCGGTGCCTTCGCGGATGGCTCGCTTAGCATCGAGTTCTGCCGCCAGCGCAGCGCCACCAATGATGTGTACGGGCTTGCCCGTGGCACGCAAAGGGGCCTCTAGTTCACGCAGCGGCTCCTGGCCTGCGCAAACCACGACATGGTCGACGTCCAGCACCTGTTCGCTGCCGCGTACCCGCAAGTGCAGGCCGTTGTCGTCAATTTTCAAGTATTCGACACCGCCCCAAGCCTGCACGCCACGGCGCTTCAGTACCGCGCGATGAATCCAGCCGGTGGTCTTGCCCAGCCCCTTGCCGGGGGAGCCTTCCTTACGCTGCAGCAGCCACACCTCGCGAGCCGACGGCAACCGCGCAGTAGGCGAGCCCACGAGGCCACCGACTACTTCGGCTTGCGGGTCGATGCCCCACTGCGCGAGGAACGCTGGAATAGTGGCCGGATGCGCCTGATCCGCGGGGTGCGTGAGGAACTCTGCAACGTCGAAGCCAATGCCGCCGGCACCGATGATGGCGACCCGCGGGCCTAGCGTTACGCGCCCCAGCAGTACCTCCAGATAGCTAACGACCTTGGCATGGTCGGCGCCCGGCAGTCGAAGCGCGCGCGGCGTGACGCCAGTGGCCAGTACGACTTCGTCCGCACCTTGTAGTGCAGTGGCGTCCACGCGCCGCCCCAGCTGCACGTCCACCTGCAGCTCCTCCAGACGCGTCCGGAAATAGCGCAGCGTCTCGTGGAACTCTTCCTTGCCGGGAATGCGCTTGGCAATGTTGAACTGGCCGCCAATTTCGTTGGCACCGTCGACGAGCGTAACGGCGTGGCCGCGCTCCGCCAGCGTGGTGGCACAAGCCAGCCCCGCCGGCCCCGCACCCACCACGGTGATGCGCTTCACCGACGTAGCCGGACGAACCACCAGTTCCGTTTCGTAAACGGCCCGCGGGTTCACCAAGCACGAAGCACGCTGCTGCGCGAACACATGGTCTAGACAGGCTTGGTTGCACCCAATGCAAGTATTGATGGCAGCAGCGCGGCCGGCAGCGGCCTTGTTTACGAATTCGGCATCGGCAAGCAATGGGCGAGCCATCGACACCATGTCGGAGTGGCCCGCGGCCAGCACCTGCTCCGCTACGGCGGGGTCGTTCATGCGGTTCGTGGACACTAACGGCACGCGTACAGAACTGCGCAGCTTGGCGGTTACCCAGGTGAATGCCGCACGTGGCACGGATGTGGCGATGGTGGGCACGCGCGCTTCGTGCCAGCCGATGCCGGTGTTGATGATGGTGACACCCGCCTGCTCGAGGCCTTGCGCCAGCGCCACGATGTCTTCCCAGTCATTACCCTGCTCGACCAAGTCGAGCAGGGACAGGCGGAAGATGATGATGAAATTCGGGCCCACCGCTTCACGAATGCCGCGCACCACTTCCAGCGCGAGCCGATGACGGTTTTCGCGGCTGCCGCCATACTCATCCGTGCGGTGGTTGGTGCGCGGCGCGATGAACTGATGCAGGAAATAGCCTTCCGAACCCATCACTTCCACGCCGTCATAGCCGGCTTCCTGCGCCAAAGTCGCACAGCGAATGTAGGCAGCCCGCTGCCGGCGCACACCCCAAGTGGTTAGCGCGCGCGGCGTGAAGCGACTGATGGGCGAACGAATGGCGCTGGCCGAAACGCACAGCGGGTGATAGCCATAGCGGCCTGCGTGCAGAATCTGCATGGCGATTTTGCCACCTTCGCGGTGCACGGCCGCTGTGACCAAGCGATGCCGCGGCACCTCGCGGCGCGAAGACAACTTCCCACCGAACGGCGTGAGCCAGCCGGCGATGTTCGGCGCAATACCACCCGTGACGATGAGCCCCACCCCACCCCGCGCGCGCTCGGCGAAATACGCCGCAAGCTTCGGGTAGTCTGCTTCGCGGTCTTCCAGACCGGTATGCATGGAGCCCATCAGCACCCGATTACGGATTTGCGTGAAACCTAAGTCCAGCGGGGCTAGCAGATGGGGGTAGGGGCTGACGCCCGCGACGGAGGCAGTGTGGGTATTCATACGGCGAGTGTAGCCGGGGCGTGTACCCTACGCAGATGCAACCTTCCATGAATGTCGGACCAGCCACGGCAACGGGGTCCCTTCCGACCAAGAATTCCGCCTCGCCTCCCTCCACCGCAACCCCGAGTGTGCTGCTCGAGGCCACCGGCCTCGTCAAGCACTACCCGAAAGTGAAGGCCGTAGACGGCGTCAGCCTGAAGCTGTACGCCGGTACCTGCCTGGGCCTGCTCGGGCCCAACGGCGCCGGCAAAAGCACCACCATCGAGATGTTGGAGGGCAGCCTGCCACCCACCGCCGGCACCCTCCGCTATCGTGGTGAGCCCCTGGGCGACCGGTTCCGGCAAGAGTCCGGCATCCAGTTCCAGAAAACCGCGCTGCAAGAATTTTTGACGGTGCGTGAGACCGTCGAGCTTTTCCACGGACTCTATGACCACACGCTACCCATCGACGAAGTGCTGCGTCTGTGTGCCCTCGAGGAACTCGAAGGTCGCGACAACAAAAAGCTCTCTGGCGGTCAGTTGCAACGATTGCTTCTCGCGGTAGCGTTGGTGAACGACCCAAACGTCCTGTTCCTCGACGAGCCCACCACCGGGCTGGACCCGCAGGCACGCCGGGCCTTCTGGGAATTGGTACAGGGCATCAAGGCACGCGGCACAACGGTACTGCTGACGACCCACTACATGGACGAAGCCTACGTGCTGTGCGACCGCATCATCATCATGGACCACGGCAAGTTCATCGCCGAAGGCACCCCGCGCGGCCTCATCGAAGAATATTTTGGCGAAGGAGCCGCCGAGCGGCCGGGCCCTGAAGGCAGGCCGCATAACCTCGAAGACTTATTCCTGAAACTCACTGGACGGGACTTGCGCACATGAGCCGCAATATCCGCCGCTTTGCTCCCCTGCGCCGCCTGCTTGCCTTGCTGCATGCGCGGAACCTGGAATTTATCCGCGACCGCCGGACGCTGGGCTGGAACCTGCTGATGCCCTTTGGCATCGTGTTCGCCTTCGCGTTCATCTTTTCTGGCCCGGAGAAACCGCTGTTCAAGGTGGGCGTACTGACGCCTTCCGGCGTCACGCTCGCCCAAGCGAAGGCGGCGCATTTGCATCCCTTGCTCGGTACACGGTTCGTCGATTTCTACACACCGGACAACGCCGACGCAGCGGTGCGTAAGTTGTCGAGGCACCAGGTAGACCTGCTACTGGATCTGCGCTCCACGGTGTCCGACAAACCAGTAATCGCCGACACGACAGCGACGACAACGGTAGTGGGTCCACTCGCAACCAGTGTTGCTCTCGCGCCGGCCCATTACTGGGTGAACCCGGATTCGCCGAAGGGTTATCTCACCGAACAGCTCCTGCGGCTGAACGACCGCAACGCCGTACGCAACACTGTGAGCGGCAAAGCCATCAGCTATGTGGATTGGGTGCTGCCGGGAATACTGGGCCTGAATCTCATGTTCAGCAGCGTGTTCGGGGCGGGCTATGTCATCGTGCGTTACCGCAAGAGCGGCTACCTCCGGCGCTTGCGTGCCACTCCTCTGACCGCCTTCGAGTTCCTGTCCGCTCAGGTGCTGTCACGCCTGCTGTTGGTCATGACCATCGCTACGCTCGT
>Ga0164294_10003345_pt1 | contig 14286 bp, 8 predicted proteins | sample GEODES005metaG_FD_111479 | JGI IMG/M metagenome (GOLD analysis project Ga0164294, IMG submission 111479) | Oligotrophic lake water microbial communities from Sparkling Lake, Wisconsin, USA - GEODES005 metaG | ecosystem: Environmental > Aquatic > Freshwater > Lake | place: USA: Sparkling Lake...
GGCGGCGCGCTGCTCGACGCCGAGGCCTGGCTGCTGCTGGGCAAAGGTCGCGAAGCCCTCGCGGCTTTGGGCGATCAGCCCGCCCTCGCGGCGCGCATCCTCGCGGCACGGGCGCTACGCGCGATGGGCGAGCTGCCCCGGGCGAGCTCCGAGCTCCAGGGTGCCTTGGCCGAGGCCGCCGAGGACGACCCCGCCTACGCCGAGGCCCTCTTCGAGCTGGCGCTGCTGCAGGCCGCCACCCAAAAGCTGCGAGGCGCCCGCCGCACCCTCGACGAGCTGCTGGATCTGGCGCCGGACTTCCGGCCCGCCGATCTGGCGGCCCTGCGGCGCGCGCTGGAGCTGGTCGGCTGAGGCGATTGGGGCCTTGCCTGCGGCCGACCATGGGTTATACAGCAGCCGCGCCGGGACAGACAGTTCCGGCGCTTCTCCGTGGGCCCGGGTCGCCTCCCATCCAACAGGGGCGCGGGCCTTCGAAGTCGAGAGTGTGTGCGGGCGTAGCTCAGTTGGTAGAGCATGAGCTTCCCAAGCTCAGGGTCGCGGGTTCGAATCCCGTCGCCCGCTCCATCTCTCGAACCGCAGCGCGGAGGCCACGGTGCCCAGCCGCTGGACCCTGATAGCCCGACGCGCCCTGCGCTGGACCTTCGCGGGGGTCCTCCTCGTCGCCTTGCTCGGCCTCGGATTGATGTCCACGCCGATGGAAGAAGCCACCCGCAGCGCCTTGGAGCGGGCCTTGAGCCGCGCCCTGGGCGATCCGGTCACCTTGGGGCGCCTCACGCTGGAGCCCTTTCAGGGCCGCGCCGAGGTCGAGGGCCTCCTGGTGCGGCACGCCGAGCCCGATGGCCAGCTGCGGCCGGTCATCGTGGTCGATCGCCTGCGCGCTGAGGTCGGTCTGGGCTGGCGGGGCCCACGGCTGCGCCGGGTGGAGATCGACGGCCCCTTTGTCGATCTGCACCTCGATGCGGGCGGCCTGCGCGAGCTCCCCGGGCTGCGCGGCAGCGGCGAGGCCGAGCCGGCGCCCCCCACCGGCACCGGCGAGTTGCCCTGGGAGGAGCTGGAGCTGCGCGGCGGCAGCCTGCGCCTGACGTCGGCCGACGGCGCGGTGCGCGTGGAGGGCCTCACCATCCGGCCCGAGGCGCCTGGGCGTCAGCGTCTGCAGGCCGATGTCCTGACGTTGTCCCGCGGCGACTTCACCGAAGAGGCGCGCGCCATCGATCTCTCCGGGCTGGAGGTCTCCACCCGGCGCGTGGTGATCCCCGACCTGCGCCTGCCCTTCACCCATCTCCAGGTCACCGGGGCGATCGCCGCCGATCTGGGCGGCCCCTTGCACGGCGATCTCAGCCTCGCGGCCGATCTGGCCGGCCTCAGCCCGCTGCTCGGCGGTCCGCACCTGCAGGGCCAGCTGGTCGTCGACGCCGAGCTGAACGGCAGCCCCGAGGCCCCGGTGCTGGTGCTGGCCGCCGCCGTCGATCAGCTCGTCCTCACCACCCCGTTGGAGGGGGGCGCCGACGAGATCTGGCCGATCGGGCCCGTAAACGCCGGACTCCGCCTTGACGGCCGGCTGCTCACCATCGACCGCGCGGTGCTGGGCTGGGGCGGCGGCCTCGTCGAGGTCGCGGGGCTCGTCGACCTGGAGGGGGGTGGACTGTCCATGTCGGTGATCGGGGAGGGACTGAGTCTCTACGACGCCCTGGCCCACACCCAGGTCAGCGCTGGGCCTTGGGTGGAGCTCACGGTCGACCCTGAGATCCATGTCGGTGGGACGATCGACCCCTTCCAGATCGCCGGCTCCTTTGATCTGGCCGTCACCGATCTGTTTGTGGGCTCCGGCGACGCCCGCGCGCGCGGGATGGAGCCGATCCTCACCCTGCCCCGGGCGACCCTGCGCGGCGAGCTCTCGGTCGACGCCACCCATCTGCGCATCCATGCCACCGAGCTGTCGACGCCCGACTCCCGGGCCGAGGTCGACGCCAACATCGGGTTGACCGGCAACGACCCGCTCGACATCACCGCAGAATTCGCCGCCATTGACCTCGCCGAGCTGCGGCCCCTGGGCGGCACCGATCTGGGCGGCGTCGGCCGACTGAAGGCCCACCTGTACGGAGAAGACGGAGAGTTTCAAATCGACGGCGCCCTGGATGTGCGTGCCTTCACCCTCCAAGACATCCCCTTTGCCGACACGCTACGGGCGCAGATTCACTGTCCCCGCATCAGTCGCCTCGAGCTGGTCAACATCGAGGCCGCGCGGCGACTGACCCGCTACACCGGCGCCGTCACCCTTGACTTCGAGCCCACCGACGCGCACCCCAGCCCCGACCTGGATGTGCGCCTCGCCCTGGGGCCTGCCCGGGTCAATGATCTGATCACGATGTTTCTGCCCACCGAAGGCGTCGATGGCGCCTTGCTCGGCGCGGTCGAGCTGCACGGCCCCTACGATGCCTTCTCGGGCCGGGCCGATCTGGATCTGACCGAGGTGGAGATCTACGGCGAGCGCTTCGCCCGCGGCGAGGCCCGTTCCCGCATGGAAGAGGGGCGGTTCACCCTGGAGCACCTGATCCTCGAGCGACAGGAGGGCGCCGAGACCCTTCTGGCCCAAGGGACGGTGGGGCCGGCCTGGGCCGCCGATCTGCGCGTCAATTCGAGCGGCCTTCGTGTCGAGACCCTCGATCACCGAAGACAGAATCCCGGCTCCTTGCGCGGCGCGGTGGCCCTCTCCTCCCGCATCGGCGGGACCCTCTTCGTGCCCGAGCCCCACGGCGTCCTGCGCGTCACCGACACCCGACTGGCCGGTCGCCGCCTGCAAGACACCGAGGTCTTCTTCGACAGCCAGGGCACGCTGCTCCGCTTCATCGGTGGCATCGCCGGCAGCTCCTTGGGCGTAGAGGGCACGCTGCGCCTCGACGCCGAGGGCGCCTGGACCCTGCACGCCGACGCCGATGACCTCCCCCTCCATCTGTTCTACCCCCAGGCCGCCAACGGAGAGCCGGTCACCGCCTCGCTCACCGGCGAGGCCACCGCCCATGGCGCCCTGGGGCGCCCCGATCAGCCGGTCGACCTGCGCGCCCAGTCCCGTTCGGTCTCGGTCGACTTCAGCGGCCACGCCCTTCGCTCCGACGGGCCCTGGACCTGGACCCAGCGCGGCTCCGCCTACGAGATCGAAGGCGTCCACCTCGCCGGCGGCGACACCGACTTCTCCTTCGGCGGGCGCCGCACCGAGTCGGGCGATCTGGCGCTCCAGGGGGGTGGCGTTCTCGATCTCGATCTGCTGCGCGCGGTCGTGCCCGGCCTGGAGCGCACCCGGGGTGCTGCGGTGGTCGAGCTTCGGGTGGGCGGTCGCCCCGGCGCCCTGGAGCCCGAAGTCCGGGTGGAGCTCACCGAGGCCCTCTTCAAGGGGGACTGGTTTCCAGAGGCCTTTGAGGACGTTGAGGGCGGCATCATCGCCAGCCCCGACGGCGTCACCTTTCAGGACATGAACGGTCGACTGGGTGGAGGCGCCTGGTCTCTCGCCGGCGGCATTCGCTCCGATCGTTGGGTGCCGCAGCGCTTCGATCTCTCTGCCGAGCTGTCGGGTGCGCGGGTGCGCTATGTCGACTTCCTGCCGCCGGTGGTCGGCGACGCCCGGCTGCGCTTTGACGGCCCCGCCGAGAGCCTGCTCCTGTCGGGGGAGATCACGGTTCACGACATGCTCTTCGCCGATCGCATCGACTGGGAGGACTGGATCTTCGAGCTGCAAGGCGGCCACCTCGACAACATCGCCGGCGAGGCCACCGCCGACTACTTCGCCCTCGACCTCGCCGTGGTCTCCAACGGCGGCATCCGGATGCGCAACAACATCGGCGACTTCACGGGCAGCGCCGATCTGCGCTTCGTTGGCGACACGTCGCGGCCGGGTCTCGTCGGCGTGGTCCGGGCCGAGCCCGGCGGGCGGGTCTACCTCAAGGAGCGGCAATTCGAGATCGTTCGCACGGAGCTCAACTTCTTTGACCCCTACGCCTATGATCCCGATCTGGACATCTCGCTGAACACCGCGGTGCGCGCCCGCGAAGAGGCCTATGACATCGACTTTCGGGTAAGCGGCCCCTACAGCGACTGGCGGGCCGAGGCCAGCAGCAACCCGAGCCTGCCAGAGGCCGACATCAACGCCCTGCTGGTCTTTGGGATGACCACCGCCGAGCTGGAGCGCTATGGCGGCCTCACCGGCGCCATCGCCGCCGAGGGCAGCGACCTGTTGGCCAGCCGCTTTGGCCTCGCCGAGACGGTGGGCGAAGGGGTGGGCACCATCTTCGGGGTCGACGTGCTGCGCCCCGAGCGCATCGACATCGTCTCGGGCGTAAACGAACGCGGATCGGGCACCATCTCCAGCGAGGTGCGGGTGCTCGCCGAGTGGGATCTGGGCTGGAGCACCACCTTTATCTATGAACAGAACCCGGTCCGCCCCACCGATCTGTACATGGGCTTTGAGAAGCGACTCGCTCGCCAGCTCTTTCTTCGCAGCTACTGGGCCAGCGAGCAGATCGGCCGCACCCTGCCGATCGGCGGTGCCCTCGGTGTTGAGACCAACATCCGCTGGGAGATTCAGTGAGCGGCGGGTTGCTGGCGCTCCGGCTCCTCGCGGCCACGGCGCGGGCCGACGAGCTGGCCTGGTATGTCGACGCGCCGATTGAGTCGGTTCAGCTCCAGGCCCCCGAGGGCGGCTTGCCCGAGGAGAACCTCGAGCCGCTGCTCCGCCTCAAGCAGGGCGACACCCTCGATCTGGCCAAGGTGCGCCAGGACATCGCGCTGCTCTATCGCACGGGCGCCTTCGCCCAGGTGGAGGCCGTCGCCACCCCCTTTGTCGTCGAGGAGGACGGGCGGGTGCGCACCACCGTGATGCTCACCTACCTTGTGCGATCGCCGCCGCGCCTCGCGGAGCTGCGTGTGGACGGTGCCCGTGGGGCCGCCGCCCGGGTGGCCCGCGCGGCCGTCGGGCTGGAGGAGGGCGGCACCTTCTACGCCGCCGAGGACGCCAGTCTCGTGGCCAGTCGAGTGACGGAGGCCTTGCGCCGCGACGGCTGGGTGGAGGCCAAGGTGGAGGCGCGGGTGGGCCAGACCGCCCTCGACGAGCCCACTCTCACCGTTCAGGTCACAGCCGGCGTCCCCGCTCGGTACGGCGTCATCGAGATCTCCGCCGATGTCCTGGAGGCAGACGACCGTTGCGGCCTGCGCGATCGCCGCGCCGCCCGCCGCGGCGACCCCTGTGATCTGACCACCCGGCAGCTTCGCCGGTGGCTGCGGCAGGCCGGCGTGCGCAGCGGGCGGCGCATCACAGCGGCGGGGCGAGACGAGGCCCAACAGGTGGTGGCCGATCGCCTCGTCGATCGCGGGTGGCTCAGCGCTCGTGTCACCACGGTGGTGCCGCCGGTCGGCGCGGCCGACGGGGAGCGTCCGTTCACGCTGCTGATCGAGGGCAAGGGCCGTCTGGTGATCGACGCCCACGGGCCGCCGGGTCAGCGCGTGGTGCGCCTGCCGCCCGAAGATCAGCTCACGCAGGTGATGGGCCTCTTCGCGGGAGATCGGCTCGCCGAGAGCTCGCTCGACGAGGCCGATCGGCGGCTGCGGCTGTGGTACGACCGCCAGGGCTACCCCGCGGCGCGGCCGGAGATCGCCGCCCGTCGAGGCGACGGCCGCACCTACCTCGATGTGGCGGTCGACACCGGTCCGCGCCATGTCATCGAGGAAATCCGCGTCGACGGTGCACAGACCTGGGAGGAGCGCTTCCTGGCCGGCGCTGCCCGAGAGGCCGATCCCGACACCATCGGCGCCGAGCTGTACAGCGCCGATGGCCTCGCGCGCTCCGACCGCGCCGTCGACGAACTCTACCGGGGGAGGGGTTTTCTGTCTGCCGAGGTCTCCACCCAGGTCGAGCCGCTGGGCCCGCCGCGCCGCCGCCTCTTGCAGCGCCCGTGGCTGCTCACCCAGCGGGTGGCCCTGCGCATGACGGTGGTGGAGGGGCCCCAGACCTTGCAGCGCTCCCTCGACATCCTGGGCGGCATCGGCTTGGAGACCGAGGTGGTTCGGGCGCAGGGCGACCTCGGCATCGGCGGGCCCTACCAGCCCGCGCGCATCGACGCTCTCGCGCAGGCCATCGCCGCCGCCTACCGGGCCAAGGGCTACCTCAACGTACATGTGAGCGTGGAGAACCGTCTGCGCAACGATGGCGCCGAGTCCACGCTCACCATCGACCCGGGCAACCCGCTGCTGCTGCGCAGCGTGATCATCCAGGGAAACAAGCGCACCCGCCGCCGCGTGATCGAGCGCGAGGTGGCGATGACGGTTGGCGAGCCGATCACGCCCGAAGGTCTGCTCCAGACCCGCTCCAATCTCTATACGCTGGATTTGTTTCGGTTGGTCTCTCCCGAGCTGGTGGGTGATGACGACCGCGCCCGCGACCTGCTCCTGCGGGTAGAAGAAAAGCCGAACATGCTGATTGAGAACGGTGGCGGCGTGTCGTCTGACCAGGGTGTGCAGCTCAAGAGCCGCTTCACCCACCGCAACCTGAGCGGCCTCGGGCAGACCGTCAACGTGCTCGGACAGGTCGGCTTCGGCTGGAGCGGCGATGGCTGGCTGCTCGACACCGCCACCCCTACCTACCGCGCCGCCGTGCGCTACCAGGTGCCCTGGGTGATCGGCCGCGGCTCTCACATCGTGGTGGACGGTCTCCTCGGTGAGCTGACCCAGGAGCCGACCTTTCGCATCAGCCGCTCGGGCGGCAGCGTGGGCCTGCGCTGGAGCCAGGGCCGCACCTGGGATCTCTTTGTGGATTATCGAATCCAGGTGCGGCGCCTCTCTGACATCGATCCCGGCGCGCTGGTCGGCGGCGACCCCTGGATTGATGCGCTTGGCCTGGAGGCCGGTGACCCGCGCTCGGCCCTCACGCTGCCCTCCGAGCGCCGCATTGTCTCGGGCCCGGAGCTGATCCTCGTCACCGACCTGCGCGACGATCGCTTCAATCCCCACAAAGGACTGTTTACCTCAACCGTCTTGGACATCTCCGACGGCGCCTTCTCCGACCCCTGGACCGCCCGCGCCGAAGTGCGCGTGGAGCAGTTTGTGCCCGCCGGGCCCCTGGTCCTCGACTTTATCGGCCGCGGCGGCATCGGCACCGCCGGCGCCGGGCGCCAGGTGCTGCCGATCGACGAGCGCTTCACCCTGGGCGGCGCCACCACGCTCCGCGGCTTCAGCCTCGGGAGCGCCGGCCCGGCCAACTACATCGCGCGGCCCGACATCGACTTTCCCAGTCAGACCGCGCCGGTGATCGACGGCCTCGCCCTGCGTGACGCCCCGGCCCACTGGGTGCCTACCGGCGGCGAGCTGCTGCTGGCCGGCACGGTCGAGGTGCGGATCCCCTTCTCCAGCCTGGGCGCCAATTCCATCGACACCACCTCGCTGGCGCTGTTCACCGATGTGGGCCACCTCAGCTTCCTCGACCCCAATGTCACCACCGACTCCACGGTGATCGGCGACGAACGCCCGGTTCGGGTGGGCGTGGGGGTCGGGCTGCGCATCTCGACGCCGATCGGGCCGGCCAGCATCGACCTCGGTGTCAATCCCTGGCGCCTGCCCGGCCGAGAGGAGCCGCTGCTGACCCCCCACCTCTCCCTCGGCGAATTGTAGACCTCAGGCCGCGCCGAGCGCCTGGGGGTCAACCAGCAGGCCGTGGCGGACGCCGCCGTCGCTCACGCGCAGGCTGTCTTTGTGTACGGCGGTGGCCACCGTCTCCAGCACCACCGCGCCGGCCAGCAGGTAGTCGGCCCGCTCGGGGCTGATCGCCGCCATCAGGCGGCGCTCCTCGGGGCTGGCGTGCAGGAGCTGGTCGGTCCAGCGGCGCAGGGCGGCGCGGGTCAGTCGATACCCGTGCACCTTGGTTCGGTCGTAGCGCAGCAGCCGCAGCTCCATCGCCGCCAGCGTCGTCGCCGTGCCGGCCACCGCCACCAGCGAGCGCGGGAGCTCCGGCCAGCGCAGGGTGGCCACGATGGCGTCGATGTGGGCCCGCAGGCGGGCCAGATCCGTCGGCCGGTAGCGGTCGACGGTCGAGCCAAAGAACTGCTCGGTCAGTCGCACCGTGCCGATCTCCAGTGAGCTGCGCTGCCGAATGCGGTGGCCCAGTCCCAGCACCACCTCCGTGCTGCCGCCGCCCAGATCGACCACGCAGATTGGCCCCTCGGGGAGGTTGAGCTGGCCCAGCGCGCCCTGCCAGGTCAGCTGGGCCTCTTCTTCGCCCGCGATGACACGCACGACGATGCCGGTGGCCTCGCGCACCTTGTCAAAGAAGCTGGTGGCATTCAAGGCCCGGCGCGCCGCTGAGGTCGCCACGGCGCGGATCTCCGCGGCGGCCACCCCCAGGCCGCGGGCCGTCTGGGCGAACTCTCCCAGCACCCCCAGCGCCTCGATCATGCGGTCGGGGCGAAAGAGGCCCCGATCGCCAAGCCCCTTGCCCAGGCTGACCACCCGGGCCTCATCGTGCAGGGTCACCCCCTCGGAGTCGACCACGAGGAGGAGGAGGGAATTGCTGCCAATGTCGATGGACGCGCGGTTCACGGCGCTCTCCTACCAGGCCAGCGCCGGTGACCAGACTGGGTTTGTATATCCGCCGCCGCCCTTGGTGAGCTGAACCTGGTAGGCGCCGTCGGCGGTGCTCATCCAGATGTGGGCGCTGCCCGTGCGGGTCGAGCTGAGGCGATGTAGTAGCCGTCGGGGCTCCAGGAGGGGTCCTCGTTGTCGCCTTTGCTCTGGGTGATTCGGGTGACGCCGGTGCCGTCGACGTTGACGGTGAAGATGTCAAAGCCGCCGTCGCGGCTGACGTAGGCGATCTTGCTGCCGTCGGGAGACCAGGCCGGATCGGTGTTCTGGCCTCCCTGGAAGGACACCCGCCGGGCGCCGGAGCCGTCGGCGTTGGCGATGTAGATCTGGGCCGAACCGGTGCGATCGCTGACAAAGGCGAACTGGCTCCCATCGGGCGACCAGGAGGCCGACACGTCGATGCCGGGTGATCGGGTCAGTCGCCCAACCTCGGCGCCGGTGGTGGGATCAATTGTGAACAGATCAGGGTCGCCGCCCGGCGAGAGGGTGATCGCCAGCAGGCCACCGCGGGGCGAGAAGGAGCCACCGGTGTTGAGGCCCGAGCGGGCGCTGACGCGGGTGATGCGCCCCTTTCCGAGGTCGGCGATATACAGATCGGGGTTGCCCGAGAGGTAGCTGGTAAAAGCGATGCGGCTCGCGGTCGGGTCCCAGGCGGGCTGCAGGTTGATCGAGCCGTTCTTGGTGACCGCCGAGAGCCCGTGCCCATCAAAGTCGACCGTGTAGATCTCTTTGTTGCGGTTCTTGCCAAAGGCCCCGGCCACGGCGAAGCGGGTGTTGAAGGGGCCCTGCTTGCCGGTTACCGCGAAGATGATGGCGTTGGCGGCCTTGTGGGCCAGCACCCGGCTGCTGGTGGCGGCGCCCGAGAAGCTGCGGGCGTCGAGCTTGCGACGACCGGGCACATCGTACACCCAGACCTCGCTGGTTAGTCGCCCGCCGGTGTTGGTGAGCGTGGTCTTGCCCAATACGGCGGCGCCCACCACATCCCAGTCTTCGTATTTGAACTGCCCCGGGGCCACGCCGGTGCCGCTGGGCTCAATGTAGGCCTCCGGGCGCAGGACGGTGAACCATCCACAGAGCTCCAGATCACGGGCCAGGACTTCATAGAATTCCGCGGACTCGGCGGCGCCGCCCACCGGCTTGGGCACAGCGATGGCGAGGCGGGTCTGTCCAGGCTGAGAGGCGACCGTGAAGCCGGCGAGCTGCTCGGCCTCTTGGGCGGGGCCGGTGGCCGGGAGGAGCAGGAGCGCTGCCGCGACGAGGAGGCGAGGGGAGAGGATTCGGGGGCTCACTTCTTCTCCGAGGCGACAAATTCGATGGGGATGCCCTTCTGAAGTCCCGCGTGGAACTTGCTGGGCGGCGGACCGCACTTGCCGGTCTTGTCGACCGCCAGCTCCACCGAGCGGTTGAAGCTGGCGTCGGCGGACTTGTTGACGGTCTTCAGCCGCTCCAGGGTGCCGTCGGGCTGGATGGTGACCATCATGCCGACCTTGTAGTCGGGGTGGGCCGAGACGGTGGTGGGCAGCGGCGTCCAGTTGGCGCTGATGGCCTTTTTGCAGGACTCGTAGTAGCGGGCCAGCTCGGGGTCGACCGGCTTGCCGCCCTGGGTGCCAAACAGGGCCTTGTCGGGGTCGACGCCGTTGGGATCGGTGCGGGGCCGGTTCTCGGTGCCCTCGGGGGTGCCGAGATCGCGCAGCAGCGCCTCTTTTCGGGCCTGGTTGAGCAGCTGCGCGCGGGCGTCTTCTCGGCTCTGCACCGGGGCGGCCTTGGCGGGCTCTTCCTTCTTCTTCGGGTCCTCTTTCTTCTTCGGCTCCTCCTTCTTCTTGGGGTCGGGGAGGGCCATCTCGGGGGGCTTGGGCGGCGGCGGCGCGGGCTCGGCCTCGGGCTCGGGCGGCGGCGGGGCGGCCTCGGGCTCTGGCTCGGGGGGCGGCGGCTCGGGAGTGTGCTCGGGCTTCTGGGCGATGGCGCTGGTCGGGCGCGGCAAGGCCGAGAGGCTCGTCACCTCCATCACCATGTCTGGATCGATCAGCGGCGGCGCGGGCGACACAAAGGCGTCGGCGGCCAGCAGCACGCCGCCGACCAGCAGGTGCGCTCCCACCGAGAGCACGACCTCCAGCGCCGGAAAGGGCCGGCGCGCGCCCCAAGCGTGGCCGCCCTCTTCGCTCATGGGGTGGCGTCCCCGGGTTGCGTGATCATGCCCATCTTCTGTACGCCAGCCTGCGAACAGAGCGCCATCAAGGCGGCCACCTTCTCGTAGGGCACCGCCCCATCGGCCTTGAGGAAGACCTGCTGATCGGGCTTCATCTCGACCATGTTCTTCACCTTCGGAAGCAGCTCTTCGAGGGGGTAGGCGTGCTCGTTGATGAAGTACTGGCCATCGGCGGTGACGCCGATCACCACGAGCTCATCGGGCACGTCCATCGACGGAGCTGCAGCCCGCGGCAGGTTCACGTTCATCCCCATGGTCATCATGGGGGTGGTCACCATGAAGATGATCAGCAGCACCAGCATGACGTCCACGAAGGGCGTCACGTTGATCTCCGACATCATCCCGTCTTCGGAGCCACCGCCGGTCGACATTCCCATGAGAGCCTCAACGCTTGCCGAAGTGGCGCTTGACGATGTTGAGGAAGTCGTCGGAGAAATTGTCCATCTCCGACGTGAGGACCCGCAGGCGGCGGTTGAAGTAGTTGAAGGCCATGACCGCCGGGATGGCCGCCGCCAGACCGACCGCGGTGGCGATGAGCGCGTGACTGATGTCGCCGCCGACCGTCTGGATGGTGGCCTGACCGGTCACGTCGATCTTCTGGAAGGCCCGCAGGATTCCCCAAACTGTGCCGAACAGACCGATGAAGGGGGCGGTGGAGCCGGTGGTGGCGAGGAAGGTGGTGTTGCGCTCCATCTCGGTGCGCTCCGACATCCGGGCCCGGCGCAGGGCGCGCTCGAGGTTGTCCTCATTGGTGAGCGCGATGCCGCCACCGCCGCCGGCCTCGTTGCTGGCCTGGGTCAGCCTGGAGAGCTCGACGTAGCCGGCCTTGAAGACCGCGGCGATCGGGCTGCCGCTGTAGCGGTCGATCTGATCGTACATGGCGTCGAGGCGCTTGGACTTCCAGAAGGCGTCGAGGAAGGCCTGGCTCTTGCTCTCGGCCGCCGACAGGGCCCGCCACTTCATGAGGATGATCACCCAGCAGCCCACGCTCATGGCCAGGAGGCCGAAGAGCACGAGCTGCACGACGATGTCGGCCTCGGTGATGAGGGCGAGCATCGAGCTCTCGTCTTTGGTCGGGGTCTGGCCAATGATGGCCAGGTAGACCTCCATCCAGTTGGTCACGGCGGTCTCCGGATCTGTTCAGGCGAAGTCGAGGGGGAGGAGGACCAGCTCGACCAGGGCGACGGGCTGCTCCAAGCCGAAGGCGAGGAGCACCTCGGGGTGCAGCTCGCCGACGATGCCGGTGATGCCGGTGTCGGTCTGAATCTGGGCGGTGCGGCCGGGGATGAAGCTGGGGTGCGCGGTGGGGGCCCAGGTGGCGGTGGCCCCCAGCTCAAAGAGCAGGGCGTCGACCGCGGTGCGGGCGCCGGAGAAGCCGGCCTCCGGACCCATCTCGGCGAAGCAGAGGCGCCGCTCGTCGCGGGTGCCGTTGGTGCCGGCCGGGTCCAGCAAGGTGACATTGTCCATCTCAAACAGGCAGATCGGCATCGGCCGCCGCTTGTTCTCGGTGAGGCCGCTCATCACGCCGGTCATCAGGTGGCTGCGCAGCACCGTCAGGGCCTTGATCTTCGGGTTGGCGATGCGCGCGTGGGGCGGCACCTCCATCTTGAAGCGCCCGTAGTGCTCTTCTTCGGTGGTCAGCGGCAGGCTCATGATCTCGGTGTAGCCGAGGCCGAAGAGGGCCTGCCGCGCGTGCTCGCTGCGCACCTCTTCGGGCCGCGGCGCGCTGATGGTCATGCTCGGCACCATGGCCGGGACGATGTTGGGGTAGCCATAGCCAATCGCCACATCTTCGAGGAGATCGACCATGTGCCGCACATCGCTGCGGTAGGGCGGGGCGGTGACCGTAAAGCGGGTCTGTTCGTCGTCGATGGGCTCGACGTCGAGGCGCATCCGGCGCAGCGCCGCCATCAGGCTGTTGGCGTCGAGGGGCAGGCCGAGCCAGCGGCGGGCCCGCTCCAACTCGACGACATGGCTGCGGGGGGTGAGGTCGGGGCTGCTGCGGGCAGCGCCGCTGGCTTCCTGGATCTCGATGGCCTCGATCTCGCCGCCGAGCTCTTGGAGCGAACAGACCAGCACCTGCAGGGTGTTGTCGACGGCGGCCTGCGACACGCCCGTGACGTCGATGAACAGTCCGGTGGTGCCGGCCCTCACCTTGCTGGCGTCGCCATTGATGATCGGCGGCATCGACAGCACCTGACCGGTGGCGTCGATCAAGGCCGGGTAGCGGCTGTGCCTGGCGAGGAGGTGGGCGTAGTCCACACCTTTGGGGTGACCCGTGAGGATCTCGGCCCCCGACATCAACGTGTCAGGGTTGCCGAGGGGGGCGAAGCGGTCGGTCTGGGGATCGATCGTGGTGTAGGCCACCGGAAAGGTGACCGCGTCGAGGCGGTAGACGCCGATGCTGGCCAGCTTGCGGTCGCGGCCCACGCCCCAGTGCAGGCTCTCCTGCACCTTCATCAGCGACGTGACGGTGGCGTCGTCGAGGGCGGGCATGTGAACGATCGCGGCGGCGATGAAGGGCCGGTAGCTGGCCTCCTCGGCCAGGGCGGCGTCGACGGTGACCGTTTTGGTGGCCGGACGTGCGACGTAGCGCGGCAGGCCCTCGATCTCGCCCAGGTAGCCGCGCAGGGCCCGCGCCAGCCCGCCGAGGTCGAAGAGATCCGGCCGCGCGGCGAGGAGATCGAGGCGGATGGTGGTGACGGTGCCGAGCTTGGGGAAGGCCTCGTCCTGGCTGTGGCCGCAGACCGGGCAGAGCCGCACGGCGTCGGCCCCCAGGCCGGCCTCGACGACGGTGCCGCAGGCCGGGCAGCGGAGCTGGTCGAGATCGACCACCTCGTCGACATCACAGCCGATCTGTTCGAGGGCGTAGCCCAGGGCTTCGGGAGTGTAGGTGCGCTGGAGCAGCCCGTTGAGCCGCGCCGCGTCGACGCTGATTATCGGCACAGGGGCACCCCCTCCACGGTGGACAGTCCGCCCTGGTAGAGCTGGCGGATGTCGGTGAAGCCATAGCGGATCATGGCCAGACGTTCAATTCCAAGCCCCCAGGCCAGGACCGGGTGCTTGCAGCCCAGGGGCTCGGTGACCTCGGGGCGAAAGATGCCGGAGCCGCCCATCTCCAGCCACTTTTTGCGGCTCTCCATGTAGACCATGACGTCGACGCTGGGCTCGGTGTAGGGGTAGAAGGCCGGCTTGAACTGCACCTTGTCAAAGCCCATCTTTTTGTAGAAGGCGGTCAGGATGCCAAGGAGGGTGGCGAGGCTGGCGTGCTCGTCGATGACGATGCCGTCGACCTGATGGAAGACTGGCAGGTGCTTGTACGACAGCGTCTCGTTGCGAAAGGTCCAGCCCACACAGAAGGCCTTGCGGGGGGCGTTCGGGTTGGCGGCCAGGGCCCGGATGGTGCTGGCGGTGGTGTGGGTGCGCAGCACGGTGGCCCGCGCCCGCTCTGGGCTCCAGCGGTA
>Ga0164294_10003346_pt1 | contig 14283 bp, 12 predicted proteins | sample GEODES005metaG_FD_111479 | JGI IMG/M metagenome (GOLD analysis project Ga0164294, IMG submission 111479) | Oligotrophic lake water microbial communities from Sparkling Lake, Wisconsin, USA - GEODES005 metaG | ecosystem: Environmental > Aquatic > Freshwater > Lake | place: USA: Sparkling Lake...
AGCCGCGGCGGAGCGCGGGTCGGCGGCGGAGCGCCCAGGCCCACAGCACCCCGAGTGCCACGAGGCTCCCCGCTGGCGCGGGTGCGGTGCTGCACCCACAGCCGGCGTTGGGCGCCTTGTCTGCGCCGCCCCCGGCGCTTGGCGCTCCGGCGTCGGCCGGGGCGGGTCGCTGGGCGAGGTACCAGCAGGTGCGCCAGCGGCCGTCGATGGAGAAGGTGTTGTCGGTGATCGGGACGGCCACGCGTGGCCAGCCGTCGACGTCGAGCGCGGTGACCGCGGTCACGCCAGGGAGCGTGATCGTCCCGACGACCGGCTCGAGCAGCAGCGGCGGCCCGCCCACGCTGAGCAGGCTGGTGTCGTCGGCGCTGTAGGCGGCGCCGGACTCCCGGTCCCGCGCGACGGCGGTGATCAACACCCGCGCGCTCTCGGCGAGCGGGCGCCCGTCGAGCGCGGTCAGGAGCACGGTCGCGTAGTCGGTCTCGAGGGTCACGGTCGCGTCGGGCAGCGTGTGGGTGCGCCCCCCGCCAAAGCCGAGGACGCCCTCGGTCTTCTCCGCCTGGACGAGGGCGAACCGGCCGGGCACATCCCACGCCAAGGCGCCATCGAGGCTCGTAATGACGCCGTCGAGCGCGCCCCAGTCCGCGGCCTCGGGAGGGCCCGCGTCGATCGCGTGCGACACCCGCCCCCGCAGCGTCACGGCGGGCGGGACGACGAGGCTGTCCCCGCCGTCGAAGCCGCCGCCCACCGGCGGATGCACGCGCGGGTCGACCCCCGAGAGGACGGCGTCGAGCGTCATCCGTTGGGCAGCGGCCAGCGGGCCCGTCGCCAGGTGACCCTCGTGCACCGCAGTGGCGAGCGCGGGCGAGAGCCCGAAGGTGTTGGGCGTCTCGGACACATAGGAGGTGTGGTAGGGCCAGCCGCCCATCCAGGTGAACGACGACGCCGAAAAGTGAAAGGCGGCGTCCCACCCTTGGAGTCCCAGCCCGTAGAAGGCGACCAGCGGCGCGCCCTCGGCGGCGAAGGGATCGGGGGCCGCCACATCCCATTCGGTGGAGAAGAACGGGAGATCTTCGGCCTGCGACGCAGCCATCCCCAACAAGCCTTCGCCCGGGTGGTCGAAGTGGGTGTAGGGGTCGACCGTGCCCGCGACGATGGCCCAGCCGCCCTGGCCACCGCCCACATAGGCGTGGCGGTCGATGGCGTCGAGTGCGCTGTCGGTCCAGGCGTTGGCGAGGTGCGCGGCGTCTCCGCCGGCCTGCCAGGCGGTGGTGATGCGGAGCCCCGCGAAGCCCGCATCGCGCAGGGCGTCCCCGCGCCGCAGGTAGCCGTCTCGCTGAGTCTCCGCGAGGAACCGGATGAAGTCACCCATCCGGGTCGCCTCGGCCGGGTTGAGCACCGGCCCGTCGGCGCCGAACTCCCAGGCGCCGTAGATGGGCATCGCGGGGTTGGTCAGGCTGTCACCGGGGCGGCTACCGGCCCAGGTGGGCCCCCACGCGTCCAACAAGGCGGCGTCATCGGCGTAGCGGGCGGCGAGCCAGTCCGCCCAATCGGCCTGCAGCGCGGCGGCATGTCCGGGCAGGCTGCCGTCGGCGAGGGCGTTGAGCGGCCAGTGAAAGAAGACCGAGTCCTCGTTGCGGAGCTCGACGGCGGCCAGGGCCGCGTCGTCGGCGTAGGTCTTGCCCGTGTACGGGTTGCGGTGGGCGAGGAGGGCGGTGACCCACTGGGTCTCGGCGTCACGAGTAGATCCCCTGGGCGCTCAGGGTGGCGAACCAGTGATCGAGCGCGTCGAGACGTTCGAGGTCGAAGGCGGGAGAACCGTCGGCGTTGCGGCCTGTCCCGAGCCACGCCTGGACGCTGTGAAGCCGCACGGCGTTGATGCCGAGGCTGGCCCAAAAGCGGGCTTGGCGCTCCCGCAAGGCAGCGGTGGCGGGAATCTCGCCGACATTGACGCCCCACAGCTTGGCGGGCGTCCCGTCGGAGAAGGCCAGGTCGGCGCCCATGCGCTGCAGCGGCCCGTGCGCGCCCGCGGGTCGCTCGACCAGCGCGCTGCGGTCGAGCGCGGACGCGAAGCCGACGGGCTCTTCCTTGGGCAGGAACGGAAACCACCCGTTCGGCGTACCTTCCCGCTCGCCGTCGACCTCGGGGCGGACGGCCCCCGTCGGTGCCCACCGCGGCACATTGGTGACCACGAAGGCGTCGACTCCGCCGTACAGCTGGGTGCCGTTCCAGTCGGGGTGCGCGGTCAGGCCAACGGTCAGGGTGTGGTCGCCTGGATCGAGGTCGACGGTGCCCACCTGCACCCAGGTCAGAAACCGGACGTCGTAGACGGGGTCGACGAGGTTCACGGTCTCGCGCGCCTCGCTGTCGACGTCCATCTCGACGGGGGACGCGCCGTCGATCTGGGTCCACAGCCGAACGCGGTAGGCGCCGACGCGCGCCCACACGGTGTAGGCGCCGCCTTCGGACACGGCGAACGACCAGGTCGCCTCGACCGGCGTGCTGTCGTTCGCGAAGTGCGCGGCCCACCCGCCGGACGCGCCGGTCTCGGGGTCACCGGGCGACAACAGGCGCTCGTCGACGTCACTGTACCAGGGGTGTTGGTTGAAGGTCGACGCGACGGGGGCCGACTCGCCTTCGATCCAGGCGGCTTCGGCTGCGCGGGCTTCGGTCCAGAGGGTGCAGAGCAGGAGCATGCGGAGTCCTAACCCGCGGCCGGTCCGTCGCGGTCGGTCGGATGACGGGCGTGTTCCCGCGCGGAGTGCGGTAGAATGCGACATGACCCTCGCCCTGCTGCTCGTTGCTTGTACCGACTACGAGGTCACCGTCCTCGAACCCGGGCTCACCGTGACGCCGACGACGGTGGACTTCGGCCCTGTTCCGATCGGCGCCGCGTCGTCGACCGCGGTGGGGATCGTAAATTCGGGTCGCGCGACGATGACGCTGGTCGATCCCGTGATCGCGGTGTCGGGCGCGGGCGCGCTGGAGGCGGAGGCGGAGGCGTTGGCGCTCGCGCCGGGCGACAGCACCACCCTGCACCTGACCTACACCGCCGGCGCCGCCGAGCCCGACGCCGGCTCGGTGGTCATCGGCGACGAGAGCGGGCTTCGCGCGGAGGTGCTGTGGACCGCCCAGGGGGTGGTGGGGGCGCTGGTCGCCGCGCCAGAGGCGATCGACTTCGGGGGCGTGCTGCCGACCACTGAGGCGGAGCAGGTCCTGGCCTTGACCAACACCGGCGACGCGCCCGTCACCGTCCGCGATCTGATCGTCGCGGGCGCGCCGGGCTTCACCGCGGCGCCGCTGGTCGGGGCGCTCCCGATCGTGCTGGACGCGGGCGCGACCGGGGTGGTGCTCGTGCACTACGCGGCCGCCGACGCCACCGCCGCGGCGGCGACGCTCACCGTCACGGCCGAGGCCCCGATCGCCCCCATCGACGTGCCGCTCACCGCCAACACCGTCGCGCCGAACAACCGCCCCGTGCTCTCGCTGTTGAGCCCGCTCGACGGGGACACGGTCAGCTTGGGACAAACCTACACGCTGCGCGCCTTCGCCCTCGACACCGAGACGCCGGCGACCGACCTCGTCGTCACCTTCGAGAGCGCGGTGCAAGGCGTGTTGGGCGTGGTCTCGCCCGACGCCACCGGCGAGGTGCTGCTCGACACCACGGCGACCGTGCTCGGCGACGACACGATCACCGCCACCGTGGTGGATGCGGCGGGCGACCTCGGGATCGACAGCGCGGCCATCCACGTCACCGACTGCCATGAGCTGTCGTGGGACCGCTCCGACACCTTCGACGCCACCTTCGACAGCAGCCTGTTCGCCATCAACGGCGACGCCTATGTCGACACGGTGGCCGAGGAGCTGGTGCTGACCGACGCCATCACGTGGCAGTCGGGCGCCTTGTACCTGCAGCAGCCCATCTTGCTGGAGCGCTTCCAGATCTCCACCCGCTTCCGCATCGACCCCGGGACGGGCGCGGACGGCATCGCGGTGGTGGCGGCGACGGGCGCCGATCCCGAGCTGATGCTCGGCGCCGACGGCGAACAGCTCGGCGTGGGTAATATCCTTGGTGTCACGGGCTTTGTCGTCGAACTGGACGTCTTCACGAACGGCACGCGCGCCGACCCGGTCGGGGACCATGTGGCGCTGGTCAGCCTGCCCGCCTACCAGCACGTCGGCGTTCCCGTTGAGGTCGCTGAGCTCGAGAACAGCCTTCCACACGACCTGTTCGTCGACTTCGACCTCGGCCACGTGGAGGTCTACCTGGACGGGGTGCTGGTGTTGAGCGAGACGGTGCCCGACTGGGTCGTCTTCGAAGGCTACCTCGGCCTCACGTCGGCGACCGGCGGCCAGGCGAACCGCCATGTGCTCGAGCAGCTCGACGTGTTGACCGGCTGTTGGTGAGGCTCGCCCGCGATCAGGGGACGACGCGGTACTTCAGCGTCTGGTTCTTGCCGCCGCGCTTCACGTTCACGCGGTAGCTGTCTTCCCCCTTCAGCTGCATCGCCGCCCAGTACGTCTTCAGCTTGCCGTCGAGCGAGTAGCCGTTCACCTCGGTGATCACATCCCCCTTGAGGATGCCGAGCTGGGCGACATTGGAGCCGGCCTTCACCGACTTGATCTTCCAGCCGCCGTTGACCGCGCTCACGCTCGCCTGAGAGGCGAGGTCGCCGGGGTCTTCCTGGTAGCGGTTGACGAGCTTGCGCGGGATCTCCCAGGTGCTCGCGTTGATTTGCTTGATGCCGGACTTGGGCGCGGTCTTGCCGGGCTTCGCCTTCGGCGCCTTCGCCACGCGGGTGGTGCGGGCGCGTCCGGCCTGTGCGGTCCGGGTGCGCTCGGGCGCGCTCGGCGCCTCGACCGCGGTGGGGACGGGCGCGTCGGTCCGGCACGCGATCCCCAAGCAGCAGATGACGACGGCGAATCCCCAGGCGCGCATGCGGCCCTCCCGTGCGGGGCAGACGCGCCCCCCGTGCGATTTATTCACGCGATCGGCGGCGCGCGATCGCCGCGAGCGCCAGCAGCCCGCCGAGACCGCTCCCCGATCCGCCGTGTGCGCAGCCGCAGCCGAAGCCGTTGGCAGGAAGGCGTCGCGGCTCGGACGGATCCGGTGCGCTGCCGGTGTCGCCGCCGGCGCTGGTGTCGGCGGGTGCCGCTGTATCTGCGGGCGGAGCCGTGTCGACAGGCGCCGGACAGTCGGCGTCGCAGCTGGTCCAGCTTTCGGTGGCGGGGTCGCACAGGCCGTCGCCGCACCACGCGCCCACCCGGGTCAAGCGGATCGCGTCGGCGAGGATCTGGCGGTTGGCTCCGTAGCCGTCCGGCGCGTCGTCGTAGACGGCGACGAGCTGGTCGCCCCCGGCAGCGAAGTCCCAGGTCCCGAGCGTCCACCAGCCGGAGCGGGTGGCCAGGTCGACGCGCTGGGGTGACGAGACATCCTCCGCCACGACCACGTAGTGCGCGTCGTCGAAGGCGGTGTAGCCGGGTGCGGTGTACACCTCGACCTGGTAGGTGCCGGCCTCCTCGAGGTGCAGCTGCCACCACGCCCAGTTCAGGGACAGGTCGCTGTCCCAGGCGTTGGTCCAGAACAGGCGTCCCCCCTCGCCATCGGCCTCCTCTCGCCACCACTCCATCGGCCCGTGGAGCCGGAAGCACGGGCTGGTGTCGTCGATGGTGCCGCCGGCGGGCGGGATCAGCTGGCAGGCAGCCTGCCCCTCGCAGTGGCCGGGGCGGGTGGGGATGTCCGGGTTGCCGCCGCCCGCGCGGATGCCCCAGTGGTTGGCGATCGCGCGGGTACCGCTGCCGTAGTTGTTGCCGGAGACGTCGTTGACGTAGCCGCGGTCCTCGAGCCACAGCTCGGTGGAGCCGCCCCCGTCGTAGTTGAAGGCGACATAGGCACCGAGTTGCCCCATCAGGTCGGCCAGCTCAGAGCCGTACATTCCGTCCGACGCGCTGGTGCGCCCGTCGACCACCGCCAGGAGGAGCTGGGTGCGGCTCGCGTCGATTCCCACCGCGGTGCGGGGGTGGCGGTCGCGCATGTCGCTGCGGTCGGGGAAGCAGGTCGACGCCTCGGGGTCGGCGCAGATCATGGGGACCCCCTCGACGACGAGCTCGGGGAAGCCGGACACCAGCGAGAGGAGCCCCGGGGTGGCCTCGGGGACGAGGGTGGTGGGCGCCCACCCGTCGCTGGCCGACAGCCCCTGCGCGGCCGCGTTGTCCTTGACCCAGCCGGTGTGGGTGAACTCGACGCGGTCGAAGCCGAGGCCGATCCAACCATAGTGGTCGTAGTACCACTCCCCGCTGTAGGCGGGATCGCGGCCGGTCTGATCGAGCGGCCAGGCGATGCCGCCGCCGATGGCATCGCCGTAGACGCGCAGCGGACCGGTCTTGTAGAAGTCTCCGTTGATCGCAAGCTGTAGCCCGTTGTCTTCTGCCCACGCTCCGGCGGTCTGCAGGGTGTCGGTGGCGTAGGTGCTCTCGACGTGCAGGTCGGGGGCGCACAGGTCGACGAGCACCACCCAGGCGTTCGTGCTTGGGCTCGACGTGCGGTAGCTGCGGAGGGTGATGCCCGGGTACGGCTGCTCTTCGCTCTCGAGGGTGAGGGTCAGGGCGTAGGCGGACGCGGCGAGCAGCAGCATGGGGAGCCTCGACGACGAGGGTAGCGGATCGCGACGCGGGTGTCTCGATCGCATGGATGAGCGCGCTCGCGGACCGCGTTACGCCGTGGGTATGCGTTGGAACGTCTTGGTGCTTCTGGCTTTGGCCGCCTGTGGTGGCGGTGCGTCGCAGACCTGCGACGACCTGTGCAACGTCCTCATCCTGCAGTGCGGCTACGAGGCCTTCCCGGACTTCGCGTCGTGCCAGCAGGGCTGCGCCTACGAGCAGGAGCAGGGCGAGGATGTCAACGCGACCCTCGCGTGCGTGCAGGCGGCGGCGTCGAGCGGCTCCTGCGATACCTTCGCGATCTTGGAGTGTGAACATGCGCCGTAGCGGGTTCCTCCTCGCCCTCGTGGCCTGTGGCAATGACTACGACCTCTCGGCCCAGCCGGTGGAGGTTGACCCCGGGGATGTGCTCGCGTGCCCCTTCACGCCCATCTCCGGGACTCAGCTGTCGAAGTACGACTGCAATCCCGTCTTCTCGGGGACCGACGAGACCTGGGGCGCCGACTTCGTGTCGACGGGCTTTCGCACGCAAGAGGTGCTCGGCCACCCGTTCTACCAGATCTGGTACTCGGCGGGTCCAGCCGACGGCGCGTCGGGCTCGTACGGGCTTGGGTACGCGGTGTCGGCGAACGGCACCGACTGGGAGGCGCATCCGAACAACCCGCTCATCGTTGGGGATGGTGGCTGGGACGCAGACAATATGGACGCCGTCGTCGTCGTCTGGGACGATCAGCGGCTGGAGTATGTCCTCGCGTACCAGGGCTACAACATCGCGAACGGCAAGTGGGGGATGGGGATCTACACCTCACCGGACGGCGCGGCGTGGTCGGCGTACAACGACGGAAATCCGGTGTTGGACTTCACCCGTCCGGTCGACGGCATCACCTACTGTTGGCCGCTCACCTTCACCCACGACAGCCGCGGCTACACGGGCTACCTCGGCGGGCAGCCGAACGGCCAGAACGTCTGTCAGATGTACAAGTTCGAAGCCGACCAGCTGCAGACCAGCTTCACGCCCAGCGGGGAGCCGGTCCTCCGCGCCGGTCCCGACGCCTACGACGCGGCAGGAATGGCGAGCGCGGCGGTTGTCGAGCTCGACGGCACCTACTACATGTTCTACGTCGGCTTCGAAGCGTGGCGTTCGTACGGGACCTACCAGTCGAGCGTCAACAGCCGGCTCAGCCTCGCGATCTCGACCGACGGCGTGCGGTGGGAGAAGTCGCCGGACAACCCGTTGCCGGTGAACCTGACCAGCCCCGAGGGGATGGTGTCGAATGTCGCCGCACAAGTGGTCGGCGACCGCATCCACCTGTGGGTGACCGATTACTACGCCGACCTCGGCGCCTCCGCCGTCGGCTACTACCTGTTCGAGCCGAGCGGGCCGGTCCACCCCTGACGCGGGTGGTGGCGGCTCACCGGTCCAGGCGTCGGTGCAGCCACGACTGAAAGGCGGCCCCGAAGCGCGGATCGTCGAGCGCAGTGTCGACGACGGTCTGGAGGTAGCCGAGCGGGGTGCCGGTGTCGTAGCGGTGGCCGTCGACCGCGCGGGCGAACACCTCGCCGCGGGCAGCGAGGGCGTTGACCGCCGGCACATGGTAGTACTCGCCGCCGCGATGGCGGGTGAGTCCGTCTTCCAAGGCGGGCCACAGGGCGGGGGTGAACAGGTAGCGCCCGAGGCTGACCACCCGCGACGGCGCTTGACCCGGGGGCGGCTTCTCGACCAGCGCGCCGACCTGCCAATGGCCGCTGGCGTGCGGGCGCACCTCGAGCACGCCGTAGCGGGAGGGATCTTCGTCGTCGGGGAGGGCGAGCGCCGACAGCACGCAACCCCCCGTTTGGTGGTGCGCGTCGATCAGCTGGCGGGTGCAGTTGGGCGGCCCGAAGAGGTCGTCGGGGTACGCGACGACGAAGGGGTGGTCGCCGACATACGGGCGGGCCTGGAGGAGCGCGTGGCCCGTACCGCGCATCTCGGCTTGGCGCACGAAGGTGACCGAGACACCGGGTGGACGGATGCGGGCGAGCTTGTCGTCGGCGCCCTCGGCGGCGAAGACGGCCTCGAGCTCGGGATCGCGGTCAAACCAGTCCTCGAGCGCGCGCTTGCGGCGCGAGGTGATCACCACGATCTCGGTGATCCCTGCCTCGATGAACTCTTGTACGACAAAGTCCAGGGCCGGCCGATCGACAATCGGCAGCAGCTCTTTCGGCACCACCCGGGTCACGGGGAGGAAGCGCGTGCCGTACCCCGCCGCGACGATTACCCCCCGAACGGTCATGCCTCGCCCCTCCACGCCGCCAGGATGGACCGATACGGCTCTTCTGCCTGTACCGTGCCGGCGCGCACCTCGGCCACCGCCGGCGCCAGAAAGTCGCGCGCGGCGCGGTCCCCACCCCACATCCAGCCATAGGCAGGGCCTGCAAACAGGGGGACCAGCTGCTCGGCCCGGCGCGTGAGCGCGGCGTCCCCCGCTTCGGCGGCGAGCAGCAGATCGACGCGGTACGCGCGGCGCTCCCAGTGGGCGCGTCGGGTTCGCCAGATCGGGGCCCAGAGCGCATAGCCGAGATAGAACCGCCACGCCCACCGCTGCTGGTCCAGCTGGTGGATCAGCTCGTGCGCCAGGGTGGCGGCCAGGGCGTCGCGCGAAAGGGGGGTGTCAGGGAGGTAGATCGTCGCGCCGATCACCGTCGTGTAGTGCGACTGAAAGTGCGGGTTCCACGGTCTTACGGCGCGGGCCACGGCCCGCATGAACCGGCTCTGCCGCTTGTCACGGAGGCACAAGTCGGGCACGTGACGTCGGACGAGCGCGATCATCCGGTCCAAGCGGTCCATGCGATCGTCTAACCGGTGCGCGAAGGGGGAGCGGATGCGCCGATGGGCGGGGATCGCGGGAGCGCTCGGCGTGGCGCTGGGGGCCTTCGGCGCGCACGGGCTGAAGCGGGTGGTCGATGATCCGCACCTGTTGGAGGTGTGGGACACAGGGGCGCGCTACCAACTGGTGCACGCGGTCGCGCTGCTCGCGTTGTCGGTGGTGCCCAACCCCCCGCCTTGGACCGCCCGTCTGTGGGGGGCGGGGGTCGTGGTCTTTTCGGGGAGCCTGTACGTCCTGGCGCTGACCAACCAACGCTGGTTGGGCGCGATCACGCCGATCGGCGGCGCCTTGCTGATCGCCGGCTGGGTGAGCCTCGCCGGTCGCGCTCCGGCGGCCGGGGTGGACCCATGATGGCGGTCTACCTGGCGACCTTCGCCTTCGGCACGGTGGTGCTGGCCGGCACCTGGATGGTGGGTGCGGACAAGGCGGGGGATCACCACGGCGGCGACAAGCCCGCGGAGCTGGCTGGCTGGCTGCCCTTTGTCTCGCTGCGCTTTTGGACCTTCGGGGCGGCCACCTTTGGGCTGACCGGCGGGCTGGTCTCCCTGCTCCCTGTTGGAGAGCCGGTCCCCGCAGTGCTCGCGACCGTCGTCGGCGGTGCGATCGGCGTCATCGCTGCGTCCGCCTTTCGGTGGGTCGGCCGGGATGTGGTGACCTCCAGCCCCTCGCTGGCGCGCTTCGTCGGCGAGCAGGCGCGCGTGGTGGTCGCGGTGCGTCCCGGTCGCTCGGGTCGGGTGGCCTTGCTCACGGATGCGGGTCGCTTCGAGCTCCCCGCCGTGTCGGCCGACTTGGCGGCGCTCGAACACGGCGACACCGTGCTCATCGCCGATGTGCGGGAGGGCGTGGCCGATGTCACCCGGCTGCGCGCCGGGGCCACCGCCGGTCCGGTCTCGATCGCCGAAGGCTCAGACCGAGCGGGCTGACCCGCCCCCGAGCGCCACCCGCTTGGCTTCGATCGCCGCGATCAACGCGTCGTAGCTCTGGACGAAGCTGGCGACACCCTCTCGCTCGAGCTGGTCGCCCACCGCGTCCAGATCGATGCCGAGCGACGCCAGCGACGCGACCACCGCCTTCGCCCCCGCGAGGTCATCCCCGATGTGCGGCGTCGGATCGCCATGATCACGGAATGCGGCCAGGGTGGCGGGGGGGATGGTGTCGACGCTGTCGGGCCCGATCAACGCCTCGACATAGTAGAGGTCGGACAGCTTCGGGTTCTTGGTCGAGGTGCTGGCCCACAGCGGGCGTTGGCGCGCGATTCCCTGCTGCGCGAGCCGAGCGTACAGCGGCCCCGAGAAGCCCTCCTGGTACGTGGCCCAAGCGCACCGGGCGTTGGCGATCGCGGCGCGGTGCATCAGCCCCTGCGCGAGCACCTGCTGGTCGGCGGTGTAGCGGGCATCCTTGGTGATGGCGATCAGGCGCGCGTCGACGGCGGTGTCGACCCGGCTCACGAAGAAGCTGGCCACCGACCGGATCTGCTTCCCCGCCAGCTTCATCGACATCCGCTGGTCCAGCCCCTCGAGATAGGCGGCGATGACCGAGCGGTACCGGGCGACGGAGAAGAGCAGGGTCACATTGACCGAGATCCCGGCGAACAGCACCTCCCGAATGGCGGGCAACCCCGCCGTGGTGCCGGGGATCTTGATCATGACGTTCGGGCGCGAGAGCAGGTTGTAGAGGCGCTTCGCCTCCGCGATCGTCCCCTCGGTGTCGTGGGCCAGGTGGGGTGAGACCTCGAGGGACACGAAGCCGTCGGTGCCCCCCGACTGCTCCCACACCCCGAGGAAGGCGTCGGCGGCCAGGCTGACGTCCTGGATCGCGAGCCGCTCGTAGATCTCCTCCGCGGGGAGACCGCGGCCCGCGAACCGGGCGATGTCGGCGTCGTACAGGGTCGACTCGGCGATCGCCTTGTGGAAGATGGTGGGGTTGCTGGTGATCCCGGCCAGGCCGTCCTGCCGGATCTGGCGGGCGAGATCAGGGCCGGTGACGAGGTCGCGGCGAATGTAGTCGAGCCAAACGCTGTGGCCGACGGCCTGCAGGCGGCGGAGCGGGTTCTGCTGCACGGAGGACTCCTCGACAGGATGTCCCCTCTAGCCGCCTCGGGGGCGTCGCGCCCGTTTGGGAACGCGGCCGCGGGAAGGGCGACCGGCGCGTGCGCCCCGCAGCAGACAACAAGAGGGGGAGGTGGGCGCACGCCCGGTCGTCACACGGCTCAGCGCAATCACCCGGGGTGGTGACCCAAGAAGGTGCGGGGCGGGTTCGCGGGGCGGCTCATGCACTCACCCCCGAGCTCCTCATGCGTCCGCGAACGGCCGCACCCGGGGGTGAGTGTGGAGACTGAGTCTGCCAGAGCACGAGGCCGCGAGGGCCGATGGGATCACCTTATCGGACCGGCGAGGGTCTGTAAAGTCGGCGCGCTGGCGGCGTGCGGCGGTCGGCGCTATGGCTGGCTTGTGGCGGTCCCTGTCGGGCAAATCGATGTCGCGCCCAGCCCGAACGCAGGGGTCGAGATCCTGTGGCGGTGGCTGGATCGCTTGGCGGACGGCTGGGGGCTCGTCGCCTTGGCGGGCGCTGCGCTGGCGGTCGGGTGGGTGGCAGGGTGGCCGCAGTCGGACGCGGGGGAGCGGCGCGCCCGGGGCTGGACGGCGGCGGCGGCGGCCGTCGGGCTCGCCGGGGTGGCGCTTCGCGCCTCGCTGGTCGACGACGCCTTCATCAGCTTTCACTACGCGGCTCAGTGGGCCCGGGGGCACGGACCGGTCTTCAATGTGGGCGAGACCGTTCAGGGCTACACGAACTTCCTCTGGATGGCCGTCCTGGCCGCGTCGACCTGGATCACAGGGGTGGAGCCGGCGCTCGTGGCGCTCGTCCTCGGCCCGATCGGGTACCTCGCGCAGATCACCGCGGTGTACGCGCTCTCTCGTCGGTTGGGCAGCGGACCACCGCTGGCGGCCGTTTGGTTCGCCCTGTGTGCGCTGGTCACCGACTATGCGACCACCGGCCTGGAGAGCGGTTGGACCTCGCTGTTCGTGACCGTGGGCTGCTGGGCGATCCTCGGCGAGGTGGGTCCGCGGGGCGCTGCGCTCGGCGGTGCGGCTTTCACCGCCGCGAGCCTGTGCCGCTTGGACCACGGCCTGTTTCAGGCTGTCGCGCTCGGCTTGATCGCCGTTCGGAGCCGCGACATCCGGACCATCGTGGCGTTTCTGGCACCGGCGGCGCTGATCGGCGTCTACGCCGGCTGGGCGTTTTGGTTCTACGGCGAGGTGCTCCCGAACACCGCCCACGCCAAGGCGAGCGGCGCGTGGGCGGTCGCGCAGGCGGGCCTGTACCTCGAGCTCTTCGCGCTCGGTACCTGGGCGTGGGCATGGGCGATCCCGGCGTTCGGGTGGGCGGCATGGGCGGTTGTGCGGGAACGCGGCGCCCGTCGCGCCTTCGCCGGCTGGGTGCTGGTGGCCGGTCCGCTCTGGCAGCTCTACCTCGCCCGCATCGGCGGCGACTTCATGTTTGGCCGGTTCTACCTCACCTGGGTGCCGCTTTTGCTGGTGGCCGCGGAGCAGGGCGTGCGCGCCGCGCCCGGACGGTGGTCGTGGGTCGCCGCCGCGGCGATCGGACTGGGCCTGCGGGGACTGCCGATGCTCGGCGATCGCACCGAGTGGTATGTGACGGATGAACCGCGCTTCTATCCGGTGCGCAGCGTCGCCCCGCTCGACGTCGATCACCACTCCTTTCGGATCGGTCAGGCGCTCGGCCATGCGCTCACCGCGCGCGGGATCCGGCCCGTGGTCGCCACCAGCGGTCCGGGCATGGTGGCCTACGGCTCTCGGTTGGAGACGATCGATCTGCTCGGCCTCACCGACCGCGCGGTGGCCCGCGGTCCGTCGATCCCCGGCGGTCGGCCGGGCCACCAGAAGGCGGCATCGCCCGACTACCTGCGCGCGCGGGGGGTGCGGTTTGGCCATGTGTACCCGCCAGAGCCCTGGTGGGCGGTGACCATGCTCACCCTCGGGAGCTGGCCCGGCGGTCGAGACGATTGGTTCATCCTCACCTACGACGTCCCGCTCATGAGGCGGATCGCTGCCGAGGCGCCCGAGATCGGGTTTGTGGACTTCGAGGCGTGGCTCGATCGCTATGTCGCTCGGCGGATGTCTCGGCGCACCGCTGCGCAGGTGCGCGACGATCTCGGCTTTTTCGACGCGTACTTCTTCTCGATCAACGGGCCGATGCGCTGGCGGGAGCCCATCGCCCGCGCTGCGGCGGCTTCGGGCCCCGCCGGCGGGAACCCGCCATAGGCGCAGGGCGTGCGGGTTGGCTATACTGGGGCGGTGGAGGTGGAATGCGTCCCCTGGTCCTCGTCGCCCTCGCGGCGGCTTCTCCGGCCCGCGCCTTTGAGATCGAGACCACGTCGGAGCTGTGGACACAGACCTACGACAGCGCGGGCGCCCAAGGCGGAGCGGACGCCGCCCGAGGGGTGGGCATCGACTTCTACGGCAATGTCTTCGCGGCCGGGACGGTCGACGGCGAAGTCAACCATGGAACGAACGGCTATCTGGCGGGCTGGGACGAGGACGGCGCGCCGCTGTGGACGCTGCTTCTCGACGCCGGCCTGGTGGGCGCGACCGACTCGAATGACCAGATCTGGGCCTTGCAGGTCGACCAGTCGGATCAGATCACGCTGGCGGGTCGCCTGCCGAGCTCGGGCGTCTCGGACGGCGCCGCCTGGGTGCGCGCGGTGGACCCCCTGGACGGCGGGACGGTGTGGGAGCGG
>Ga0164294_10003347_pt1 | contig 14279 bp, 11 predicted proteins | sample GEODES005metaG_FD_111479 | JGI IMG/M metagenome (GOLD analysis project Ga0164294, IMG submission 111479) | Oligotrophic lake water microbial communities from Sparkling Lake, Wisconsin, USA - GEODES005 metaG | ecosystem: Environmental > Aquatic > Freshwater > Lake | place: USA: Sparkling Lake...
TCAGGCCGGTTTTAGCGTCGATTACGGCCGCTTCAACCTAGTCCACCTCGGCGGCTTCGTCAGCGGTCCGATCAGCGATACATTGTCGATGCGCTTGGCGTTCGATGCAGAGCATCGCGATGCTTGGCAATATAACTTCTTAGACCCTTCGCAGAAGAACGGCACAAATAACTATGCTGCGGCCCGCCTGATTACCAGTTGGCAGGCATCTGACCGGCTGAAGTTGGAGCTGAATATCAACGGGTCGGTCGATCGCTCGCAGCCACAGGCGCTGCAGATTATCGCAACCAGCCCGTCCGTAAAGTCAGCGCCGTCCTTTGCGGAAATGAATGCACCGTTTACGCCGCGCAACCTCCGCGCGGCCAGTTGGACGACGGTTGCCCGTATTCCCGGTCCGTTGACGGGAGGAATTCCCTTCCCTCTCACTCCTGCCCCTGGCTACACGCCGGGCTTCCAGTCTACAACGGTGCCCGCCATTCCGGCTGGCGACCGCAACCTGTTCCAAGCCACGCTGCGCGCTGACTTTGAGGTGACCGACAGCATTGCCATCACCTCGATCACCGGCTTCAGTCGGCTCACGCAGAACATGTCGTTCGACCTCGATGGCTCTCCCTTTGAGATGGTCGATAACCCCCGCGATCAGGGCACGATCAGCGACTTTTCGCAAGAATTGCGGATTTCCAATGCCGCAGGGTCGGGACAGAAGTTTCGCTGGACTCTGGGCGGCAACTACAACCACAGCAAGGTGGATCAAATCCAGGACATCACCTACGGTGATAACTCGCTGTCAAACGCAGGCAACGCTTGGATCCATATCAGCACCGTCGACAGCCGCGGCAAGATGGACAACATCGCGGCGTTCGGCAACGCCGAATATGATGTGACCGATCAGATCACCCTCAAGGCGGGTGTGCGCTATACCCACTCGATCAACAACCAGCGGATGTGCAACACCGACATTGCGGCCGATCAGCGTGTTTCGGTGTTGTTCGGCCTCGGCCTGAACAATGCGGGAGCTTGCTACTCATTCTTCCCTGATTTTAGCAACGGCAAACCCTATCTTGGCCGCTTGGCAGAGAACAACGTCTCTTGGAAGGTTGGTGTCGACTTCAAGCCAACGAACGACCTGCTCGTTTACGCTAACATCTCGCGCGGCTTTAAGGCTGGCAGCTTCCCGGTGATCACGGGTGCATCGGTCGACGTGTTCGGGCCCGCCAAGCAGGAGCAAGTCACCTCGTTCGAGGGCGGTTTCAAGGCCAAGCTGCTCAACAACGCCGTGCAATGGACCGGCGCGGTGTTCTATCAGGACTACAAGGACAAGCAGATACAAGGCACTGTTGATACCGGCCTATTCGGTCTGCTGCAGCGCCTCGACAACGTGCCCAAGTCGCAAATCTTCGGCATTGAAACCGACCTTGTCGTCCGGCCCACTGCCGGGCTGACCCTGACTGGCTCGGCCAGCTATCTCAAAACCAAGGTCAATGAATACACCGCCACCACGGTCTTCGGTAACATCCTCGGCAATGGGTATGGCAGCGCTGGCACGAAATTCAACTTCGCCGGTAACCGCCTTCCGTTTGCGCCGACTTGGAGCCTGACCGGCGACATCGATTATCGCGTTCCGACGGGCAATGGTGGGTCTTTCTTTGTCGGCGGTTCGGTAAACTACCGCTCAGATGTCGATGCATACATTGGCGGCAGCACCATACAGAGCCCCGGCGCGCCTAACCGCACGACCAAGGCCCTTCCGTTCCGCATTGATAGCTACACTCTGGTCGATGCGCGCATTGGTTACGAGTTCCCCGGCGACAGGCTGACCATTTCAGCTTGGGGCAAGAACGTGTTCAACGCGTTCAACGTCCAGAACGTGATCTCTTACAACGACATCATCACCCAGGCGGTCGGTCAGCCGGTGACCTATGGTGTGTCGCTCAAAGTCAAGTGGAAGTAAGTACCTGATTTAAAGGGGGGAGCAGTGCCGCTGGCGCTGCTCCCTTTTTGCTGTTTATCGTACACAAGCCAACTCCGAACGTGAAAGCTTTCCATGTCAGCGGATTCCGTTGCTACCCTTCCCGATCCAGTGATCGCCCGGGCCAGATCGCAATCCCTCTCCGCTATGTTGATCCGCGCGGCAGAGCGGCATAGCGATAAAACCGCCATCATTTGCGGCGACGTCACTTGGAGCTATGCCGAATTCCGCCGCGAGGTCGACCGCCTTGCCGCGGGTCTCCGCCGTCTCGGCCTCATGCCCGGCGACAGGATCGCGATCCTCGCGCGCAACAGCCACGCCTTCATCGCGCTGCGCTTCGCAATCGCCCGCGCCGACGCGGTCCTCGTCCCGATCAACTTCATGCTGAATGCAGACGATGTGCGCTTTATTCTCGATCATTCGGGTGCGCGCGCGCTGTTTGTCGATGCCAGCACCATCGACGTCGCCCTCAGCGCCCGGAGCGAGAGGGTCGAGCATGTGTTCGGGATCGACGGCGAACACGCTCCGCCGCCCGCAGGCATCCCCTCATGGACGTCGCTTTCGTGCGATGATTCGATTGCACCGGAAGCGCGCGGCGGCGAAGATCTGCTGCAGATCGTCTATACCAGCGGCACGGAATCGCGGCCCAAGGGCGCGATGCTCTCCCACAACAGCGTGCTGTGGGAATATCAGAGCTGCATCATCGATTGCGAATGGACCCGCGATACCGTCGCGCTCCACGCTATGCCGCTGTTCCACTGCGCGCAGCTCGATTGCATGATCGGCCCTGCGCTGCATGTCGGCGCGCGCAACGTGATCACCGGCTCGCCCGCCGCCGACAATGTCCTTGGCCTGCTGACACAGCACCGCATCACCTCGTTCTTCGCACCGCCGACAGTGTGGATTTCGCTGTTGCGCGCACCGGCCATGGCGACAAGCGATCTTTCGGCGCTTGAAAAGGGCTATTACGGGGCTTCGATTATGCCGGTCGAAGTGCTGCGCGAATTGCGCGAGCGGCTCCCGCAGCTGCGCCTGTGGAACCTTTATGGCCAGACCGAGATCGCGCCGGTAGCCACTATCCTGTTTCCCGAAGAGCATGCTGCGCGGCTCGGTTCAGCAGGGCGACCGACTCTCCATGTCGAGACGCGGATCGTCGATGATGCCATGAACCCGGTCGCGCCGGGTGAGATCGGCGAGATCGTGCATCGCTCGCCGCAATTGCTGAGCGGTTATTGGAACGATCCCGCGCGCACGGCCGAGGCTTTTGCGGGGGGATGGTTCCACAGCGGCGATCTCGGCGTGGCCGATGCTGAGGGCTATATCACTGTCGTCGACCGCAAGAAGGACATGATCAAGACCGGCGGCGAGAACGTCGCGTCGCGTGAAGTGGAAGAAGTGCTCTACCGCCACGCCGCGATCAGCGAAGTGGCGGTGATCGGCATGCCCGATCCCAAGTGGATCGAGGCGGTCACCGCGGTAATCGTGCTGCGAGAGGGCCATCAATTGGACGTGACCGAATTGCTCGATCATTGCGCCGGCCATCTGTCTGGCTTCAAGGTTCCCAAAAAAGTAGTGTTCGCCGAAAACTTGCCGCGCAATGCCAGCGGCAAGATCCTCAAGCGCGAACTGCGCCAGTCGTTGTTGTAAGCCCCGCCAGCGATCAGGCGGCGAGGTAAGCGCCGCCGGTTACGAACACGACTTGACCCTGTATCATCGCCGCTGACGGGCTGGCGAGATACTCGATGAGGCTGCAATAATCGTCATCGACGACGTTACGTCCGCTCGGGCTGGCCGCCGCAGATTGGCGCATGATTTCTTCGGTCTGCGCGCCATAGACCTGCCGCAGCGCCTCGGTATCGACCGCGCTGGGCGCGACGCAATTGGCCCGCACGCCGAGCGGGGCGAGCTCCATCGCCAGGTAACGGACCAAGCTTTCAGCGAGAGATTTGCCAGCGCCCACGGCAGCATAGTTCGGCAATGGCGAACGGCTGCCCCTGCTCGAGAGGAAAAACACCGTACTGCCAGACCGGAACAGCGGCAGCGCCGCCTGCACCAGATAGACCAGCGCCGTGCCATTGAGGTTGATCGCTTCGGTCAGCACCCTAGGATCGATTCTGAGCAACGGCTCCGGGATCACCTTCACCGCGCAGTGGACAAGCTGATCAAGCCGGTCCGTGTGCGCCGCAACGGCGGCGAGCACCGCGCTGGCGCCCTCCGGCGTGCTGACATCGCCTTGGATCAGGTGACAGCGGGCCCCCGCCGCGTCGATCTCCACCTTCGCCCGGTCGGCGGCGTCCTGATCGGCGCGAAAATTGAGGAAAACATCGGTATCGGGCTTGGCAAAGCGCCGGGCGATGGCAAGGCCGATACCCTTGGTACCGCCAGTGACGAGAATAGCCATCGCCGCGTTTAGCCTTCGTGGCCGACGGAGGACGTCAAAGTCACCCCGAAGCGCTCGATCATCTGCCCAGCATCGGTGCGCAGCGCGGTCCATTCCGGGGTGTGCTCGTCGCGCTCCATCGCGGCCTTGTCGGCCCAGGTCATGATTGCAAAGCGGTAAGCGTCTGCTGGTGCGCCTTCCAGTCCCTCGCTAACCAGAATGGTTTCGAGGCTGGTAAGGTTGGGCAAGGCGCGCGCGAGCGGCGCGTGCACATTGACATAGGCGGTCTCAAACGCGTCCCGGTCTTCGGGCTTGGGCGGCGACCACACGGCTACGAGCTTCAGCATCACATCTCTCCCGTGGCGCTTCCGCTCGATCATCACGGGCTTGCCCCGCCTGCCTTGCGCCTTGGCGCGACGCTACCAAACAAGCGATTGCTATGGCAAGGGCGCGATGATAGCCAAATGGGAAATCCGGAGCTTTTCCCGCATCATGCCCACTGCCAGTCTGGTCTTCGATCCGCGCGATCCCGACGTGATCCAGCGCCCGCTGGAAACGCTCTTGCGCTTGCAAGCCGAAGATCCGGTGCATTGGTCGCCCTTGCTCAAGGGCTGGGTGCTCACCCGCCATGATGATGTCAAAGCGGTGCAGATGAACTCCGGCATTTCGTCTAACCGGTTGACGCCTTTCTTCGATAGCCAGCGGGGCGGCGAGCAGAGCCGCTTAAGCGACCTGATCCGCTATCTGAACACCTGGGTCGTGTTCAAAGACCCGCCCGATCACACCCGGCTGCGCGCCCTGCTGAACAAGGTCGTGACCCCCAGCGTGATGCGTGATCTGGAGGATGGCATCACGGAACTGGCCGATGGCCTGCTCGATCGGATCGCGGCGCGCGGCGACGGTCGGTTCGAATGCATCAGCGAATTTGCCAACCCGCTGCCCGCCAGCGTCATCATGGACCTGCTCGGCGTGCCACGCGCCGATATGGACCTGCTGCGCGACTGGTCGATGCAACTGCAGCCGTTCCTCGGCAACGCCACTGGAGGCGGCGACAAGTATGAAACCGGCCGCGCGGGCATCGTGGCGATGGCCGATTACTTCCGCGCAGCTGCCAAGGACCGCCAGACCCAGCCACGCGCAGATGTGATCTCGCACTTCGTCATGCTTGAGCAAAGCGGACAGATCAGCGAAGATGAACTGATCGGGTCGTGCATCCTGTTCCTTTTTGCCGGACATGAGACGACCACCAATCTTATCGGCAACGGTATCCGCGCGCTTCTGGCCAATCCTGAGCAAAAGGCTAAGCTGGTCGCTGACCCGTCGCTGATTACCAGCGCGGTCGAGGAAATGCTCCGCTTCGAAGGGCCGACCGGCGCGGTTGTGCGGGTGGTGAAAGAACCGTTTGATCTGCGCGGCAAAACGCTGAACCAAGGCGACCGGGTATTTGCCATGGTCAACGCCGCCAACCACGACCCACAGGTTTTCGAAGCGGCGGCAAGTTTCGACATCGACCGCACGCCGAACCGCCATCTCACTTTCAACCATGGCATCCACTTCTGCCTTGGCGCACCGCTGGCTCGGGCCGAGGCGCGCATTGCCGTGAGCCGGTTCTTCGCCCGCTTTCCCAATGCGGCGATGGCCAGCGACACGGTCGAATATATGGACACGCTGACCATGCGCGGGGTCCGCGAAATGCCGATGGTGACGGGCTGAAGCGCGATGATTGACGCACCCGCCTTTGGCCTCACCAGCATTTGGGCCACCCACGCCCGCTTCGCTCCTGATAAGACAGCGGCGATCTGCGGTGATCGGCAATTGAGTTGGGGCGCTTTCGACCGCGGCACCAGCCGGGTCGCCAATGCTTTGCTCTTGATGGGCGTGCAGCATGACGAGCCTGTCGCGCTGGTCATGACCAATTCGCTCGAAATGTTGCAGGTGATGTTCGGCATCGTGCGGGCCGGGGCCTGTATGGTTCCCGTCAGCGGTCTGCTGACCCCGGCGCAAGTAGCAACCATGATTGCCGACAGCGGCGCCCAAACCGTGTTCGTCTCCGCCGCCAACCGCGCGCAAGTCGAGGCTGCGGCGCTTCCGGCCAGTGTGCGGCGGATCGCTATCGGCTTCAACGAGGAGTGCTGGGAGGACGGCGAGGCGATGCTGGCCGCTGCCCCTGAGACCGATCCGGGGGTGCGCGTTCGCCCCGAGGACCGCTTCAATATCATCTACAGCTCCGGCACCACGGGCCTGCCGAAGGGCATCGTGCAGAGCCACGGCGCGCGCACCCACTTCGCCTGGTCCAATGCGCTTGAGCTGGGCATGTCGCGCGATAGCGTCGCGTTGGTCACCACTGCGCTCTATTCGAACGGCACGATGTTCATGGTGCTGCCGCCGCTCCTGCAGGGCGGCACCGTGGTTATCATGGAGCAATTCAGCGCTTCCGGTGCGCTGGCACTGATCGAGCATCAGCGGGTCACGCATGCGTTCATGGTGCCCACCCAGTGCATCGTCACGCTCGATGATCCGGCGCTCGGCAAGCATGACCTGTCCAGTCTCAAATGCCTGCTTTCTGCGGGTTCATCGCTTCGGCCTGATACCCGCGAGGCCGTCATTGCGCGCATGACCCCGCATGTTTACGAACTATATGGTTTCAGCGAAGGCTTTGCGACCATGCGCAAGCCTTCGGATGCACCGTGCCGTCCTGGCGCTGTGGGCCGCCCGGTGATCGGTTTCGATCTGCGCATCATTGGCAGCGACGACAGCGAATGCGCGCGCGGCGAAGTGGGCGAAATCGTTGGGCACGGCCTCGGCGCGATGGCAGGCTATCACAACCGGCCAGACCTCGACGAGGCCATCCTGTGGCGCGATCCAGCGGGCACGGCTTTCCTGCGCAGCGGCGATCTGGGCTTGGTCGACGAGGAAGGCTTTCTGCACATCGTTGATCGCAAGAAAGACATGATCCTCTCCGGCGGCTTCAACATTTTTCCGGCCGATCTCGAAACGGTCATCGGCGAGCATCCCGAGGTTCAGGATGTGACCGTCATCGGCATCCCGCATCCCAAGTGGGGCGAAACCCCGCTGGCCCTCGTCATTCCGCGAGGGAGCCCCGATCCGGCGGCGCTGATGGATTGGGCCAACGCGCGGCTGGCGCGCACCCAGCGGCTGGCGGGTCTGGAGTTGCGCAGCGATTTTCCCCGCAATGCGCTGGGCAAAGTCTTGAAACGCGAACTGCGCGCACCTTGGTGGGACGAGCCGAAATGACAGACGCCTATATCGTCGGCAGCTATTCTAGCAGCTTCGGCAAGTTTCCTGATCGCTCGCACAAAGACCTCACGCGCGAGGTCTATCTGGGCGTTCTGGCCGATGCTGGCCTCGCCCATGGCGACGACATCGGCATGGCCTGGTTCGGCAATTGCGGCATGTGGACCGATGGCCAGGGCAGCATTCGGGGGCAAGTCTGCCTCACCCCGCTGGTGCGCGAAGGGCTCTTTCCCGAGCGCGTCCCGGTCATCAATGTCGAAGGTGGCTGCGCGACCGCCTCCATCGCGCTGCACGGCGCGTGGAAGGACGTGATCAGCGGCCAGACCGACCTCAGCATCGCCATCGGCGTGGAAAAGACCTTCTCGCCCGCCGCGCCCGAGCGGACCACGCAACTGTTCGATGGCGGCATCGACCAATATGACCGCGACGAATGGCTCACCTATTATGCCGCCGCCGGGGAAGCCGCAGGCAAGCCTTTCGCGCCCGGCCCGGGCCGCACGATCTTCATGGATACGTATGCGATGCAGGCCGCGTGGCACATGCGCACCCATGGCACGACCGAGCGCCAGATCGCCATGGCCTGCGCCAAGAACCACACCGCCTCGGTGCATAATCCCAAGGCGCAGTATCGTTTTCCCCTAACTACCGAGGATGTGCTCGCTGACCGGCCAGTCAGCTGGCCGCTCACCCGCGCGATGTGCGCGCCTATCGGGGATGGCGCAGCGGCGGCGCTGCTGTGCTCGGGGGCATGGCTGGCGCGCCAGTCCGAGGCGGTGCGCTCGCGCGCTGTGCGCATTGCCGCCAGCACGATGACTGCGGGCAAGTATCGCCGGCTCGACGAGCCGGGGCTTTCGCAGTTGGCGGCTGCCAGAGCCTACAAAGCCGCCGGGCTTGCTGCCGAAGACATCGATCTTGCCGAGGTGCATGATGCGACCTCGTTCTGCGAGCTTTACCAATCGGAGATGCTCGGCTTCTGCGGCATTGGCGAGGGCGGCAGACTGGTCGAGAGCGGCGCGACGGCGCTGGGCGGATCGATCCCTATCAACCTCTCCGGCGGGTTGGTCAGCAAGGGGCATCCAGTGGGCGCGACCGGCCTTTCGATGATCGACGAACTGATGCTGCAGCTGCGCGGCGAAGCGGGCCCTCGCCAGGTCAGCGGCGCGCGCACGGCGCTGGCCGAGAATGGCGGCGGGGTGATGGGCTTTGACGAGGCGGCCTGTTCGGTTATCATCCTTCAGCGTGATTGAGGCCGCATGGTCAGGGGCGCCAAGGGGAGCGGGCCGCCCTTGACGGCTTTCGGGCCTGAACAGTGCCGAGCCGCGCCGCCCAGGACAGAAGCGCGCGGGGGCGAGAGCCGGCGTGAGGCATTGCTCGATGCCGCTGCGACGATGTTCGCGGCCAAAGGTTATGATGGCACTTCGATCCGCAGCATCGCCAGCGCGGTGGGGATGCTGCCCGGTTCGATCTATTACCATTTCAGGTCCAAGGAAGACCTTCTGCTGGAGGTTTATCGCAAAGGCGTCGCGCGGTTCGAAGCGGCCATCGCCGAGGCGCTGGGCGATCGCAACGGCGAGCCTTGGCAAGCAATCGAGGTCGCATGCGCGGCGCATCTCTCGATCCTGCTCGATGGCGGCGCTTATGCGCGTATCGTCAATCCGGAATTCGTGCGCTCGTTTCCGCCCGCAATGCTGCCCATGCTCAATGCCGAGCGCGACCGTTATGAACGCCGCTTTGAAAAACTGATCGCTGCGCTGCCGCTGGACCCGGCCACCGATCGCTGGCTGTTCAAGGTCGCGTTGTTCGGCAGTCTGAACTGGTCACAAACCTGGTACCGCAAAGGCCGCTATGCGCCAGGTGAGATCGCCGCTGCCTTCATCGCGATCTTTCAGGGCCAATGAATCCGGCCAAAGGGTGAAGCCGCAATACTCCGCGTGGTCTAAAACCTTTGTGAGCTGAAATCTGATCCGAAAACTGACTATTGCGGCAAATTGGAGAGGCTTTGCTCAGGCTTGGCCAAGCAGGCCGCTTGATGACCTGTAAGCAAAAGGTAAGACCACTGCGCTTGACGGATTTGATGGCAATTCTGAACGACCGCGCGTGCGCTTTTCCCTGTCCCCTTCACGCCTGTCGACCAGAGCGCGTAAAGGGCATCTTCGATTGACTGTGGATCGGTGAAATCGACCACAGCACCGGCGCTTGCGGCTTGTTCGATCAGGCCATCGACCGCCGCGACCATGATCGGGCGCCCTGCCTCGCGCGCTTCGTTGGCAACCATGCCATAGGCTTCCCAACGCGAAGGCACGGCGACGACATCGCAGGATTGGAGAAACGCAGCCACCCCATCGACTTTGCCAGTGAAATGGATTGCCGGGCAATCCCCCGCCAGGGCTCGCAGCTTCGCCTCGTCTTCGCCAAATCCGCCCAGAATGAGATCGCAATGGGGAAACCAGCCGCAGCGAAAGGCTGCGATCAGAATGTCGAAGCCCTTTTGCTCGCAAAAGCGGCCATAGGCACCGATCCGCAAGCGCGGGCCCGGCTCGGGCAAGGGCATGTCGGAGAGCCCGGGGTTTTCGGCATAAGGATGGATCACCGCGATCCGACCCGCCTTGATCCCTGCCGCTTCCTGGAGCCACTCCGACTGCGCGTGCGACACGCACACAATCTGGTCAACAAGCTGCATCGCCAGCCAGAGCATGGCCCGGAAGCGCCTCTTGCTGGGGACCTGGATAGCTTCCCACGCGCGGGTGTAGCTATGCTCGACATGCACGATCCGTGCTGCGGGATTGCGCAGCTTCAAGCCCGCCAGCAGCACAAGGCGCCGCCAGCTGGGCGGAAAATGCGTGATGATCACATCGGCCGCGATGCACGGCGCGGCGATCGTGGCGGGAGGCAGAACGATGGTCGATGCATCGGCGATCCGGCGCAGTTCCTCTGATGCGAACACGCCTAGCGCGCGCGTAACCCCGCCCAGCGAACAATCGTCGATCAGATTGGCGATACGGATGCGCTGGCGGGGCAATGTGCCGGATGTCATGCGACCAGCTGTCCGCCTGCGGCGCGCCCAGCGAGGCGGGCAAACTGATCCGGCCCCAGCAAGCGTCCCGCCATGGCGGCTGCCAATGTGGTCAGCGACTTCACCGGTTCTTCCAGCAAAGGCCGGATGCTGCTGGCGGCGGCCCCGCGCATTAGCGCCATGGCCATCCCGGCATCGCCGAGCTGAATGGCGCGGCGGGCGAGATAACGCAGCTGATAGGCGCGCGCGCGGGCGCTATGGCGGGCGGCGAATTCCGGCGCATACGTGGCCATGCGCGCGACCACGCCCTGCCAGGCTTCGTATTGCCGCAGGATCTGGGCAGAGAGCCCGCCGCCGCCGATCCGGTACTCGGTCAGCACGGGCGCGATCCCTTCAAAGCGCACGCCGCCTGCCAGCGAAAGCCGCAGCCACATTTCGATATCTTCGGATTGGCGCAGCGATTCGTCGAACCAGCATGGGCGGGTGCGGTCATCGGGGTGGGCAAAGGCAACCGTCTCGAGCGCCGTGCGCCGCAGCACGGGAGCAGACCCGTTGCCCACCGGATTGCGGCAGAAGATGTCGACGGCGGCCACGCCTTTCAGTTTCGGGCGCTGGACAACGCGCAGTGGCCTGCCGGCGGTGTCGATGAAGCGCGAAGGGGCATAGCTGACGCCAATGGCGGGCGCGTTGTCGAGGTGGATGACGTGAAGCATCAGTTTGTCGGGCAGCCAGCGATCATCGGAATCGAGCAGCGCCACGAATTCGCCCCGTGCAGCCGCGATGCCGGTGTTGCGCGCGCCCGCCAGGCCGTGGTTGCGTTGCGACACGATGGAGACGCGCGGGTCGGCAAACGATCGGCAGATCTCCATCGACCCATCGCCGCTGCCGTCATCGACGACAATCAGTTCAAAGTCCGTGAAGGTTTGGGCCAATACGGATTGGATCGCCTCGGCGACATAGGCTTCGACATTGTAGACGGGCATGACGACCGACACACGCGGGACGGTCTGGCTGTTCGTGAAAGAGGCATTCATGGCTCGGACTTTCTGGTTGATGGGAGGATTTTCAGGCGAAGAGGTGGCGGCGCATCGCAGCCGGGATCAATGGTGCGACACAGGCCGCCAGCACGGTGGCGAGTGCCCGCTTGCGCTCGGCCATGAAGCTGCGCGAATCGAGGCGAAGGCCGCGTACGACAAAGTGCAAAGCCCGCAGCGGACTTCCGCCGGAACGCAGCAGGCGCCGCGCGAGGTAGCGGCAATAGAGCGCTTCGAGCGAAGCGCGGATCGTGGGATCTTCGATGTAGCGATCGACCAGAACACGCCAGCCGGCGTGCATCTGTGTATGATCCATCGACAGCCCGTCCGGGCTGAAGCGATAGCCGGTCAGTACACTATCGATGCCATCGATTTTGCCGCCGCGCGAAACGAGGCGTGCGACGAACTCCTGATCTTCGGCAAACTTGAGGCAGGTGTCGAACCCACCCACGCGCAGAAAACGATCGCGCCGCACGACCAGATTCGAAGCGGTGCACACCGGGTTTTCGCCCAGTACATCGACCAGGCGCGGGGGATGCGGGGTCAGCGTTGAGATCGTCCGCGCGCCGTCCAGTGTATCGGCATCCTGCGCAATGAAGGCGATCTTGGCATAGCTGGCGGCAAGCTCGGGCATCTCCGCGTGCAGCGCGACATGAAGGGCAAGCTTGTCGCAGGCCCACAGATCGTCCGAATCGAGGAACGCGACAAGCGGCGCGCTTGCAGTCTCGACTCCCAGATTGCGCGCCGAGGAAACCCCGCCATTGCGCTGCGAGATCACCTGAATGCGCGGATCCCGTCCCGCCAGGCCGAGCAGGAGAGCGAGGCTCTCGTCCGATGAGCCGTCGTCGACGGCGATAATCTCGAAGTCGGAGAACGTTTGGGCGAGCACCGAGCCGACGGACGCGGCAATCGTGGCGGCAGCGTTGTAGACGGGGATGACAACCGAGATTTGCGGAAGAGTCTTATCATAGCCGCGCGGCGAACCGGCGGGCAGGACAGGGGAGAGGATCATGAGCGGGTCTCCGAAGAAAGGGCACGGTATTGGCGCAAGTCGAGCGCGGGGAGCAGAATGCGGGCACCGTTCCACAGTGCGCCCAGGGTTTGGCCCGCGATCAGCCCGACGACGGCAAGGTGAAGCCCGCCAAAGTGTGCGCCGAGCGACAGGCCGCCCAACGCGAGCATGCAGGTCAGCGTGCTATTGGCGGCATCGGTGCCCACGCGGCCTTCGGCGCGCAGCCAGCAGCCGGTGATCTGCGCCACCAGCAGCGGCAAACCGGCCAAGCATAGGAGCGCGATCAGCGGCGCGGCAAAAGCCCAGTGCGCGCCAAAGACAAGCGGAACATAGAGGGGCGCGGCCAGTGCCTGCAGCGCGACGATCGGCAGGAAAACTGCGGCTCCGCCAAGCACGAGGCGGCGCAGCATGCCGATGCGCGCTGCGCCCACTTTGGCCGCGCACAACATCGGAAAAGCGACAGTGCCAAACGCCGTTACCAGCGAGCTGACGATCCCGACGCCGGCATTGAACGCGAAATAGTATGTGCCCAGCGCCGAGGTGCCCAGAATCACGGCGATGATCAGGTTATCGCCTTGCGTGCGCAGGGCGGACATCCCGTCGGCAAGCATGATCGGACCGGCAAAACGCAGCAGCCGCGTGGCTGGAATAAAGCCGGCAGTGCGATCAGGCCGCCAGGGCGCGGCGCGGCGGGCAAGGATCAGCCAGAGCGGGGCCGTCAGCAGCTTGGGCAGAACGATCGACCAGGGGCTGGGCCAGAGGAGGAGGAGCGCTGCGGTCAGCATCTGGTCCGCGATCGACTGGCACGCCCCGATCCGCGCCAGGCTCGTCACCTGTCCTGCGCGCATGGCCAGGAAGAACTGCACATGGCCGCCCGCCATGAAGGGATAGACCAGCGTGAGCACCGCAAGCATGGCGGCAGCAGTCGGTTGATGGAAGGCCAGCGCCAGCGCTGCCGCGACCAGCAGTTGCGCGATCATCAGCGCGCCGGTCCAGCCAGCATAAAACCGTTGGACCGAGTTGCAGGTCGCCGGCAATTCGTCTGTCGTCGCCTGCACGATCAACTGGCCGGTGCCGATCCGCTCGAGCACGCGGACCAGCTCGAAAACGGTCAGCGCCAGCGCGGCCTCGCCAACGATCTCGGGTGCGAGGCTGCGCGCGATAACTACGGTCGTCGCCACGGCCATGGATGTGCAATCGGGTATCGCGGGCAAGACGGCGATGTTCAGTGTTCTAGCGTGGCAAGGCCGGCTGATCGGCGGCTTTCGCGGGGTGCGGCTTGCAAAGATCAGTCTCTATGGGCCGAGCACAGCGGTCCGTCTTGCGCATGATCAGTCCATGGCCGATGCTGCGGGCAAACTTGTGGCGGCGCTTGGGCTGACCGGGTTCGTCTCGTTCGATTTCATGATCCCTGACGATGGCGGCGAACCGGTTGTGATCGAGTGCAATCCGCGACCGGTGCCGGTGCATCATCTGGGCCGCCACATCGGCGCCGATTTGGCCGCAGCTTTTGCGCGCTTGGTGAAAGGGGAAACCCTCGAGGGCGGCCCGCTGTTCGCCAAGAGCGATCTTGATGTCGTGCTGTTTCCCCATGCGCTCAATCCCGCGCAGCACCA
>Ga0164294_10003348_pt1 | contig 14279 bp, 13 predicted proteins | sample GEODES005metaG_FD_111479 | JGI IMG/M metagenome (GOLD analysis project Ga0164294, IMG submission 111479) | Oligotrophic lake water microbial communities from Sparkling Lake, Wisconsin, USA - GEODES005 metaG | ecosystem: Environmental > Aquatic > Freshwater > Lake | place: USA: Sparkling Lake...
GAAAAAGCATCTAGCGTTATGTGCCATTGTCCTATGCGGAGTAATGGTATTTCCGGCACACGGAACTGTTGACCCTTCAAAAAAGAAGAAGGAGCCAGTGAAAAAAGAAGAGAAAAAGCCAGAAGATAAATATGGCGATTTGGTAAAGAAATGCAAAAAGAAAGAAGGTCTTCTTACATTTTACACCGATACAGTTACAGGAAAAACATACTTGGAAATTCAGAAATCACAACTGAATCAAGAGTTTATTTATTTCAATTATATTGAAAACGCACCGGTTGAAACAGGCTACCACAAAGGAGCTTTCGGAGATTCGAAAATTGTTGTCTTTAAGAAGAATTACGAGCGTTTAGAAATTGTTCAGCCAAACACAAACTTCTATTACGACCCATCAAACGCGATTAGTAAATCAGCATCTTCAAACATCAATAGTCCCGTCTTAGCTTCGGAAAAAATTGAAGCAACAAGTTTAGATGGAAATAAAATGCTCATCGATGGTGATGCATTGTTACTTTCTGAAAAAATGCAATTGGTGAAAATGCCTGCTCCGCGCGGCGGAGATGCCCCTTTGGGAAGTTTAAGCAAGGAAAAATCGAAGATAAATTCGATTCATACCTACAAAGAAAATTCGGATATCGTTGTATCTTATGTTTATGAGACGAGTTCTCCAAACATAGGCGGAGATGCCGTTGCAGATGGAAGAAACGTTACCGTGCAGTATCAGCACTCTTTCCTTTCTGTTCCTCAGAATAATTTTAAGCCGAGATATGATGATCCGCGCATTGGGTATTTCACAACGCAAGTAAACGACATGACTGCGGCATCTGCAACGCCGTGGAGAGATATGATTCACCGTTGGAATTTGGAAAAGAAAAATCCGAATGAGATATTGAGTGAACCCATTCAACCCATTACTTTCTGGATGGAAAACACCACTCCAGTGGAATTTCGTCCAATCATTAAGGAAGCCGTTGAAAGATGGAATGTGGCTTTCGAAGCAGCCGGATTTAAGAATGCTGTAGTTTGTCTTCAACAACCCGATGATGCAACATGGGATGCAGGAGATGTGCGCTACAATGTTTTACGTTGGACATCAACACCGGCTCCTCCATTCGGTGGTTACGGTCCGAGTTTCGTGAACCCACGCACAGGAGAAATTCTAGGTGCAGATATTATGTTGGAGTGGGTAGCGTTAACGAATCGCGTTTATGCTGATCGTACGTTCCGTTTGGGAAGTTCTTTGACCGAAGAACAAGAACAATTATTGAAGGAAAAAGGAGCGCGCAATCCATTTTTATGCAACGCTGCTGCAATGAGTAATGAACAATTGATTTTCGGGACAAGTGCCGCAAACGTTATGGGAGCGAGCGATTTAGAGAAGCAAGAAATAGTTCGTCAGATGTTGTATCGTTTGGTTCTGCATGAAGTTGGACACACGCTTGGTCTTACACACAACATGCGTGCAAGCACGCTTCAGTCGGTTGCTGATATTAAGAACGTTGAAAAAATTAATAAGGAAGGTTTAGCGAACTCTGTGATGGAATATCCTGCTTTCAATTATCAAATGAATCCGAAGGAACAAGCGTTGTACTGCGATGTGAATGTTGGTCCTTACGATAGATGGGTGATTGAATATGGATACAGTCAGGCCCTGTCTGATGACCAAAAAGAAAAAGACCGTTTAGATAGAATTACTGCTAGAAGCATCGAGCATCAGTTGGCATATGGAAACGACGGAGACGACATGCGCTCTGCTGGACGAGGTATTGACCCAGACGTAAACATTTACGATCTTTCAAGCGATCCCGTTGCATACGGCGCAGAGCGTTGCGAATTGGTGAAATTTGTTCTTCCGAAATTGAAAGAACATTTGATTTCTTCAAATGAAAGTTATGCTGAATTACTTCAATCTTTTTTAATTGCAACGAAAGAATACGGTATTCAAACCAATGTAATGACTCGTCAAATAGGAGGGGTGCATTACGATAGAGCTTATGCAGGACAAGGCTCTTTAGTTAAGCCATTGGAACCGGTTTCGGAAGTGAAGCAAAAAGAAGCCATGAAGGCTTTGGCTAAATATGCATTTGCAGGAGATGTTTGGAGTGAGGCTATCCCAACCTTTAATTATTTGTTGGATCAAAGAAGAGGCTTTAGCCAATACTCTAAAAGTGATGACCCAAAGATTCACGATCGCATTTTAGATATGCAATCGGAGTGCTTAAACCACTTGATGCATCCACGTGTTCATCAAAGAATCGTTGATAGTTACATGTATGGAAATACATATTCAATCGACGAGGTTATGTTCGATTTAACACAAGCTATTTTTGAGTCTGATTTGAAGGGTGAAGTGAACACGATTCGTCAGAATTTGCAAATCGAATACACACGCAGATTAATTGATATCCTCGATGTGAAAAACAGATACGATAATGTTTCTCAGAGCGTAGCCTTATCTGAGTTAAAGCGAATTATGAAAATGGAAGTAGGCAACGTTGCGGGAGGAGCATTAACCAAGGCGCACCGCGGGCATATTGTGAAACTTATTGAAGATGCGCTAAGCGCGAAATAAGACTTATAAAACTCTACGAATGAGGCGAAGGTTATGCGAATAACCTTCGCTTTTTTTATTGATGCCCTGATGATCGAGTATGTCTATTCGAAGCTCTCCAGAGGCGTGCAGTATTTCGAAACTTCCGTTGGTTTCCATAATTATCCCAACATGCGTGATTCGACCTTCCGCGTTATCAAAGAAAGCAAGGTCACCTGTTTTGGCTTCAGAAAGTAACATTACATCTATGCCTTCAGAAGCCTGCTGATAAGCATCGCGTTTTACGGAATATCCGAGTGTCTTAAAAAAGGATTGAGTGAAGCCAGAACAGTCGTATCCGAAATTGGTCTTACCTCCCCAAACGTATGGAACTCCAACATAGGCTTTGAACAAAGTAATAGCCTCATTCACCGACAGAATTTGATAAGGGAATTCCAAGGGAACAAATGCTCCAAGAGGCATTAGTATTTGTTTGTTCTCGAATTTCTGAAGAGCGCTTGGATAAGCATAAACACGATTCGTGTCAACTTCAAAAACTTGCGGCGAGAATTGCTTTTTGTCAATCCAGCCGCGGTATTGATCGAAGCTCGTTTCAATGAAATACCATTTCTCATTTTCCTCAAGGACTTCATAGGTTTCTCCAAAAATAAGTTGACTCACTTGTTCGCTGCGGTCAGATGCTTCTGCACGCATAGGAATAAATGAAAGAAGGCATTGTCCGTTTATCATGATTCAAAATTGGTTCAAAATGTTGTTTCCTCAACTTTAATTCAATATCAATTATTCAATGCGGAATGTGAATGGTTCGAAGAAAAGTGTACATTTGGGAAAATTATAGCACTATGTGGCGCGAATTGGACAATAAACTCGTTAGAGAATTTCGTTTCAAAGACTTCCAAGAGGCATTTACATTCTTAACGAGAGTAGCTTTCTTGGCTGAAAAGCATGGTCATCACCCGGCTTGGTTTAGCGTTTATAATTACGTTCGTCTTGAATTAAGCACGCACGACGCTGGAGATGTAGTTACGGAGAGAGATCGCAGATTGGCAGTAGCCATTGACGAAATTCTTCAATAATAGCGGAACTTTCATAGTAAAGCGCTAAATTCGCGGCTGAAAGTTAATCTTTCAAAAGGAAATCATTTTTTATGACTCAACAAAACAACTCTGCAGAAATGTCTGCAGTTACAGAAAGAATGGCGTTGCATAACCACGAACAAGTGGTTTTTTGTCAAGATAATGCAACCGGATTAAAAGCCATCGTGGCAATTCACAACACAACATTAGGACCAGCAGTGGGCGGAACGCGCATGTGGATGTACGCCTCAGAAGGCGACGCGTTAACAGATGCTTTGCGTCTTTCTCGCGGCATGACTTATAAAAGCGCTCTCGCTGGATTGAATATCGGTGGAGGAAAAGCTGTGATTATTGCAGATTCAAAAAAAGATAAAAACGAAGCACTCATGCGCAGCTTCGGAAAATTTGTAGACGGTTTGGGTGGAAGATACATCACTGCTGAAGACATGGGTATTGGAACGCGTGACATGGAATACGTAAAGATGGAAACCGACCACGTTGTTGGTTTGCCAGATTACATGGGCGGCGGCGGAGATCCGAGTCCTGTTACAGCTTACGGCGTTTACATGGGAATGAAGGCCAGTGTGAAAGAACAAACCGGCAGTGAATCGCTTTCTGGAAAAACGATTGTCGTTCAAGGAGTGGGGCATGTCGGAGAATACCTAGTTGAATATTTGGTGAAAGAAAATGCCCATGTGATTATCACCGATATTGATCAAGACCGCGTGAATGAAGTGGTGAAGAAGCACGGCGTAAAAGCCATACTTCCATCAGAAGTTTATACAACCCCAATGGACATCTATAGCCCTTGCGCTATGGGAGCCACGGTCAGTAAGGAAACGCTAGAGCAATTGTCTTGCAGTATTATCTGCGGAGCAGCGAATAATCAGTTAGCTGTTGAAGCCGAAGATGGACAACGCGTTTTGGATAAAGGAATTTTATATGCTCCTGATTACCTAGTTAACGCCGGCGGAATCATCAATTGCTATTGGGAAATTGTAGGGTATAACCGCCAAGCTTCTCTGGCGCAAGCAGAGTTGATTTACGATACGACGCGCAGAATTTATTCAGCATCGAAAGAAAAAGGAATTCCGACATATTTGGCTGCTAATCAAATGGCAGAGCAACGCATTCAGTCGATTGCGAATATTAAAACGAGACATTGATCAGAGGGAAAGAATTATGCTAAACAGAAGACACATACGAATTAAAGTTTTACAAGTACTTTTCGCTTACTACAACGATGAAGAGCCGAACGCAGCTAGCTACGAAAAGATGTTGTTTGAAAGCGTTAATCGCTTTCGTGATTTGTACGTTGGCTTCATTCAGTTAATGGTGGAAATGCATTCGCTTTCAATTGAAAAAATTGAAGCAGGAATGAATAAAAAACTTCCGAGCCACGATGATCTTCATCCAAATACCAAATTCGCTGCAAATGCGGTGCTTCGTATTTTATCGCACAGTAAGTCACTTGAAAAAGCCACAAAGGAAAATCACTTGAAGTGGACTGAAAATCGCGATTTGTTGAAGCAAATGTTCAAGGATATTCAAGATTGTCACGACTATCAAGAATACCTCAGCAGTGAACAACGAAGCTTCGAGCACGACAAGGAGATTGTGGTAAAATTGTTCAAGCGTCATTTAGTGAATTTTGAATTGATGCATGACTATCTTGAAGAGCAAGGGATATTCTGGAACGACGACATAGATCTAACCGCAAGCATGGTTTTGCGCTCTCTGAAAGCTATTAAGGAATCAGATACAGATATTGAGTTTCTACCCTTGTGGAAGGAAGGCGATGAAGAAGAAGAGTTTTGTCGTCAGTTATTCCGCAAAACATTGTCAACAGGAGCAGACACCAAGGAAAGAGTCGCTTTGGTAACACCGAATTGGGAAACAGACCGCATTGCTATAATGGATTTGGTTTTGTTAAAAATGGCTATTGCAGAAGCAATATACTTTGAAAGCATTCCGACGAAAGTTACCATGAATGAATACATTGAACTGGCGAAATTCTACAGTACGCCAAAGTCCGCAACGTTCATTAACGGAGTCTTAGATACCCTAATGCCGAAGATGGTCGAGGAAGGGAAAATTAAGAAGGTAGGAAGAGGTTTGATCTAACTAAAAATGAAAACGCTCATTGCTATTTCAGGACCCACGGGTGTCGGTAAAACAGCTTTAGCCATTTCATTAGCGAATCATTTTCAAACAGAAATTATTTCCAGCGACTCACGACAATTTTACAAGGAAATGTCCATAGGTGTAGCTCGTCCTTCATCTGAAGAATTAGCTGCAGCACAGCACCATTTTGTTGCTTTTTTATCGGTGGAAGAAGAATACACGGCCGGAATGTTTTCACGTGAGGCAAGAGCGAAGATCCAAGAGTTGTTTCAAGAGAAAGAGTTAGTAGTAGTTGTTGGCGGAAGCATGCTATATATGGATGCTTTGCTCTACGGATTAGATGAATTGCCCGGAGATAAGGAAGTTCGAAATACCTTGAATGAAAGATACGAAAAGGAGGGACTAGATGAACTTGTTAAGGAGTTGAAATTGAAAGATCCCGAATTCGCAGCGCAATCCGATTTAGAAAATGCACATCGCGTTATCCGTGCGCTCGAAGTAATTCAACTTACAGGAAAACCATTCTCAGAATTACGCACGCAGTCCAGCGAAGCAATTGATGCGAACATAGTTCATGTATTCTTATCAGGAGCGCGCGAATGGGTGTACGACCGAATAAACGTTCGGGTAGATAAAATGGTGGAAGAGGGGCTGTTTGAAGAAGTTCAAGGACTTCAGTCATTGAAGGAACTTCAAGCGTTAAACACGGTTGGTTACAAAGAAATTTTCAGACATTTTGAAGGTGACTGCTTGAAAGAAGAGGCTATTGTTGAGATCAAGAAAAACACCCGAAACTACGCAAAAAGACAAATGACATGGTATCGGAATAAGTCGCATGTGCGAAAAATCGATGTTCAGAAAGGAGATGTTTCAGCAGAGATTATTTCTTTGGTTGAGCGTTAACGTCTTCGTATTCCGTTTCTTGAAACTTGTCCGTTTCTACTTTTTCACCTTTATATAAGTTTTCTAAAAGCTCGTCGAGTTGCTCGGCTCCTAACGATTTCGCAATAATCTTCATGTCTTTATCCATTAAGAAAACTTTAGGAGTGCTTGTCACGTCCCAAGTTGTGCGGTAATTCAAACTCTTAAGTGTTGTAACTCCGCTGTATATTAATTCTTGAGCTTTTTCCTGTTTCATAATTTCAGGAGTGTCACTTACGTTTATCCAATCGAGCTTGTACTCATTAATGAAATCTACCCATTTGTTGTTTTCGTAATCGTTTCCGATTGCGTAAACCACAAATCCTCTGTCTTTGTATTTGTGATACATTTCGAGTAAAAGAGGAATTTCCTTTTTACAATGTCCGCAAGAACTTTCCCAAACAACCATAAGCGTGTATTCTCCGCGCGATTTATACATGGAAACCCAATTCTTTTCAGAAGTGTCGGGAAGAATAATATCCGGCGCTTTTTCGCCACAGCGGCAATCACGTTTCTTGTCAGCGGCTTCCTTCATCTCTTTCAACTTATCTTCCTTCACCCAATTACATATTCCTTTCGAATAGTAATTGTCTATCATGAAAACGAAGAGTTCGTCCATACACATGATTTTCGAAGTTTCTCCGGTGTATGTTGCAAAGTGTGTTATGTACTTGAAGGACTCTTCGTTACCCGCGGTGGCACTAATTATTTTTTGAACTTCAGCACAAACAGTATCAGGTATTTGAGGAAGCGTTTTCGTTATGTAATCTTCAACAAGTTTGTGGAATGCGCCATCGCGAACCATACGAGGGTCTTTTAAGTCGCAACGATCCCAATAGTGATGACGGTACCAGTAGTACTGCCACTCTTGTTTCTTTTCTTCAGCAATATTTGATGGGGCACTTGGAATGTCTTCTTCCATTCCCATGCGTAAATATTTCCCGAAGAGGGAAGTGCTATTATTTTTAATGAGTTCTTTTTGGTAATTGATTACCTCGTTATTCAATTTTGTCAGCTCTTCAATGCAAGGCTTTTTATCTTCGTCTGTTTTCAGAGTATCGTTGATGCAATTATCAATGGGCATGCGCACGTTCCTTTTTCCATTGATGTATCGAATGTATTCAAAAAATAGTTTGTTCTCTTTGGATTGAACCACGTCAATTTTGCTTAGATCAGCATCTGCAGAACAGTTGATGATAATTTGTTCATCAGAGGCTATGAAATCGAAGTAGCGGGGACCTGGCATGACCAAAGCATATTTTCCGCACTCATTGAAAGGTTTACCTGAAAACTCATAGTTTCCTTTTTCATCGACATGACAAGTGTCGTTGTAGTACAATTTGTTTCCGTAATAGTTGGCGAGATAAATATCTACATTTTGAAGACCTTCAATTTTTCCTTTGATGGAATAAGGCAATTTAGCTTTTTTGGATTGAGCGTTCGTGCAAAGGCTTAAAGAAATAAGCAGGAAGAAGAAGATTTTCGCTTTCATAAGTTTAGTAACTCTCTATTAGACGTTCAAAGTTAAGTATACGTTGCTTTTTGCGATTGAATTCTTTCAAAAGATTTGAATTGCAATCAGGGTTTTCAACTATTGGTCCAAAAATAAAAAGGAGCCAACGAATTGGCTCCTTTCAAATAAAAAAAAGTTTTTTATTTCTTCATGAGACGATCCGTGAACTGAGCTGCGCCATTGTTCATGCGAATCAAATAGATTCCGTCGTTCAAATTAGACACATCAAAACGTTTAACAGCGCTTTGAGTAATGCGATCTCTCATCACTACTTTGCCGGTTAGATCAATGATGCTGATTTCTCCACCAACAAAGCTCTCCGGAATTTCGATGCTGAAATTTGAGTTCGTTGGGTTTGGATAAACAGACACCTTAGAGATCTTTTCAGAAGTCAAAGGCTTAACAGAAACGCCAGTAGATTCAATAACTTGAACATCATCTATGTAGTAGTTACCATTGGTATTTGAAGCGTTGGTGCCATAAAAATTAACTGCTGCAAGCGTGTTTGCCCCAGCAGCACCATTTGCATTGTTTAAGCTCCATTGCCATTCGTTTGCTGCAACACCATTCAAATAGATTCGCCCTAGGTCATTATCCATATCTGCGGTTATTTGAACATCGAACCAAGTGTCAGTTCCTACGGTTACTGCACCTCCTTGAGTTCCGCCTGTTGTCCATGTTGCAACCCCAGTTCCGTCAAAGAACACGTCACATGCCCATTGGTATGCGGTTGACGTTCCTGACCAAGTGTGCAGTGCATTGAAATATCCACCCGCACCTGCTGGTAGGTACATTTTGAACTTAATATCATATTTACCTGACGAAAAAGGTCCGATAGGCAAAACAATGTCGTTACTAGTACCGTTCACATTAGCACTGTTCGCTCCGCTGTTAGCAAAGTCAGAACTCACAGTTGCATCAGATGGAGCTGCCGAGCTCCAATATGCCCAAGAGACATTTTGAGCAACAAGACCGGAACCAGCTGTGTACGAATCGAAGTTGTCTTCAAATAAAACAGTTTGAGCCGAAGCAGTTAAAACAGCTCCAAAGGCAAAAAGAGATAGTAATTTTTTCTTCATTTGTATAAGAATTTGTTAAAACGAATATAGTATTCTTTTTCTTTGTTTCAAAATCATGAAGACACATTTACGTAAAATGCGGACGAGCTTGTCAGAAAATGGGCAGGCGCAGTATTTTCTTCCTTTATATGAGAACTTGAATTTGAAGGGAGAAATTAATTTGAATGAACTAATCGGAAAGCAAATTCGTCTTTCATCAACAGGTGATATTCGATGTGTTCTGCATGGAGAAAAGTTGAACAAGACTTTCGGTGAGGGATTGTGTTGGAATGGTTTTCAAGATTCTTCAAATGCCTCACCGTGCATTATTCATCCTGAACTCTGTAAGGCTCATGATGGCATTGCTTTGCGCGGAGATATGGATTGGGAGCGCGACAATCACCTTATTCCGCACATAGTTTATCTTTCTTTTACTTCAGGGGTGAAAGTAGGCGTGACCTCAGAACGGAATTTACTTTCACGATGGATTGATCAAGGCGCGCGACAAGGCTTGGTCTTCGCTCGGGTTCCATATAGACAACTGGCTGGAGAATTTGAAGTCATGTTGAAAGAACACGTTGCAGATAAATCGAATTGGAGGGGTATGCTTCAGCCGATGCTTATGGAAAGTTCGAATCTACTTGCTACGAAAGAAAATTTGCTTTTCGAAATCCCCGATGCCTTTCAAGATTTTATAGATGATGAAGACAAAGTTTGGAACATACAATTTCCTTGTGAGGATCGTCCAGTTAATCCAAAGGCATGGAAGCTAGCTCCGGAAAATGTCTATGAAGGGAAGTTGAAAGGAATAGTAGGGCAGTACTTGATTTTCGAAAATCAGCAAGTTTTGAACATTCGCTCTCATGCGGGGCATGAAGTTGAGTTAAATTTCATGGATTAAGACTTCATTAAAAAATGTAAGGTTTTTCTTGCTATTCTCAAAATTGCGTCTATCTTTGTTGAAGCTTACCGATTTGTTTCTTCTTGAAGTTCTTCGGAATTACAGTTTAAATAAGGAGTAAGCATTAATTAATTTTTTATTTTTTTTATGAACATTTTTGTTTCTGGACTGAATTACAGTCTAACGAGCGATGAGCTCCAAGCAATCTTCACACAATATGGTGAAGTAGCTTCTGCTAAAGTGATTACTGACCGTGATACCGGTCGTTCACGCGGTTTTGGTTTTGTTGAAATGTCAGATGACGCTGAAGCACGCAATGCAATTGACGCATTGGACCAAGCTGAAATGAAAGGTCGCAAGATCAACGTTAAAGAGGCTGAAGATCGTCCACGCACATCTACTAACCGTAGAGAAGGTGGATTTCGTCAAGGATATTGATTCAATACGCTTTTGACTTACTTTAAAAAGGGACTTCGGTCCCTTTTTTATTTTACATTAGCCTTATGAAGCTTGAATTGCTCGATTCGTTCGGGGACATGAAAACACCATTGTACGCTATTGCTGATGGCACTCACGGCGATTCTTTTTTTACAGCATCTGCAAACGGATTGGTTTCGGAGTGGAACACAGAATACGGAGTTTCTTCTGAAATTCAGGTTAAGACAAAGGGCGCTGTATTCTCCTTGCTTTATGATGAGGCCACCAAGTTTTTATGGATTGGGTGCCAGCAAAACACAATCAGCGTTGTTGACATTGAACAAAAAAAAGAAATTAAAAATTACAACGTTCACCCCGGTGGTGTTTTTGATATTAAAATAGTAAAAGAAAGAGTGCTAAGTGTAGGTGCCGATGGGAATGTTATAGAATGGAATAGACAAGACGCGAGCTATTCGCGAACAATTCCACTTTCTGATTCTAAGATTCGTCGATTTGCCATAAGTACCCATGAGCCTGAATTGGCTTTTCCGTTTTCAAATGGTGAAATGGAGGTTGTAGATCCTGTATTTTTCAATTCAATAGAAAAAAAGAAAGTCAATGATTTGGGAGTTGCTTCCTGTGCATTTCATCCGAAAAAAAGTGTGCTCTTGACCGGAGGCAGAGACGGAGAGATTCATCTGTGGGATACCAAAAAAAGATATTCCCCGGTATTGAATTTCACAGCACACAAGGCAAACGTCTATGCGATTGCCTTTCATCCGAATCTACACGTCTTTGTCACGGGAAGTCGGGATAAAGAAATAAAAGTATGGGATGCTGAAACGCTAGATTTTCTTTGTGGGGGAGGGCATACAAGAAGTGTGAACGCATTACATTTTCTTAAGAATGGTCTTTTGCTTTCAGCAAGTGATGACGGTACCACTCGTTTGTGGAAAATTCTTCGTTAAAAGTAAATAGGCTTCGTGTATATTTGACACTAAGTATTTCTTCCACATGAAAAATAATTTATTCGTTTTATTTGCAATTGCATGCGCAAGTTGCGGTGTATCTAAGAATCAAGACTACACCTCTGAGGCGAAGCAAATCGGCTACACTGAAACCAAAGTAGTTCGTCATCCGAGTTGGTCTAAAAACGCCACGATTTATGAAGTGAACGTTCGTCAGCATACCGCTGCAGGCACTTTCGCGGCTTTAGAAAAAGACCTTCCTCGCATCGATTCTTTGGGAGTTGATATTCTTTGGCTTATGCCCATTAACCCTATTGGACAGCTGAACAGAAAGGGAAGTTTGGGCAGTTATTACAGTGTGAAAAATTACACGGGAGTAAATCCAGAATTCGGAACAACAGAAGATTTCAAACGTCTGGTGAAAAAGGCACACGAGTTGGGCATGTATGTCATTCTCGATTGGGTTGCGAATCATACAGCTTGGGACCACCCATGGGTGCTTCAACATCCGGAGTGGTATACCCATGATGCGAACGGAAACATTGTTCCTCCTGTTCCAGATTGGTCTGACGTTGCAGATTTGAATTATGACAATCAGGAACTTCGGAAGGAAATGATTCGAGCAATGGAATATTGGGTGAGAGATTGTGATATTGATGGATACCGTTGTGACGTGGCGATGAATGTGCCGACAGAATTTTGGAATGATACGCGCGCTGCATTAGATGCAATTAAACCGGTCTTTATGCTAGCAGAGGCAGAACAGAAGGACCACCATCTGAAAGCCTTTGACATGTCTTACAGCTGGGAATTATTAAGCATAATGAACGCTGTAGCGAAGGGAGAGAAGTCTCTTTATGCCTTTGACGAATACATGGCGAAGTCGGATACAGCTTTTCAAAAGAGTGCTTACCGCATGGGTTTCACAACGAATCACGATGAGAATACTTGGAATGGAACGGGTGGTGAGCGATACGGAATGAAGCGAAAATTATTTGACGTTCTCTCTTTAACCCTTCAAGGAATGCCTTTAGTTTATACCTCACAAGAAGGTGGTGAAGTGGATGCAAAAGGAAACGCAAAGCGTTTGCGCTTCTTTGATAAAGACACAGCCTACTTCAACAACTGCGTGAATAGCGATTTTTATAAGCGCTTACTGGCTGTGCATCACGATAATCCCGCTTTATGGAACGGTGAGTTTGGAGGAAGTTTCAAGAAGTTGAAAACTTCTAACGACGATTTGCTATACGCTTATGTCCGCACAAATGGCGATCGCCAGGTAGTTGTGCTATTAAATTTTTCTGATAAGCCTCAAGTGTTCAACTTCACCGATGAAGTTCCTGATGGCGATTTTAGAAGCATTTTCAATAGTGAAACATTCTCACTTTATTCAAGAAATCAGCGCGCCTTGGTTCCATACGGTTATCAAGTTTTTTCCAAATAGAACTGCCGCTCGGAATTATCTTTGTGCTCTAAAATTAGTTTATGGAAGAGCCCGAAGGGAAAGATATTTTCGAAACAACTGTTGAAATTCGATTTGCGGATATAGATGCTATGGGGCATGTTAACAATGCTGTGTACTTCAGTTATTTCGAGCAAGCGCGTATGGCGTATTTTAAAGAACGTGTTGCGCGCATTTGGGATTGGAATGAAGACGGAGTCATTGTTGCTCGAAATGAAATTGATTATATCTATCCCGTATTTCTAAATGACCGAATGAACATTCGGTTATGGGTTGATCATGTTGGTTCGAAAAGTTTTTCTGTGTGCTATCGGGTTGTTGTTGGTGAAAGATTGTGCGCTGTAGGAAAATCAGTCTTGGTATGTTTCAATCATAAAAACAAAGCCACGCAGTTGCTTCCAGAAGCCTGGCGAACGGTATTTCTAGCGAATTGATATGGCAAAAGATAAGTTAAAACGCTGGGCCGAAAACAAGACGTTTCCGCATGTGTTCGAGCCGAATTTAATGCCCATTATTCGAGAGAATGCGACCTTCATGAAAGGACAGTGGCGAGAAGAATTCTATAAAAACGACAATCCTTTAGTAGTTGAATTGGGCTGTGGGAAAGGCGAGTACGCGGTTGGACAGGCGCAGCGAAACTTAGATAAGAATTATTTAGGTATAGACGTCAAGGGGCATCGTTTCCACAAAGGAGCGAAAGATTCGCTTGAAATGGGGTTGACGAATGTGGCTTTTCTTCGCGCTAGAATAGAATTTATAGATGCCTTTTTCGATGACAATGAGTTGGATGAAATTTGGCTCACGTTTTCAGATCCGATGCCGAATGATCACGATGGGAATAGACGAATTACTTCCGGCTTTTATATGAAGCGTTATGAGCGCATGTTGAAGTCTGAAGGGTTGGTTCATATTAAGCACGATAATCCAGCGCTATATGAGCGAGCTTTGCGTGAAATTCCTTCTATGGGAGCAGAGATTCTTTTTCACGACGATAATATTTACGAATCGGGTTTTCTGAGTACTATAGACGAGAAGCTTAAAGATGTTTTAGAGATTAGAACATTCTACGAGCAAATGTGGTTGAAGGAGGGAAGAAAGATTAAATACATACAGGCACGAATGCCGAAAAAATAAAGACTATGAGTGTTTCAAAAGCAGCCATTTTAGAAGCGTTAAGGAATGTGCAAGAGCCTGATCTAAAAAAGGATATAGTCTCCCTAAATATGGTGAAGATTATTCGCGCAGAGGGAAATGAAATTGAATTGGAAGTGAAGGTGAGCAATCCTGC